>Ga0268298_10002653_pt1 | contig 19345 bp, 13 predicted proteins | sample WWTPWeurt_MetaG_FD_194462 | JGI IMG/M metagenome (GOLD analysis project Ga0268298, IMG submission 194462) | Activated sludge microbial communities from WWTP in Nijmegen, Gelderland, Netherland - WWTP Weurt | ecosystem: Engineered > WWTP > Aerobic digester > Activated sludge | place...
GCGTTCCTGTCCTTGAAATCCATCAATGGTTTTTACCGTAATTTTTGAACTCAATTGTTTTAAATCATCATTAGCGTCAAGTAATTGAGTGATGTATTGCACTTGTTCCTTGTAAGGAGAAATAATTCCTACTGAAATTTTTTTGCTGCTATTATTCTGTGTGTAGTGTTGCAGTAAAAGTGTCAAATGTTTCATCAGGAGTACCGCTTCTTCAGGGTTTGAAATACTTAAACTTTCAGGATTTAACTGTTCATCAAAGCCACATCCGGCAGTATCAATAAAATTTAATGAGGTGGTTAATACATCAAATTCCGAATCACTACTAAGCACCCTTTTTTTAACCAGTTCATCCGCTTTTAATTTTCCTTCATAAAATTGTTCGTTCGAAAAATTCATGATGTGTTCATGCATTCTGTATTGTACATCGAGCAACACCGAACAGTTTTCAAGTTGCATACAGCGCTCAAACAAAGTTTCTTTTAATCCACCGGCTTCTGCCAATTTTGACTTTACAGTAGGTGGCAATTGAAAATGGTCTCCTGCAAATATTACTCGATTGCTGCGACTAATCGGTATCCAACACATCGGTTCTAATGCCTGTGCCGCTTCATCAATTAGCACAGTACTAAATTGTTTGTCGCGCAACATTCGTCCTGCTGCAACTACCAAAGTGCAAGCAATAACTGAAGCATTCGCAAATTGTTCATGTTGAATATAATCTTCTAAAACACGTGCTTCAGCAACAATTTTTTTTGCTTCCTGATAAAGCAATTGGCGTTGTTCACGTTCTTCTCTTCCAAAAGTCCGCTTATATTTCCCAGCCATCCTAAAGTATTCTTCCGCAGTTTTACGGTAGTTTTTTAATTCTTTATAGGAAGGATGAGCCATCATTTTTGCATCCAACGTGTTCATCAAAACCTCTTCCGAAATACGTGCAGGATTTCCTAAACGCACTACCGAAATATTTTCGTGATGCAATTTTTCAGTCATTAAATCTACTGCAGTATTACTCGCACTACAAACCAATACTTGTTTCTCAGTTTTTAAGATTTGCTTTATTGCTTGTACCAAAGTGGTAGTTTTTCCTGTACCCGGCGGACCATGAACGATAGCAATGTCTTGCGCTGCTATAATTTTTTGAACGGCTTTATTTTGACTATCATTTAATCCATTCAAATCCAGTGTGCTATTTAGGGTAGAAAAGGTCGCTTTCTTTTTAGCATAAATAATATCGCGCAACTCTGCTAAACGGTTGTTACGAGAATGAATAACCTTATCGAGTGCGATATCCATTTCCTTATATCCAGTTTCATCAAACAATAAGTTTAACCCAAGTTTTCCATCCTCGCACCAATCGGGTAATTCGTCTACTGTTAATTGCAAGCGAACTTTATTAGGGCCAATTACTTTTATTGTTCCATTCAAAGGTGTTGCACTTGCATCGAGCGCTGAAAATAACGCAGCTGGTTTGCCTCCCGTAAATTGGTGCGGCTCATTGTGATTACTGGTTCGCTCAAGTTCAATGCTAAGATATTCGCCTATTCCAATTTCGGTATTGCTTATAATAACCGGATACCAGGTAACTCCATTTCGTTTGCGATGTTGAATATTGTTGCGTGAAAAATGTTCGGTATACTGCGCGAAATCTTCATCGCGTTCAATTTTTATAAGTCTTTTTAATTCTTGCAACCGTTCCACCATAGCTATTACTAGTAAATCACAAACTTATTAAAATAAAGCAGCTATTTAGAGTTGTAATATGCAAGACAGACTTCACTTAATAATACGAGAATACAAAAGATTAATTTTATTTTTACAGCATTGCCCGGTAATTTTAATTCTATGCATCGAAAAAAGTGGTTGATTGTATTCGTAGTAATTTTTTTGATAGCTATACCATTCGTTTTTTTTTCTACAACATTTCTTCGTTATGCTTGGCCTCAAAAAGTATGGGCACATAAAGTAAATACACTTGAAAAATTAGGTGAAGCAACGCAACTTTTTTCGGGTATCGAATTAGATGTTGTGTATGACGATGTAAGTAAAAGTTTCGAAGTAAATCATCCCCCGGATAGTTCCATCCAGCTTTTATTAAGTAAATATTTACAAGTAGGTGCTACATATCCAAATTGCAGGTATTGGTTGGATATGAAAAATTTGACAGATAGTAATTTTGTTCAAGCTGCCACTACATTGTCACAATGTGTGAAATCTGTTAAGTTGCAATCATCGAATATTATTGTGGAAAGCCCGCATCCCGAATTCTTACCTGCGTTTCAAAAGTTCGGGTTTAATACTTCCTTTTATGTTCCTACACATTTATGTGATGTAACTAGAAAAGAGTTAGAAGTTGAAATTTCAGCTATTCGCAATAAACTAAATAAGTATCCTTGTGATTTTATCTCTTTCGAATACAAAGATTATTTAATTCATTCAAACTATTTTCCTACACAAAAAAAGATTTGTTGGTTTACTGCTTTTGGAGCAAGTAATAAGGTAAAGTCGCAATACCTGTTATATAAAATACTTAGCGATAATAGTGTTAACGTTTTGCTAGTGCCTTTTAAAGCAAAGTATGGAAATCGTTAGTAGAGTAATTTTTTAATTTCAAAAATAGTTATGCGCGACGAAATAGCAAAAGCTTTTAATGTTCTGTATCCATTTTATTTACTCTGTTTGCTTTTTACCCCTTTATTGTTGGCAGTGCTTATTAATAAATCGCTTTTCGATAGTCGCGAAATTCTCATTTATCTTGCATGGCTCACCATTTTCACTACTACTAGTTATTTCACCAAAAAGCAACTGATATATAAGATAGCTTGTTGTTTATTTTTTGTGAATGGAAATATACAACTTGTTCATTGGATTTTGTTACACGGACCGCTTACCTTAACAAGTATACTCGTGCTTAGCAATACAAATTTGCAAGAAGCTTACGAGTTTTTTGAATTAAAGGCATCCCTGCGTTTATTTATTTTAATCCCTTATAGTTGGCTTTTTATCATGGCACTGAAGCATAAGTTTCAAGTAGCTGCATCAAAGTCGAATACTATTATTGCAGCAATTTTATTTTTTACTGTAGTTGTATTTATGGGCTATGATGCACTTAAACAACGATTCATTCGTAAAGCTTCTCCACCAATTGTGCGTGTAATTGCTGCTTACATCAACGATGCTGATTTATATAAGGAAGCAGGAACCAAACAAGTTCCTAAAAAAATAAACGCCTTTTCATCCAACCAACTTAGTCGTCAAACTTTTGTTTTAATTATCGGAGAATCGGTCAATAAAAAGCATCTCTCACTTTATGGATACCCACAAAATACAAGCCCATTGCTGAGCAAACGAAACGATATAGTTGCATTCAACAATGTGGTAAGTGCTTATTCCAATACTTTAAATGCAGTACTTTCCATGTTTTCAAATGCCTCAATTGATACAGTTATTCCTCCTCAGCAACAAGTCGATTTAATGGATGTTTTTTATTCAGCCGGTTTTGAAACATATTGGATTTCTAATCAGTCACCCATTGGTATTTGGGACAACAAAGTTTCTGCTTTAGCGCAAAAGTCGGATAACTGCATATTCGTAAACACCACTGCGAATAATTCCTTCGAATCAATTAATACAGCTTCATACGATAGTAAATTATTGAATCCCTTTGCAAATGCACTCCGAGCAGAAGCTCCAAAAAAATTTATTGTGGTACATTTAATGGGAAGTCATGCTTCCTATGTAAAAAGATATCCTGCAACATTTAATCAATTTAAGGGAACAGATGAACGAACTTCTTTGATTGCGAATTACGATAATTCTATACTGTACACAGATTTTATTGTAGATAGTTTATTGACATTGCTTACTCAGCAAGCCTCGAACAGAGCTGAGTTTTGTTCTGCAATTTACCTTGCCGATCATGGCGAAAATGTATACGATGAAAATAACGATGTTGGGCATGGATATGCCGGAAAACTTCCACACGCAAATATCGAAATTCCTTTTTTACTCTGGCTCTCGCCACCTTTTCTAAAGGATAGTGTAATTGCTTCAAATTATTATAAAAGCAAGAACGAAATTCCTTTTGTTAGCGACGATTTATTTCATGCAGTAATTGATCTCGCGCATATCAAAACGAATTATTTTGATAGGTCCAGAAGCCTTTTTAATCCTGCTTTTGAAAGTAATAGAAGGCGCATTTTAGAAGATGGTTTAAACTACGACCTTCGCTGAAATATGGAGTTTGGAATATGTTTTTTTTATAGTATATCTTCTTAATTTTAAAATACCTTTGCATTTCAAAAAATTAGCATGACAAAATCAATAAAAGAATTGGAACCAAAAGCGGTGTGGAATTATTTTGCCGAATTGAATGCAGTGCCACGCCCATCCAAGAAGGAAGAACGCGTAATTCAATTTATACTCGATTTTGGGAAGCAACTTAATTTGCCTACCAATCGTGATGAAGTTGGTAATGTGATAATTAAAAAACCAGCTTCAAAAGGTATGGAGAACCGCCAAACAGTAGTATTGCAAAGCCATCTCGATATGGTTCATCAAAAAAATGCAGCTACTGTTTTCGATTTTGATACACAAGGTATCGATATGTATGTGGAGGGAGATTGGGTAAAGGCGAAAGGAACAACATTAGGAGCCGACAATGGTTTAGGTGTTGCATCGATTATGGCGATTTTAGCTTCTGATGCAATAGCTCATCCACCAATTGAAGCACTTTTTACAATTGATGAAGAAACCGGAATGACAGGCGCACTTAATTTGAAAGGTGGATTGCTCGATGGCAGAATTTTACTGAACCTTGATACCGAAGACGACCGTGAACTTACTATCGGTTGTGCCGGTGGTGTTGATGTTACTGCTACCGGTAGCTACTCACTCGAAACAGCACCTGAAGGAGTTTTGTTTTATGAACTTAGTGTAAAAGGCGCAACCGGTGGACATTCAGGAATGGATATTTATTTAGGTCGTGCAAATGCCAATAAATTGATGAATCGATTGTTGACTGCTGCTTTCGAAACCTGTGCAATTCAAATAGCTTCTATTGATGGAGGAAGTTTGAGAAATGCAATTCCGCGCGAATCAGTTGCTATAGTCATTGTCCCGGAATCCAAAGCAACTGAACTCGAAGATTTAGTAAATGAAAAGCATAGCATTTTTCAAGCTGAGTATCAAACAACCGATCCACAATTGGTAGTAAGTTGCAAAAAATCCGATAGTAAAGCACGTGTACTTCAAAAAGGATTTCAAAGTAAATTATTGAAGAGTATTTCGGCTTGTGTAAACGGTATTTATAGAATGAGCCCGGATATTTTACACTTGGTTCAAACTTCTAATAATTTGGCAAGGGTATCAGTTAAAGAGGGAGAATACAGCATCCAATGCCTCACTCGCAGTTCAGTTGATTCAGAAAAAATTGATTTAGCTGAATCATTAAAATCAGCATTCGAGTTGATGGGAGCAAAGGTAAGTTTTGCTGGAAGTTATCCGGGTTGGACTCCAAATCCGCATGCTTCAATTGTACAACTCATGCGTAACTTGTATACTAAAATGTATCAAAGCGAGCCAATGGTAAGCGCTTGTCATGCAGGCTTAGAATGCGGAATTTTGGGTACCAATTACCCGGGAATGGAAATGATTTCATTCGGACCAAACATCACCGGTGCGCATTCACCCGACGAAAAAGCACAAATTAGTTCTGTGCAAAAATACTGGCAGTTACTGCTCGAAACTTTAAATCAAATTCCTGAAAAGAAGTAATATTAACAGCAAAAAAATGCATATGGAATTACCAAATATTTTCACAACTGAAGTAAGTCAAGGTTTTCTTGACCGCATCAATAAATTAACTGCCGCTTCACAACCTTTGTGGGGAAAAATGAACGTGGCTCAAATGCTAGCTCATTGTTGCGTTACCTACGAAATGATTTATGAAAACAAGCATAAGGCACCAGGCGGATTCGGCAAATTAATGTTAAAGTTATTTGTAAAACCAATTGTTGTTACTACAAAAACATACTCCAAAAATAGCAGAACTGCTCCTGCTTTTTTGATTGTTGATGAACGAATTTTTGAATTAGAAAAAAAACGACTCATGCAGTTTATTACACAAACACAACAAAAAGGAGAAGCATTTTTTGACGGTAAAGAATCACTTTCTTTTGGTAAGCTAAGCAGCAATGAATGGAACAATATGTTTTATAAACACCTCAATCATCACTTATCGCAATTTGGAGTGTAATACATAGCGCATAATTCTTTTATATAATACAACCGGTAAATATTTTATTGCCGGTAAATTTTTTAAAGACGTGTAGTATATCCTGCAGGATAAAGCGTTTCACTGCTCTAGCTTTTAAATGCACAAAATTGGTCATATTGCACCATGCTAATAATTTCAGACCTTTTTCGTTTTGCATAAAGCTCGAGCTTTCGATTAGTATGACATTATAAACTCTTTTTGTAATAACATCAATCTGCCTACTTTTGCTAAGCATATAAAATCGTAACCTTCCGGATTATTGTACTAGTATTTTCAACGTTTTTTTTATTTCAAAGAACTTCAAATTTACGTTACTATTCATATTTTCAGCTGGCAAACATAAATTATTCTATTAGCATAAGTCTAATAGAAATGAGCCGGTGAAGGGTTTTATCAATCAATAACAATTCTTTGTTTAAGAGAATGAGAATTATCAGATACAACAAGTTGATATACCCCCTTGGTTAACGGGCTCAAATCCATAACATACTTGTAAGAAATTTTTTTACTAAACACTAACCTCCCTGTCATATCAAACATGTTTAGTGAAAAGGTTTGTGATGAATTTTCAGAATTTAAAACCAAACTCAATTTATCTGTAGCGGGAATAGGGTAGACAATCAAATCTAAATTTCCATCGGAGCTGATTTTTGATTTTTCATTTTTCGAGTTTTTGATTCTATAATTTTGTGTACATGAAGAATCACATTGAGTATAGTATATCGTTTTATACATAGCAATCGAATCATTGTAAGAATGTACATATACTTTAATATGAAAATTAGAATCGATTTCAAAACCAAGAGGCTCATCATTTCCAATTTGCTTGTCGTTATATTTTGCTATCCAGTAAGTATTTCCGGCTGTGTCATATTTAATTGTTAGTACATCGTAATCAACGCCATTCCAGCTTTTTCCGGTAACATATAAGTTGTTATTGTCATCAATTAATATCGCCTTTATTGAATCAATTCCTTTGTTTCTACCATCAAAATCCTGTTCCCAAACTAAGTTATTATTCCAATCACTTTTTTTAATGTGATAGTTTACAGAAGCACTATCAAAGCGTGAAGAGATTGAATATTTGAAATTTGAATTATCAAATACAAATTGTTGGTTGATAGGCATAGATGGTAATGCAGAAAGATGAACAACTGTATCAATATTTGCTTGAGTATTTCCGATTTTTTTAAACTCACGATTACTCGCATTCATTCCGGCATAGTTATCAAAATCGTATATTCCAATTAATCCCGTTTTCAATAATTGTTCAGCTTGTATAGAAACGAGCCAATTATCTAAGAATTTTACTTGCGCATCATCAAGTTTTAAGCAGGGTGCCAAAGCATTAAGTACATCAAGTGCAGACTGGTAATTTCCAATCAATCGAAGGGTTGTTGCTAAGTCAATTGTATAATAAAATTCATGAAAATCATCATCCTTTTCTCTGCTCAATTCTATCATTCGCTTTTCTACTTCAATTAATTTTAAGCAGTATTCATTTGACTCATCTAATGGAACAATCCTATCATCCCTTACAAGAGTCCCAAAAAGTTCTTTCATTTTTAAATAAGCAAATTCTGAATTCCAATTAATTCGATCTTCTTCATAAGTGCTCGAAGTATTCATTATTTCATTAAACATTTTAAAGGCATCATAAAAACTAGTTGGGTTAATTGTGTCAACTGATACTTCTAATGATGTTTCTATCGCTTCTTTCATTGGAGTGTTCGAAAAATTATCTCCGTTTATCCCAGGGCATCGCGGGCAATAACTCAATGGTATTCCGCGCTCACCATAATCCCCTGTTTCGGAGCTTGTTGGGCCATTTACACATGAATTAAAATTTGGAGTATAATCAATAACTTTTACATTTCCGGTACCGCCACCACCTTTGTGTAAATCTGTAAGAGATAAACCCGTTGTTGTATTATAGGGTGGTGATACGCTGGGATCAATATTGTCCCATTTATTATTATGTGCCGGTAAAATTCTTTCACCATTTATCCAACTCCATGAAAATGTTGAGCCGGCTAAAGCAAATCTATTTAGTCCATTTGAATTGTCAACAGACAAATCATTGAATCCATCTTGAAGAATTAGAAGATTTGAAGAAACTGCGTCAATACCCCCACCAGATCTTAAAATGTTATTTCCACCAAATTTTTGACTAATACTATTTTGACCAAGAGGATCGGTTGCCGGATCATAATAAAGTGGACTTAAATTCAAGCTGGCATTATCATGCAAGTAAATTGATGTAGTAAGTGCATCAACAGAACTACATTTTATATTAGTCAAACTAGGTCCATCTAGAAAAATTCCAGTGTTATATCCGCCATATGGGTTTTCTGAAATACTCAAATTTTGAAAATAAAAAGCTGCTGTACCTGAAGACAAAAGTTTAATTGCATTGTTATAGTTACTTCCAGCATTATAAATTGCAACATTCTTAAAACTACTTGTCGTGCTGGCATTTATACCATCAATAGGCAAATTACAATCAACAAAATCTATATTGTTTAACTGTACTCCTTTATCTACAAATTTTAACCCATTATAACATTGCTCAAAACTACAATCGTTAATTCGTAATGTATTCGCGGAACCCCACATCAAATAGGCACTTAAACCATGATTAAGTGCTTTAAAAGACACATCCTTTATCTCGTGATTTGGAACAGCACATACCCAAAAGCCATTTGAATTAGCTGCGTGACCCGGTATACTTGTTGCCATCAAATTTTTTAATTTATAACTTGAAGCCATTAACCAACTTGAGTAATTTCCAAACTCAATTAGCCCATCCTGCATAGTTTGCATGTTTATTTGATCGTCAGCTTTTACATAGGTTGGACTTACCACTTCAGCAATTTTATCAGACTTACCACTTCCAATTAGAGTAATGCTATTACTTGCATCTCCGTGAATATTAATATCACCATTTCCTATTGGGTTTAATTTGAATCCGAAATACCCATTTCCACTGAAATGCAAGTCAGCTTGTGATTGAAGGTTTATTAGTCCGCCAAATTGAAGCATAGCCTCTTCGCCATTCAAGTTAATATGTGCATTGTGGTAGTAATTAAAAGTATAGTCATTCAATACTATTTTGCAGTGATCGCTTGTTAATACTCCATTTGTGTACAGGTCGAATAAGCCGCTGTTTAGGTTTAAGGTACCTCCGGTTAAATCGGCTCCTTTTTTTACCATCATTGAGTGCCCGCTTCCTATACTTATGTTACAGGGTTGCGGAACATCAATATAAGCATTGCTTCCATTTAGTGTGAAGTCTGCATCTTGCTGATATGAAAGCGTTACATCATTAAGAAGAACTCTGCAATCATCTACAACAAAATGACTATTACTCTGCATGTTAATACTGCCTGTGCTTAGTTTTAAAGTTCCTCCGGTTGTTGCTGCGCCTCTTAGAACACTAAGATTTTTCGTACCTTTTATTGTTACTTGATTCAATGCTCCCTGAACATCAAAGAGTGCATTCGGTCCTTGCAATAAAATTGTAACGTTATCTTCCATTATAAGATTTGCACCCGGCTCTAATGTTAATTTTGAGCCTTCATTTATTTTTATGGTACTTCCACTTCTTAAAATTAATTGCGTCCCCGAATGAAAAATTAAATTGCCAATATTACCAGTGCTGTTATCTCCAAGAATAATTTTTCCACCGTTTATAACTTCAATTCTAGAATTATCGCAAAAACAAGTCTCTACAGTCAAACTTGAACCAGGGTCTGGTACTGAAGCGCCTCCCGGAATTGGAGGAGTAGTTGCACTGCCAAAGTCAGATGGAATGTTACCATTAACATATAAATTGCCTCCTGCACCAATATATAAGTACTTAATAAATCTATTCTCTCTGCGCCCAAAATTAAATGTGCCATTATTTGGTGATGAACTGTTTAATGTATTTGTTAGACGCATATCGGACTTTGATAACTCATTTAAAGTCCATTGAATATTACCCTGTGTGGCATCGCCGGTTATTTCAACATGAAATTCATTGTTTCCTGAAGGCGCATAATATGCGTCAAATGGATACTGAGAAGGTAAGGGTCTATCGTCATAAAGTAAGTTGCTATTGACATTATAAAGCAAGTCCGTTGTATTTATATCCAATCCACTAATTGTTGGTATAAAACAATGATAATTTTCATTCACCGATTTCACATAGCTATTTATGCTCCAGTTTAAACTGGTATTGTTTTGAATAAGTGCACCAATTGACCGATCAATTTTTTGACCAAATTGAACAAGTGAGTTCCGTTTGCCACCTGGAGCATTATCATAGGTAGGAGTGGTGAGCGGCATGGCGTATAATTTAAAATCATAAAACAAAGTTGGATCTGCTATACATGCTATGCACTGTCCTTCACACAATCCAATATTTGTTAGCATCTCTAATTTGTTCGCTCCTTTTAGAAATTTACCCTGATAAACGAAGCTTGGTGTTCCAACACCTGAATTGGAATGAATTTTACACCGAATAAAATTGTTCCCATTGCAAGGGCTTAAAGAGTTTACCTGAAAGTCAGCTAATTGATTACCCGCTGAAAATAATTCGTCAGCAGTTTTACTCCCATTTGTAATTGCTACTTTTCTACAAAATTTGGGATAATTACCTAAAGCAGCCAAATCACTTAGCCAAGATTGCCTATATCCGGCTGCACCCGAATAAGAATGGTTTATGAGTAATTGCATTGGTGCCGGTGAGTATAGATAATCTTTATACTTTTGCAATTCATCACTCAGAGGAGCTATTTGCTCCAACATTTGCATCATGCCCATCGGAATATTTGCTCCTTGATGTGGCGAATCAATTGAGATGTATTCACCCACACAATGTTTTAAATTATTTTTCTCCATATATGATAAAGCATATTTGGCAATTTGTCCTCCCATGCTAGCTCCTGCAACAACTATAGAGTGATTATCAGGCCCTGCATAGTTTAATGTAATTTTCTGAATTAAATCAACCAGAACCATTGCATTTCCTTGCATATAGGTAGTTCCGTCGTAAAAATCAAGATAAAAAATATCGTAACCTCTATTGTGTAATTCACTGATTAATATTGGCAAGTGGTCAAATATTATTTCACTAGGGTCAGTTTCACTCGCAATTCCACTAATAAAATTAGGCCAACCCCTAGAGCCGTGCCTATGAGTATCGTGATGTTCTGTATCTAAGTCTAAGCCTTCTACAAAGATAAGTGGTTTACGAAGCTGTCCCAATGTGTTACCAGCTGCTGGTTTTAGCCAGGCATCTCCCGAGTAAACAACTCCATTATAAGTTCCTGATAAATTAAATCCCGCATACGGACATTCATAATTAAGGGGGATGTAATTGCCATTGGCATCCTGTAAATTTGTAATAACACATTGAGCATTTGTGTTTCCGCTAAAAAGCAATGTTAAGAAGCTAGCTAATATTATTTTTTTCATAGGAAAATTTTTATTTCATTAATTAAGAATTTTTGCAAAAGACTATACCATTAAACTTCATATCAAATTGATATTTCGGTGACAAAGTTCTTAACGATAAAAGCTAAGCGCAATAATCAAAAGAGATGAATTGTTGCCTATTTGAGGCATAGTAGAGCATGTGGTGAAATATAATTTCACTTGGGCACAACATGTCCCAATACCTTACCTAAAGCTGTTTTTAGCTAGCCATTAATTGTGTGTGCAACCCCATTAGATGTTTGGGATAGATAGAATGCATCATTATTTCATGCATAATTAAGTTAAACCTATGCATGAAGTCCAACTTGGGAAAGATTATTTAAAGCAGACAATTTTTTATGTTAGAGAGGTGTTTAGTAGTTTAAAATATATGTTATCGTATCATTAGAAATACAGTAAACAGTATATTCTTTAAGCTTGTCATAAATTGAATTACCATTCATATATTTACCAACACCCATACTTAAATTGTTATTTTGATTTCCTTTCATTTTAATAATGATAGAATCTCTTTTATTCCATCCGTCATTAACACCTAAGGTAAAACTTCCATATACCCCTTGGTAAGCAATATGCAAGCTGTTGTAAGTGCTATCAACTTTATTTACAACAAAATTAACATAGCCGATTGGAGTAAAATGAATATTGAAATTAGTAACATGTTTCTCTTCGGGGATAATATTATCGTGAATATCTGTCTCAAAATAGTTATTTGCTTTACCTGCAATATGAAACTCGCTGCCCGAAGCATTTTTAAATTCAAATTGATAAGTACCATCCGCATCCGTATGGGTTTCATCCAAAACATCCACCGAATAACCGCTTCCGGTTGCATGGTAATTTCCTAAAACTAAATGTGCATTTTGAATAGTTGCACAGGTAACTGCATCAATTGCCTGCCCGCTTACGGATATTTTTTTGGTGGAATATTACAGGTACTGAAAAATCAGGAATTTCAATTTTTTCATTTTGAAAAATATTGTCTAACAACTAAATAAAATTGCATATACTTATAATTAATAAGGAAATATCACATTTCCCTTTTTAAAAATTGATTAGTAATTTAATAAATAGTTTGACGTATCTCCCGCCAAGCAATAGAATGAGCGGTTCTCTATTTCTGTAAAAATTAAACTTGAGTTCAAATATTTATACACCCTATAGTCAATTGAATTATACTGACCTCCCTTGCTTTCAAGTACAACAGAGCTGCTGTTAGGATTGCTACCACCTATATTTAAATGATAGTTTATATTGTAGTTACCAGTAAAGCCTATTTCTAAATTCGTATAGGAGGAGTCTGACTTATTAAAGGTTAATTTTATAAATCCAATTGGAGTAAAATGAATATTGAAACTATTAACATGTTTCTCTTCGGGGATAATATTATCGTAAATATCTGTATCAAAATATTTATTTGCTTTACCTGCAATATGAAACTCGCTGCCCGAAGCATTTTTAAATTCAAATTGATAATTACCATTTGCATCAGTATAAGTTTCATCCAAAACATCCACCGAATAACCGGTTCCGGTTGCATGGTAATTTCCTAAAACTAAATGCGCATTTTCAATAGGTGTACAAGTAACTGCATCAATTGCCTGTCCACTTACTGATATTTTTTTTGGTGGAATATTACAGGTAATAAATAAGATAATTGTCAATATAAAAATCGGGAATTTCAATTTTTTCATCTTAATAATTTTTGTCAACAACTATGCTACTAAATTAGTAACAAAATGGTATTACTGTCGCAAAGTTCTTAATGTTAATTTTAAAGGCAATAATCAAAAAGGATGAATTGTAACTTAATTGTAGCAAAGTTTAAAAAATAATTACCCCATTCTTAGGACTGCTATAAATCAAATTTAAGTTATTTTCTATGCCTTTGCTCGGTGCACTTAGTTAGGTTATGTATTCTCATCAATAGAGGGATTGAAAGTAAGGTTGAATTCCTTATAGTTGATGAATATTCCTTATTAAAGCATATTGAGTGATGAAAGTAAGAGAATGTCATTTAGTTTTTCAGGACCTGTACTTTTGAGCAAAAAAAAATCCCCCAAGTTGATTACCTGAGGGATTTTTTTGTAAAACTAAAAATTAGTTTTGAGTAAAGTTGTCTTCGTAAAGTTGAGCGCTAGTTGCAGTACAACCAGTACCACCTGCTTGTTGCTCATCAGTAAAACGGATAGAAAAAGAGTATTTACCTGTAGTGGTATTTTTTATCACCGGGTTTCCACCAACAACTGAAATAAATGAGTGTGTACAACCACTTGCTCCAATTCCTGTAGCAACTGTAGAAATCATACTAACTTCATTTCCAATTAAGTTTGCACGAATAGTAGTATTGTTTGAATAGTTAGCAAATCTACTGAATTCCAAACGGTTGTTAACAGTTGAAGATGCAGATACAGTTTGTACCCAAGTTGAAGTTACAGGATTACCTTCTGTAGTAGTATAAGTTCCACTTAAATAATCAGCATCATTTTTCACAGTTACTGTACGTGTAGCAGTTCCTTCATTACCAGCTGCATCTGTAGCTGAATATGTAATTACATAGTCACCAGTTTTGTTTTTATCAACTGATCCGGTAGTAACTACAGTTATGCTTCCATCTTCATCATCATTAGCAGTTGCTCCCAATTCAGTGTAGGTTCCTTGCAATGAGATAGTTGAAGCTGCATCACCATTTAAAGTAACAACAGGTGCAGTAGTATCATCTTTTTTGCAACCAATCAAAAATACGGTAGCACCAAATAAAAGTGCTGACGATAAAAGTAAAATGTTCTTTTTCATTGTTTTAGAGTAATTAAAATTAGAATTTTAGTTAATATTTTTCTGTAAATATGCTGCAAAGATACATTTTATTTGAATTCAACTAAAAATAATTTTTGTTTTTCTGTCAATTAATCTACTTTTGCGCCCGGTTAACCAATATTATTTTAATTTAAATTAAAAACACAACATGAAAAAAGTATTATTATCTCTTACCGCTCTAAGTATATTGGCGGTGGTTTCTTGCGGCCCAAGTGCTGAAGAAATGGCGAAAAAAGCTAAAGCTACTGCTGATTCAGTTGCAGCTGTTGCAGCTGCTGAAGCTGAAGCTGCTGCTGCAAAAGCACAAGCTGCTCAAGATTCAATTGCTGCCGTTGCTGCTGCTGCTGAAGCTAGTGCAAAAGCAATGGCTGATTCTATTGCTGCTGCTGCTGAAGCTGCGAAATCACAAGTAAAAACTGTGGTTAAAAAAGCTAAATCAAACGAGCAAAAGAATAAAGAAGATAAAAAAGTATTACAACAACAAAAAGGATAATATTCCTTTGTTTAGTTGAGTGTATTTAAAACCGTCTTTGTTTTTCAAAGACGGTTTTTTGTTGTTTATGCTTTACATTTACTTGCCTAACCTAATGCTGTGTTATTATTTCAATCAGTTTTTTCCTACACAAGAGTCCTCGTTCGAATTAATATTCATTTCCAAAGGCTTGGTATTTCCTTTTAAATTTTGATTAATTACACTTTCTCTTTGCTGATTCTAACCCAATCATTACCAATTGTTAAATCGTAACAAAATGCTCAGGATTTGTTTTTTTAAAGGACTATACGTCAATTAAATAAAATTTTATTTTTTTTCTTGTTACTTAAAATATTAAGTATACATTTGCAAAAAATTTTAAAACAATCAATTTAACACAACAATGAAAAAAGTATTATCATTAATTGCTATCGCTGGAATGTTTGCATTCGTAGCGTGTGGACCAAGTGCAGAAGAAAAAGCTAAAATGGAACAAGCTAAAGCTGATTCTATTGCTGCTGCTGAAGCTGCTAACGCTGAAATGGAAGCTGCTAAAGCTCAAGCTACTGCTGATTCAATGGCAGCTGCTGCAACTGCAGACACTACAAAGAAAGTGGAAGAGGCTAAGTAATATTTCTTTTTCCAAAAAGAAAAAAATCCTTTCGGTACCGAAAGGATTTTTTTTTGACCTTACTTTTCAGATTTTGCTTTTTGTTCGAATTTGCTAGTATCAATTTTCGAAAAATCAATACTACTGCATCCTGCACACTTATCTTCACAGGTTGAGCCTTGGAAGCTTTTGCTTACCCTTCTTACCATATATACGAATGCTATACTAAAGACTATTGCAATGAGAAGTTGTTCCATTGTTTGCTTGTGTGAGTACTGCAAAATTAATAATTTTAATACTTTTGCACGAATCATTTTCGCTTTTAATTTTTAGCTTAATTAGCCCAATCCAACATTCACAATCCTCCCAATTATACAATGAAATTTGATAGAAAAAAATACCGCGACGATTTATTGCTCAATTTATACAATGGTTTACTAGAACCACGTATGATTGAAGAAAAAATGCTACTCCTACTGCGACAAGGTAAAATTTCAAAGTGGTTTTCAGGAATTGGACAAGAAGCTATTTCAGTTGGCTTAACTCAAGCTTTACACAACGATGAATACATATTACCCATGCACCGTAACTTAGGTGTTTTTACAGGCAGAAATATTCCTTTTGAAAAATTGTTTGCTCAGTTTCAAGGTAAATACAGCGGTTTTTCGAAAGGCCGTGAACGTTCATTCCACTTTGGAACTAATCCACACCACATTGTAGGGATGATTTCACACCTCGGCCCACAAATGGGTGTAGCCGATGGTATTGCACTCGCATCCTTATTGAAAAATGAAAGTAAAATAACCGCAGTATTTACAGGGGATGGTGGTGCCAGTGAAGGCGATTTTCACGAATCGATAAATGTTGCAGCAGTGTGGAATTTGCCGGTATTGTTTGTTGTTGAAAATAATGGATATGGTTTGTCCACACCTTCAAATCAACAGTTTAAATTCAAATACTTCGTTGATAAGGCTCCCGGATATGGCATTGATGCTGTAAAGATTGATGGAAATAACATATTAGAAGTATACGAAACTGTCAAAAAAATTGCTGAATCAATGCGCGAAAATCCGCGACCGGTTTTACTTGAATGTATTACCTTTAGAATGCGCGGTCACGAAGAAGCTTCAGGTACTAAATATGTTCCCAAAGAACTTTTTGAGGAATGGGGAAAAAAGGACCCTCTATCAACTTATGAAAATTACTTGTTGAATGAAGCCGTTCTTACCGACGAATTAATTGCCGATTACCGTAAGGTTATCAAACAAAAAATTGATAGTGCTATTGATATTGCATTTAATGAAAAGCCAATACTACCAAATACTACCGCCGAATTACGAGATGTTTATGCTCCTGCAAATTTCACCACAACCCAAGCAGGAATTACCAAAACCAATAAGCGATTACTCGACGCGATCAGCGATGGAATGAAGCAATCAATGCAACGCTTCCCAAATTTGGTTTTAATGGGTCAAGACATTGCTGAATACGGAGGAGTTTTTAAAGCCACGGAAGGGTTTCTTGAAACTTTTGGTAGTGAACGTGTGCGTAATACTCCTTTGTGCGAATCAGCTATTATTGGAACCGCCCTTGGTTTATCAATTAAAGGCTACAAAGCAATGGTTGAAATGCAGTTTGCCGATTTTGTTACCTGTGGTTTCAATCAAATAATAAATAATTTGGCGAAGAGTCATTGGCGTTGGGAACAAAATGCAGATGTAGTAGTTCGCATGCCTACAGGTGCAGGTGTTGGAGCAGGACCTTTTCATTCTCAATCAAACGAAGCTTGGTTTGTGCATACGCCCGGATTAAAAGTGGTGTATCCTGCATTCCCTGCTGATGCTAAAGGCTTGCTATGTGCCTCTTTTGAAGATCCCAATCCGGTGTTGTTTTTTGAACACAAGGCACTTTATAGAAGTATTAGTGGCGATGTTCCCGATGAGTATTTTACCATTGAAATTGGAAAGGCCAATTTGTTGCGTGAAGGAAACGATGTAAGTATTATTACTTACGGAGCAGGCGTGCACTGGGCGATGGAAGTACTTGATCGAAACACAGAAATTTCGGCTGACTTATTGGATCTTCGAACCCTATTACCATACGATAAAGAAGCGATTGAAAAAACAGTGAAGAAAACAGGGAAAGTTATTTTGCTTCATGAAGACACACTTATTGGAGGTATTGCAGGCGAATTAGCTGCATATATTAGCGAAAATTGTTTTGAATACTTAGATGCACCAGTCATGAGAAGCGCAAGTTTGGATACTCCGGTGCCGTTTGCCCTTGAACTAGAAGCTAATTTTTTACCCAAAGCACGATTCGAACAGCAATTGTTGCACTTGCTGAATTACTAAATCTATTGCCCCATGGCGCTCAAGTCTGAATACAGATACGAAGTACTTTCAAAGAATAATTGGAATCACTTCGAAGATTTGTTAGGCGAACGAGGAGGATGTGGAGGTTGTTGGTGCATGGCCCATCGCTTAAAAACCTCTATTTATAATGAACTCAAAGGTGAAGGCAATCACCGGGCACAAAAAGAATTAGTTTGGGAAGGCAAAAAAAACGGATTGTTGCTTTTTTGTGAAGACCAAGCTATTGGCTGGATTTCTATAGCACCACGTGAAGAATTTTATAAAATCGAAAATTCTCGTATTTATAAACGAAACGATACACAAACAATTTATTCAATTACCTGTTTTTTTGTGCGTAAAGATTTGCGAAGAAAAGGCATTTCGCTTCAGTTGATTGAAGCAGCACTTGATTATTCGCGTTGTTCAGGAATAAAAGTTGTTGAAGCATATCCAATTATTCCATATGATACTAAAATGCCTGATGCATTTGCATGGACTGGGATCTACTCGGTTTTTCAAAAAGCAGGTTTCTTTGTGTATAGCAATAAATCAAAGTCGAAACCCTTAATGCGTTATACTTTTTGATAAAGTGTATCATCTTGTAAAAAGCAAAAAGTAGCGTCAGATTTAATTGGTTGATAAGCTAAACCAGCATTTCATCACTTTAATAATTCATGCTATATCTAGCGAAAATTTTTAGAAATAAAAAGTTCTAGTAGTTTTGATAGTGATTCTTAATTTTATCATTTAATTAACAAAATTGCACCATTCATAACCCAACATGAAAAAAATACTATTCTTAATGCTTACCTTTTGCTGCTATCATAGCAGTTTTGCTCAACTTGATTTTACATGGGCCAATAAAATAAAGAACGAACAAGGGGGCGATGATTTTGCTCAAGCCATTACCAGCGACTCTGCAGGGAATGTGCTTGTAACCGGAGTTTTTTCAGGAACCGCTGACTTAATTTACGGAACCGATACAGCGCTTGTATCTTCCAACGGAGGCCTTGATATGTATATGGCTAAATTTGATACAAGCGGTAATTTATTGTGGAAAAAAACCATGGGCGGACCACTTGATGATTATACCTACTCAATAAAGACAGATAGCAATGGCGATATATATATTACTGGTACTTGTTCTGAAAATGCCGATTTTGATGGTGGCGACGATACCTCCTTAATTCACATTAATGGTCCGTCTAACAGCGGAATTATTTTTTTAGCCAAATATTCTTCTTTGGGCGATTTAATTTGGGTAAAAGGAATGAGTAGTGCCAACGGTTTTGGTCTTGGTAAGGATATTGAATTTGCTGCAAATGGAGATGTTATTT
>Ga0268298_10002654_pt1 | contig 19343 bp, 14 predicted proteins | sample WWTPWeurt_MetaG_FD_194462 | JGI IMG/M metagenome (GOLD analysis project Ga0268298, IMG submission 194462) | Activated sludge microbial communities from WWTP in Nijmegen, Gelderland, Netherland - WWTP Weurt | ecosystem: Engineered > WWTP > Aerobic digester > Activated sludge | place...
ACCCGCCCGCACCTGGCCAGCGACATCTACGCCGTGGCGTCGCGGACCAATCGCCGCATCAAGGACTGGAGCGACATCGACAAGGCCGGCACGGTGGTGGCGGTGGCCAAGGGCACGCTGCACGAGGCCGTGATGGCCGACAAGCTCAAGGCGGCCAGCCTGCTCGTGCTGGACACCCCCTTCGCGCGCGAGCAGGAGGTGCAGTCGGGCCGCGCCGACGTGTTCATGACGGACTACCCCTACAGCCAGCGCTTCATGCCCACGGCGGAATGGGCGCGCCTGATCCGGCCACCCACGGCCTACCACGTGACGCCTTACGCCTACGCCGTCGCACCGGGCGACGACGCCTGGCATGCCCGGCTCGAGAAGTTCGTCGGTGACATCCGGCGCGACGGAAGGCTGATGGAAGCCGCACGTCGACACAAGCTCGACGTGCTCGTGGTGCCTTGATGCGCCGCGTCGTCCCGCCCGCCAAGCAGCTGGTGCTGGCGCTGACGCTGGTGGTCGGCGCAACCTTGTCGGCGGCCAGCTACACGATGTGGCGCCTGCGCTCGGATGTGATTGCCAACGAGCTGGCCATGGCGGCGCTGCACTCGCGCAGCTTCGAAGATTTCCTAACGCAGACCCTGCGCGTCAGCGAGCTGGCCGCCGCCAACGCGGTCTCGACACCAGGCTTCGATGGGGACTCGCCCAGGGTCACCGCTGCGATGGCCGCCACCTTGCGCCATGCACCGTCCATGCGCTCCATGTCGCTGCTGGGCGCAGACCGACGCATCGCTGCCAGCACCCATCCAGCCAACGTCGGCGTTGCCGTGCCGACGCAATCCTTCCTGCCCCCCGACGCGCACGACACCGACCTGCTGCGCATCGGTCGGCCGTGGATCGGCCGCGACTTTGCCGACGGCGTGCCCTTGGCCGAAGGCGCCGCGGCCGACGCCGAGGCAATGACCTTCCTGCCCATCACCCAGACGCTCAGCGACGCCGGCGTTCCGGCGACGCTGCTGGTGGCACTGAACCCCGATTTCTTCGTCAACCACATGACGCAGAAGCTGGCGCCCGCGGACGGCACCGTCGAGATCCTGCGCTACGACGGCACGCTGTTGATGTCCACCGATCCAGACCACCGGCCCGGCGAGCGACAAGCCGGGCTGATGCGGCACCTGCGCCTGCCCGATGTCGAGGCCGCGCAGTTCGAGCGCATCGACGAGGAGGGCCGGCCCGTGCTGGTGGCCTTCAGGGCCTCGCACCTGTACCCGATCGTGGTCGTCACACAACTCAAGCGAGACCAGGTGCTGGCGCCGTGGCGCACCGAGGTGCACACCCTGTTCATGGTGCTGGTGCCGGCGCTGCTGGCCCTCGTGGCGCTGTCCGTCGCCATCTACCGCCGGCAGCAACAGATCGTGGCGGTGCGTGCCGAAGCCGATCGGCAGGAGCGCATCCACGCCACCGTCTATCAGGCCAGCACCGACGCCATCGTGATCACCGACCGCGATGCCAACGTCCTGTCGGTCAATCCAGCGTTCATCGAGTTGCTGGGCTACGAAGCCGCCCAGGTGCAGGGCAAGAACCCGCGGCTGTGGGCGTCGGGCCTGCACGATAAGGCGCTCTACGAGGGCATGTGGAAGGGGCTGCTCGAGGCCGGCGTGTGGAAGGGCGAGTTGATAAACCGCCGGCGCGATGGCAGCCTGTTCGACGCCGAGGTGTCGATCACCGTCTCGCGCGACGAGCAGGGCGCCTTCCAGCACTTCATCGGCTACATCAGCGATGTGTCCAAGCGCAAGCAGGCCGAGCTGGCCCTGCGCGACAGCGAAGGGCGCTTCCGCGACCTCACCCACCTGTCGTCCGACTGGTACTGGGAGCAGGACGAGCACTTCCGCTTCGTGCGCCTGGACGGCGATCTGGAGGCCCTGTCGGGCATCTCCTCCGGCGACCACATCGGACGGACGCGGTGGGAAATGCCGGTGCTGAACTTCTCCGCCGAGGATTGGAAAGCGCACCGGGCCCTGCTCAACGCGCACCAGCCCTTCTACAACCTGGAGATGCGCCGCCCCGACAAGGACGGGCGCAAGCATTGGGTATCGATCAGCGGCACGCCCCGGTTCGATGGCCACGGCAACTTCGTGGGCTACCGCGGCGTGGGCACGGACATCACCGAGCGCAAGCAGGCCGAAGAGGCCCTGAAACTCGCCGCCAGCGTGTTCACCCACTCGCACGAGGCCATCATGATCACCCGGGTGGACGGCACCATCCTCGACATCAACGAGGCCTTCACGCGAATCACGGGCTTTGGCGGTACCGAAGTGATTGGTCGCAAGCCAAAGTTGCTCAGCTCTGGACTGCAAGACAAGGCGTTCTACGCCTCGCTGTGGCAGTGCCTGCTGGAAAACGGGCACTGGTACGGCGAGATCTGGAACCGGCGCAAGAACGGCGAGGTCTTCGCTGCGATGCAGACCATCAGTGCGGTGCGCGACAACCAGGGCCGAATCACCCAGTTCGTGGCCCTGTTCTCCGACGTCACAACGCTGAAGGAGCACGAGCGCCAGCTCAAGCGCATCGCCCACTACGACGCCCTCACCACCCTGCCCAACCGCATGCTGCTGGCCGATCGCCTGCAGCAGGGCATGGCGGTGGCGCGCCGCAGCGGACGAACGCTGGCGGTCGCGTTTCTCGACCTCGATGGCTTCAAGGCCATCAACGATGGCCATGGCCACGAGGCCGGCGACCAACTGCTGGTGACCCTGGCATCGCGCATGAAGGACGTGCTGCGCGATGTGGACACGTTCGCGCGCATCGGCGGTGATGAATTCGTGGCCGTGCTCGTCGAGCAGTCCAGCGGTTTTGCAAGCCTGCAGGTGCTCAACCGCCTGCTGGCCGCCGCAGCGCAGCCGGTGGTGGTGGGGGACGCGGTCTTTCAGGTCTCGGCCAGCCTGGGCGTCACCTTCTACCCGCAGCCAGGCGACGTGGATGCGGACCAACTGCTGCGGCAGGCCGACCAGGCGATGTATCAGGCCAAGCTGGCCGGCAAGAACCGCTATCACGTATTCGACGCGGCAGGCGACCAGAACGTGCGAGACCGCCACGAGGGCATGGACCGCATCCGCCGCGCACTGCAATCGAACGAGTTCGTGCTGCACTACCAGCCAAAGGTCAACCTGCGCACGGGCGAGGTGGTGGGGGTCGAGGCCCTGCTGCGCTGGCAACACCCGGATCGAGGCCTGCTGCTGCCCACCAGCTTTCTGCCCGCCACGGAGGGCAATCTGCTGGGAGTCGAGATCGGTGAGTGGGTGATCGAGACGGTATTGGCCCAGATCGCAGCCTGGAAGACCGCGCAGCTGGACCTCCCCGTCAGCCTGAACATCAGCGGCACCCAGCTGCAGCAGATCGATTTCATGGCACGGCTGCAGGCCGCCTTGGCGCGGCACCCCACCGTGTCGCCCGACCGATTGCAGATGGAGGTGCTGGAGACCACCGCACTCGAGGACATCGAGCAGGTCTCGAGCGTCATCCGCGCCTGCCGCGAACTGGGCCTGACCTTCGCGCTGGACGATTTCGGCACGGGCTACTCGTCGCTCATGTACCTCAAGCGGCTGCCGGTCGCGCAAATCAAGATCGATCAGACCTTCGTGAAGGGCATGCTCGACGACGCCGATGACCTGGCCATCTTGCAGGGCGTGCTGGCGCTGGCCCGGGCCTTCAGGCTGGAGGTCATCGCCGAAGGCGTCGAGACCGTGGAGCACGGCGAAGCGCTGCTGCGCCTGGGCTATGAGTTGGCGCAGGGGTTCTGCATCGCTGGGCCGATGCCGGCCAGCGAGCTGCCCGACTGGTGCGCCATGTGGGAGACCCGACCGCGCTGGCGCGAGACGCTGCCGACGGGGCAGGAAGCGAAGTAGCCGGCAATTCCTGCGCCTTGCGCGCGCGGTGCACCGCACCGCGCCGCTTGCAATGCTGCCGCCCGCCCCGATGTAGCGGAGGTCAGGCCCGAAGCATCGGGCCGAAGGAAGACCACCATGCAAGTGACCAAGACCTTTGACGTACCACCGCGCCTGAAGGTTCTGGCGACGCTGGCCATGCTGCTGGAGCGCCTGGAGCGCAACCCTGGCCCGCTGAGTGCCGACCAATACCGCTCGGTGGTTCAACACCTGGACAGCGAGTTGACCACCCTCGGGCACGACGATGCGCTCGAGGCGCTGCTGCAGTTCTTCCCGGCCATGGCGCAGGTGTACGAGAACGCGCGTTATGGGCAGGCCGGCCTGTGCCGTTCGCCCCTGGACGACTCGCTGTCCACCGAGCTGGCGGCCAAGGCCGCCATTGCGGCGGCCGCGCGCGGCGCAAGAAGCTAGCGCGATGGCAGAGAAAACATTTTTCTCGGGTTTACCCTAAGATCGCCGTCCATCCACTCCACTTGAAGGGACACCACCATGTCCGCCCGCACCTGGTCTGAGCAGCACAAACGGGCTTTGTCCGGGCTGCTGGCACTGCCTTTCGATGCGGCTCGCGCACAGTACGGCACCGCCGTCGAGCTGGGCCTGGTTCGGCGCTCGATCCTGGCCAGCCGCAGGCTCGAGCGTTGGCTCGACCGGCTCGAGCGGCTCAGCCTGGGCCCGTTTGCTCGAAGGGTTTGAGCGCGCCAGGCCGCCTCAGTGTTCGCCAGCGCCCGGACGCGCCCCACGCTTGGTGAAAGACTGCGTTGGCGCCGGAACCTCGGCGAAGCTGAAAGAGAGTCGTCATGGCTGAAAGCACTGAATCCTTCCTCAAGGCCGAAGCAGAAGGGCACAGCTGGGAGCGGCGCTCTCCCCTGCCCGAGGACGAGCGCGTTCTGGGCCACACCCTGAACTGGCTCAATGCCCTGCCGCTGGGTGTGCGCCCGGTGCACATGCAGCAAGACTTCCCGCGCATCGCCAACGAATTGGCGCGGCTGTGGGTGCAGACCCCAGCGCTCGACCGCTACTTCGAGGACAAGGAGTTCAGCCCGCGCGAAGACCGCAGCGGATTCCCGGCGCTCATCAAGGAGGAGTTGCTGGCGATTCATGTCTACTCCCTGCGCCACCGCAGCAAGAAGCAGCCCCGCGCCTGACTTGACGTACGATGCGCCCCGAAAGTTGTTGCCGGCAAGCTGCCCGCTTGTTTTTGATAATCCGCCGCCCGGTGGTTCGATTCGGCGCAAGGAACCCCCATGGCCACCAGCGACACCACTGCCAATGACCACGCCGAGCTGCTGGCGCAACTGGCCGCGAGCCTGAGCACCCGCACGCTCAACCAGTTTGCGGCCGAGTCCAGGCTGGACGGCGAGAGCCTGGCGGACGCGCTGGAGCGCTACGAGATCGATTACGCCTGGCACGTGCTGGGCTCGGACCGCCTGCGCGACCAGACCTTGACCCTGCTGGAGGCGCGGCTCGGGCTGGCAGCCACCCATGCGCAGGTGGCCTGTGTCGAGGACGTGCTGCAGCGGGCTGCCGCGGCACAAGCGTCCGAGCTGCTGATGAGCTTTGACAACGACGTGGCCGAAGGGCTGGCTGGCCTGCTCTACGAGCAGCACGAACACAAGTTGCGCCGCGAGGCCCCCGCGCCAGCCTGATGTGCTGCTGAATATCGCCGCCCAGGGCGCGCGGCACGGGCCGAGTTGAGGCCATGATGTGGGCTTGGCAGCTCTGGCCCCAGCCCCGCGATGACCAACACCACCGCCCCCTTCGATCCGCTGCACCCGCCGTGGGAGACCGCCGGCACGCACCGCATCCCCTTTGGCGTCTACACCAGCGAGGCGCTGCACCAGCGCGAGCTGGAGCGCTTTTTCTACCGCGGCCACTGGTGCTACGTGGGCCTGGAGGCCGAGGTGCCCAAGCCGGGTGACTTCAAGCGCACGGTGGTGGGCGAGCGCTCGGTGATCCTGGTGCGCGATGCCCAGGGCGAGCTGCACGTGGTGGAGAACATCTGCGCCCACCGCGGCATGCGCTTCTGCCGCGAGCGGCACGGCACGGTCAAGCGCTTCACCTGCCCCTATCACCAGTGGAACTACCACCTCAATGGTGATCTGCGCGGCGTGGCTTTTCGGGGCGGCGTGCAGCACGGCGACCGCACCGTGGGCGGCATGCCCGACGACTTCAAGCTCGCCGACCACGGCCTCACCAAGCTCAAGGTGGCGCGGCGTGGCGGCGTGGTGTTTGCCTCGTTCGATGCCGACGTGGAGCCCTTCGAGGACTACCTCGGCCCCGAGATCCTGCGCTGGTTCGATCGCCTGTTCCATGGCCGCCAGCTCAAGCTGCTGGGCTACAACCGCCAGCGCATCCCGGGCAACTGGAAGCTGATGCAGGAGAACATCAAGGACCCCTACCACCCCGGCCTGCTGCACACCTGGTTCGTCACCTTCGGCCTCTGGCGCGCCGACAACCAGGCGCAGCTGGTGATGGACCGCCACCACCGCCATGCCGCGATGATCTCCACACGCGGCGCGGCGGGCGAGGCCGGGCAGGTGACGGCGGTGTCGAGCTTCAAGCAGAGCATGCAGCTGCACGACCCGCGCTTCCTGGACATCGTGCCCGAGGCGTGGTGGGGCGGGGCGAGCGTGGGGGCTCCGGCCCCGACAGCGGTGATGACCACGCTGTTCCCGAGCGTGATCCTGCAGCAGCAGGTGAACAGCGTGTCCACACGCCACATCCAGCCCGACGGCCATGGCCACTTCAACTTCGAGTGGACGCACTTCGGCTTCGAGGACGACGACGAGGCCATGCACCAGCGCCGCCTGCGCCAGGCCAATCTCTTCGGCCCGGCGGGCTTCGTGTCGGCCGACGATGGCGAGGTGATCGAGTTCTCGCAGCAGGCCTTCGACAGCAAGCCCGGCCATCGCGCCGTGGCCGAGCTGGGCGGGCGCGAGGTGGGCGACACCGACCACATGGTGACCGAGACGCTGATCCGGGGCATGTACCGCTATTGGCGCGAAGTGATGGAGAAGTGAGATGAACTTCGACGAGCATTTCGAGCTGCTGCAATTGCACGCCAATTACGCGGCCATCGTGGACGCCGCCGATTGGGACGCCTGGTGCGAGCTGTTCACCGACGACTGCCTCTACCGCCTCGTGCCGCGCGAGAACCACGAGCGCGGGTTTCCGCTGGCCACGCTGTCTTTCGACAGCAAGGGCATGCTCAAGGACCGCGCCTACGCCATTCGCGAGACCTTGTTTCACGACCCCTACTATCAGCGCCACGTGGTGGGCGTGCCGCGGGTGCTGCGGGTGGACGCGGGCCGCATCCACTGCGAATCGAACTACGCGGTGTTCCGCACCAAGCTGTCCGATGTGTCCACGGTGTTCAACGTGGGCCGCTACCTCGACGAGGTGGTGCGCACGCCGCAGGGCCTGCGCTTCGCGTCGCGCGTCGCGGTGTACGACAGCGAGATGATCCCCAACTCAATCATTTACCCCATCTGAAATTCGCGCGAGATTGGACGGGGCTGCCTAACCCAGGTGCTCAATGCCCTGCGGCGCCCGTCGGCGGCGCAAGATGGGGGATGAACATCAGCGCCGCACCCAAGGCCGCCCCCCACCTGCGCAGCACCGATCTGCGCGCGGCCAGCCAGATCGCCGTGGCCGCGGTGCGCGGCCTCACCGACTTGGTGGAGCACCTGCACCACAACATCGCCCGCGCGTCGTGGCCGCTGGGCACGCCCATTGATGCGCCCACCACCGGCATCACGGGGCTGGTGTACCGCAGCATCCGGGGCGTCACGCACCTCGTGGGGGGCAGCCTGGAGGCGCTGCTGGGCCAGGTGGAGTGGCTGCTCGGGCCCGACGCCGCCGTGAGCTCACGCGAGCGTGAGGCCGTGGTCGCGGCGCTCAATGGCGTGATGGGTGATCGCCTGGCTGCGCAGGGCAATCCATTGGCCATCCGCATGAGCTTGCAGCATGGCGGCCAGGCCCTGCCCTTGAGCTCACCCGACCTGGCCCAGCGCCTGCCCGGTGCGCGCGCCCGCGTGCTGCTGATGGTGCATGGGCTGTGCATGGGCCCGGCCCAATGGCTGCGCAACGGCCACGACCACGGCCAGGCGCTGGCAGATGCGGGTGGCTTCACGCCGCTCTACCTGCACTACAACAGCGGTCGGCATGTGTCCGACAACGGCCGGGACCTGGCCGCGCTGCTGCGTGATCTGCACCAGCACTGGCCCGTGCCGCTGGAGGAGATCGTGATCCTCGGCCACAGCATGGGCGGCCTGGTGGCCCGCAGCGCCTGCCATCAGGCGCAGGGCGAGCCCTGGCTGGCGCGCCTGAGCAAGCTCGTGTTCCTCGGCACGCCGCACCAGGGCGCGCCACTGGCCCGCGGCGGCCACTGGATCGATGGCGTGCTGGGCGCCAGCCCCTACACCGCGGCCTTTGCCAAGCTGGCCCGCAAACGCAGCGCCGGCATCGGCGATCTGCGCCACGGCAGCCTGTTGGCCAGCGATTGGGCCGACGCGCAAGCCTTCGCCCATGGCCGCGACACCCGCACCCCGGTGCCTCTGCCTGGCCGCGTGGCCTGCTATGCCCTGGCCGCCTCGCTGGGCGAGCAGACGGGCGACCTGAAGGACGCCCTGCTGGGCGATGGGCTGGTGCCGATTTCGAGCGCACTCGGCCAGCACCGACAGGCCCGGCGGCGCCTGGCCTTCGACGCCGACAAGCTGTGGACCGGCCTCGACATGGGCCACCTGGATCTGCTCGACCGCGCCGAGGTGTACGCTCAACTCAAAGCTTGGGTTCTGCCCTCGCCCGCGTGAGCCCTGGCCGCCCAAAAGAAACCCGGCGCTGAGGCCGGGGTTTCATGGCGTGACACGGCAGACGCGGGATGTGCCCGCGCAGCAGCCGCCTCACCCGCCCTCAGTCGGCCACCGCCTTGGCCGCGTTGATGTAGCCGGCGCCATACAGCGGATCGTTGCCCGGCTTGCCCAGGTCGTCCGTGGCGCGGCTCACGCGGCCCTTGAGCTCACCCACCGATGCTTTGGGGTGCTTCTGCTTGATCAGTGCCGCCACGGCCGCTACCGCCGGCGCGGCCATGGAGGTGCCTGCGGCCCAGCCATAGCCACCGCGCGTGGTGGAGAACACCATGTCGAACACCCAGCACGGCCTGACGAGGGCCCCGCCTGTGGCCGTGGCCACAGTGCAGTTCTCGTTGCCCTCGTAGGCCGCGTCGCCGCCGGGCCCGGCCACGGTCACCAGCGAATTGCCGTAGTTGGTGTAGCTGGAGATGCGGGCAAAGTTGTTGGCCCCCAGCGCATAACCGAGTGGGCCCGTGGCCGACACCGCCAGGCCATTGCCGCTCTGCCCCGGCGTGATCATCACGTTGCCCGAGTGGTCGGCATCGATGCTGTCATTGCCCGCCGACGAGACCACCAGCGCACCGTTGCGGCTGGCAAAGTTCACCGCGCGGTTCATGGCGGACACCAACTCGGCGGCGTCGCGATCACCGCGGTTGAAGGCCGCGCCCAGGCTCATGTTGATGATGTGTGCGCCGCCCTCGGTGGACGCATACATCAGCGCCTGGATCACCGAGCCGAAGCTGCCGCTGCCGTTGTGCAGTGCCTTCACCGGCACGATGGTGGCCTGCGGCGCGATGCCGACCACGCCCTTGCCATTGATCGGCGCGGCGATGATGCCGGAGACGTGCGTGCCGTGCCAGAAGGTGCCGGTGTCGCAGTTCCATTGCGTCTCGCAGCTGCCCGCCGCGCCCGGCACGAAGGAGCGTGCGGCCGCCGTGTCCACATTGGCCGCGAGATCCGGATGGGCGCCGTAGACGCCGCCATCGATCACGGCCACGCGCACGCCCTGGCCGGTGTAGCCCGCCGCCCAGGCCTGCGGAGCGCGCACCGATTGCGGGGCCCATTGCACATGCGGATAGTAGGTGTCGGTGACCGGGGCCAGCGCGTCTGCCGCCACGCCCGCATCCACCATGCGCACGGTGGGCGTGAACTGCACCACCCGGTCGGCCGCACCGCTGGTGATCGCACCGCCGGCCAGCACGGCGCCGAGAAAGTCTGCCCGCTCGGACGAGACCAGCGCCAGGCCCTCGGCGTGGCTGAACCTCACCGTGCCACCTGCGGCCGCCACGGCGGCGGTCTGCGCGGCCGACCATTTAGCGGCCTGCAGCACATAGTCGGCGGCCTGGGCCTGGGTGAGGGCGGCCAGACAAGCCGAAGCCACCAGGGCGCGGCGCGCCATTGCAAATTTACGCATCCATCAACTCCTCGATTCGTGGTTGGGGGCCATGCAAAGTGGATTCACGCCACACACATGGACACCGGCCAACTATCAAAGGGCGGCTGCGCGCAAGAGGCCCGGGCAAACCCGCCTAACCCCCCAAGTCACGGGGTATGGCTTTTCTCGAAGGGACCGATGGGCGCCCAGCGCTCGATCAATGTGTGGGCACGGACGCAGGCACAGGCGCTGGCGCCGGCACTGGCACCGGCAACACGGGCGGGCTGGCCGCCGCCGCCGAGGCCGCCACCGGCGGCACCGTCACCGACACGCCGGGCGACAGCGAGATCTCGTCGGCAATGATCACCTTGGTGATGAAGTGCCGCGTCTCGCCAAAGCAGGTGGTGGGCAGGCCCACCTTCTCTTCGTAGTGCAGGGCCACGCGCTTGCCCATGGCCTGGGTCACCTGCTCGGCGATGGCGCTGTCGCGGATGGTGAACAGGAATTTCTCGGGCGCCACGCCGGGCATGGACACCATGGCCAGCTCGCCCTCCCAGGTCTTGCACACCCAGCCCTTGTTGGACAACTTCTGCACCCAGCCCGCGCGCTCGCCGGACGAGTAGCTCCAGCTCAGGGCGGCCCAGAAGAACAAGGCGGCCAGCACGCAAAGCAGGACGAGGGCGAGGAGCAGGCGCTTGAGGATCATGGGGTGTGCAGTCCGAGGGAATGCCCTGATTATCGGCGCCGCCCCTAAACTGCGTCGCCATGTCCGATGCTGCCTTGCCCGACGACGAGCCACCCTATGCCTGGGTCGTGGTGTGGGCCACCTTCGTGAGCCTGGCGGTGATCTTCGGCGTGGCGTATTCGTTTGCCGCGTTCTTCGAGTCGCTGGCGGCGCAGTTTCATGCCACGCGGGCGGATGTGTCGCTGGTGTTCGGCCTGAGCGGGCTGCTGTACTTCGCGCTCGGCATTGGCGGCGGCCTGCTGTCCGATCGCTTCGGCCCGCGCGCGGTCTCGTCGGCCGGCATGCTGTGCATCGCGGCCGGGCTGGCGGCCAGCAGCTGGGCCACGTCGATGAACATGGTCATCGCCTGCTACGGCGTGGGCGTGGGCACCGGCATCGCGCTGGTCTACACGCCGTCCATCGGCTGTGTGCAGCCCTGGTTCAAGCGCCGGCGCGGCCTGGCCGCCGGCATCGCCAGCGCGGGCATCGGCGCGGGCACGCTGGTGGTGCCCTTGGTGGCCAGCAGCGCCATCGCCACCTTGCAATGGCGCGGGGCCATGCGCGCGCTGGCCCTCGGTGTGCTGGTGCTGGGACTGGCCTCGGCCCTGCTGATGCGCCGTGCGCCGTCGGCCATCGGCGGCGCGCGCGCGGTGGCCGGCGCCACCCTGCGCGAGGCCTTGGGCAGCCGCAGCTTCCTGTGGTTGTATGCGATGACAGTGCTGGCGGCGCCGGCCATGTTCATCCCCTTCGCCCACGTGTCCGCCGCCGCGCGCGACATGGGCCTGGGCGAGGCGCGCGCCGTGGGCCTGGTGGGCCTGATCGGCATCGGCAGCCTCACCGGCCGCTTCGCCATCGGCGCACTGGCCGACCGCGTGGGCCGCCCGCTCACGCTGGTGCTGGCGCAGGCCTCGATGGGCCTGGCGTTCCTGTTGTGGTGGGGCGCCAGCGGCTATGCCTCGCTGGCCGTGTTTGCGCTGTGGATGGGGCTGAGCTACGGCGGCATCGTGTCGCTGATGCCTGCGCTGTGCATGGACCTGTTCGGCGCGCGCGCCGTGGCCTCGATCATCGGCACGCTCTACAGCGGCGCGGCCGTGGGCAACCTGGCCGGGCCCTGGGTGGCGGGCTGGGTGTTCGATCGCACCGGCAGCTACGTGCCGGTGATCTGGGCTTGCCTGGCCCTGCAGGTGCTGGCCACCTGGGCCACCAGCCGCGTGGCGCGGGGCAAGGCGCCAGCGCATTGAGTCTGGCGCTCGCCGCCACCCCCGGGAAAACACAGAGCGCACGCGGTTGACCCGAAGTTGCAAGTCGCGCTATGCTTTGAAAGCGCTTTCAAAACTGAGGAGACACCCATGCAGCAGCACCGTTCGCAGCCCATCCGGCCGGCCATCCGCACCGCTTTCCGCGTTCACCCGGTGGCGGCGGCTTGCGCTGTGCTGCTGTTGGCGGCGGGGGGCACGCAGGCCCAGCAGGCGGCGCCCGCCGCCCCGGCCGCCGATTCGCAGTCGGTGGTGGTCACCGGCATCCGCCGCGCCATCGAGACCTCGGTGGCGTCCAAGCGCAATTCCGATTCGATCATCGAGGCCATCTCGCAAGAGGACCTGGGCAAGCTGCCCGACGCCAGCATCGCCGAATCGCTGGCGCGCCTGCCCGGCCTCACCGGCCAGCGCGGGCCGGACGGGCGCGTCAACGTGATCTCGATCCGCGGCCTGCCGCCGGGCTTCTCGGGCGTGCTGATGAACGGCCGCGAGATGGTCAGCTCCAACGACAGCCGCGCGGTGGAGTACGACCAGTTCCCGTCCGAGCTGGTGGGCAATGTGGTGGTCTACAAGACGCCGGACGCCAGCATCGTGGGCCAGGGCCTGTCGAGCACGGTGGACATCCGCGCGCTGCGCCCGCTCGATCTCAGCGGCCGCCAGGTGGCGGTGAACCTGCGCGGCGAGACCAATTCCAACGGCACCCTGGTGCCCGGCGTGTCCAGCCCCACGGGCAAGCGCTTCAGCGTGTCGTATGTGGATCAGTTTGCCGACCGCACCCTTGGCGTGGCGCTGGGCTTTGCGCGGCTCGACAGCACCACGCAGGTCAAGCTCACCGAGCTGGTGGAATATGGCGACTACACGCCCTTCGGCCTGCCGCTCAGCGGCAACGTGGCGTCGAAGCAGCCGATGGCTGACGGCAAGATCGGCCAGGCCATGCTGCCCATGTTCTGGACGGCCACGTCCACCACCAAGCGCAACCTGCGCGACGGCCTGATGGTGGTGCTGGAGTACAAGCCCAACAAGGACCTGCACAGCCAGCTCGATCTGTACTACAGCAAGTTCGACACGCACGAGGTGGGCGGCAAGTTCCTGTCCAGCATGTTTGCCACCTGGGGCGGCGGCGTGAGCCCGGCGCTGTCCGGCATCAGCACCACGCAGGTGGGCCAGAACACGCTGGTCACCAGCGCCACGGCCGACCAGATGCCGGTGACCACCGGCAACTTCGACACCAAGCGCAAGGACAGCATCGCCGCCATCGGCTGGAACAACTCGCTCAAGCTCAACGACCAGTGGACCACCGCAGCCGATCTGAGCTACTCGCGCGACATCCGCAAGGAGAACTACAGCGAGGTCTACGCCGCGCCTTTCAACAGCGCGAAGCAGCAGTGGAGCTATGGTGCCTTCCAGTGGAACGTGCCGGTGGATGGCGGCGCGCAGACCTGGACGCCGCTGCAGAAGGGCTTCCTGGGTGACCCGTCCATCGTCAAGCTGGGCGACCAGCAGGGCTTCGATTTCGTCAACGACCAGGACGCCTACACCGGAGCGGTGCGCACCCCGCACATCCGCGACGAGATCAAGTCACTGCGCCTGTCGGCCAAGCGCGAGCTGACGGGCATGTTCAGCCGCCTCGACCTGGGAGTGAACTACACCCAGCGCGACAAGGACGTCAGCAAGAACGAGACGCGCCTGCTGATGCTCAAGGACGCTTCAGGCAACTTCATCCGCGATGTGCCGGTGGGTGCGCTGGGCACGCCGTTCGACATGTCGTGGGCGGGCGTGCCCTCGCTCATCCGCATCAATGTGCCGGCCCTGGTGGCGGCCGGCTCGGTGAGCCAGCAGGCGCTGTTCTCGCAGCAGGTGGACAACGATTCGAGCGTGCACGAGAAGGTGACCACGCTGTACGGCAAGCTCGACATCGACACCGCGCTCGGCGGCGTGCCGATTCGCGGCAACGTGGGCGTGCAGGTGGTGCGCACGCAGCAGAGCGCCGATGGCTGGGAATACCGCGGCAACAACGCCAACCCGGACATCAATCTGCTCTTCAAGCGCACAGGCGGCACCACCTACACCGACGTGCTGCCCAGCCTGAACCTGGTGGCCGAGCTGCAAAGCGATCTGGTGGCCCGCTTCAGCCTGGCCAAGACCATGGCCCGCCCCAACATCGTGGACATGCGCGCAGGCACCAGCACGCCCACCGTGCTCACCGATGCCGCCGGCACGCCGCACGCTGGCGAGTGGACCACGGCCTACTCCGGCAACCCCGAGCTGCAGCCCTGGCGCGCCACGTCGGTGGACTTGTCGCTCGAGAAGTACTTCGGCAAGCGCAGCTATGTGTCGGCTGCGGCCTTCCGCAAGAACCTGCTGAACTACATCTACAACGGCCTGGCCAAGCGCGACAACACCGGCTTCCCGGCCATCGCGCCACCGGGGGTCACGCCGCTGCAGTTCGGGCCGGTGGTGCAGCCCTTGAACGGGCAAGGCGGCTACATCGAGGGCCTGGAGCTGTCGGCCACGGTGGACGGCGCCCTGCTGCACCGCATGCTCGACGGCTTTGGCGCGCAGGCCACGGTGTCGCGTCTGCACAGCTCGATCGTCGAGAAGGACAACGGCGATGCACCGCTCAACGGCATGTCGCGCATGTCCAACGCGGTGTCGGTCTACTACGAGAAGCAGGGCATCTCGGCGCGCATCAGCCAGCGCTATCGCTCGGCCTTCACGGCCACCACGCGCGACATCTTCCTCAACGCCACCACCCGCCGCCAGGCCGCTGACAAGGTGGCCGACCTGCAGCTGGGCTATGCCTTTGAAGAGGGGCAGTACAAGGGCCTGAGCTTCCTGCTGCAGGTGAACAACCTGTTCGACAAGACCACCGTCAACTACAAGTCCGTCGGCCCCAACGCACCGGATGCCACCGCGCTGTACCCGAACTACACCTACAGCTTCGGGCGTCAGATGCTGCTGGGCATGAACTACAAGTTCTGAGCCTCGCCCGTGTCGGCCGGCAGGTGCTGGCCGACAATCGCGGCCCATGGCCGCCCCCCAGCCCACGCCCGACGCCGATCCGCATTCGCTGGCGGCGCTGCGGGCGCGCTTCGGCGACGACCACCGCTGGTGGGTGCTGTGGACGGTGATGATCGGCAACATGGCCAGTGTGATGGCCGCCACCACCATCAATGTGGCGGTGCCGGCCATCAGCCATGCCTTCAGCCTGGGGCAACAACAGGCGCAGTGGCTGGCCACGGCCTTCATGGGGCCGATGACGCTGTCCATGCTGGCCACGCCCTGGCTGCTGGAGCGCTTTGGCTACCGCAGCGCCTACCTGGCCTTGCTGGCGCTGCTGGGGCTGGGCGGTGTGGCGGGCGGGCTGTCCAACAGCATCGGCCTGGTGCTGAGCATGCGCATGGTGGAAGGCCTGGCCGCCGGCGTGCTGCAGACCATCCCGGCGGTGATCATCCTGCGCGCCTTCGAGCGCCACGAGCAGGGCCGCGCGATGGGCTACTTCGGCTTCGGCACCGTGCTGGCGCCGGCCATCGGGCCCAGCGTGGGCGGCCTGCTGGTGCAGTGGTTCGGCTGGCGCGCGATCTTCTTCTTCGTGCTGCCCTTCTGCATCCTCTCAGCGCTGATGGCGCGGCGCTACCTGCCGCACGCCGCACCCGGCGGCGTGCCAGTGAACGCGGACGCGCCTCGGCCCGACGGCTGGAGCCTGGCCCTGCTCAGCGCGGCCCTCGGCGCACTGCTGGTGGGCATGGGCCGCCTGCACGGCGCCGACCAGCCCAGCGGCCTGGCGCTGCTGGCCGTCGCCACGGTGCTGGCGGTGGTGTTCGTGCTGCGTCAGCGCAAGGCGGCCGCGCCCTTGCTGCGGCTCGATCTGTTCCGCAGCCCGGCGTTCTCGGCCGGCGCGGTGGTGGCGGTGGTGTATGGCGCGATGCTGTTCGGGTCCACCTACCTGCTGCCGGTGTTCATGGTGGCGGCCCTGCAGTTGCCGCCAGCCACGGTGGGCGCGGTGCTGCTGCCAGCGGGCCTGGCGCTGGCCGTGAGCATCCCTCTGGCCGGGCGCTTGATCACCCGCGTGCCCATGCACCTGGCGGTGGCCTTCGGCCTGGTCGGCATGGCCTTCTCGTCGATCGCCATGGTGGCCATCGGGCCGCAAAGCGCCATCGTGTGGATCGTGGCCGCGGCCGTGATCGGCCGCATCGGCCTGGGCTTCGTCATCCCCTCGCTGTCCATCGGCGCCATGAACGGCACCCCGCCCGCACTGCTGCCCTTCGGCTCCAGCTCACTGAGCTTCGTGCGCCAGCTCGGCGGCGCCGTGGGTGTGGGCCTGGTCGGCATCCTGCTCGAATCCAGGCTGCAGGCGCACGGCGCGAGCGGCACCTTGCGCGCCTACCACGAGGTGTTTGCGCTGATGGGCGGGCTGGCACTGGCGGCGGCCTGGGCGGCTCGGCGGATGCGGGTTCAGGCCGGGCAGTGAAGCTGCGCCAGGCTCAGGCGGACGAGCCCGCCACCTCGCACCCCAGCGTGTACGCCTCCTCGAACACCGAGTAGCCCGCCAGATCCGAATGCGCAAAGCGCACGCGGCCACGCTGTTGGCGCAAGGCGGCCAGCGCCGGGTGGCCGCGAAGGCCGGGCGCGGGGATGCTCATGGCGTGGCCGTGGCGGGTGAGCGCCACCTGGCGCAGCTTGGCCGGCAGATCGGGGTGCAGCGGCGTGAGGCCTTGCAGCACGCGCTGCGCCCAGGTGTCGGCGCCGTCGGCCAGCAGGGCCGGGCGCATGGACGCGCTCAATGCTTGATAGGTGGTGAGCACCGTGGCGCCCGCCACCGGGGACAGCGATTGGTGCATGGCGTCCACGTAGCCCAGGTCGTCGCGGCCGTAGACCACGTTGTCCCAGGCCGGCGGCACGCCCTGGCGTTGCAGCAGGGGCTCGTCGATCTGCAGGTTGGCCACCAGCCAGGGCGCGTGCGGCTGCAGCGGCACGATCTGCGTCAGTGCAGCGGGCGGGCTGCGCAGCAGGCGCGCGGCGATGAAAAGGGGCACGGCCATCACCACCATGTCGGCCTGCCAGGCTTCGGCTTGCTGGCGGGCCTCGTCCCAGGCCAGCACCTGCACGCCATGGCGGCCCTCATCCACCTGCAGCACCGTGCGGCCGGGCAGCAGGCGCTCGCCCAGCGGCTGGGCCAGTCGCCGGGCGAGCCAGGCGTTGCCTTCGGGCCAGGTGAACACCGGCTCGCGCTCAGCGTCTGCATCGCCGGGCGCATGGAAGCCGTGGCGGCTGGCGAAGTAGTGCAGGCCGGCCCAGGCCGAGACGCTGTCGGCGGGGGCGCCATAGTCGTCGCTGCAGCAATAGTCGAGATACCAGCGCAGGCGCACATCGGTCAGGCCGCGTGCCTGCAGCCAATGGGCGAAGGGGATGGCGTCCAGCGCCTGGTGGGCGGCTGTCCACGGCGCGCGGTGGCTGGGCATCGCGAAGCCGATCTCGCGCTGGGCCCGTGACACAGCCGCCGCAAAGGCGCGGTACTGGGCCAGCGTGGTCGACTGGGCCTCGGCAGGCGGCAACAGGCCGTCGACCCAGGCGCCATCGATGAACAAGCGCTCTTGCGGGCTGTGGCACAGGTGGCGCTCGTCGGCCACGGTGCGGCCGAGCACCTGGCGCAGCAGGCCCAGCTCGTGCAGCAGTTCGCTCACTTCGCGTGCTTGCACACCCGGCAGCGGCAGGTAGTGCGCGCCGATGGGGCAGGCCAGGCCGGCCAGCTGGTGGGCGCGGCTGTTGCCGCCGGGCTGGTCCTCCAACTCGAGCAGGTGAACGTCGTCGCGCCCAGCGCGGGTGAAGGCGCGCGCGGCGGCCAGGCCCGCGATGCCGCCACCCACGATCAGCACGCTGCAGCGGCGCTGAGTTGCCGGCACGGGCAAGGTGCCGGACTTGGCCTCGCGCAGGCGATGGCCGCGCGCCGGGCTGGTGCCCACCCAGGTGGCGCTCCAGCCGTGATCAGCCGCAGCTTGGGGCGCAGAGGATATCGCCGCTGTGACGCGTCCATCGCTGTTGTGCTCGCCGCAAGCCGTCAGGGCGCCAGCCGCCGCGAGCAGCAGGTGCCGGCGCGTGGCATGGCCGGCGCTCACTCGTGCACCTTGCCCCATTCTTCTTCGAAGGTGTGCACCAGCGTCTGGTTGGACAGGCGGTTGGGCTCGGCCTCCACCCGCGCCATGTCGGGCGCAAACTGCTGCAAGGCCGGCAGGCCTTCGAGCGTGAGAAAGCGCAAGCCGGCGGGCAGCGCGGTGGGCATACGCCAGGGCCGGCGGCCGGCGATCACGAAGCCCCATTCGCCAAAGCTGGGCACGTGCGCGTGGTAGGGCATGGTGGACAGGCCCACGGCCTCGAGCGTGGCCACCACGGTCCAGAAGCTCTTGCGCGCCACCAGCGGCGAGGTGGTCTGCACCACCGCGTAGCCGCTGGCGCTCAAGTGCTGGTCCACCAGCTGGTAGAAGCTGGTGGTGTAGAGCTTGCCCAGCGCAAAGTTGCTGGGGTCGGGGAAGTCGATCACGATCACGTCGAACTGCCTTGCCTGGCCCTCGAGCCAGGCGAAGGCATCGGCGTTGACGATCTCCAGCTTGGGTGATTTCAGCGAGTTGCCGTTGAGCGCTGTGAGCAGGGGCGTCTGGCTGAACAGCTGCGTCATGTGCGGGTCCAGCTCCACCAGCGTCACCTTCTGCACGCTCGGGTACTTGAGGATCTCGCGCACCGCCATGCCGTCACCACCGCCCAGCACCAGCACCTGCCTGGGCGCGCCCTGCGCAGCCATCGCCGGGTGCACCAGGGCCTCGTGATAGCGGTACTCATCTCGCGAATGGAACTGCAGGTTGCCGTTGAGAAACAGGCGCACCCCCGCCGCACCCGAAGTGACCACCACGCGCTGGTAGGGGCTGGATTCGCGCAGCACCACGCGGTCGCCGTAGAAGCGGTCCTCGGCCCAGGTGTTGAGGTGATCGGCCTGCCACATGGCCAGCAGCAGCACCGCGAACACCGCCGCGCAAGCCAGCACATGGCTGCGCAGCGCGCGCAGATCGGCGCGAAACAGCCACACCGCCCAGGCCGCCACCAGCACATTGAGCAGGCCGAAGAACACACCCGTGCGGATCAGCCCCAGGTGCGGCACCAGCAGCAGCGGGAAGGCCACCGACACCACCAGCGCGCCCAGGTAGTCGAAGGTGAGCA
>Ga0268298_10002655_pt1 | contig 19342 bp, 18 predicted proteins | sample WWTPWeurt_MetaG_FD_194462 | JGI IMG/M metagenome (GOLD analysis project Ga0268298, IMG submission 194462) | Activated sludge microbial communities from WWTP in Nijmegen, Gelderland, Netherland - WWTP Weurt | ecosystem: Engineered > WWTP > Aerobic digester > Activated sludge | place...
CGTGGGAGCGACGCAAGTCGCGATCGGCCAGGGCACCGGGTACCTCGACAAGACCCGCCGCGTGCACGCGGCCGGGAGTTTGCTGCACTGCGATGGTGCCCGTCTTCCGGGTACTGCATCGGCGCGGGGCGCGGCATCGCCGACAAAGGCGCGCTGCAGGGACGCCAGGAGAGCGGGTACAAGATCCGTCGGCGTGCCACGAGCGCATCAACGGCGCGGATTCAGGCCGCGTCCCACACTCCGTCCCGCGATTTTCCGACAACTTGGCACGCCCCTTGCACAGGGTTCATCGACGCAGCCTGCGCTGCGCTCGACTTCCACCCACTGCAAGAGGTCCGTCCATGAACCGTCGCAACTTCGTCAAAGCCCTCACGCTTTCGGCTTCCATCGCCGCGATCGGCCTGCCCGCCGGCGCGCACGCCGCCGACACCATCAAGGTCGGCATCCTGCATTCGCTGTCGGGCACGATGGCGATCTCCGAGACCGCGTTGAAGAACGTGGCGCTGATGACCATCGAGGAGATCAACGCCGGCGGCGGCGTGCTCGGCAGGAAGCTCGAGCCGGTGGTGGTCGACCCGGCCTCGAACTGGCCGCTGTTCGCCGAGCGCGCACGCCAGCTGCTGGCGCAGGACAAGGTCGCGGCGGTGTTCGGCTGCTGGACCTCGGTGTCGCGCAAGTCGGTGCTGCCGGTGTTCAAGGAGCTCAACGGCCTGCTCTTCTACCCGGTGCAGTACGAGGGCGAGGAGCTCGAGAAGAACGTCTTCTACACCGGCGCCGCGCCCAACCAGCAGGCGATTCCCGCGGTCGAGTACCTGATGAGCGAGGAAGGCGGCGGCGCGAAGCGCTTCGTGCTGCTCGGCACCGACTACGTGTATCCGCGCACGACCAACAAGATCCTGCGCGCCTTCCTGAAGAGCAAGGGGGTGAGCGATGCGGACATCCTGGAGGACTACACGCCCTTCGGCCACGCCGACTACCAGACCATCATCGCGCGCATCAAGCAGTTCGCCTCCGAGGGCAAGAAGACGGCCGTGGTGTCGACCATCAACGGCGACTCCAACGTGCCCTTCTACAAGGAACTGGGCAACGCCGGACTGAAGGCGACGGACGTGCCGGTGGTGGCCTTCTCCGTCGGTGAGGAGGAGCTGCGCGGCGTCGACACCAAGCCCCTGCTCGGCCACCTCGCGGCGTGGAACTACTTCATGTCGGTCGACAACCCGCAGAACAAGGCCTTCATCGACAAGTACCGCGCGTGGGCGAAGAAGAACGGCGTGCCCAACGCCGACACCGTGGTCACCAACGACCCGATGGAGGCCACCTACGTCGGCCTGCACATGTGGAAGCAGGCGGTCGAGAAGGCCGCCAGCACGGACGTCGACAAGGTCATCGCGGCGATGGGCGGGCAGAGCTTCAAGGCGCCGTCGGGCTTCACGCTGACCATGGACGCGACCAATCACCACCTGCACAAGCCGGTGCTGATCGGCGAGGTGCGCGCGGACGGCCAGTTCGACGTGGTATGGCAGACCAAGGGGCCGATCCGCGCCCAGCCGTGGAGCCCGTTCATCGAGGGCAACGAGGGCAAGCAGGGGCTGTGATCGTCCAGAAGATCGGGGTCCGACCCCGATTTTCGCCGCCGGTCCGGAGCGCGGCGGTTCTCCTGCAGGAGCGGCGCAAGCCGCGAGCCTCTTGCGGCGAGATCCCGCACGCCCCCTTGGCCCCACGCCTGCCGAACCGCCCGCCGCCCCAGCCGTTTCCCCGCAACTGAAGATGGAGCCGACGATGTTCGGACCGACAAGACGACCATGGCTTCTCGCCGCCGTGCTGTGCGTGCTGACGGCGCTCGCCGCGCTGCCGGCGCGGGCGGCGCTCGACCCCGCGCTGGTGCGCGGACTGGGCGGTGACTTCAACGCCCGCGTCGCCGCGATCGACGCGCTCGGCGTTTCCGGCGGCGACGAAGCCGCGGCGCTGCTGGACGCGCTCGAAAGCGGGCGACTCGGCACGCTCGACGGCCGGGTGGTGATCGTCGCGCCCGACGGGCTGCGCGACGCCGCCAGCGGCGAGGCGCTCGCCGCCGAGGCCGGGGCCGCGACCCGCATCACGGTGAACAACCGCCTGCGCCGTGCGATCGGCACCGCGCAGGCCGCGCTCGCGCTGTCCGCGCCGCAGCCCGCGCAGCGCCTCACCGCGGCCAACACCCTGCGCGAGAACGCCGGCCCGGCCCTGCTGCCGGTGCTGGCGCGCGCGCTCGAGGCCGAGCCGGACGCCGCGGTGCGCGAGGTGCTGCTCTACGCCAGCGCCAAGCTGGAGCTGGCCTCGCCCGACCCCGCCCTGCGCCTGAAGGCGGCGCAGGCGCTCGGCGCCTCGTCCGATGCCGCGGTCAAGAACCTGCTCGCCGCGCTGCTGGAGAAGCGCGGCGAAGGTGCAGCGGCGAGCTGGGTCGAACCGGACGCCGAAGTGCGCGCCGCGGCCGCGGCCTCGATGCGCGCGATCGATCGCCGCATCGGCCTGGCGCAGACCGCCGGCACGCTGTTCTCCGGCCTGTCGCTCGGCTCCATCCTGCTGCTCGCCGCGCTCGGCCTGGCGATCACCTATGGCGTGATGGGCGTCATCAACATGGCGCACGGCGAGCTGCTGATGGTGGGCGCCTACGCCACCTTCCTGGTGCAGGGCGTGTTCCGCGCCCATTTCCCCGAATATCTGGACTTCTACGTGCTCGCCGCGATCCCGGCGGCCTTCCTCGCTGCGGCCTTGGTCGGCATCGCCATGGAGCGCCTGGTGCTGCGCCACCTCTACGGCCGCCCGCTGGAGAGCCTGCTCGCCACCTGGGGCCTGTCGCTGGTGCTGATCCAGGCCGCGCGCGTGCTCTTCGGCCCGCAGAACCTGGAGCTCGCCAACCCGTCATGGATGTCGGGCGGCGTCGAGCTCGCCGGCGGCGTGGTGCTGCCCTACAACCGCATCGTCATCCTCGGCTTCGCCGCCTTCGTGCTGGTGCTGATCTGGCTGATGATGCAGAAGACGCGGCTGGGCATGTTCGTGCGCGCCGTCACCCAGAACCGGCCGATGGCGGGCTGCGTGGGCGTGCCCACCGCGCGGGTGGACACGCTCGCCTTCGCGATCGGCTCCGGCGTCGCCGGGCTGGGCGGGCTGGCGCTGTCGCAGATCGCCAACGTCGGCCCGGCCATGGGCACCGGCTACATCGTCGACGCCTTCATGGTGGTGGTGCTCGGCGGCGTCGGCCAGCTCGCCGGCGCGGTATGGGCGGCGCTCGGCCTCGGCATCGTCGCCAAGTTCCTCGAAGGCTGGGCGGGCGCGGTCGTGGCCAAGATCCTGGTGCTGGTCTTCATCATCGCCTTCATCCAGAAGCGTCCGCAGGGCATCTTCGCCCTCAAGGGCCGCTTCGCCGACAGCTGAGGCCGCCGCCATGCGCACGCCCTTCACCCTGAGACTGTTCCACAGCATGCCGCGCGGCGGCTGGATCGCGCTGGCGATCTTCGCCGCCGTGGCCTGGATCGGCGTGCCGGTCGCGCACCTCGCGCTGCCCGAGAGCCATCCGCTGCACGTCTCCGCCTACACCGTCAGCCTGCTCGGCAAGATCCTGTGCTACATGGTGGTCGCCGTCGCCATGGACCTGATCTGGGGCTACGCCGGCATCCTGTCGCTCGGCCACGGCCTCTTCTTCGCCCTCGGCGGCTACGCCTTCGGCATGTACCTGATGCGCCAGATCGGCCGCGACGGCAGCTACGGCGCCGAGCTGCCCGACTTCATGGTCTTCCTCGACTGGAGGGAATTGCCCTGGTACTGGGCGGGCTCGGATTCCCTGCTGTGGGCGCTGTTCCTGGTGGTCGCGCTGCCCGGGCTGGTGGCCTTCGTGTTCGGCTGGTTCGCCTTCCGCTCGCGCATCAAGGGGGTGTACTTTTCGATCATCACCCAGGCGCTGACCTACGCCGCGATGCTGCTGTTCTTCCGCAACGAGACCGGCTTCGGCGGCAACAACGGCTTCACCGACTTCAAGCGCATCCTCGGCCACGACATCACCTCGCCCGGCATGCGGGTGACGCTGTTCGCGCTCTCGGCGGCGCTGCTGATCGCCTGCCTGGTGCTCGGCCGCTACCTGGTGAGCTCGCGCTTCGGCCGCGTGCTGGCGGCGATCCGCGACGCCGAGAGCCGGGTCATGTTCATCGGCTACAACCCGCTGCACTACAAGCTCTTCATCTGGACGCTGTCGGCGATGCTGTGCGGGCTGGCGGGCGCCTTGTACGTGCCCCAGGTCGGCATCATCAACCCCTCGGAGATGTCGCCGGCGAACTCGATCGAGATCGCGGTGTGGGTGGCGGTGGGCGGGCGCGGCACGCTGGTGGGCGCGGTGCTCGGCGCCGGCATCGTGAACCTCGCCAAGAGCGTGTTCACCGTCTACCTGCCGGAATACTGGCCCTTCGTGCTCGGCTTCCTGTTCATCGTCGTCACCCTCTACCTGCCCGACGGCGTGGTCGGCCTGTGGCGCAAGCTGCGCGCGCGCCGCGCCGCCGCGCGTCTGGACGACACCCGCAGCGCCGCCACGCCTGCACCGGGCGCAGCCGCGGCGGCCCCGGGCACGCCCCCCGTCACGAGCGGCGCGCACGGCTTCGCCGCCCCCCCCACCGACACCGCCAAGGGAGCGAACGCATGATCCCCACCCTCGAGATCGAACGCGAGCGCACCCGCCTCGACGCCGAGCGCGAGAACGAGCGCGAGCACTGGGACGGCTCGGCCGCGGACGGGCGGGTGTTCCGGCCCGGCGAGCTCGACCTGTCGCACAAGGTCATCCTCTACCTCGACGACATCACCGTGAGCTTCGACGGCTTCCGCGCGCTCAACAAGCTCAGCCTGACCATCGACGCCGGCGAGCTGCGCTGCATCATCGGCCCCAACGGCGCCGGCAAGACCACCATGATGGACGTGATCACCGGCAAGACGCGGCCCGACTCGGGCACCGCCTTCTTCGGCCAGACCATCGACCTCACCCGCCTGACCGAACCCGAGATCGCCCACGCCGGCATCGGCCGCAAGTTCCAGAAGCCGACCATCTTCGAGCAGCACACGGCCTTCGAGAACCTCGAGCTGGCCATGAAGGCCGACAAGCGCGTGCGCCGCACCCTGTTCGCCAGCCTCATCGACGACGAGCGCGACCGCGTCGCCGCGGTGCTGCGCCAGATCCGCCTCGACCAGGCCGCCGACCGCCCCGCCGGGCTGCTCTCGCACGGCCAGAAGCAGTGGCTGGAGATCGGCATGCTGCTGATGCAGGAGCCACGCCTGCTGCTGCTCGACGAGCCGGTCGCCGGCATGACCGACGACGAGACCGAGCGCACCGCCGAGCTGTTCACGAGCCTCGCCGGCAAGCACTCGCTGGTGGTGGTCGAGCACGACATGGCCTTCGTCGAGGCGCTCGGCGGCAAGGTCACGGTGCTGTGCGAGGGTTCGGTGCTGGCCGAGGGGGATCTCGCCACGGTGCAGGCGGATCCGCGCGTGATCGAGGTCTACCTGGGGCGCTGAACGAACATGCTGAAAGTCGACAACCTGAACCAGTACTACGGCGGCAGCCACATCCTGCGCGGCCTGTCCTTCGACGTGCCCGTCGGCAAGGTGACGACGCTGCTCGGGCGCAACGGCGTGGGCAAGACCACGCTGCTGAAGACCCTGATGGGCCTGGTGCCCGCCGCCAGCGGCAGCATTTCCTTCCACGACCAGGACATCACCCGCGCGCCGTCCTGGAAGCGCGTCGCCGCCGGCATCGGCTTCGTCCCGCAGGGGCGCGAGATCTTCCCGCGCCTCACCGTCGAGGAGAACCTGCTCATGGGCCTGGCCACCCGGCCACGCGGCAGCGCCATCCCGCCGCGCATCTTCGACATGTTCCCGGTGCTGAGGCAGATGATGGGCCGGCGCGGCGGCGACCTCTCCGGCGGCCAGCAGCAACAGCTCGCGATCGGCCGCGCGCTCGCCTTCGGCCCCCGGCTGCTGATCCTCGACGAGCCCACCGAGGGCATCCAGCCCTCGATCATCAAGGACATCGAGCGCGCCATCCGCAGCCTCGCCGAGACCGGCGAGATGGCCATCCTGCTCGTCGAGCAGTACTACGACTTCGCGCGCGCGCTCGCCGACCAATACCTGGTGATGGAGCGCGGCGAAATCGTCATGCGCGGCGCAGGGGCGGACATGGACCGCGACGGGGTGCGCGAGGCGCTCGCGGTGTGAGAGTCGCCGCGTCGCGGGGCGCCGCGGGTCCGGCGGGTCTGTGCGCTCGCGCTGCGCCGCCGCACCGCGCTGGTGCGCCCGCAGGCGAACGCACCAGGACGGGGCATCGACGGGTCTCCGCCGCTTCGCGCAGTACCGTCGCCGCTCCCGCAGCTCCGCTGCAGCCCACAGCCATGGCCGTTTCCACAGGTTGGCCCGGGTCTTGCTAAGAGCCTCCCATGTACGCGCAGCTGCCTCCCCTCGCCGCTTCCCTGCTCGCCCCCGCCGGCGCAGCGGAATCCACGCCCTGGCGCGCCGGGCTGAGCCTGGAATACGAGAAGCGCGGCGCACGCAGCGTGCTCGCACGCCGTGAGCACTTCGGCCCGCTGCGCGTGCAGCGCGCGCTCTACCCGGAAGGCGAGGCCGTCTGCCACACCCTGCTGGTGCACCCGCCCGCCGGCATCGTCGGCGGCGACGAGCTGCGGGTGGACCTGCGCATCGGCGCGGGCGCGCACGTGCTGCTGACCACCCCGGGCGCCGGCAAGTGGTACCGCAGTGCCGGCGCGCGCGGCGTGCTCGCGCAGCACATCGCGGTGGCGACGGGCGCGGTGTGCGAGTGGCTGCCGCAGGAGAGCATCGTCCATGAAGGCGCGCTCGCCGGGCTCGCCACCGAGGTGCGCCTGGAAGGCGATGCCTGCTTCATCGGCAGCGAGATGCTGTGCTTCGGCCGCACGGCCTCCGGCGAACGCTTCGCCCACGGCGAGCTGGCGATGCGCACCCGCATCGAGCGCGACGGCCGGCCGGTCTGGCTGGAGCGCGGCGTGGTGCATGGCGGTGGCGGGCTGCTCGCCGCCGCGCCCGGCCTGCACGGCCAGCCGGTGAGCGCGAGCCTGCTGATCGCCTCGCCGCGCTGCGACGAGGCCTTGCGCGATGCCTGGCGCGCGCTCTCGCCCGCGGCCGGCGAAGGCGCGGTGAGCCTGCTGCCGGGCGTGCTGGTGGCGCGCTGGCTGGGGCCGGCCTGCGAGCCCGGCCGGCAGTGGTTCACCCGCCTGTGGGCGACGGCGCGCCCGGCAGTCGCGGGACGGGCGGCGCACACGCCGCGGATCTGGAACACCTGAAACCCATGGGCGGCAGCGCGCCGCCGCGGAGGAAGACGATGGAACTGAGCCCACGCGAGAAGGACAAGCTGCTGGTGTTCACCGCCGGCCTGCTCGCCGAACGCCGGCGCGCGCGCGGCCTGAAGCTGAACTACCCGGAGGCGGTGGCGCTGATCACCTGCGCGATCCTCGAGGGCGCGCGCGACGGCCGCACGGTGGCGGAGCTGATGGGCTACGGCGCGACCCTGCTGACGCGCGCGGACGTGATGGAGGGCGTCGCGGAGATGATCCCCGACATCCAGGTGGAGGCGACGTTTCCCGATGGCACCAAGCTGGTGACCGTGCACAACCCGATCGTGTGAGGAGCAGGCCGATGATCCCCGGAGAACTCTTCGTCGCCGACGGCGACATCGAACTCGCCGCCGGCCGTGCCACACGTACGCTGGTGGTGAGCAACACCGGCGACCGCCCGATCCAGGTCGGCTCGCACTACCACTTCGCCGAGACCAACAGCGCGCTCGACTTCGACCGCGCGGCGGCGCGCGGCTTCCGCCTGAACATCGCCGCCGGCACGGCGGTGCGCTTCGAGCCCGGACAGTGGCGCACCGTCGAGCTGGTGGCGCTCGATGGCGAGCGCGAGGTGTACGGCTTCAACGGCCTCGTCATGGGACGGCTGGACGAGCCCGCGACCGCGCCCGCCGCGCACCGGACGCAAGGGAGCCTGTGATGGCGACGATCTCGCGCCGCGCGTACGCGGAGATGTTCGGCCCCACGGTGGGCGACCGGCTTCGCCTGGCCGACACCGAGCTGGTGATCGAGGTGGAGAAGGACTTCACCATCTACGGCGAGGAGGTGAAGTTCGGCGGCGGCAAGGTGATCCGCGACGGCATGGGCCAGGGCCAGGGCGTGGCCGCCGACGTGGCGGACACCATCGTCACCAACGCGCTGGTCATCGACGCGGTGGCGGGCATCGTGAAGGCCGACGTGGGTCTCAAGGACGGCCGCATCTGGAGGATCGGCAAGGGCGGCAACCCGGACATCCAGCCCGGGGTGACGATCCCGATCGGCGCCGGCACCGAGGTGATCGCCGGCGAGGGCATGATCCTCACCGCGGGCGGCATCGACAGCCACATCCACTGGATCTGCCCGCAGCAGATCGAGGAGGCGCTGAGCTCGGGCGTCACCACCATGCTGGGCGGCGGCACCGGGCCGGCGACCGGCACCTTCGCCACCACCTGCACGCCGGGCCCCTGGCACATCCACCGCATGCTGGAGGCTGCCGAGGCCTTCCCGATGAACCTCGGCTTCTTCGGCAAGGGCAACGCCAGCCTGCCGGCGCCGCTGAAGGAGCAGGTGCAGGCCGGCGTGATCGGGCTGAAGCTGCACGAGGACTGGGGCACGACGCCGGCGGCGATCGACAACTGCCTGACGGTGGCCGAGCAGATGGACATCCAGGTCGCCATCCACACCGACACGCTCAACGAGTCGGGCTTCGTCGAGACCACGCTGGCGGCGTTCAAGGATCGCACCATCCACACCTTCCACACCGAGGGCGCGGGCGGCGGCCACGCGCCGGACATCATCCGCGCGATCAGCCGCCCCAACGTGCTGCCGTCCTCGACCAACCCGACGCGGCCCTACACGGTCAACACCATCGACGAGCACCTCGACATGCTGATGGTGTGCCACCACCTCGATCCGAGCATCGCCGAGGACGTGGCCTTCGCCGAATCGCGCATCCGCCGCGAGACCATCGCCGCCGAGGACATCCTGCACGACACCGGCGCGTTCTCGATGATGTCGTCCGACTCGCAGGCCATGGGCCGGGTGGGCGAGGTGGTGATCCGCACCTGGCAGACCGCGCACAAGATGAAGCTGCAGCGCGGCTGGCTGGCGCCGCGGCGCAGCGCGGCGGCGGCGGTGCCGGACGCGGTGGCCGTGGTCGAGGGCAGCACCGCAAACGACAACTTCCGCGTCAAGCGCTACATCGCCAAGTACACGATCAACCCCGCGCTGACCCACGGCATCGCCCACGAGGTGGGCTCGATCGAGCCGGGCAAGCTCGCCGACCTGGTGCTGTGGCGCCCGGCCTTCTTCGGCGTCAAGCCGAGCCTGGTGATCAAGGGCGGCATGATCGCCGCGGCCGCGATGGGCGACCCCAACGCCTCGATCCCGACCCCGCAGCCGGTGCATTGGCGGCCGATGTTCGGCAGCTTCGGACGCGCGCTGAAATGCGCGGTGACCTTCGTGTCGCAGGCCGCGCTGCACAACGCCGCGGTGGCCGCGCTCGGGCTGCAGAAGCCGCTTGTGGCGGTGAAGGGCTGCCGCACGCTGACGAAGGCCGACATGGTGCTCAACGACGCCACGCCGCAGATCGAGGTCGATCCCGAGACCTATGTCGTGCGCGCCGACGGCGAGCACCTCGCCTGCGAACCCGCCACCGAGCTGCCGCTGGCGCAACGCTATTTCCTGTTCTGAGCGCAGCGCACCGGAACCGCACTGGAGACCTCCCGCCATGCCGATGACCGCAGAAACCCTGGCCGACTTCGTGATGCCCGCTCCCGCCACCGACGTGCTGCTGATCGAGCAGTTCCACGAGGGCGACGAGCCAGCGAGCGAGGTGCTCGAGCTCGACTTCGGCGCCCGCACCAAGAGCCGCCTGCGCACCCGGCTCGCCTCCGGCGCCGAGGTGGGCCTCTTCCTGCCGCGCGGCACCATCCTGCGCGGCGGACAGAAGCTGCGCGCACGCGACGGCCGCATCGTCGAGGTGCGCGCCGCCGCCGAGGACCTGCTCGAGGCGCGCTGCGCCTCGGCGGTAGCGCTGGCGCGCGCCGCCTTCCACCTCGGCAACCGCCACGTCGCGGTCGAGGTCGGGCACGACGAGGCCGGCGACTGGCTGCGCCTCCAGGCCGATCACGTGCTCGAAGGCATGCTGGTGGGGCTGGGCGCACTGGTGAGCGCGCTGCGCGCGCCCTTCGAGCCCGAGGCCGGCGCCTATGCGCCCGGCCACCAGCACCCGGGCGACGGCAGCGGCGCGCGCATCCACCTCATGAGCGGGCAATGAGCGCCGCCACCCATCGCCCGATGCCGGCGCCGGCAAGGCCATGCGCCGCCGCAGCCGCTGTCCTGGAATGCAACGCCGCGGGAGCGAGTCGCGGCCTGTTGCCGCTGGTGCGCCTGCTGCAGCTCGCCAGCCCGGCGCTGCCCGTCGGCGCCTACACCTACTCGCAAGGCCTGGAGTGGGCGGTGGAGAGCGGCCTCGTGCGTAACGAGGCGGAGGCCGCGGCGTGGATCGGCGAGCTGCTGGAATGGAGCCTGGCACGCTTCGAGGTGCCGCTGCTCGGCTGCCAGCTCGCGGCGTGGTCGCGAAACGAAGACGCCGAGCTTGCGCGGCTCAATGACGACTTTCTCGCCAGCCGCGAGACTGCCGAGCTGCGCGCCGAGACGGTGCAGATGGGCTGGTCGCTGGTGAGGCTGCTGGCCGAGCTGGATGCGTTTGCGTCGATTCCCGGCTGGCGCGCGCGCCTGCTGGCGATCGAGGCCCCCGCCTTTCCCACCGCGTGGTCGGCCGCCGCCGCGGCCTGGCAGGTAGCGCCCGGCGAGGCGCTCGTCGCCTACCTGTGGGCCTGGCTGGAGAACCAGGTGATGGCCGCGGTGAAGGCCGTGCCGCTCGGCCAGAGTGCCGGGCAGCGCCTGCTCGCCACGCTCGGCGACCGCATCCCGGCGCTGGCGGCGGCGGCGCTCGTGCTGCCCGAGACGGCCTGGAGCAACTACACCCCCGGCCTGGCGATCGCCAGCAGCCGGCACGAGACCCAATACACGAGGCTGTTCCGATCATGACCCCGATTTCTGCCCTCCACGCCGCGCATGCCCCCACGACCGCCCGTGCACACGCCGGACCGCAGCGCGGCCCCCTGCGCGTCGGCATCGGCGGCCCGGTCGGTTCGGGCAAGACCGCGCTGACCCTGGCGATGTGCCTGGCCCTGCGCGACAAGTACGACATCGCCGTGGTCACCAACGACATCTACACCGCCGAGGACGCCCAGTTCCTCGTGCGCAACGAGGCGCTCGCGCCCGAGCGCATCATCGGCGTGGAGACCGGCGGCTGCCCGCACACCGCGATCCGCGAGGACGCCTCGATCAACCTCGAGGCGGTCGAGCGCCTGAACGCGCGCTTCCCCGGGCTGGACATCGTCTTCGTCGAATCCGGCGGCGACAACCTCGCCGCCACCTTCTCGCCCGAGCTCTCCGACCTGACGATCTACGTGATCGACGTCTCCGCCGGCGACAAGATCCCGCGCAAGGGCGGGCCGGGCATCACCCGCAGCGACCTGCTGGTGATCAACAAGATCGACCTCGCGCCGCTGGTAGGCGCCTCGCTCGAGGTCATGGACCGCGACGCGCGCAGGATGCGGGGAGATCGCCCCTTCCTGTTCTCGAACCAGAAGACCGGACAGGGCCTGCGTGAGATCATCGACTTCATCGAGCGCCAGGGCATGCTGGCCGCCGCCTGAACACCGCAAGACCTTCCCGCACTCCTGGAGAATCCACCATGACGATCCGCTTCCGCTCCGTGCTCGCCGCCAGTGCGCTCGCAAGCCTCTCGGGCGCCGCGCTCGCCCACCCCGGGCACGCACCCGCCAGCTTCGCCAGCGGCTTCGCCCATCCGCTCGGCGGGCTCGACCACCTGCTCGCCATGCTCGCGGTCGGCCTCTACGCCGCACGCCAGGCGGGCGCTGCACGCCTGCTGCTGCCCACCGGCTTCGTGCTGGCGATGCTCGCCGGCGCCGGCCTCGGCGCGCTCGGCCTCGCCCTGCCCGCGGTCGAGGCCGGCATTTCCGCCTCGGTGCTGGTGCTGGGCCTGCTGATCGCATTCGCCGCCCGCCTGCCGCTGGCGGCGAGCCTGCCCCTGGTCGCCGCCTTCGCGCTCTTCCACGGCCATGCCCACCACGCCGAGATGGGCGACGCCACCCTGCTCGGCTACAGCCTCGGCTTCGCACTCGCGACCGCGGCCCTGCACGCGGCCGGCCTGACGCTCGCGCGCGCCTTCCCCGACAGCCGCGGCGGACGCCTTGCGCTGCGCCTGGGCGGCGGGGGAATCGCCGGCGTGGGCGTCGCCCTGCTCGGCGGCTGAAGCCTCCGCGGCAAGACCGCCGCGCCGGTGCTAGGGCGGCGCGCTCCGGGGAGACGGCACCCTGCCGGCGAAACCCGCCGCCGCCTCGTCGAAGCGCTCCACCAGCCAGTCCGCGGTCGCGGCGACGCGAGCGAGCGGACGGGCGTCGGGGTGGATCAGCATCCACAGCTCGCGGTACAGGATCGGCTCCGCGCCGGACAGGCGGACCAGGCCGGGGTCCGCATCGGCGACGAAGCAGGGTAGCAGGCCGTGGCCGATGCCGCCGGCCACCGCTCGCACGAGGCCGCGCAGGCTGTTCGAGCGCAGGCGGATGCGGCCCTCGCCCAACATGGCGTGCAGGCGGCGCATCTCCGGGGTGTGGTCGAGGTCCTCGTTGTAGGCCACCCAGTCGCCGGCGCTCACCGCCAGGTCGCCGCGCGCCGCGCCGTAGAGCGCGAAGCCGACCCCGGCGAGCTTGCGGATGAGGAAGTCCCCGCTCGCCGGACGCGCGAGGCGGATGGCAATGTCGGCCTCGCGGCGCGCGACGTTGAGGTTGTCGTTGCTGGCGACGAGGTCGACGCGCAGCTCCGGATGGCGGGCGTACAGGCCGGGCAGCCGCGGCACCAGCCACTCGCCGATCAGGGCGCTCACCGCGGTGATCCGCACCACGCCGCCGACCGCGCCGGCACCCGCCTCGGCCAGGCGCGTGATGCCGGCCACGTCCTCTTCGATGCGCGCAGCCCGCTCCAGCACGCGGGCGCCCACCGCGGTCGGCCGCCACAAACCCTCGTCGCGCTCGAACAGCGCCGTGCCCAGGCCCTCCTCCAGCGCGCGCAGGCGGCGCGCGACCGTGGTCTGGTCCACCGCCAGCCTGCGCGCCGTCGCGGCGAGCGTGCGCTCGCGGCCGAGGGTGACGAGAAAACGCAGATCGTCCCAGTTCATAGGCCGAAATCCCTGCAAATCTGCAGCAGTGTAGAGCAGGAATGTGCATTTACGCAGGCCGTCGGCCGCCTGTACGCTGCCACCATCGTTTCTCGACCCCACAAGGAGCCCCCCATGAGCACCGCATCCATCCCCCTTCGTCAGCTTTCCGGTCTGCCCGCTACCCCGGCCCGCCTGTCCGAGTCGGCGCTCGTCATCGTCGACGCCCAGAACGCCTACCGCGGCGGCGTGATGCAGCTCGAAGGCGTGGAGCCCGCCCTGGACGAATGCGCCCGCCTGCTGGCGCGGGCGCGCGCACTGAAGATCCCGGTGGTGCACATCCAGCACGACGCCGGCCCCGGCTCGCCCTACGACCCCAGCGCCGAATGCGGCGCGATCGCCGACAAGGTGGCGCCGGTGGCCGGCGAGGCGGTGGTGGTCAAGCACTACCCGAACTCATTCGTCGGCACCGAGCTCGACGCGCACCTGAAGGCCGCGGGGGTCAAGAACCTGGTCGTGGTCGGCTTCATGACCCACATGTGCATCAACTCCACCGCGCGCGGCGCCTTCAACCTCGGCTACGCGGTCGCCGTGCCCGCCGCGGCCACGGCCACCCGCGCCCTGCCCGCGCCCGACGGCAGCGTGCTCGCGGCCGCCGCCCTGCAGGTCGCCGCGCTCACCGCGCTCGCGGACCTGTTCGCGGTCGTGGTCGCCGACGGCGCGGCCATCCCGGACTGAGCGCCGACGCGGGGAACACCCGAGAGACCCCCCATCGCCATACGGGAGCGACGCGCGTCGCGATCACGACGCCCCAAGTCCGCGCCGCCGTACCGGCACCGCCCGATCGCGACTCGCGTCGCTCCCACGCCCGCCCCCGAGCCCCGGCGGGAAACCGTGCCGCCCCCCTGTAGGAGCGACGCAAGTCGCGACCACGGTGCCCCAAATCCGCGCCGCCGTCCCGGCACCGCCCGATCGCGACCTGCGTCGCTCCCACGCCCGCCCCCGAGCCCCGGCGGGAAATCCGTGCCGCCCTCCTGTAGGAGCGACGCAAGTCGCGATCACGGCGCCCCAAATCCGCGCCGCCGTCCCGGCACCGCCCGATCGCGACTTGCGTCGCTCCCACACCCGCCCCCGAGCCCCGGCGGGATACCGTGCCGCCCTCCTGTAGGAGCGACGCAAGTCGCGATCACGGCGCCCCAAATCCGTGCCGCCGTCCGGCACCGCCCGATCGCGACTCGCGTCGCTCCCACGCCCGCCCCCGAGCCCCGGCGGGATACCGTGCCGCCCTCCGGTAGGAGCGACGCAAGTCGCGATCACGGCGCCCCAAGTCCGCGCCGCCGTACCGGCACGGCCCGATCGCGACTCGCGTCGCTCCCACGCCCGCCCCCGAGCCCCGGCGGGAGACCGTGCCGCCCTCCTGTAGGAGCGACGCAAGTCGCGATCACCGCTTGTTCCACGCGCGGCCGGACGTCAGCCGGCCGGCTCGAAACGCACCCCCTGCGCCAGCGGCAGCGCGTCGGAGTAGTTGATCGTCGCGGTCATCCTGCGCATGTAGGCGCGCCAGGCATCGGCACCCGCCTCGCGCCCGCCGCCGCTGTCCTTCTCGCCGCCGAAGGCGCCGCCGATCTCGGCGCCACTGGTGCCCGCATTGACGTTGGCGATGCCGCAGTCGCTGCCGGTGGTGGAGAGGAAGCGCTCGGCCTCGCGCAGGTCGGTGGTGAAGATCGCCGACGACAGGCCCTGCGGCACCGCGTTCTGGCGCGCGATCGCATCCTCCAGCTCCGCGTACTCGAAGCAGTTCAGCAGCGGCGCGAAGACCTCCTCCATGCTGTTCGTCACGGAGGGCGGATGCTCGACCAGGGCCGGACGCACGTACCAGGCCGCGGGGAAACGCTCGGCGAGCACGCGCTCGCCACCATCGATGCGCGCCCCCGCCGCGCGCGCCGCGGCGAGCGCTGCCTGCATGCGGGTGAAGGCCTCGCCCCCGATCAGCGGCCCGACCAGGGTGTCGGCCGCACGCGGATCGCCCACCACCAGCCCGGCGAACACCGCGCGCAGGCGTTCGAGCAGTTGCTCGCGCACGGCCGCGTGCACGAACAGCCGGCGGGTGCTGGTGCAGCGCTGGCCGGCGGTGCCGACCGCGCCGAACACGATGGCGCGCAGCGCGAGCTCGAGGTCGGCGCTCGGCGCCACGATCACCGCGTTGTTGCCGCCGAGCTCGAGCAGGCTGCGCCCGAGCCGGTGCGCCACCCGCGGCGCCAGCGCCCGCCCCATCGCGCAGCTGCCGGTGGCCGAGAGCAGCGCCACGCGGCGGTCGTCGGCGAGCTGCACGGCGCGCTCGGCGCCGCCCACGATCACCGCCGACAGCCCGCGCGGCACCTCCTCCATGCCCGCCGCCGCCTGTTCGAGCAGGCGCTGGCAGGCGAGCGCGCACAGCGGGGTGCGCTCGGAGGGCTTCCACAGCAGGCTGTCGCCGCACACCAGCGCGATCGCCGCGTTCCACGCCCACACCGCGACCGGGAAGTTGAAGGCGGTGACGATCGCCACCGGGCCGAGCGGGTGCCAGCTCTCGCGCAAGGCATGGCCGGGGCGCTCGGAGGCGATGGTCAGGCCGTGCAGCTGGCGCGACAGGCCGACCGCGAAGTCGCAGATGTCGATCATCTCCTGCACCTCGCCTTCGCCCTCGCTGCGGATCTTGCCGCACTCGAGGGTGACCAGTTCGGCGAGCAGGGCCTTGTGCTCGCGCAGCGCCTGCGCGAAGCGGCGCACCAGCTCGCCGCGGCGCGGCGCCGGCACGCGGCGCCAGGCCTCGAAGGCCGCCACGCTGCGCGCGATCGCGGCATCGGTGGTGGCGCCATCCTGCGGCGCGAGGCGCGCGAGCAGGCTGCCGTCGATCGGGCTATGCACCGCCAGCGCGCCCTCGCGCAGGCGGGGGGCGTCGAGGCCGAGGGGAAGGAAGCGGGCGTTGCTCAACATGCTGGGGTCCTCCTCGGAGTCACATGCCGGAGGCCGGCCCGGCGAGGACGCCGCTGGCGGCGCAGCGCACCTCCTCGCTGTCGGTCAGGAAGTGGCGGCCGAAGCGGTTGGTGACGAAGTCGCAGAAATCCACGTCCTCCTGGCGCACGAAGCCCGCCTGCGGCAGGCGGCCGGCGGCGAGCAGGTCGAGCACCGCGCACAGCGCGCTCGCGGTGGTGAGCTGGATCGCGCTGCGCAGGCGGCCGTTGACCTCGGCCGCATAGAGCTTGCGCGCGAAGGTCTCCTGCATCAGCAGGCCCTCGCGCCGGCCGCTGACGGTGACGAAGACCAGCACCACGTCCTGCATGGTCACCGGGATCGCCGACTCCAGGATGTCCTTGAGCAGCGCGCGCCGCTCGCCCAGGCGCAGGTCGTGCAGCAGCAGCTTCATCACGTCGCGGTGGCCGCGGTAGCGCACGGTGCGGTAGTTGAGGTTGCGCACCCGGCCCTCGAGCGTGTCGCACAGCGTACCCAGCCCACCCGAGGTGTTGAAGGCCTCGTAGTCGTCGCCGTCGAGCGAGAAGTGCTCGAGCTCCTCGAGCGCCGGCATCTCGCGGCGCACCCCGTCGACGATCGCCTCGCAGGGGTTGAGGTACTCGTTGATGAGGCCGTCGGTGCTCCAGGTCAGGTTGTACTTGAGGCCGTTGGAGGGGTACTTGGGCAGTGCGCCGACGCGCATGCGCACGTCGCGCAGTTCGTCGAAGCGCGCGGCGAGGTCGTGGGCGACGATGGAGATGAAGCCGGGCGCCAGCCCGCATTGCGGGATCAGCGCGCTGTGCGCGCCGCGGGCGAGCTCGCGTACCCGGCGCGTGCTGGCGACGTCCTCGGTGAGGTTGAGGTAATGCACCCGCTGCGCCACCGCGGCCGCGGCGATGCGCATGCCGATGTCGAAGGGCCCGGCGTCGATCACCGCCCAGCGCCCTTCCAGCTCCGCGGCGAGCGCATCGGCGTCGGCGACGTCCAGCGCGCAGGCCTGCACGTGCGCGAGCTCTGCCCCCACGCGCTCGACCGCGGCGGGGTCGCGATCCGCGACCGTCACCGCATAGTCTCCGCTCCCGGCGAGCAGATCGGCGATCACCGTGCCGATCTTGCCCGCGCCGACGATCAGGATGTCCCTCATGACGCCCTCCCCGCGCGGATTGGCTGGTTTCAGGCCTTGAGACCCTGCGCGCGGGGAAATGGTTGCGCGGCGCGGGCCGCGGGGCGCCGGCGCCTCGTCAGCCCAGCCAAGGCGCCGCCAGCGCCGCCACGTCCACACGCGCGCGCAGCCGCGCCGCGAGCAGGTACAGGCCGCCGAGCTTGCGGTGCAGGAAGAGCGCATCGGCGGGCGGGGTGTGCCAGAAGTCGCGCTCCATGCTCAGCTTCAGCCCGGCATCGCGCAGGCGCAGCGGCAGGTCGCTGGTACCGAAATCGTAGGCGCCGGGGTGGCGCACCGGCTCGCAAGCGATCTCGAAGAGGTCGACCACCGCATCGCGCTGATGGGCATGGATATCGTCCTGGAAGTAGCCGATCGCCTGCGCCGCCTCGCCCATCGTGACGCGGTCGCCACGCACCGAGCCCGCCATCAGGCGGCGGTAGGCCTCGACCACCGGCTCGGCGTAGGGCCGGGTGGCGCCGAAGTCGAGCAGGACCACACGGCCGCTGGCGGCGTCGAAGCGGTAGTTGGCGAAGTTGGGGTCGGTCTGGATGAGGCGGAACTCGAACAGCTCGCGGAACAGCAGGCCGATCAGGAGGCTCCCCACGCGGTCGCGCAGCGCCTGGTCGGCCGCCTGCGGGTCGGCGAGCGTCTCCACCGCCACGCCCTCCACCCAGCTCATCGCCAAGATGTCGCTGCGGGTGAGCGCATCGACCGCGCGCGGCAGCACGAAGTGTTCCGCATCGCCGAGCAGGCCGCCGAAGCGGTGCAGGCTCTCGGCCTCGCGACGGTAGTCGGCCTCCTCGTGAAGCTGGCGCTTGGCCTCGGCGAGCAGCGTCGCGAGATCGAGCGCCTTGGGCAGCAGCCCGGAGACGCGCAGCAGGGTGGCGACGTTGTCCACGTCGCTGTCGATGCTGCGCCGCACGCCGGGATACTGCAGCTTGATCGCCAGCTCCTGGCCGTCGCGAGTGCGCGCGCGATGCACCTGGCCGATCGAGGCCGCCGCGCAGGGGGTGAAGGAAAAGCGCTCGAAGCCCTGCTCCCAGCCCTTGCCCCAGTGCGTCTCCAGCACCTCGACCACCTGGCTCATCGGCATCGTGCGCGCGTCCTCGCGCAGGCGGGCGAGGATGTCGGCGAGTTCGGGCGGCAGCAGGCTGCCGGCGTCCATCGACATCAGCTGGCCGACCTTCATCGCCGCACCGCGCAGCTGCGCGAGCTGTTCGGCGACGCGGCGGGCGTTGGCCGGGGTGAGCACCAGCTCGCTCACCTTGGGTCGTTTGCCGGCGGCGAGCTGGCGCGCACCCTCGGCGAGCATGCCGCCCGCCACCCCGGTGGCGAGACTGCCCAGGCGGGCGAGACGGGACAGGCGGCCGCCCGGTACCACGGCGCTGCGCGCGGCATCCGCGACGGGAAGGCTCGGGTCGATGGCGCTGGCGGCGGTGTTCATGGCGTGCTCCTCGGTGGAGATTCGGGCCGGGCTCGGGTGGGCAGGTGCAGACTTCAGTACGGCCATTGCACGAAGGCGCCGCTGATCAGCGCGATGCAGGCGACGGTGGTGAGGCGCAGGCGCAGCGGCAGATACCACTCGGGCAGACCGGCCACGCGCGCCAGACGGCGGTCCTGCACGTAGTGCAACACGAAGCCGAGCACCAGCAGCACCGCGGCGTCCGACGGCACCAGCAGCAGCGCCGGCCAGGCAATCAGCGAGGGCACCACGCTCCACAGCAGGCTGCGCACGCGAGTACGTTCGTCCAACCCGGGCAGCGCCATCGCGAAGCCCCAGTGCAGCGCGCACACGAAACTGAGGATCACGGCGCCGTAGGCGAACAGCGCGTCGCTCCAGGTGATGCCATG
>Ga0268298_10002656_pt1 | contig 19338 bp, 14 predicted proteins | sample WWTPWeurt_MetaG_FD_194462 | JGI IMG/M metagenome (GOLD analysis project Ga0268298, IMG submission 194462) | Activated sludge microbial communities from WWTP in Nijmegen, Gelderland, Netherland - WWTP Weurt | ecosystem: Engineered > WWTP > Aerobic digester > Activated sludge | place...
ATCTCGCGGCCACGCCGGTTGCGCGCCATGCGCTGCACCGTGACCCCGTTGATTCGGGCGTTGGGCTGGTGGCGGCCCACGCGCTCGACCATGTCGTTGTAGGTGTCGCGGGCGCTGGCGCCGTTCATGATGTTCAGCGCCACGCCCTGCACGTCGGACTTGTGGCTGATGTCGGGCGAATCGATCTTCAGCGCCACCGGGAAGCCGATCTGCGTGGCGATCATCATCGCCTCGTTGGCGCTGCGCGCCAGGATGGTGTGTGTCACCGGGATGTGGAAGGCCGAGAGCAGGGTCTTGGATTCCATCTCGGTGAGCACCTTGCGGCGCTCGGCCAGCACGCTCTCGATCACCAGGCGGGCGCCCTCGATGTCGGGCTTGGCCAGCGTGGACAGCGGCGGCGGCGTCTGCTGCAGCAGCTGCTGGTTCTGATAAAAGGACGCGATGTTGCCGAAGGCGCCCACGGCAGCCTCGGGCGTGCGGAAGCTGGGGATGCTGGCTTCGTTGAGCAGCTTGCGCGCGGCCTGCACCGAGGCGTCGCCCATCCAGCACGACAGCAGCGGCTTGCCCACGGCGCGTTTCACGTCCACCATGGCCTGCGCCACCTGCATCGCGTCCACATCGCTCTTGGGCGAGTGGATCACCAGCACGCCGTCGATCTGGCGGTCCTTGGCGGCGGTCTCCACGGCCAGGCGGTAGTGCTCGGGCGCGGCGCCTTCGGACAGGTCGATCAGGTCGGTGAGCGAGGCGTGCTCGGGCAGCTGCGGCAAGAGGCTGGCTGCCGATTCGGGCGAGAGGCGGCCCATCTGCAGCGCAATCTCGTTCACCCAGTCGGCCGCCAGCACGCCGGGCCCGCCGCCGTTGGTGACGATGGCCAGGCGCTTGCCCACCGGGCGGTAGCGCGAGGCCAGGCATTTGGCGGCAGAAAATAACTGCACAAACGAGCGTACACGCACCGCGCCGGCACGGCGCAAGGCGGAGTCGAAGACATCGTCGCTGCCGACGATGGCGCCGCTGTGCGTTTGCGCGGCCGCATTGCCCGCTGGCCGCCGGCCGGCCTTGAGCACCACCACCGGCTTGGCATTGGCGGCCGAGCGCAGCGCGCTCATGAAGCGGCGCGCGTTCGCGATGCCTTCGAGGTAGACGATGATGCTGTGGGTTTGCGCGTCGTTGGCCAGGAAGTCGAGCACCTGGGCGATGTCCACGGCCGAATGCGCGCCGAGCGAGACCACCGACGAGAAGCCCACCGCGTTGTTGGCCGCCCAGTCGAGCATCGAGGCAGTGAGCGCGCCCGATTGCGACACCAGGGCCAGCGAGCCCTTGCGGGCCAGTGCGCCGCAGTTGCTGGCATTGAGTTGAAGTTGCGGCCGCTGGAAGCCCAGGCCATTGGGGCCGAGCAGGTGCATGCCCTCGCGGCGCGCGATCTTGTGCAGCTCAGCGGCCTGCGTGGCGCTGATGCCCGAGGCCACCACCAGCGCGGCCTTGCAGGCCATGCGGCCGGCCAGTTCGAGCGCGGCGGACAGGTCTTGCGGCGGCAAGGCGATGATGGCCAGGTCGGCCTTGGTCTGCGCCAGATCGGCGAGCGTGCCGCTGGTGTGGATGTCCACGAAGACCAGCGTGCCGGTGTAGCGCTGCGCGCGCAGGTTGTCCGTCAGGGCGCGGGCGTGCGGCGTCTGGCCGCCAGGCTCGTCGGCCGGGCCGGCGAAGACCACGATGGAGTCGGGCGAGAACAGCGGGGTGAGAAAGTGTTTGTCCATGGGGGGCGATCTGCACAGGCCCGCCATTGCGGCGGGCGCTCACTTCGACTAAACCGGCAGTCTAGGCGCGGTGTGGCCTGTGCATCATGACGCAAGGCAACGCCTGGGGCCACTGTGGCACCAATCGTTCACGCTGTGGCGCAACGCTTAGGATCGCGGCGTGAACACCGCCTGCCTTGCCCCAGCTTCCCGCGCCCGGCCGCTTCAGTCCAGCCTGGCCTGGTCGCTGGCTGCTGCCCTGTGGCTGGCTGGCTGCGCCGGGCCGCGCCCACCCCAGGGGCCCGTAGGCCCCCGGCCCGCAGCGGCGCCGTCGATGGACCAGGACGGCACCGGCGACGAGATCCCGCCCGATCTCTGGCGCGTGCCCGATGCCGAGCCGCGGCTCGAGCCGCAGCGCATCGGCGGGCCCAACAAGCCCTACGAGGCCCTGGGGCAGGCCTATGTGCCGCAGTTGGGCGACCCGCCGCTGGTGGAGCGCGGGCTGGCCTCGTGGTACGGGCGCAAGTTCCACGGCCGGCCCACGGCCAGCGGCGAGCGCTACGACATGTATGCGATGACCGCCGCGCACCGCACCATGCCGCTGCCCAGCTATGCGCGCGTGCGCAACCCGGCCAATGGCCGCGAGGTGGTGGTGCGGGTGAATGACCGCGGGCCGTTCAAGTCCAGCCGGGTCATCGACCTGAGCTACACCGCCGCGCTCAAGCTCGGCGTGCTGGGCGGCGTGGCCACGGTGGAGGTGGAGCGCATCACGCAGGAGGCCATCCGCACCGGCAGCTGGCGCCGCGCGGTGGGGGACCCTGCCCTGGCCGCGTCGCCGCAACCGGCGGCCGGCACGGCCGACCCCATCGGCGACATTGCCCGCCGGGTGGCCGCCGAGCGCCCCTGAGTCGACAGCTGCACCCCCGGGTGCCGCGCGCTCAGCCGCCCGGTTGCATCACCGCCAACAGGTGGCAGCCGCAGCCCACCATCACCAGCAGGTGCCACACCAGGTGTCCGTAGGGCATGCGGCGGCCCAGCAGATAGAAGCCCGCGCCCACGCTGTAGGCCAGGCCGCCAGCCAGCAGCAGCCCCAGGCTGCGCTCTGGCATCTGCGGCATGGCGGGCAGCGCGGCGGCAGCGGCCAGCCAGCCGAAGCCCAGATACAGCAGCGTGGACAGGAAGGGGCGGCGCAGCCGGTCGGCCAGCTTGGCCAGCATGCCGGCCAGGGCCAGCGCCCACACGGCGGCCAGCAGGGGCCAGGTCTCGGCATGCTCGGCGCCGGCCAGCGCAAAAGGCGTGCAGCTGCCGGCGATGAAGAGATAGATCGTGGCGTGGTCCAGCCGCTGCAGGCGGCGCCGGCCCGGGCCCACCGGCGCAGCGTGGTAGGCGGCCGAGATCACGAACATCATCAGCATGGTGATGGCAAACACCGTGCTGCCCGCCTGTTGCAGGCTGGCTGCGGCGGGCTGGTCCGGCGGGCCGGCCAGCACGGGCCAGGCGGCCAGCGCCAGCAGCGCCCCCAGCCCGTGGCTGAAGGCATTGGCAAACTCCTCGGTGCGTTCAGCGTGGATGGACATGGCAGACCTCCTGCCGGTGTATCGGCGCCCTTGCAGGCTTCGTGAGCGGGGGCAGCAACCGGCGAGCAACAAAAAGTACACACAATCGCTGGCCCCTTCGACCGAACCCCCTCGAACCCACGCATGGCTTCCGTATCCACCCGCTGGCGCCACTGCGCCTGGCACGGCCTGGCGCTGCTGGGCGGCGCTGTTTCCGCGCAGGCGATCGCCCAAAGCGCGGTGCCCGTCGCGCCGCCCGCCGAGCCCGCCTCGGCACCCGCAGCACAGCCCGCGCCCGCGCCACAAGGCAAGCCGGCGCCCCAGCGCGTGGAGATCAGCGGCACCGTGGACAGCAACACCGACCGGCGCCGCTCCACCGCGGCCAAGGTGATCTACGGGCGCGAAGAGATCGACCGCATGGGCGACAGCACGCTCGGCGAGGTGCTCAAGCGCCTGCCCGGCGTCACCATGGGCGGGCCCCCTGGGCGCGGCGGCACGCCCAGCATGCGCGGCATGGGCGGGGGCTACACGGCCATCCTGATCGACGGGCAACGCATGCCCATGGGCTTCTCGCTCGATTCGATCGCGCCCGAGCAGATCGAGCGCATCGAGATCATGCGCGCACCCGTGGCCGAGCACGGCGCGCGCGCCATCGCCGGCATCATCAACGTGATCATGCGCGAGGATTTCAAGCGCAAGGCCAATGAGTTCCGCTTCGGCGGCGGCGTGGAAGACGGCGACCGGCCGCAGTTCGGCGCCAACTGGAATTACAGCGGGCAGAACGAGGCGCTGGGCTACAACCTGTCGGCCGCCCTCATGCGGCAGGACCATGGCGACGAGTCCTTCGGCCACACCGTGGGCACCGAGGCCGATGGCAGCACCTCGCTCGAGCAGCTCAGCCACACCGTGAGCCAGAGCCGCCGCGAGGGCGTGTTCCTCAACGGCCGATTGCAGTTCAAGCTGGGCCAGGGCAACACGCTCGATCTGCAGCCCTTCGCCAACTTCAGCCGCAGCCGCAGCAGTGGGCACGCCACGCTCGATCAGCCGCTGGGCTTGCCGCCGGCCGCCTATGCCTCGGCCGACTACAACACGCGTGGCGACACCAACATGGCCCGCATCAACGGCACCTGGGTGCGCACCATGGGCGATGGCGGGCGCTTGCAGCTGCGCTTTGGCAGCTCGCTGGCGCAGAGCAACAGCCTTACCCAACGCCAGGAGTACGCGTCCGGTGGCCAAGGCGCCGTCGGCGCCCTGGTGCGCGAGAAGCTGGACGACGGCTCGGTGCGCGATCTGTCGATCGACACCAACGGCAAGTACTCTCAGCTCATCGCCGACCGCCACAGCATGTCCGCCGGCTGGGAGCTGCAAAGCGGCCGCCGCAGCGATCAGCGCACCACCACCGAGAACGGCCTGCCCACGCTCACCGAGTTTGGCGACACGCTGGAGGCGCGCACGCTGCGCCTGGCGGCCTATGCGCAGGACGAGTGGGAGTGGAGCAAGACCTTCTCGTTCTACGCCGGCCTGCGCTGGGAGGGCATCCAGACCAGGAGCGATTCGCTGGGCCAGAACGTGCGCAACCTGAGCAGCGTGCTCACGCCGCTGGGCCACATGGTGTGGAAGCTGCCCGACGCGCCGCGCGACCAGATCCGCCTGAGCCTCACGCGCAGCTACAAGTCGCCCACCACGGCGCAGCTGATCGCGCGGCCGTCGATCAGCAACCTGTACTCCGACACCAGCAAGCCCAATGTGGCGGTGAGCCCCGACCGCGCCGGCAACCCCGATCTCAAGCCCGAGCTGGCCTGGGGCCTGGACCTGGCCTTCGAGCACTACCTCGATGCCGGCGGCATCGTCAGCGCCAATGTGTTTGCGCGCAGCATCGACAACCTGATCCGCACCGTGCGCGCCGAAGAGGCGGTGAGCTGGGCCAGCGTGCCGCGCTGGGTGGCGCGGCCGCAGAACATCGGCAAGGCCCTGGCCGGCGGGCTGGAGCTGGAGGCCAAGCTGCGCGCGTCCGACCTCTGGGACACCGACTGGCCCATCACCTTTCGCACCAATGGCAGCCTGCTCTGGTCGCGCGTGGATGGCGTGCCCGGCCCCAACAACCGGCTCGACCAGCAGCCGCGCTACACCGCCAATGTGGGCTTTGATTGGCCCGTGCGCGGCACGCCCATCACGCTGGGCAGCAACCTCAACTTCACGCCCAGCTATGTGGTGCAGCAGATCGATTCGCAGATCTACCGCCAGGGTGTGAAGCGCGTGATCGACGGCTACGCGCTGTGGCGCTTCGGCACCGAGGCGAGCGCGCGGCTGTCCTTCACCAACGCCTCGGCGCGCGACTACGAGACCGGCACCACCACCCTGCTGCCCGATGGCAGCGAGTACACGCAGGACACGCTCTCGCGCACCTACACCACCGTCACGCTGCGCTTCGAGTTGCGGTTCTGATCGTTGCGGCCGGGCTGCTCGGCAGCGTGATGCCGGGCAGCAGGGCCAGGCTCTCGCGGATCACCTGATCGGCCGGCGTGTGCGGCACCGTGCCGATCAGCTGCGCCAGGCGCGTCTCGTCGAGCCGGTGTGCTCGCAGCCACAGGTGGCGCATCTCCAGCAGCGCGCGCGGCATGGCCGCCACGGGCGCGATCAGCTTCATCAGCCACCACGGGAAGCGCGCACGCTGCAAAGGGCGGCCGAGCGCGGCCTCGATCAGCCGATGCAGCTCGGCACCAGTGAGCGTGAGCCCGGCGTAGTGCAGCACGGCGTGCGCCGGCAGCCGCTCGCGCTGCGCGGCCACGGCCACAAACACCTGGGCCAGGTCGGGCAGGTAGGCCCAGGCGTGCGGCACGTCCTCGGGCGCCAGGTGCGTGAGCTTGCCGGCCTTGAGCGCACGGCCGAGGCCCAGGTCGAGCCAGGTGCCGGTGTCGCCCAAGAAATCACCTGCCCGCACCACGATGCTGCGCACGCCGCGCTGCGCGGCCTCGGCCAGGCTGGCCTCCAGGCGGATGCGCTGGCCGGCCTTGGGGTTGGTGTCGACGAACGGCGTCTGCTCGGTGAGCACCGGCGGCAGTTCATTGCCGAAGTTGTAGACATTGCCCGGCAGCATGATCGTTCCGCCGGTGGCTTCGGCCAATTGAATGACGGCTGAAGTGAGCGGAGGCACCAGCGCGTCCCAACGCGTGTAGTCCGGGTTCAGCGCGTTGACGATCAGGTCCAGGCGCGGCGCGGCGGCGCGAAGCCTGGCCACATCCAGCGCATCGGCCTGAACCGCCACCACGCCCGTTGGCAAGACCTTGCGCGGCGCCTGTCGCGCCTGCGCCCACACCTGCCAGCCGGCGTCCGCAAAGGCCTGCACCGCGGCGCTGCCCAGGCGGCCGTTCGCACCCAACACCATCACTTTGCTCATTGCGTTCTCCATCCAACAGGAATCGATGACGAGATGGTGCCGAAAGCAGCGGGCCCTGCAAAGCTGGATGCAAGCATGTCTGCCATTCATAATTGAATACCAACCCGAAGCACGCCATGGCTGCCGCCTTCGACCCCACCCGCCTCGACTGGAACCTGCTGCGCGCCTTCGTCACCGTGGTGGAGCAGGGCTCGCTCACCCGCGCGGCCGCCCACCTGGGCACGAGCCAGCCCACGCTCAGCCGTCAGATCGCCGCGCTCGAAGCGGCCGCAGGGGTGCCCCTGTTCGAGCGCACTGCGCGGCACCTGGTGCCCAGCGCACAGGCCCGCGCGATGGCAGAGCCGGCCGCGCGCATGCTGGCCGCCGCGCAGGCCTGCGCGCAGGCCGCCGCCGCACCCGCCGAGCAATTGGCCGGCACCGTGCGGCTCACGGCCAGCCACGTGGTGGCGGCGCACGTGCTGCCGCCCATGCTGGTGAAGCTGGCGCAGGCGCACCCCGAGATCCAGGTGGAGCTGGTGGCCACCGACGCGCTGGACAACCTGCTCGAGCGCGAGGCCGACATTGCCGTGCGCATGGTGCAGCCCACCCAGGGCGCGGTGATCACCCGCCACCTGGCCGACTGGCCGCTGGCCTTCTATGCGCACCGCGACGTGCTGGCCGCGGCGGGCGGCCGCATCACGCTGGCGCAGCTGGACCAGGTGCGCAAGATCGGCTTTGACCAATCGACGCTGATGATCGAGGGCTTTCGCCGCGCGGGCTTTGCCGTGGACCGTCGCTTCTTCGAGTTCCGCTGCGACAGCCAGCTCGTCAACTTCGAGGCCCTGCGCGCGGGCGTGGGTGTGGGCCTGGCCATCGCCCACCTGGGCGACGCCCAGCCGCAACTCGTGCGCGTGCTGCCCGAGCTGGCCGCGCCGCTGCTGCCGGTGCTGCCGGTGTGGCTCACCGCGCACCGCGAGCTGCGCCACAGCCGAAGGCTGCGCACGGTGTTTGACTTCTTGGCGGTGGCCTTGAAGCGTTGGCCCAAGGCCAAGCGCTGAGCAGGCCTGCGATGGCCATCGCATCATGAGCTGATCAATGCCCGATGCTCGATTCAACGCCGATCAGGTCGGGTGACGATTGGCTGTGTTGGCGGGCGTTTAGACCTTGGCGCTGCTGCGGTTTGCTTGGCAGGAACCAAGGCTTCAGCGCCGTGAACGGCCAGCACCTGACGCGCCAGTTTCACCAGATGATCGCGCAGGGCCAGGGGCTCGATGACCTCCACTTCGGCACCCCAGCCCAGCAGTTGCCGCGCGCCTTGCTCCAGGGATTCGATGGACACCACCACCTCTTGCCAGCCAGCGCGGGCTGCCCGGCCTGTCGCGCTCGGTGCCGTCACCACAAAGGGCAAGCGGCCGTTGCCCAGCCAGCCCAGCGCGCGGGGTGAGGCGCACACTCGCGCTTCGATGCTGCGCAGCCCAGCCTCGAAGCGCAAGGCCGATGCTTGCCAACTGCGGGCCAGGTCAAAGTGCTTGGGACGTTTGAATCGTTGCCCCAACGGGCCGAGGCTTCGCACACTGGCGAGCCTGTAAGTGCGAGGTTCGGTCTGCCCCACGGCGCGCGCCATCAGGTACCAGGCACCCGCCTTGAGCACCAGTCCCAGCGGCTCCAACTCGCGCTGAGCGGTGCCGCGCCAACTTTCGTAGCGCAGGCTCAGGCGCCGCTCTTGCCACACGGCAGCGGCCACTTCGCGCAGGTGTTGAGGCGTGTCCTGCGCGCGATACCAGTCCAGTGGGTCGATGTGCAGGCGCTCGCCCACGCGGTCGGCTTGTTCGCGCCAATCGCCGGGCAGGCTGGCCAGCAGCTTCAGCCGTGCAGACGCTGCGGCCACCCCGAGGCCCAGCTCGCTGGCCGGGCCGGGCAGCCCAGCCAGCAGCAGGGCATGGGCTTCAGGTTCCGTCATGCCGGTGAGTTGGGTGCTCCAGCGCTCTCGCAACTGAAACCCGCCCTGGCGCCCCCGTTCGCCCCAGAGCGGCACGCCTGCAGCAGAGAGCTGGTCGATGTCGCGCAATATGGTGCGCGGTGACACCTCCATGGCCTGCGCCAGGGCAGTGGCCGTCATGCGGCCGCGGGCCTGCAGGAGCATCAGGATGGAGAGCAGACGACTGGCTTGCACAGCGGAAATTTAAACACGACATGCCCTGTCGTATTTGAAATCTCATGATCGTGCCTGTCCGTCACTTCAGTCTCGCAACATGTCACGCCGCCTGCCACTCCGTCTGCGCCAATCCTTGCAAGCAACCCAGCCATGACCGGGCTGGTGCACACCCAGCAGCTCTGGGTCTACTTTGTGCTCGTGCTGGGCATCATTGCCTTGCCGGGCATGGACATGGCCTTCGTCTTGTCCAGCACGCTGGCCAACGGCCGCCGAGCAGGCGTGGCGGCGGTGGGAGGCATCGTTGCTGGTGGCCTGATCCACACCGCAATGGGTGCGTTCGGGGTGGGGCTCGTGCTGATGTCGGCCCCACAGCTTTTCAACGCGCTGCTGCTCGCCGGAGCGATGTATGTGGCCTGGATGGGCATGTCCTTGTTGCGTGGTGCGGCGGCGTTGGGCGAGGTTGCGGATGCACCTGTCCGTTCGACAGCCGCCACTTTTTGGCGCGCGGTACTGACCTGCCTGCTCAACCCCAAGGCCTATGTGTTCATGCTGGCAGTCTTCCCGCAATTCCTGCGGCTGGAGCACGGCCCGATCGCGGCGCAGGTGGTCCTGCTGGCGATGATCACAGCCGCCACGCAGGCCGTGGTGTATGGGGGCGTTGCGGTCTCGGCAGCGGACTTGCGGCGGCGCCTGGGCACCAGCGAACGCACGCAGAAGTCCTTGAGCCGAGGCGTGGGCGCGATGCTGCTGCTGGTGGCGGCCTGGACCGTCTGGCAGGGGTGGCAACGCGGCCTGTGACAAGAAGCGGCTTCCGGCCCCTCGCCTCTGCTGGTTTACTCGCGCGGCGGGACCTCAGCGTCCCCCACTCACATCAAAGATCGTGCCCGTGGTGTAGCTCGCCTCGTCCGACAGCAGCCAGACGATGGCGTTGGCCACCTCGGCGGCGGTGCCGGGGCGCTTCATCGGGATCATGCCGGCGGAGGTCTGGGCGCGATTGGGCTCGCCGCTGTCGGCATGGATGTCGGTGGCGATGATGCCGGGGCGGATGGCGTTCACGCGCACGCCCTCGGCGGCCAGCTCGCGGGCCAGGCCGATGGTGAAACTGTCGATGGCACCCTTGGTGGCGGCGTAGTCGACATACATCGCCGGCGAGCCGAGCGTGGCGGCCATGCTGCTCAGGTTGACGATGGCGCCACCGCGGCCGCCATGGCGGGTGCTCATGCGCAGCAGGGCCAGTTGTGCGCAGAGCAGGCTGCCGAACACGTTCACTTCGAGCAGGTGGCGCCAGCGCGCGGGCGCCATGTCGTCGAGCCGGGCCTTCATGCCCACGATGCCGGCGTTGTTCACCAGGCCCTTGAGCGGCGGCATCTCGGCGTCGATGCGCGCGAACATGGCGCGCACGGCGGCCTCGTCGGACACATCGGCGCGCACGATGATGGCCCGTCGGCCCAGCGCGCGCACCTGCGCGGCCACGCTCTCGGCGGCAGCGGCGCTCTGGCTGTAGTTCACGGCGATGTCCCAGCCGCGCTGGGCGGCCAGCAGCGCGGTGGCGGCGCCGATGCCTCGGCTGGCGCCGGTGACGAGCAGGGTGGATGCGGATGGGGTCATGGGTGTCGGTGATCAGTGTGTGCCCTGTGAGCGCGCGTGCAAAGGCGCGTTCAGGTTCAGGGGGCTTGGGTACAGTGCGGGCTTCGCCAGCCGGAGTATGCCCACATGAACTTGCGTCGCCGAGCCCTGCTCACTGCCATCCCCGCGCTGCTTGCCGCGCCCGCCATCGTGCGCGCCCAGGCACTCGAGAAAGCCAGCCTCACCCTCGCCGTGGGCGGCAAGAACCTGCTCTATTACCTGCCGCTCACCGTGGCCGAGCAACTCGGCTACTTCAAGGCCGAGGGGCTGGACCTGAAGATCGTTGACTTTGCCGGTGGCTCGCAGGCCTTGCGCGCGCTGGTGGGCGGCAGTGCCGACGTGGTGAGTGGCGCCTTCGAGCACACGGTGAACATGCAGGCCAAGGGCCAGCACCTGCGCGCCGTGGCGTTGATGGGCCGCGCGCCGCAGATCGTGCTCGGCGTGAACCCGAAGACCATGCCCAACTTCAAGACCGTGGCCGACTTGAAGGGCAAGCGCATCGGCGTCACCGCGCCGGGCAGCTCCACCAACGTGATGGCCAACTTCGTGCTCGCCAAGGCGGGCTTGAAGCCATCGGACGTGAGCATCGTGGGCGTGGGCGCCGGCAGCGGCGCGATCGCGGCCATGCGCTCGGGGCAGATCGACGCCATGTCCAACCTCGACCCGGTGATCACCCAGCTCACTCGCAGCCACGACCTGAAGATCGTCTCCGACACGCGCATCGTGGCCGAGGCCGAGAAGGTCTTCGGCGGCCCCATGCCCGCGGCCTGCCTGTACCTGCCGCAAAGTTTCGTCGACAAGCACCCGCGCACCGTGCAGGCCCTGGCCAATGCCATCGTGCGCGCCGACAAGTGGATTCAGGCTGCCGGCGCTGGCGACATCATCAAGGCCGTGCCCGAGGCCTACCTGCTGGGCGACCGCGCGGTCTACATCGATGCCTTCCTCGCCGCCAAGGGCGCGCTCTCGGCCGATGGCCTGTTCCCCGACAAGGGCGCCGAGACGGCGTTCCGCGCGCTGGCCAGCATCGACCCCGAGATCGCCAAGGCCACGCTCGATCTGAAGGCCGTGTTCACCAACGATTTCGCCAAGGCGGCCAACGCCAAGTATCCGAAGGGGTGAGGCTCATGCCGACGCCCGCCCTGGCGCTGCACGACGTCGCCTGCACCTTCATCGACAAGCACCACCCCGGCCAGCGCTACACGGCGGTGAAGGACGTGACGCTCACCGTGGGCGCGGGCGAGTTCGTCTCGGTGGTGGGGCCCACGGGCTGCGGCAAGAGCACGCTGCTGAACGTGGGCGCGGGCCTGCTGCAGCCCAGCACAGGCCGGGTGGAGGTGTTTGGCCAGCCGCTGCAGGGCATCAATGCGCGCGCGGGCTACATGTTCCAGGCCGAGAGCCTGATGCCCTGGCGCACTGCGCAAGGCAATGTGGTGGCCGGGCTGGAGTTTCGCGGCATGCCGATGGACCAGGCGCGCGAGCAGGCCGATGCCTGGCTGCGCCGCGTGGGCCTGGGCGGCTTCGGCGATCGCTATCCGCACCAGCTCTCGGGCGGCATGCGCAAGCGCGTGAGCCTGGCGCAGACGCTGGCGCTCGACCCCGACATCATCCTGATGGACGAGCCCTTCTCGGCGCTCGATATCCAGACGCGGCAGCTGATGGAAAACGAGTTGCTCGAGCTGTGGCAATCCAAGCGCAAGGCGGTGTTGTTCATCACGCACGATCTGGATGAAGCCATTGCGATGAGCGACCGCGTGGTGGTGCTGTCCGCCGGGCCGGGCAGCCACCCGATCGGCGAGTTCAGCATCGATCTGGATCGGCCGCGCGACGTGGCCGAGGTGCGCGTCACGCCGCGCTTCGTCGAGCTGCATCAGGCCATCTGGGCGGTGCTGCGCGACGAGGTGCTCAAGGGCTATGCGCAGCAGCTTCAAGGCAAGGCCGCGTGATGTGGAACTGGTTCAAGCCCCGCCCGGGTAATCTCAAGGTTTGGCAGATCGGCCTGCTGATCGCCATCTTCGTCTTCTGGCACCTGTGCACCACGCCGGGCCTGGTGCCGCCGCTGGTGTTCGAGAACGACAAGCAGGCGGCCTTCTTCTTCGGCGAGCCGCTGCAGATCTTCGGCCGCATCTGGAAGTGGTTTGTGGTGGACGCCGACATCTACCAGCACCTGGCCGTCACCCTGATCGAGACCCTGCTGGCCTTCGCGCTCGGCGCGGGCCTGGGGCTGGCCGGTGGCCTGTGGCTGGCGCTGGCGCCGATGGCCAGCGCCATCCTCGAGCCCTACATCAAGGCCATGAACTCGATGCCGCGCATCATCCTTGCGCCCATTTTCGCCGTTTGGTTCGGGCTGGGAATCGCCAGCAAGGTGGCCCTCGGCGTGACCCTGGTGTTCTTCATCGTCTTCTTCAATGTCTACCAGGGCGTGAAGGAGGTGAGCACGGTGGTGCTGGCCAATGCGCGCATGCTGGGTGCCAGCCCCAAGCAGCTGCTGCGCCACGTCTATCTGCCGAGCGCCACCAGCTGGGTCTTCAGCTCGCTGCACACCAGCGTGGGCCTGGCCTTCGTGGGCGCGGTGGTGGGCGAGTACCTGGGCTCGGCCAGTGGCGTGGGTTATCTGATCCACCAGGCCGAGGGCGTGTTCGACATCAACACGGTGATGGCCGGCATCCTGGTGCTCACCGCCTTTGCGCTGGCGCTGGACGCGGCCGTGGGGCGGCTGGAGCGCAAGCTGCTCAAGTGGCAGCCTCGCAGCGGCGAGACCGAGAAGCTCTGAATGCGGGCCCTGCGTCGCGGGCTGCTGTGGCTGCTGATGTTGGCCTTGCTGCTGGTGGCGGGCGCCGGCCTGGCGCTGTGGGCGGCCTTGGAGCCTGCCGCCCAGGTGCCACGCAACGAGCAGGCCTCGGTGCTGGATCTGGTGCGCGCCATGCGTCTGCTGCGCCAGATCGATCCGCGCCAATGGGCCGGCGATGGCCCGCGCGAGGCAGCGCTCAACCAGCGTGAGCTGGAGCTGCTGATCGATCAGGGGGCGCAACGCACCGCCTTGGCCCTGGCCACGCGCGTGGGCCTGCAAGACGGGCGGGCGCGGCTGCAGGCCAGTGTCTCGCTCGCCGATCTGTCGGCCGGTGCGCCGGGCTGGTTGCCACCCTGGCTGGGCCCCTTGCTCGCGGGCCAGTGGCTCAACGTCGACCTGGGCCTGCGCGAGACACCCGGCCTGCCCAGCATCGAGCGCATGCAGGTGGGCCGCCTGCCCGTGCCCGCCGCGTTGGCCGAGTGGCTGCTGCGCCATCAGCTCGAGCAACAGTTCGGGCCCGAGCAAGTGCGCCTGGCGCGCGAGATGGTCAAGGGCGTGCACTTTGCGCCCGACCAGCTGCGCCTGCGCTACCTGTGGCGCCCGGGCGATCTGCGCCGCATGATGGCCGCGATGGTGCCGCAGCCTGATCAGGCGCGGCTGCGGCTTTATCTGGCGCACCTGGCCAGCCTCAAGCTCAAGTCGGTGGCCGGCGGGCGCATCCCGATGGTGCAACTGCTGCAGCCGGCCTTCGCGCTGGCGCGGCAACGCACTGCCGCCGGGGCCGATGGCGCGCAGGAAAACCGCAGCGCCATCCTGGCGCTGGCCTTTGCGTCCTTCCCGCAGGAGCTGATCAAGGTGCTGCCCGCCGCCCGCCGCTGGCGCCTGCCCACGCCCTGGCGCCTGGCACTGGCCGGGCGCGAAGACTTTCCCTTGCACTACCTTGTCTCGGCCGCGCTGGCGGCCGAAGCGGGCGGGCCCTTTGCCGACGCGGTGGGCGTGTTCAAGGAGGTGCTCGACGCGCGCGGCGCCAGCGGCTTCAGCTTCAATGATCTGGCGGCAGACCGCGCCGGCACCCGCTTCGGCCTGCTGGCGCGGCGCTCACCCGCGCTGGTGCAGGCCCGGCTGGCCGCCGAGTTGCGCGACGAAGACCTGCTGCCCGACATTCGCGATCTGCCCGAGTCGCTGCGCCCGGCCGAGTTCACCGCGCGCTACGGCGCCATCGGCTCGCCGGCCTATCAGCGGCTGCTGGCCGACATCGAAGCGCGGCTGGATCGCCTGCCCCTTTACCGCTAGCCTGCTTCGCCGGCTGCGCCCGTCGCGCCCCATCCATCCGGGGGAAAACGCTGAGTTGCAATCGATTGCAGTCATGCCATCATCCGGCCCGACTCCGCTCTGCCCTGCGCAGAAAGCCGCCCATGTCCGCCTTGCCTTCATCCGCAACGTCCGCCGCCACTTCGGCCACCACCACCGCTCCGCAAAGCACGGGCTTCAAACCCCATCTGAGCTTCTGGCAGGTGGTGAACATGAACGTGGGCTTCTTCGGCATCCAGTTCAGCTTTGGCCTGCAGCAAAGCAACATGAGCCCGATCTACAAGTACCTGGGCGCGGATGAGGCGGCGCTGCCTTTGCTCTCGCTGGCCGGGCCCGTCACCGGCCTGCTCGTGCAGCCCATCATCGGCGCGATGAGTGACCGCACCGACAGCCGCTGGGGCCGTCGCACGCCCTACTTCATGATCGGCGCGCTGCTGTGCAGCCTGGGCCTGCTGCTCATGCCCTTCAGCCCCACGCTGTGGTTTGCGGCCGGCCTGCTGTGGATCCTGGACGCAGCCAACAACGTCACCATGGAGCCCTACCGCGCCTACGTGAGCGACCGGCTCGACAAGCGCCAGCACTCGCTCGGCTTCCTCACGCAAAGCGCCTTCACCGGCCTGGCGCAGACGCTGGCCTACCTGATGCCCTCGCTGCTGTTCTGGTGGGGCATGGACAAGGACGCGGTCAATTCGCACCACATCCCGCACGTCACCATCGTGGCCTTCATGATCGGGGCGCTGTTCTCCATCAGCACCGTGTGGTGGAGCGTGCACACCACGCCCGAGCTGCCACTGAGCGAGGCCGAGCGTGCCGCCATGCGCCGCAAGCCCAAGGGGCTGCTGGCCACGCTGGCCGAGATCGGGGATGCCTTGAAGGACATGCCGTCCACGATGCGCCGGCTGTGGTGGATGAAGCTGTTCCAGTGGTACGGGATGATCTGCTACTGGATCTACATCGTGCCGGCGCTGGCGCACACCATGTACGGCACCAGCGATGCCACCTCGCAGGGCTTTCGCGACGCGGGCCTGCTCAATGGCCAGATCGGCGGCTTCTACAACTTCGTGGCCTTCATCGCGGCCTTCGCGATGATGCCCTTCACGCGGCGCTTCGGTGCCAAGTGGGTGCATGCGGTGTGCCTCACCGCCGCCGGCATCGGCATGTGGTGCCTGCCGGGCATCCGCGACAAGTGGCTGCTCTTCATCCCCATGCTCGGCGTGGGCCTGGCCTGGGCCAGCATCATGGGCAACCCCTACATCCTGCTGGCGGGCAGCATCCCGCCCGAGCGGGCCGGCGTGTACATGGGCATCTTCAACATGTTCATCGTCATCCCGATGATCATCCAGAGCTTCACGCTGCCGTTGTTCTATCACTCGGCGCTCGGCGGCCAGCCAGAGAACGTGATCCGCCTGGCCGGTGCGCTGCTGCTGTGCGCGGCCGTGGCCGTGCTCTTCGTCAAGACCGACAAGGCGGGGCCCAGCGCGTGAAGAACCAGGTTCAACTCATCACCTACGTGGACCGCCTGGGCGGCGGTGGCCTGCACGAGCTGCAGGCCCTGCTGGCCGGGCCGCTGCAGGGCGTGTTCGGCGGCGTGCACCTGCTGCCCTTCTTCTTCCCGATCGACGGCGCCGACGCGGGCTTCGACCCCATCGACCACACGCAGGTCGACCCGCGCCTGGGCGATTGGGGCGACATCCGCGCCCTCACGCAAGCGCTCGACGTGATGGCCGACGTGATCGTCAACCACATGTCGGCCGAGTCACCTCAGTTTCAAGACTACTCGGCGCGCGGCAATGCCTCGCCGAACGCCGGCCTGTTCCTCACCATGGACGCGGTGTTCCCCGATGGCGCCAGCGAGCGCGATCTGCTGGCCATCTACCGCCCGCGGCCGGGCATGCCCTTCACCTTTGCCACGCTGAAGAACGGCGAGCGCCGCATCCTGTGGACCACCTTCACCCCGCAGCAGGTGGACATCAATGTGCACCACCCGCAGGGCCAGGCCTACCTGCGCGGCATCCTCGACACGCTGGCGGCAGCCGGCATCCGCATGGTGCGGCTGGATGCCGTGGGCTACGCCATCAAGAAGGCCGGCGCCAGCTGCTTCATGATGCCCGAGACCTTTGCCTTCATCGATGAGTTTGCCGCCACCGCGCGCACGCTCGGCATTGAAGTGCTGGTGGAGATCCACAGCCACTACCAGCGCCAGATCGAGATCGCCGCCAAGGTGGACTGGGTGTACGACTTCGCGCTGCCGCCGCTGGCCTTGCATGCGCTGTTCTTCGGCACCGCGCTGCCGCTCAAGCGCTGGATTGCCGTGCGACCGACCAACGCGCTGACGGTACTCGACACGCACGACGGCATCGGCGTGATCGACATCGGCGCCGACGCCGCCGACCGCGCCGGCCTGCCTGGCCTGGTGCCCCCCGACGAGCTCGACCGGCTGGTGGAGACGATCCACCAGCGCAGCGGCGGGCAAAGCCGCCAGGCCACCGGCGCAGCCGCGTCCAACCTCGATCTCTATCAGGTGAACTGCACGTACTACGACGCGCTGGGCCGCGACGATCGCGACTACCTCATCGCCCGCGCGATCCAGTTCTTCCTGCCCGGCGTGCCCCAGGTGTACTACGTGGGCCTGCTGGCCGGCCACAACGACATGGCCCTGCTCGAGCGCAGCAGCGTGGGCCGCGACATCAACCGTCACCACTACAGCCCCGCCGAGATCGAGCAGGCCCTGCAGCGCCCCGTGGTGCAGGACCTGCTGCGCCTGATCCGCCTGCGCAACGCGCACCCGGCCTTCAACGGGCGGTTCGAGCTGCTGCCGTCCGAAGACAGCGTGCTCAGCCTGCGCTGGCGGCTTGGCGACGACGAAGTGCGGCTCACGGCTGATCTGGCGCGGCGGCAGGCCAGCCTGCGCAGCCGCCTTGCCGGCCGCGACACCTGGCACCCGCTGCAGGCCGCAGACGGCGAGCCTGCAGCCAAGCTGCCAGCGCTGTGATCCCCATGCAACAAAGGCCCTGATTTACTGGTTTTCCCTGCAACGCAATCGATTGCAATCATTTCAGAATTCACACCAGCCAAGCTGCGGGCAAGCGACCCCGGCACGCCTCACCACCACCGCACTGGAGACAACATGAACACCGCCATCCGTCCCACCGCACTGGCCGCCGCGCTGTGCCTGCTGCCCGCCCTGGCCCTGGCCCAGGCGGCCGAGCCCAAGGACGCCAACGACACGCTCAGCCTGAACCGCATCGTCGTCACCGGCACCACCACCAGCGGCAGCAAGATGAAGCAGAGCGTCTCGATCAGCACGCTCGAATCCGACCAGATCACCAAGCTCGCGCCCAGCAATGCGGCCGAGATCCTGCGCGCCGTGCCGGGCCTGCGCAGCGAGTCGTCGGGCGGTGAGGGCAATGCCAACATCACCGTGCGCGGCGTGCCCATCTCGGCGGGTGGCGCCCGCTATGTGCAGTTTCAGGAGGACGGCCTGCCACTGCTGATGTTCGGCGACATCGCCTTCGGCACCGCCGACCAGTTCTACCGCGCCGACTACAGCCTCAGCCACTTGGAGGTGATCCGTGGCGGCTCGGCCAGCACCCTGGCCACCAACTCGCCCGGCGGCATCGTCAACTTCATCAGCAAGACGGGCGACGAACCCGGCGGCGCCATGGGCCTCACGCTGGGCCTGGACGGCGGCAAGCAGACCCGCGTGGACGCCAACTTCGGCACCAAGCTGGGCAATGGCCTGCGCCTGCACATCGGCGGCTTCCAGCGCACGGGCGACGGCGACCGCGACGCCGGCTACCGCGGCGCCAAGGGCGGCCAGATCAAGGCCAACATCACGCAGGACTTCAAGGACGGCTTCATCCGCCTGAGCCTCAAGGCGCTGGACGACCGCACGCCCTCGCTGATGCCCGTGCCCGTGATCACCACCGGTGGCGTCATCCACGCCATCCCAGGCATCGACCCGCGCAGCGCCTTCTTCATCAACAACAGCACCCCGCTCGACCCCGTGCTGGGCGCCGACGGCAAGATGGTGAACACCGACCCGCGCGACGGCCTGCGCGTGCGCAGCACCGCCATCGGCCTGGAGGCCCAGTTCAAGCTGGCCGACGGCTGGAGCGTGAGCGACAAGTTCCGCCACGCCAGCAACTCGGGCCGCTTCATCGCCATGTTCCCGGCAGACAACGGCGTGCCCAAGGCGGGCGGCAGCAGCTTCACCGGCACACTGTTCAACACGGCCATCGATGACCTGGGCAACACCATCAACGACCTCAAGCTGAGCAAGAGCTTTGGCGCGCCGGGTGAGCGCGTCACCTTCACGGGCGGGCTGTTCACGTCCAAGCAGAACGTGGCACTCACCTGGTTCTGGAACCAGTACAACGTGGAGATGAAGAACAGCGGCGCCAAGTCCAGCTTCGCCACCGCGGGCTGGGACACCTGGGGCGGCTGCTGCACCCGCAACTTCGATGTGGCCTACACCACCACCTCGCCCTACGCCTCGCTCACCGCCGACCTGGGTGCACTCACTTTGGACGGCAGCATCCGCCACGACAGCCAGTCGGCCAGCGGCTACCAACGCGAGGACGACCCCGTCAAGCACGCCTGGGACCCCGCCACGCAGAAGAAGGTGGACTACAAGCTCAGCCACACGGCCTACTCGCTGGGCGGCAACTACCAGCTCAACCGCGACCTGGCCTTGTTCGGCCGCGTGAGCAATGGCGTGGCCTTCAACGCCGACCGCCTGCTGTATGGCAACCCGCTGGACGGCAGCGTGCCGGTGGCCTTCAACAAGGTGG
>Ga0268298_10002657_pt1 | contig 19336 bp, 23 predicted proteins | sample WWTPWeurt_MetaG_FD_194462 | JGI IMG/M metagenome (GOLD analysis project Ga0268298, IMG submission 194462) | Activated sludge microbial communities from WWTP in Nijmegen, Gelderland, Netherland - WWTP Weurt | ecosystem: Engineered > WWTP > Aerobic digester > Activated sludge | place...
ATCCCGTACTTCAAACCGTAGAGATCCCGTACTCCCAGATGCTATTTATATGAGCCGCCGACAACGCGGCTCATTTTATTTCAGCATCGAATAGGAGACCTATGGCTAAGATCATCGTCTATCTGGGAGATCAGGAACGCAACGCGCTTCTGCAACTCGCCCAACGGGAATTGCGCCTGCCTCGTGCCCAGGCAGCGCTCATCATCCGACAGGAACTGGTACGGCAGGGCATGCTTCCCATGCAAGCGCACATCACCGAGACAGCTTCTTCCCTTGAAGCATCGACAGGGGCGTCATCATGACCAAATTTAAAAAGACAAACTCCAACTTACCTTCATCAACAAAAAGCAGAGGCTCCCATGAGTGAAGCTCTGAACGCCATCCTTATCCCGGTAGCGCTGGTCATTGGCTCCATGTTGATCGGCTCCATCCTGTATGTGGTTATCCGGGATGCGATCAATCGCGACCCAAATAAAGATTAAGGGAGATACAGTATGTCCACAAAAATCATTTGCATTGCCAATCAAAAAGGCGGCGTGGGCAAGACCACCACTGCCGTATCGCTCGCACATGGGCTTGTCCTGAAAGGCAAGCGTGTGCTCCTGATCGACCTCGATCCACAAGGCCAATCCGCCACGGCTCTGGGACGCAGCCCGGAACCGGGCGTCTTTTATCTGCTCACAATGGGCATGTCCCAACAGGAAACCAACTTCATCAATTCCTGGGTGCGCTTCTCCGGCCGGGAGGGCTTGCACATCCTACCGGGCGATCAACAGACAATGGCAGCTCAAACCGTATTGAACGCCCAGGACAGACCGGTCTCGGCGATCCGACAAACGGTCAGTCGCTTCTTCAAGGACGGACCGGATTACATTCTCTTCGATACCGCACCGAGTGTGGGCGGTATTCAGGAACGCGCAGTTTGGGCATCCGATCTCGTGATCGTGCCGACTGCCACTGAATTCCTTTCCGCTGATGGGGTTGGCAAGGTACTGGGTATGATGAGCATCCTGCAATCCAAAAAGAACTGGCGTGGAAATTTACTGGGCATCCTGCCGACCTTCTATGATGAACAGACCCGTGAAAGCAAGGCGACCATCGAGGACTTGAAGGCGCGTTTTGCTTCAAGCTTGCTGCCACCCATCCATCGCTCGACCCTGCTGCGCGAATGCGCTGCCCAGGGACAGACCATCTTCGAGATGGATGAGTTGTGCCGGGCTGCCAAGGAATATCAAGCCCTGGCACAATTCGTCTTGAAGTATTAGGAGGGCAGGATGAATAAACGCCGTTCCCCTTTTGAAACCTCCAATGAGTCCATGCCAGTTGTGGCAGCGCCTCCGGATCTGTATGAGTCCCTGCGAGTTGCGGAACCACGAAAGAGAAACCGCCATTGGGAAAAACAACATCAAAGTCACAAAGCCGTGTATCGCGGTGTGGATCCCAAGCTGTCCCTGCAGGTCAAGTCCATCGCGGGTGATCTATGTGTACCGGAAGGCGAAGTGGCACGCGCCGTGATTGAACACGCCCTGCGCTGTTATGAACGCGGCGAACTCGATCTCAACCCACGACCCAACCCATATCGCATGCGCATGACCCTTTTCCCAACGCATGATTCTCTTCCGATGCCAGCACGTTCCAAAGGTGCAAAACAAAAGCCCGAAGTGCTATGGCGGGTGATCACCACCTGGCGCGGCTTTTCCCCCGAACTCAAACACGAGCTATCTGCACTGGCATCCGATGACGGATTGAATGTTCCAGTCGGTGAACTGATCACTGCCTTATTACGGTTCGGTTTGAAGGAATACCAACACAAACGATTGACGCTCACGCCTGTGCAAAAACGGACATCCTTCACATTGTCCCAGGAAGGTACAAAATGAGTTTCCACCAAAAACGAAAAAACAAACTGCTTGATGAATTGAAAGCAGGCGGCACGGACTACGTGCCGCCTGCGCTTTGTCTACGTGCCGCCCACGTTTCCGCCTGCGCATCCGCCTGCGTCGAAGGCACAGGAAGAGCAGGAATGCGTTCAACCCTGCATATGCGATGGGAGAGACCTGTGATTGGAAATCACCCCATTTTGGCATGGGAGGAAGCATGATGAATCTCGAAGAGATCTGGCAGCAAGTCTTGAGTCAACTTCAACCGGAGATGCCGCGTGCCTCCTATGAAACCTGGGCAAGGGATACGCAAGCACTTTCGCTGGAAAAGAATGTTCTAACCGTCTGCGCGCGCAATGCCTATGCTCGTGACTGGTTGGAATCGCGCATGACTGCCATCGTCCAAAACATCTTGAATGGCATCCTTGATCATCCGGTTTCGGTGCGTTTTGTTGCAAGTGAAAATCCGGAAGTGGAGGAGGTTGATGAGTCGCTCTCTGATGAAGAATCGGAATTGGATATCGAGCCGGTGCAGTGGCTGGATTATGACCGTATCGTACAACCCCATAAGCAGGTGGTGGTGAAAGGATATTTGAGAAGACTGGGGATGGAGATCGGACCAAAAGCCATTTGGTTGTATATCGGATTTCATCAGGCAGCCTGGCGGGTGCAGGGCTTGAAACAGGCAGATGCCAAACCATTACACAGCCATGAGGTCATGCGTTTCAGTGGACTGAGCCACGGAGCTTTTTGGAGACTGCTCAAGCACAACACCATTCAAGGTCACTTGCATGGGCTGGTACAGCGCGCAGAAGATACCAATACACGCCGCTTTCGCCGCGGACGTGACGGACGTCCTCATCGCGCGCCGATCCGTTACCAGGTCTTCATGACCCCGCGCCTGACACGCGCCGATGCTCTTGCGATCCATACACGGATCCGATCCATGACCGAAAGAAATCTGGAATTGCACAAAGCCCTGCAGGAACTGCTGGCCGTCGAGGATGTTCTGGAACTGCTCTCCCCGATTGAAACCGTGCGCATCTCTGTGCCATTGAATACGGTGATGGATATCGCCCGTCTGGAGGCCGGGGCTGCTCATACGGCGGAGACGGATCAACTGGCACAATCCCTGCATCGTCGCATCATCAATGCCCTCGGCGACATCCACATCGCACACTTCTTCATAACCCGCACCATCCATGAATTCCACCTAACCCCTGCACAAGCCTGGCTGGTCACCGTATCGCGTGACATGGCATTCATCAATTCGCGCACCGGGGAGCGGCGTGATCTGGTGACTTTCAAGGGCGGCTACCAGGAAATGGCGGAACTGATCGGCTCAAACCGATATAAGACCGTGCAAGCCTGGCTCAACCCGCACTGGAATGAACAGCGCGGCGGAAACCTTTCGCGCTTCCTGATCGAGATGCCCATCCCTGATTCCAATACCTATGCCGACCTGCGTGTCGAGTCCATGCCACGCGCGTTTCGGGTGCTGCTGGATGAACCGCTGGACGCAAGTGGGAGTATTAGGCTGGACGCAAATGGGAGTCATATGGCAGACGCAAATGGGAGTATTAGCTGGACGCAAATGGAAGCATTAGTGGTCGCAAATGGGAGTCATATGGTGGACGCAAATGGGACTGTTTTAAACACTATTAAACACGTACCCAACACGGAAAAGAAAAACACTTCCACCACCCAACACGCCTTCGGCGAAAAAACGGGAGAGGCGGTGCCACAGTTTTGGGAACTGCATGTCCTGCTTCAACAGAACGACGTCCACCCCAGGGTGCAAAAAGAACTGCTCGATGTCCAGGCATCCGTACATGCCTTTGTCTCGTGGGTGCTGTATGTCGCCAGCCCCAAAAGCGGGAATCTTTCCGATCCACTCGGCTATGCCCTCAGCCGACTGCGAGAACATCCCTTGCGCGAAGCACGCGGAGTCTTCCGCCAATTTGCCGACCTGCCTCCTGCCGAGTTATTGCTACTGATGGAGTCAACCCCGGACAGTGCGTATGCGATTCCAAAACAAGTGCAGCATCCACTGGCCCATGTCTGGAAAAAAGCGATGGGATCGCATAACCCGATGATGACTCAGATCCAGATCATTCTGTTTGGAAACGAAGGGTAGGAATAACATGCAATTGCATTTTCTGATCTCCTCCGAACAACGAGCCTCCGGAGCGATGTTCATGGATACCTTGAACGAAACCGTTCTTGCGTTTATTTATCCCACAGATGGAACGCGCACCTTTCACACGTTCTTCTGTCCGCCGATGCGGATCGTGGCATTGAGCGCTGACGGACAAGTGCTGTTCGAAGAATTAATCGTGAAGTGGAAATGGGTGCGGCTGCCGGTATGTCGATATGTGATCGAGACCGGGCCAAAGGTGGACTATCGCCCGTTTATTCAAAGCGTCCTATCCATTGCGCCTGACCTGCCGCAGTTGGGCGCAATGGATCCAAACACTCGCATGGATGGTTTGGTGTTCGCGCTATTGGCGGAAGCCGTCGCGGATATCCGCCGCATCCGCGATGCCCATCGTGGAGAAGTCCGACCTGACATCCAACGCAGGAAGTTCGAAGTCTGGGAGCGCGGGCAGATCGTGAGTTCCGCCGGGTTCATCCTGGATTTTTCACGTACCTGGAGTCTGCCGAACGGTGCGGTAAAACTTTCCTATTCCGTCCTGAAAGCAGAAGAGCCCTATCTGGATGAGATCGTTGCGGCATCAGTGGCGGGCATTCCCTGGCGGCATGAATTTCCCAATCACTGTATGCGCTGCGGCAAGCCCGCTTCCTGGCGACCTATTCTCAATCCCGCCCCGAATGCACCGGTGGAAATCCTTTGGCGATACCAGCGTCCGGAAAATGCCATCCCGATCTGCCATCACTGCACGGAGACCTTGAACCTCCTGCGGGACGAGTCATTACAGATCGATCTGGTCTGGGGCTTATGGGGACCGCGCTTTGAAGCGCTTTGGCAATGGCACCATGCTTTGAAGAACAAGCGCCTCCCAGATTATTGGGATCTGTATCTCCAACCTCTATGGCCGCATGAGTATGGCGGTGGGACTTGGGAAACCGGCAGTGGTGCGATCCATCTTGCCGAGCCGCGCCCGCCCAGGGATGTACTGCGCAGTGAACAACATATGCAGGCACTGCGGCGCGCCTTGTATAGCAAATTATTTCGCGGGCGACAGCCGGGAGAAGCCCCCTTGCAGAAGTTATTAGACTTTGGGTTCGATATTCCACAAGGAGAATCCCAATGACCTTCCTAGCTTTTCTCGGTGCGCTCAGTTTGAGCGTGCTGGCGTTTGAACTACTGAACGTCTTTCAATCCGCCTTTAGCACCTTTGGCGGCAACCGCTTAAGCAACTTCACCTCGCAGCCCCAAACCAAACGCCGTTCCACTTGGGAGGCGTTATTGATCGCCATTCTGCCGGGACGCTTCGATCCCGAACAAGCGAAAAATAACGCGGATGTGATCAGCCTCTTGAGACGTGCCGGCTATCCCTATGACACGCCCGGTGAATTCTACGCTGTAGCGATCCGCGACTTCTCGACGTTTTTACTGGTCGGCGGGTTACTGGCTGGCGCAATGGCGGCGCTGAACATGCTGATGGCAGCGCCGGTGATCGCCTTGATCTTTATCTTCCTGGGTTTACGACGGCCCTATGTGCGTATCCGCGGCATGGCAAAGAAACGCGCAGAGTCTTTGAGAAACAATATGTTAATCGGGTTGTCTGTGTTGAGTTCACTTCTGTCTTCTGGTGTCGGCGTACAGGAAGCCCTGCGGCGTGCCTCGACCGTGGGTGGTCCGTTCTGCAATTTATTGGGCTTACTCGTGGCGCGCATGGAGGTGGAGGATTTCACCAAAGCCATTGACGTGACTCGTGCCCATCTGCCTGATCCGAAGGATGTGGAAGCCAATCTCTTCCTGCGTGACATCTATGATTTCTTTGCCAATAATCGTCCGGTCTTGTCCAGTGTGCAGGGCTTGCAGGAGTCGGTGCATCGATCCGTGGTGGAATCGACCGAGGAACGTGCAGCTCTCGTGCGCCAACGCGCCGGCTTGTTCGGCGTGATGGCGGTCTTGGGTCTGGTGCTGGCGATCATCGCGCCGTTCATGGGATCAGGATTGATGTAATGCCTGGCTCGCGCTATCCCAATCTGTATCATCCCTTTTGGCGTTCGCTTGCTTATTGGATATTCGTCACACTGGCAGTCCTTGCAGCTTTTTTCACCGTTCGCCAATTGACGCTGTGTTGGACGCTTACGGACCTGTCTGGAATTCCTCCAGCCGAATGTGCCTTACAAGACCAACCGTCTTCCGAAATGCCGGCACTGCCCGATCCAGCAATTGCAAACGATCTTCCAGTTGAAATCTCCGCACCGGAATTGGAGTTGCCTCAATGGGATGGCGCCAGCCGGATCAACATCGCCTTCTTTGGCTTGCGCGGCGATGATGAAGATGGTTGCGCGACCTGCACGGATACGATCATGGTCATGACCGTAGACCCTGTGACTAAAACCGCCGGCATGTTATCCATCCCGCGTGACATGTGGGTCAACATTCCAGGAGCAGGATATGGGCGCATCAACACTGCCTGGGCAATCGGCGAGAATGCCAAACTCCCAGGCGGTGGACCTGCACTGGCGATGCAGACCGTTTCACAATTCATCGGGGTTCCGATCCATTACTATGTGCAGGTGGACTTTGGGACGTTTGTATCGTTCATCAATCTGATCGGCGGCATCGATGTGTATGTTGAAGAAAAGATGGTGCTTGATCCAGAAGGCGAAGGCCCGGATCATTTTGTTTTGAAACCTGGGGATTATCGTCATCTGACCGGCAAGCGCGCCCTGGCATATGCGCGCTGTCGGCATGAGTCACAGGGCTGCAGTGGCGGCGATTTCGGTCGTGCAAAACGGCAGCAACAAGTCATCTTGGCAATCCGCGACAAGGTATTACAGCCTGAAACATTCACCAGCCTGATTTCCCAGGCTCCACAGCTCTATGCAGAATTTTCCTCGGGCATCCATACGAATATGTCCCTGGAGGATGCGATCCAGCTGGCAGTTTTGGCAAGGGATATTCATGTGGAGGAAATAAAGCAGGGCGTGATCGACACCACGATGGCGATCCCAACCAACACGACGATCAACGGCGTGCCCGCCAATGTCCTACGCCCGGTCCCCGATCTGATCCGCATCCTGCGCGATGAGATTTTTGTTTCTGGTGGTCCACTTAGCCCACTGGCACAGGGTGATACGGTGACACTTATGCAATCTGATCTGGCGAGGATCAGAATTGTGAATAATACATATTCTGCCAATCTGGAACAGCACACAGCCACTTTCCTGAACTCCCAAGGCATGCAGGTAGTGGAGTTTGGTCCGCCGACTGGATATGCCAGCCGCACTAAGGCAATCCTATATACCTCCAAACTATATGCCTTACGATACTTGAAGGATCTCTTTGGAATGGAGAGTTCACAGATTGTGATCCAGCCTGATCCAGCGTCCACAGTGGATATTGAGATCCAACTTGGAGAGGATTGGCTGAGCAGACTCCCAGCAGGGTATTAGCTCTCTCATATTCAATACTGACTGCAGATACCGGCTATAATTTATTTTAACGGGAAGGAGAAAACGTGCAGAACATTACCGGCATAGAAGAAATTACCCCAACATGGCTGACAGAAACCTTTCAAAAAACCGGACATCTGGCATCGGGCTCTGTTGAAAATATCGTTTTTCAGGGAGGTTCGGATATCCCTGTCGGCACGCCGAAAATTCACAAAGCCGTAATTACCTATTCAAAAGATGTCGATTGCGATATTCCATCAAATATTATTTTTAAATTTGCATCGAGGGAAAAAGAATACTATTTTTATAAAAACATAGTCAAACGATTGCCGCAACGCTTTGTTCCAATTTGTTACCTTGCTCTTCAGAATAAGGAAAAATCCCAGGCGCTATTGTTAATTGAGGACCTAAGCAGAACACATAGTCAGACAGAATGGCCGGTTGTTCCAAATTTCAAGGACTGCAAACAGGCAATTGGAAAACTTGCAGCTTTACATGCCCTTTGGTGGAACCATCCACATCTTGACACTGATCTTCTTCCAATGCTGACACACGGCAATTACTGGTATGGTCGGCTTGAGGAAGCAATAGAAAAAATACCCACATTTCTGGATTTTATTGGAGATCGCCTTTCCTCAAAAAGAAGAAAAATCTACGAGAGAGTCCTGGGCTCATCAAATCTATTTTGGAGACCAGAACGTTTTCGCTTTTCCAGAACGTTTCTTCATGGCGATATTCATTTTTGGAATTTTCTTTTTCCAAACGTTAATTCCGACACAGGTATTAGAATCATCGATTGGAATTCATGGGACATCGGAAGAGGCACCAATGATCTGGCTTATATGATTGGGTTACATTGGTATCCCAGTTTACGGCAGCGCTTGGAAAAAGACCTATTAAGGACGTATCATGAAACGATCATGGACACCGGCATTGCATATTCCTGGGATGAGTGCTGGCTTGATTATCGCGAATCAAATATTATGAATCTTTTTATTCCAATCTGGCAATGGCAAAGAAATTTATCCGCAACGGTATGGTGGTCACATCTGGAACGAAGCCACTTGACTTTTGATGATCTGGATTGCAGCGAACTTCTTTAGTTTGAGTTGAGTGACTGGCATCAAAAAGGATCGGCTGATAGTCAGACTATCAGCCGATCCTTTTTCAGAAAGCAGCACCTTATGTATTACACCAACTCAAAAGTTCCTTTTTGGCGGGTAACTTTCATACGATAGCCAAACATCAGCCAGGCAATGGAACCATATGCAAGTGCAATTAAAACCTCTGCCCCAATGAGAGGAAATACATTGGAATATGTAGCCCCATCGATCAATGCACGTATAGCCTGCAAACCATGTGTGACTGGCAAGATATTACTAAAGAACTGAACAGCGGGAGGTAATGCACTGACTGGGACATTAACACCACACAACACAATCATGGCATACGCGAACCAATTACAGATCATAAATCCATAACGAATGGGAAGTGAAAATGCGCCGATACTCCAACCCAGGGTTGTTGCCGAGAAAATGACAAGCAGAATCACTGGCACGGAATGCAATAGGTTCGCCAACGATATCTCGATTTTCAGCAACGGAATGAGGGCTGCAAAGGAAATAACTGTTGCCAGAATGGCATCTCCATAATGCGCCATACTCTTCCCCACCATAGAAGGGAACCAGCTTGATGGGGCGGCAATCAAATACTGAAATGTGTTGTTCCATTTCTCCGACTCGATGACCTCCTCCATTGCAAGCATGACATTGAATACAGCAATCTGGATCGCATTACCAATCAGGGCGAAGCGAGCCAAATCATCCCCACCAGCAGCCTTCGCCAAATAGACAAAAAATAGCGACTGCAAAATGGTGCGGGGAATATGCATGCCCAAAAAGACCGTAGGAGTCAAATCAACCATATATGTTGCCCATGAGGCTCGCGCACCGCTCAAAAACAATCGGATATTGTTCTTCATTACCATCTCTCCAGGGTGCCGGCTTCGAGAGCCAAATATTCCACTTTTTTATAGAGAACACGCGCAATGATCAGATAGATAATGGAAAGCCCAATGATGATCAGATAATTCGGTAAGAGATCTGCATGTGTGTGAGTAGCCGCCTCATTCAAGACAATATTTCCCCAGGTTGGCGTGAGCAGTTGCGAAAGAGGACGTGTCCAAAGCGGTAACAAAGTAAGGGGCACGGACAAACCAGACAATAGATAGACCGGGTAGTTTGCGACCGATGTAAATTCCCCCGCATTCCGGGACAGGATAAATAAGGATCCAAACACCAGCCCCAAACAGGTAATGGAAAAAATGATCAACAACAGGCTAATCGCAAAATTTAATGGATCAGCAATCCCAATCGGCAACCTGTAGGCGATCATGCCGGTTAGGAACGTTATCCCCATTGCAAACGCCGAGGTTAAAGCATTTGCAAAGCTCTTCCCCAGGAGAATGAGCATCAGCGAGGTTGGTGTTGCCATAATCAGGGAAAGCGTTCCAGTACGGCGCTCGTTGTTGATAATCTCGCCTGACGTAAATAGGTTGCTGTTCCATATCGAGATCAGACCTGTCCCAGTAATGGCAAACAAACCAAAGTCCGGCTTCTTTCCGTACACATAAGTTCCAACAGAAATGAGGGTGAAGATCACCGGCTGTATGAACGCAGTTGCAATAAAATAAATGGATACGGCATTGCTTTTCATTTGAAGAAACGCGGAGTTTTTTATGATACGAAAGGTGGAAAGGATATTATAGGTTTTCATCCTTTACTCCTCTTTTCTTCATCACCGACCAGTTTTACATATGCATCTTCCAGGGTGGGCTGACGTGTCACAACTTTGCGAACCTGAACTCCCTCCAAAATCCCCAGGAATTCCTTGACCAATTCCGCCCCGGCGGGTGCCTGGATCTGGATCAACTGACTTTGTTCCAAACGTTCAATATTAACTGCCTTAACAGCCGGATGTGCCTGAATTTTTTGGATAACATCCTCTGGAGCACCAAAGCATTCAACTTCCACCACCTCCAGATTGGCAACCACTTTTTTGAGAGCGGAGGGTGTGTCTGTGATCAAGATCTTACCTTTGTTCATGATTGCCACCCGGTCGCACAGGGCATCAATTTCAAACATGTAGTGAGAGGTAAGAAAAATGGTTTTTCCCTGTTGGTTCAAATTGCGGATCACTTCTCGAAGACCACGGGCAGCCAATGGATCCAACCCTATTGTTGGCTCATCCAGGAATAACAATTCAGGATCGTGAATCAAACCCCTTGCAATATGAAGGCGCTGTTTCATTCCACGAGAATATCCTTCAATCCGCTCATTGGCACGATCTGTGAGCCCAACCAATTCCAACAGTTCCGGAATGCGTCTCCTGGCTATGTGAGGTGGAACCCGGTACAGGTCGGCAAAGTACTGCAAGTTGTCGTATCCGGAGAGACGCCAATAGAGTCCGCGTTCACCTCCAAAGACCAGTCCAATGCGGGGACGAATATCCCTGACTGATTTAACGACATCCAATCCAAATATCTGTGCCGAGCCTGAGGTTGGCAATAGAACTGTGGATAGGATCCGGGTGATGGTGGTCTTTCCTGCACCATTTTGCCCAAGCAAGCCAAACATTTCCCCGCTTGGAATCGAGAGATCCACGCCATCCAATGCGGTAATCTCTTTTTTCTTGCGGCGGATCAAGCCAGTTGTTGTTTCATATGTACGACGAAGGTTTTGAGTGGTAATTATGGTCATTTAACATCCTCCAAGGTTGACACTAAACTTTATTATCACACAAAATCTTATTTTGAATTTAATCTAATTCTTGAATTTTCTTTCCCATATCCACTGATATTCAAGCGACACCTTCCGACCACCCATACTATGTTTTAACTATATTTCGGCTGACAGATCAACTGTCAGCCGATTTTTTATTTCATAAGGAGATCCAATGTTCAAGTTAATACAACGCTTCATTCGCGAAGAGGATGGTCAGGACTTTGCAGAATACGCCCTGATCCTGGGCGCCATTGGTGTGGTCGCGATTGCCGTGATCGCCCGTTATCGCAATGAACTGATCGCCGCCTTCGAAGCCGGCATCGAAGCCCTGCGCATGGCGCGAGGCGGATAGAGATGTTCCGCTGGAAGGAAAAAGGGCAGACGATGGCAGAGTTCGCTTTGGTCATGCCAATCCTGATCCTGCTTATGTTCGGCATGACCTTTGCCGCGTTCTATGCGTTTCGTTCCGCAGCTACGGATTGGGGCGTGTTCATCACGGGTGTTGCTTCCGGCTCATACAACACCCCGGCAACTGAACATGCCCGTGACAATGTCCTATGGCCGGATTTGGCAGATCGGATCAACGCCGGGCAGACCGGTCCGCGCCAGGTGCGTTCGTTGATCCGTGTGGAGGACTCGCGCAATTGGATCTTTGGTATCCAACTGATCGAAGCGCAACGTGCAGAAACCAATTTTCGATTATGGCGCTTCTATCCCGGTCCGCCTCCGTCAGGAGGATTCGAATGAAAGCCCAACATCGAACAGGTGAACGCGGGCAAGCCCTGGCAGAGACCGCCTTGTTCGCAATGCTGGCCATCTTGATGGCGTTCGGTCTCCTGGCTTGGATCCCTACTCATCGCGCCCGTACTGCCGCGACTTCTGCAGCCTATGCCTGTTCCCAATTCCTCTCGCAATCACCTGATCCCACACGCGCCCGAACCAATGCCGTGAATGTCGCCTGGCAAACTCTGAATGCGGATTGGTCTGCGACCGCAGGTGTGCAGTATCGGGTGCAGGTTTCACCTCCCGGTGGACCGGGAGAGCCGGGTCAGTGTCTGGTCTCGTTTCAAGCGCCGACCTTATTCGATGGTCTACTGGGGTTGAGTCAAGGCGGATGGAACAGCGAGTGGTTCATCTCGCGCTCGGAGACCTGGAAGGCAAAGTGGCGATGAAGATCAAAATCAAAGAACACGGACAATCTGTTGCCCTGTTCGCCATCCTGATGCCCATCATGTCACTCTTTCTACTAGGCATCCTCGATTACATGGTAACCAATGCACGCGTGATGGAAACCGTGGCAGCTGCCGATCTCGCCGCCCATGCCGGTGCGCAAGAGATCACGGTCCTGCCGGATGGAACCATTACCGCTACCACGGCTGGTAACGGAATTGCCGCGAATTACTTTAATTCCCAACGACCAGGTTCAGCGCAACTTACCGCGGTCTCCTGTGGACGACATCAAGGCCGTCCCGCCTGTTATCTAACTGCACAAGTGCGATCTGCTGGTTATCTCTTACCCACGCGCTGGGTGACTGTGCGCGCCATTGGATATCTGGTGCATGGTGTGACCCGCGAAGATCAATGATTTTTGGAGAAGAATGAATTCCCTTTGGAAAACGATCCTGGATGGATTGACCTATAAAGACCTGGCTGGGAAACGACAACCGCGCGTCTACACGGTTGTCACTGGCTTGATCCTGCTTTTGCTGCTCATAGCTGCCAGCATGGCAGGATTGAATCGCTTCTTACTAATGCGAATGGTGCAAGCCACGCCGGAAGTGGTCTCGATCCCAACCGAAACAAAACAACCTTTGAAAACAGAAACTCCTGTCACAGAAACAGCCGAGGTAGAAGCATCATCCGGCTGCCCAACAGACTCAACCAAGTGGTCTTTTACGCCGACCGTGATCAGCGAAACCTATCAGGTCATTCAACCCGCCTGTGTCTATCAAGGACTGGAGAAAACCATTGCCTGGGCACTGGCTGTTCGTGAAGGCTACAGCCGCGCCGAAGCCACGGAGTTACTTGGCTTCAGTGAAATGCCCATGCGCCAGATGGAAACCGTGACGATCCCGAAAAATGCGAATGAACTCGTGGATGTGCCGGTTAGTTTCATCCCACCGCATCCAGAATTCAAGGAATGGCGGTTGAACGAACATGGCAAAGCAACAGTGACCTATGCCTTGCGTGGTTGTTTTGAGACTTCCTCGGTTGAAGTCAATCGCGTTGACGTCTGGGGCGGGGAGTATTCCGTTATCTGCCTGGTGGTGGAGGATGCCGAGAACACCCAGATCCTCTATTCGCTGAATGGTCACATGTATACATCGCCTGCCACACCTATGCGTTCATTTCTTCTTTTTGGGTATCTTAAAGATGGGCAGTGGGTTTGGTTGGGAACACAGACGGAACCAAAATTGGAGATCACCAATGCTGAGGAAATCGCCAGTGACCGTCTGGCTGTGGCGACTCTTTACGACTCCCAGCCTTGGGATGCAAGGTGGTTGGACATGACCTATCATCTTGAGATGCAGCCATCGCCGGAAAACTGGCAAACCATGACCGACGAGAACGAAAAACAATACATACTTTCCGTTCTATCGGGAGTAGCACAATGAAACGAGCCAGCCTGCTTCTCTTGTGGCTCATCCTGATCTCAATCCAACCATCAACCGTTCTGGCACAATCTGCGCCTTCCTGTTCCTTTCAGCCGGATGGCAGCATTTCTTGCACGGTTGGAGGCGGAGGCGGGGAAGGTGGGGGTGGTGGAGAGGAAGGTGAAGAAGAAAATGGGAATGAAAATCCAACCGAAACAGCCTGTGTGCCGGGACAACACATGACCTATCCTGTGTTTTCGTATGACCCTGCTTCATCAACCTGCATGGTCTCCCCGGTCATGGTGGATAATTGCACTGGAACTCCTATGGAGTCATGGAGCATCCTTACCAAAGTGCCATGTTCACCACAAGGCGCTGGATCGTCCCCACAACATCCATGTACGGATTTCTCCATTGGCGCGGGTGGTATCACTTGTACCAATGGAGGCTGGAACGTCACAGCGAGAGTCACTTTTCCCGAAATCTATCTGGATGTACGTCCCTACCCCGCAACTCTGGTGCGCTGGCCGACCATTGTCCGAAATGGCGGCATGCCAGAGTCTTCCGGATCAGGTGGTGTGAATTATGTTCCCAATGGTGGCGGATCGCCCAGTCATCCCCAGGTGGGCGACTGGCAAAATCTACGCCTGATCCTGACCTTGCGACCGGCAGGTCCCATGTTTGTAACTCTGCCTCTGATTGGCGATTTGGTCTTACCCAATGGTGCTACCCAATCCATCCAATGGGAAGTACCATCCCATCCCGCCGTAGGTGCAACCACGCTAGCAGGGAGCATCAGCGGTCTCGATGAACTTCCCGGAGACATGCCTTTGTTTGTTGGCAATGGACGCGCGTCTTATAAGTTATTCTGGGAATTGCGCTACCAGGAATATGAAGCCATCGAAGGTTGTCTTCCCGGTCCGAATGGTAGAGGTAATTACAACTGCGGCGGCGGAACCGGACATCGCGGTATCACAGGCTACGAATGGAGAAGCCAATCTAGTGGCGGGGAAATCCCGCCTTCCGCTGTAGCGAACCTGCCTGCCGCAAGAGCAGCAGATATTAACAACGATGGCACACCCGATGCCTATTGGGATACCAACCTAACCCTGCGACGTATGGACGATGCCGGCAGCATCAGCAATCCCCAATATCAGCGTTCTTGGAATTGGGGCGGAATCATCTATTGGGCGGTACGTGAGGGGCAGGGACAGATCGGCTGGCCGGGGCAGTAATCAGGTTATATGCATGATCAAGCATGTAAAAAACTGTAATGAAGTAAATCCAGGTTAGTCTTCACACTTTTTTCATAAATCATTTCCATTAAACAAACAACGCACTACAACAGTGCGTTGTTTGTTTAATGGAAAAACAAGACTTGAACCTGCGACCTTCGGGTTATGAGCATCAATCTTCGACCGCAGACTTAAAGGCGTTAGGCTATTGATTCCTGTTTACCCTGCGGTTTTCGATTTTAAAGAGCCTGTAGAGTTTTGACCGCCATACTGACGATCAATATATAACCTTATAGCATAAACTCAATCACTTTTCAACAGACGCGTTCTTGCACTTCTAGTATTTTAAAAATCATTGAGCAAGGCACTACGAATATTTCTGACAACAACCAGCTATCGGCGGCCTGAATTTGGAAAAATCCCCATCTCACTAGTTCGGATTTCCTCTACAGAGAAAAACGCGCCAGGACAAATTTCATGGATTATGTTGGTAACTGTGCTCAGTTTCTTGCGTTGAACAACTGTGTAGAGTAATTTCACTGGTCCTTCTCCACCTTCGCCATTGACGCTGGTAACGCCAAATCCGGCAGCACGTAAAGCATTGGTAAGTTTGTCTGCGCTCTTGTTGCCAGTGAAGGAATTTGCCCATTTTGCTGCTCCTGGAAATTATGAGAGTAAAATACCATGATAATCTTCTTTTACCGCTCAAATCCGGGCGGATGAGACAAGTAGCCAGCACACGGGCAATATGATCGTTTACTCCTCGGATAATGTGCTCGGTGTCAGTGAGTCCCAAGAATGGCGCACATCACAGGTATTTCCAACTGAAGAAACAGCGATTCAATATTACAAAACTAATATTCGACCTGAGTTGGAAAGAATGATGTCCCAGATAAAAAGTTCTGGTGCGAAAACCGTCCAACGTAAATTGGAAGAGTAATATTTTTTCTAGCGACCTGACAGTTTAACAAAAGAATATTGATCGGCACGAAAAAGCAGGTAAAGTTGCTTTGCGACAAACCACTTTGCCAGGAGCCTCCCATGCCGATCAACGAGACCTATCGTACTTGGATTCGCCGAATTTGTGAACTGCGCCCGAAACAACGGAAGACCCAGGTTCAAAACTTTGTGTGGCTGTTGGTAGGTATATTTCATAGCCGCTCGGTAAGCCTGAGCAGGATCGCAGGCAAGGTGAGCAGTACAGCCAAGAATGTGAGTACAGTTAGGCGCTTGAGTCGCTTTCTGGCAAGTTCAGCGGTGGATGTGCATAGTTGGTATCGCTCGACAGCCAAAGCTTGGTTGATGTCACAAGCACAACAGGTAGGTGAGATCCGATTGATCGTGGATGGCACCAAGATCGGGTTCGGATATCAGTTGTTGATGGTCAGCCTTGCCTACCGACATCGCGCTGTTCCAATTGCCTGGTCTTGGATTCGTTACGTCCGTGGGCATAGCAGTGCTGCAAAACAGATTGTCCTGTTGAAGTACGTGAGAAGCCTGATCCCACAAAACATGCCCGTTTTTCTGGTCGGAGACAGCGAATTTGGCTCAATTGCGGCCTTGCAACAGCTCAAACAGTGGCGATGGTTCTTTGTGCTACGCCAAAAAGGCAATACCGGCTTGTGGCTTGATGAACGAACCGACTGGCAGAGATTGGATGGTCATGTGCAACGGACTGGGCAGTCTGCTTGGTATCCAACTGGTTACTTGACCCAGAGTGACATCTTTCCGATCTCCGTCTTGATCCACTGGCAGAAGGGTGAGAAAGAACCCTGGTGTTTGGCAACCAACCTGCCTGATGCCTCTTTGACCTTGCGCTACTACCGCAGAAGGATGTGGATCGAAGAGATGTTTGCCGATTTCAAAAAACATGGCTTTGATTTGGAGAGCACCATGCTGCGCAATTCACCACGCTTATCTCGTTTGACTTTGGCTGTCGCTTTTCTCTACGTCTGGTTCCTTTCGATTGGCAGCCGCACCATTCGAGCTGGACTGCGTCATTTCGTCGATCGCAAAGATCGTCGTGACTTGAGCCTTTTTCAAATTGGCTTACGGTACATTGACCGTTGCCTGCTCCACTCACAATCGTTTTCGCTACCTTTATGCCCTCTTTGAGCAAACTGTCAGGTGTCTAGTATTTTTTGAGTAATCTGAATTACAGGAAATCCCACATGAACAAAACTCAAAACTATATTGATCCATACAAGATCATTTCGACATGTGCTTGGTGCGGCAGGAAGATTCCTAAAGACTCCGAGATTTTTAGCCTTGGCGCAAAGGCAACATCCGGCATTGACCTCCACGACCAAGGTGGTCGTGTCATTCAGATACTTCTGGCAAAAAGTGAAAAAACAGTCAACGCCATAGTCCCCACCGATAATTCGCAGGCAAAAAATGCGGGCAATGATCTTCTATTTGCAATTTGTAGTCAACAATGCGGAGGCGCGCTAAAGCGGGCCCTTCAAGAAGAATTGAATATCATTTCTGATCAGGTCCATTGAGTTGTAAAATTGGTTGTCACCCCTGTGGGCCGCGCATTTGATCGCGGCATTTTATGATGCGCAGCGCCATCTTGTCAATGGAGTAACCCATGAAATTCCATGCATCAGACATACAACTTTCATCATCGGGCGGAGAATATTTCCAGATACACCTTTCTGAATCCGAGGACGAAGATTGCGCATATGTTTTACTTCAGAACAGTTTCGAATTTTCCCGAGGTCCAGCGTATTTTGAATGCCACGATTTCGATCTGGCTGGTCACGGTCGTGTTAAACGTTGCGAACTCCAACAAGCATCACTGGAAATTGATGTGACGGAATCTGCTGAACACATCACTGTCACATTTAACGAACCTGGCGAAAAGATTGGAAACCTTGCATGGATGTTGAGAATAATTTTCGCCAAACGTGTTCCTTTTGTGAATGCATCAGGCATATCAGAAATTCCGATAGAAGATCCGGACTTCGATGAGTGTTGAACCCGTTTATACTTAAGCCTGTGTTGACTAATTCTCTGCCAGACGCTTCGTTCCAGACAGCCTGTCACCCATCCAGCGGGGATTTGACGGCGAGTCCGCCACGTTGGAGGACGTGGGTATATTTCATTGTGGTTTTGACATCCTTATGGCCAAGGAGTTCCTGAATAGTACGAATGTCGTAGTTGTTCTGTAAAAGTTGGGTAGCAAAACTGTGACGAAATGTATGTGCGGTGACGGGCTTGTCTATTTTTGCGAGTTGAGCGGCGTTATGAATTGCTTTCTGTAAAACGCTTTCGTCGAGGTGGTGGCGGCGGATCATAGCTGAAGTTGGATCCATTGAGCGCTGTGAGGCGGGAAAGATGAATTGCCAGTTCCAGTCTTTTCCTGCATTTTTATATTTGATGCCGAGGGCATTGGGCAGGATGGTTTCACCGTAGCCTTCGCGCAGGTCTTTGTCGTGCAGGGCTTTGACATCCTGGAGGATATGTTTGATTTCAGCGGCAACTGAATCGGGGAGGACAGTGAAGCGATCATCATCACCTTTGCCGCCACGGACAATGATCTGGTGGTTTTCAAAGTCTATATCTTTGACGCGCAGGCGCATACATTCCATCAGACGCAGTCCACTACCATAGATGATTTTTGCCATAAGGCGTGGTATGCCGCGCATGTGATTGATGACGGTCATGGCTTCGGCGTGGGTTAGGACCGTGGGCAGGCGTTTGGGGCGGGATGGGTTGATAAGTTCGGGCGACAGGGTGATTTCTTGTTGGAGGACGATACGGTACAGAAAGAGGATGGCGCTGAGAGCCTGGTTTTGAGTGGATGTGGCGACTTTGCGTTCTGTAGCGAGGTAGGCGATGAATTCGCGGATCTCTTCTGCGCCCATTTCATTTGGGTGGCGCTTTTTATGGAAGAGGATGTAGCGTTTGATCCAGTCTACGTAGGTTTCTTCGGTGCGATAGGCGTAGTGTTTGGTACGCAACGCTTCGCTGACTTGATCGAGCAGTTTCTTTGGTTTCGACACGCTCAACCCAGCGGGTTTCGACAAATCAGTTTGAAGTGTCTGTTGGTTTTGCGAGAATTTTGTAGATTTTTCTGACATTGCCTATCCTCCATCGCGTGTGCTAAAATCAATAAATCAGTTCAGCCCATTCTAATCTATTGCGGCCTATATGCCCATATTGATTTAGGCGTTTAGGCGGTGGCAACCTATAGCCTATTAGGCGGTGAAACAGCGGCTGAAACACTAGTTGGGTGCTTGGTCACT
>Ga0268298_10002658_pt1 | contig 19335 bp, 19 predicted proteins | sample WWTPWeurt_MetaG_FD_194462 | JGI IMG/M metagenome (GOLD analysis project Ga0268298, IMG submission 194462) | Activated sludge microbial communities from WWTP in Nijmegen, Gelderland, Netherland - WWTP Weurt | ecosystem: Engineered > WWTP > Aerobic digester > Activated sludge | place...
GCCCGCCATGGCGCGCGTGCGTTCCGGCGAGCTGGGCTGGACGCTCATCGACGACCTGCACCGGCTGATCCTGGACGACATCCTGCCGCGTTTCGGACTGGCGCATCTGGACGACGCCCAGCGCCGACACCTGAACCGCGTCTGGCACCGGCTGGACGCCTGGCCCGACAGCGTCGAAGGCCTCACGCGGCTGAAGCGCCGTTTCACGATCACCACGCTGTCCAACGGCAACATCGGCCTGCTGACCGACATGGCCAAGCGCGCCGGCCTGCCCTGGGACTGCATTCTGAGCGCCGAGGTGTTCCGCGCCTACAAGCCCGACCCGGCCACCTACCTGGGCGTGGCCCGGGTGTTCGATCTGCGGCCCGAGCAGGTGATGCTGGTGGCCGCGCACCACGACGACCTGGAAGGCGCCCGCGGGTGCGGCCTGCGCAGCGCCTACATTGAGCGCCCGCTGGAATTCGGCGCCGCGCACGTCAAGGACGTCTCGCCCCAACCCGGAAACCACCTGCACGCGGCGAGCCTGACAGCGCTGGCAGACCAGCTGGGCTGCTGAAGCTGCCTCGCAGCGGCCCGCACGGCGCCCAGACGGCTTTCCCAGAGTCACTATTGAATCAAAATGGCACCATCCCAGCGTGGAATGGTGATTGTCTGCTATCGAACTTGATAACTATCCGGTGAGCGCCTGCCCCGGTGCCAGGGCCTCGCGCGGTGCGGCCCGCCCGTAGTCCGGGTCCAGCGTGCCCATCCAGCGGTCCCAGAACAGGAAGTACAGCCCGTAGTTGAAACGCCCCCGCCCGTGGTGCGCCGCGTGCGCGGTGGAGGTATTGATCCAGCGCCCCAGCCAATGCGACGCCATGCCACGTGGCCAGAACTCGCGTCCGCAGTGGCCGTACACGTTGTAGGCGGTGGAGATCGTCTGGAAGATCACAAAGGCCAGCGGATGCACCGGCACCAGGTAGATGATGGCGGTGACGATCAGCGCCTCGCCCACCGCCTCCAGCGGGTGAAAGCTGTAGGCCGCAAAGGACGTGGGGTGGATGGAGCGGTGGTGCACCCGGTGCATCGGCCCGAACAGCACCGGCCAATGCATGGCGCGGTGCAGCCAGTAAAACAGGGTGTCGTGCAGCACTAGCATCACCGCAATGCTGAGCCAGAACCACCAGGTGGGGTAGTCCGCCACGCGGTAGTACAGCCGGCTGGCGTGGATGAAGCCCCAGCCATACAGGGCCGCGTTGACCAGCCCGAACACCGCCAGCGTGAGCAGCGAATAACCCAGCTCGCGCCGCAGGTGGCGGCGCACGTCGAAGGTGGCCGGGGCGTTGGCATGGGGCCGGCCCCAGCCGCCAGCGGCCGTCGGGCGCGCCACCCGCCAGGCCAGCCCCGCCATCGCGAGGTAGCGCACGCCGTAGAAGGCGATGGCCCACAGCGCCGGCGCCAGCACCGCGTGCGGGGGCGCCAGCCGGTGCAGCAGGTCCATGGTCGTGCAGCGGGCGAGCGGCAGTAGGCGTCAGGCGGGGCTGGCGCAGCCCGCGGGCTTGTAGACCCGCTCGGTGGAGGCCGGGTTGGCCGCCAGCTTGGACGCCGGCCGGCGCGGGCGGGCCAGCAGCTCGCCGCCGCAGTTGGGGCAGGCACCGTGCAGCACAGTGTCGGCGCAGGTCGCGCAGAAGGTGCATTCGAACGAGCAGATGCGGGCCTCGGTCGAGTCCGGCGGCAGGAGCTTGTCGCAGCATTCGCAGCTGGGGCGCAGTTGGAGCATGGCGGGCTTTCAAATTGGGGCTTTCGCGGTTTTATACCAGCACGCAGCGGCGCCAGGACTGCGCACCGGCGGCTCGGAAGGCCCTCAGGGCGCCTCCATGCCTTTGTCCTTCAGCACCGTCTTCGCGCGTTCTCCGGCCAGCAGTTCCAGAAAGGCTCTTGCGGCCGGCAGATCGGCCGAGGTGGCCGCCAGGCCGCCCGCGTACACGGTGTAGTTCTGGACCACGGCCGGGATGGGGCCGACCAGCGTGACGCCCGGCACCGCCAGAATCTCGCTGATCTGGTGCAAGGCGAGGTCGGCCTCGCCGCTGACCAGGCGCTGCGCGACCAGACCGCCGGGTACCAGCACCGCCTTGGGCGCGATCTGCGCCGCGATGCCCATGCGCTGGAACAGCTGGGTCAGGTAGATGCCGCTGGAGCCGCCCGCCGCAGGGTCGATATACGCCACGGCCCGCGCCGCCAGCAAGGCTTGGCGAAAGTCCGACTCGCTCCCGATCGCAGGCAGCGGCGCACCCTGCTTCACCGCCACGCCGATGGCCACCCGCGCCAGCCGCACGGACGAGCCGCGTGCCACCCGCCCGGCCTGCTCCAGCAGTTCCATTGCTGCCGGCGTCAACACCACGACATCGAAAGCTTCGCCGTTGCCAATGCGCCGCGCCAGCGCGCCGGCCGTGTCGTTCTCGATGCGCACCGTGTGCCCGGTCTGACCCTCGAACACTGGCGCCAACGCCGCCACGACGGGCTTGAAGGCCCCCGCGGTCAGCACCTTGAGCTCGGCCGCACCGGCAGCGTCTGCGCCCGCGCAGGCCGCCGCCACAACGATCAGGCCATGAAGGATTCGTCGAATGGGCATGGGTGCCTCGCTTCCTTGGATTTCGTTGGCCGCATGGTAGGCGCAATCCGCGGCGCGCTGGCGCGGCCCCTCGCTGGACTTGCACTACAGTGCGCACAGAACCTACAGCATGGAGACATCGATGCGCAGATGCAATGGCCGGTGCCCTGCGGCCGCGTCGCCGCTCGCCGGCGCCACTAACCGGCCCACGCACCGGACAGCCTGGGAGCGCACCGCACCATGACCGTCCCCTGCATCCTGGCCATCGACAACGGCACCCAGAGCGTGCGCGCCCTGCTGTTCGACCTGGACGGCCACCTGCTGGACAAAGCCCAGGTCGCCATCGACACCTACCAGTCGCCGCAGCCGGGCTGGCTGGAAAACGACCCCGAGGCCTTCTGGCGCAGCCTGTGCGAGGCCTGCCAGCTGCTGTGGGCCCACACCCGGGTGCCAAAAGAAGCCGTCCGTGGCGTGGTCATCACCACCCAGCGCGGCACCACCGTCGCACTGGATGCCGACGGCCAGCCCTTGCGCCCGGCCATGATCTGGCTCGACCAGCGACGGGCCACGGCGATCCCGCCGCTGCGCTGGTGGTGGGACGCGGCACTGCGCGCCATCGGCATGCGCAACACGGTGCGCTTCTTCCAGAAAGAGGCCGAAGCCAACTGGATCGCGCAGCACCAGCCTGAACTCTGGGCCCGAACCGCCCATTACCTGCTGCTGTCGGGCTACCTGAACTACCGCTTCACCGGCCGCTTCGTGGACTCGGTGGCGTCGCAGGTGGGCTATGTGCCCTTCGACTACCGCCGGGGCCGCTGGGCCTCGCCCTGGGACTGGAAGTGGCAGGCCCTGCCGATCCGCCGCAGCATGCTGCCCGAGCTGGTGCCGGCCGGCACGGTGATCGGCGAGGTGGACGCGCGTGTGGCGCAGGACACCGGCATTCCGCAGGGCCTGCCGGTGATCGCGGGCGCGGCCGACAAGGCCTGCGAGGTGATCGGCGCGGGCTGCCTGACGCCGGAAATCGCCTGCCTGTCCTACGGCACGACGGCCACCATCAACACCACCACGCCCCGCTATGTCGAGGCGACCCGCTTCGTGCCGCCCTACCCCTCGGCGGTGCCGGGCCACTACAACACCGAAATCCAGATCACGCGCGGCTTCTGGATGGTGAGCTGGTTCAAGGAGCAGTTCGGCCTGTTCGAGCGGCAACTGGCGCTGCAGCGCGGCGTGGCGCCGGAGACGCTGTTCGACGAGCTGGTGAACGCGGTGCCGCCGGGCTCGCTGGGCCTGATGCTGCAGCCGTTCTGGAACCCCGGCATCAAGGTGCCCGGCCCCGAGGCCAAGGGCGCGATCATCGGCTTTGGCGACGTGCACAACCGCGCGCACCTGTACCGCGCGATCCTGGAGGGGCTGGCCTACGCGCTGCGCGAGGCCCGCGAGCGCATCGAGCGCCGTAGCGGCCGGCGCATCACTCGGCTGCGCGTGTCGGGGGGCGGCTCGCAGAGCGACGCGGCGATGCAGATCACCGCCAACATCTTCAACCTGCCGTGCGAGCGCCCGCACCTGTACGAGACCAGCGGCCTGGGTGCCGCCATGCTGGCCGCCGTGAGCCTGAAGCTCCACCCCGATTTCGCCACCGCAGTGGCCCGGATGACACGCATCGGCGCGGTGTTTGAGCCGCAGCCCGAGCATGCCCGCACCTACGACCGGCTGTACCGGCGCGTCTATTGCCGCATGTACCGGCGCCTGCAGCCGCTGTACCGCGACATCCAGGTCATCACCGGCTATCCGGCCCGCCTGGCCGACGATACGCCGTGAAGCGCTCCGGCCTGGAGCCGGGCCGAATCAGCCATCACGCTCGGGCGTGACCGCGCGGGCGCTAGATATAGGCCACTCGGGCCTGACGCACGTCGATCTTGCCCTGGACCAGCTTTTCCAGTGCGTCGTGGCGCAGGCTGCGCATGCCCGAAGCGATGGCCGCCTCAAACAGCTCGCTCGGTCGTGCATGGCGTTGGATGAGTTCGCGGATGGCCGGGTTGTTTTCGAAAATCTCGTAGATCCCCATGCGGCCCTTGTAACCCTTGCCGCTGCATTTCTCGCATCCGGTGGCGGTGTGCACGAGGACCTGCTCGGGCGATTCGATCCCCGCTGCCGCAAGCAGGCGGCGTTGCCCTTCGGCCGGAGTCAGGCTGGAGCGATCGATGTATTCGGCAAGCAGGCGGTCGAATTGCCCGGGGCCCAGACGGTGCGGCGTCGCGCAGTGCGGACACAGTGCACGCACCAGTCGCTGCGCCACGATGCCGACCAGCGAGTCGGCGAAATTCATCGGATCCATGCCCAGGTCCAGCAGCCGCACCACGCTTTCCGAGGCGCTGTTGGTGTGCAGCGTGGACAGCACGAGGTGGCCGGTCAGGGACGCCTCGATCGCGATCTTGGCCGTCTCGGGGTCGCGGATTTCGCCGATCATGATGATGTCCGGGTCGGCGCGCAGAAATCCGCGCATGGCGGCGGCGAAGGTCACCCCGATCTTGGGATTCACCTGCACCTGGCGCAGGCCAGGTTGTGTGATCTCGATCGGGTCCTCGGCCGTCCAGATCTTGCGCTCGCCGGTGTTGACCTCGGCCAACATGGAATGCAGCGTGGTGGTCTTGCCGGAGCCGGTCGGCCCGGCGGCCAGGATCAGGCCGAACGAATGGCCCGACAGGCGCTTGAACGTGTCTTCGTCACGCGGCTGCAGACCCAGCTTGACCAGTGGAATGGGCTTGGTCGTGGCCAGCAGGCGCAATACCACATCTTCCAGTCCGTCGTGGGTGGGCATGACGGCGACGCGCAGCTCCAGCTTGGGCCCGCCAAACTCGGCAAAGTTGATCTTGCCGTCCTGCGGTCGGCGCCGCTCCGCGATATCCAGCCGCGACATGATCTTGATGCGCGACACCAGCGGCGCCCGCAACCTCGCCGGCAGGCGCAGATAGGGTTCAAGGTCGCCGTCGCGGCGAAAACGGATCAGGGTGATCTGCTCGCCCGGGTTGGTCTCGATGTGAATGTCGGAAGCGTCCAGGGCCAGCGCGTCGTCGATCATCTTCTTGACCATGCGCACCATGCCCGAGGTTTCACTCGCCGAGGCGGCCTCTTCGTGCTCCTGGCCCTCCGACATCTCGATCAGCGCCTGCGACACCAGCGTCTCGATATCTGCCCCGTGCGCCTTGGCTGAGGCGCCGGCGCCCACGGGATGCGCTGGCATGGCCAGCGGCGGCAATGAACGGCCCCCAGCGGCACCGACGCTTTCCTGAAGGTCGAGCCGGGCCTGGATGGACGCGCGGCTGGCCCAGACCAGAGTGACGCTGCGCCCGGTCAGTTCGCACAGGTGCCGGCGCACCTCCTCGTCCGTCGGCGTGCAAGAGGCCACGAAGAAGCGGTCCTCGGCCATGCCCAACGGCACCACGCCGTTCAGTCGGGCGTCGCGCACCCGCAGGGCCTGGAACGCCTCGGGCAATATGGCAAACCGCACCGTGTCCACCTCGGGGATGCCCGCCATGCGGGCCAGCGCATGCTCAAGGTCATCGGACGTGAGCAGCATGCGCCGCACCAGCTCGGCCGACTGGCTGCGCAGATAGTCCGGGTTTTCCGCCTGGATCCGATCCAGGGTCGCGGCATCGACATAGCCCATCTGTTCGAGCGCCTGGCGCAGGCTGATGACGGGCTGATGGCGCTGCAGTTCCCGAACGGCCAGCAGCTGCGCCAGGGACTGCACCGGCAGCGGCTCCGAAGAGGCGCTGGCCGGAAAACCCGAAAGCGTGACTTCTGACAGTTGCATGGAAAAACCCTTCTGTTTCTGCCCTCGCCGCGCTGTTTATGTGGCCTTCAGTCGCAGGAGCACCCACTTTGAAACATCATGTTACGTGCGTTGGGACGAATTCAACTGACCTGCATCAATTTCCCGGTCATTGGAGAGGTCCCTCCAGAAGGCGAAAAGGCCGCCCACCAGGCGATGGTGGACGGCCTGTGCCCGAACCGGCCGGGCGATGGGGCGGCTCGATCAGAGCAGCGGCACGCCGGTCTTGCTCTGCAGCTCCTCGTCGGTCACGCCGGGCGCCATCTCCACCACTTTCAGGCCGTGCGGGGTGATGTCCATCACGGCCAGGTCGGTGATGATGCGGTCCACCACGCCCACGCCGGTCAGCGGCAGGGTGCATTTGGGCAGGATCTTCAGGTCGAAGCCGCCGTCCTTCTTCTTCGCCACGTGTTCCATCAGGACCACCACGCTTTTCACGCCGCCCACAAGGTCCATCGCCCCGCCCATGCCCTTGACCATCTTGCCGGGGATCATCCAGTTGGCCAGGTCGCCTTTTTCGCTGACCTGCATGGCCCCCAGGATCGACAGGTTGACCTTGCCGCCGCGGATCATGGCAAAGCTGTCGTGGCTGCCGAAGATCGAGGAGCCAGGGATGGTGGTGACCGTCTGCTTGCCGGCGTTGATGAGGTCGGCATCGACGTTGTCTTCGGTCGGGAACGGGCCGATGCCCAGCATGCCGTTCTCACTTTGCAGCCAGACTTCGATGTTGGCGGGCACGTGATTCGCCACCAGCGTGGGAATGCCGATGCCAAGGTTGACGTAATAGCCGTCATGCAGTTCGCGGGCGGCGCGCGCCGCCATCTGGTCTTGTGTCCACGCCATGATTACACCCCCGCCTTTTCTGTGATGGTCCGTTTTTCAATGCGTTTTTCGGGATTCGGGTTGTGCACGATGCGGTGCACATAGATGCCCGGCAGGTGCACCTGGTCCGGCACCATGGCGCCGGTCTCGACGATTTCCTCCACTTCCACCACGCAGATGCGCCCGGCCATTGCAACGGCCGGGTTGAAGTTGCGCGCCGTCAGGCGGAACTGCAGGTTGCCCGACTTGTCAGCCCGGTGCGCCTTGACCAGCGACACCGCCGGCACCAGGGAGCGCTCCATGACGTAGGTCTTGCCGTCGAACTCGCGCAGCTCCTTGCCTTCGGCCACCAGCGTGCCGACACCGGTGCGGGTGAAGAAGGCCGGAATGCCGGCGCCGCCGGCGCGCAGCTTCTCGGCCAGCGTGCCCTGGGGCGTGAATTCCAGCTCCAGCTCGCCGGCCAGGTATTGGCGCTCGAACTCCTTGTTCTCGCCGACGTAGGACGAGATCATCTTCTTGATCTGGCGTGTCTCCAGCAACTTGCCCAGGCCGAAACCATCGACGCCGGCGTTGTTGGAAATGACAGTGAGGTTCTTCACGCCACTGTCGCGCAGCGCGTCGATCAGCGCCTCGGGGATGCCGCACAGGCCGAAGCCGCCGACCGCCATGAGCTGGCCGTCGGCCACGATGCCCTTGAGGGCCGCGGCGGCGGAAGGATAGAGCTTGTTCACACAGGTCTCCTGAAATGGGGAAAGCTGAACGATACTACGTAACTCAGTACGTAGTATTTCGTAATGGCCAACCCCCAACCCGATCGCATCGCCGTGACCCACGACATCGACTACCAGCTGGCCTTCGACCTGGCCCCGATCGGCCTCGTGCTCTCGCGCAACCGCACCATGGTGAACTGCAACCGCCGGGTCTGCGAGATGTTCGGCGCGACCCGCGAACAGCTCATCGGGCAGTCCTTCCAGATCCTGTACCCCAGTGCTGACGAATACGAACGCACCGGCGCGCGCATCGCGCCGCTGCTCAACCGCGACGGCACCTATTCCGACGACAGGCTCATGAAGCGGCTCGATGGCCGCTTCCGCGGCGAGATCTTCTGGTGTCATGTGACCGGCCGCGCGCTGAACCGCGACGCCCCGCACGAGGCCGGCATCTGGAGCTTCGAGGACCTGAGCTCACGCCGGCCGGTCAAGGCTGAGTTGACCGCCCGCGAGCGCGAGGTGGCCGCGCACGTCATGGACGGCCTGACGGCCAAGGAAATCGGCAAGGCGCTGGCGATCAGCCACCGCACCGTGGAAATCTACCGCGCTCGCCTGATGCGCAAGTACCAGGCCAGCACCACGGCCGACCTGGTGCACAAACTGATGGGCGGTTAAAAAGGTCCTATTTTCATAGCATTCCATGACCGTTCGACGCTGGTCCGGTGCCCAAAAGCCCCTGAACATCGCCTCAGCGGCCACCGAAATCGGCTTTCAGCGCGTGACCGGCGCGTCCACCACCTCGGCGGCGGTGCGGAAGGCCTCGACCGCGGTGGGCAGACCGCAGTAGATGCTCGCGTGCAGCAGCACCTCCTGGAGTTCCTGCGGCGTCGCGCCGTTGTTCAGCGCGCCGCGCACATGGCCCTTGAGTTCATGCTGCTTGCCCAGGGCAATGAGCATCGCAACGGTGATCAGGCTGCGGGTTTTCAGGTCCAGGCCCGGGCGTTGCCAGACGTCGCCCCAGGCGTTGCGCGTGATGTACTGCTGGATGGGCGCGGTGAAATCGGTGGCCCCGCCAAAGGCGCGGGCCACGAAGTCTTCGCCCATCACCTGCTTGCGGGTGGCCAGGCCTTTGTCGAATTGGGAATCCATGGTGTGAAGCTCCTGCAAAATCAGGCTGGCATCATGCATGAATCATTCCAGAGGAGACCGCCGTGACCCGCTACCCCGCCCCCGAACTGAACGACCTGCCCGACGACATCAAGGCCAAAGTGCTGGAAGTGCAGGAGAAAGCCGGCTTTGTGCCGAACGTCTTTCTGGGCTTTGCCCGCCGCCCAGCCGAATGGCGCGCCTTCTTTGCCTACCACGACGCGCTGATGGTGCCGGAGTCCGTCGGGCGCACCAGTGGCCTGAGCAAGGGCGAACGGGAGATGATCGTGACCACCACCAGTGCGGCCAACAACTGCCTGTACTGTGTGGTGGCGCACGGCGCCATCCTTCGCATCTACGAAAAGAAGCCGCTCGTGGCCGACCAGGTGGCGGTGAACTACCGCAAGGCCGAGATCCCGCCGCGCCAGCGCGCAATGCTGGACTTTGCGATGAAGGTCTGCCAGCACTCGGATCAGATCAATGACGCCGATTTCGAGGCGCTTCACACCCATGGCTTTGACGACGAGGACATCTGGGACATTGCGGCCATCACCGCCTTCTTCGGCCTGTCCAACCGCATGGCCAGTTTCAGCGGCATGATGCCCAATCCCGAGTTCTACCTCATGGGCCGGATGCCGAAAGCCAAGGCCTGACTATTTTTCTGATAGCAATCAGTGACCTTTCGACGCTGGGAAGGGGCTGATTTCCCTCAACTTTCGGGTGGGCGGGGCCGTCGGTGCCGTTCCTGTGGCCGTTTTCACCCGAGCAGTCCGGCGGGGTCCACGAATTCGTAGCCCAGGTCGTGTGCCACGGCTTCGTAGGTCACCTGGCCTTGGCACACGTTCAGGCCGTGCAGCAGGTGCGGGTTGTCCTTCAGCGCCTGCTTCCAGCCCTTTTCGGCCAGCGCCAGCGCATGCCCGATCGTGGCGTTGTTGAGCGCAAAGGTCGAGGTGCGCGCCACCGCGCCTGGCATGTTGGCCACGCAGTAGTGCACCACGCCGTCCACCATGTAGACGGGCTCGGCATGGGTCGTCGCGTGCGAGGTCTCGAAACAGCCGCCCTGGTCGATGGCCACGTCCACCAGCACCGCACCCTTCTTCATGCGCGCCACGTGCGCGCGGGTCACCAGCTTGGGCGCCGCCGCACCGGGCACCAGCACGCCGCCGACCACCAGGTCGGCGTCCAGCACGGCCTCTTCGATAGCGGACGCCGTCGAATAAATGGTGCTGATGCGGTTGCCGAACACCAGGTCCAGCTGGCGCAGGCGGTCCACGTTCTTGTCCAGCACCGTCACTCGCGCGCCCAGGCCCACCGCCATCTGCAAGGCATTGGTGCCAACCACGCCGGCACCGATGATGGCCACATGCCCGGGCTGCACGCCGGGCACGCCGCCGAGCAGCAGGCCGCGCCCGCCGTGGGCTTTCTCAAGGTAGGTGGCGCCGGCCTGCACCGCCATGCGCCCAGCCACTTCGCTCATCGGCGCCAGCAAGGGCAAACCGCCGCCAGGGCCGGTGATGGTCTCGTAGGCGATGCAGATGGCACCGGACTTGACCAGCGCTTTGGTCTGCTCCGGATCGGGTGCAAGGTGCAGGTAGGTATAGAGGATCTGCCCGGGGCGCAGCATCGCGCACTCCACGGGCTGCGGTTCCTTGACTTTCACGATCATCTCGGCGCGCGCAAAGATCTCGGCGGCCGTGGCCACCATCTCGGCTCCGGCGGCCACGTACTGCGCATCGGTCAGGTCGATCGCGGTACCGGCATCGGTTTGCACCAGCACCTGATGGCCATGGGCCGTGAGCTCGCGCACGCTGGCCGGCGTCAGGCCGACACGGTATTCATGGTTCTTGATTTCCTTGGGTACGCCGATGAGCATGTTGGTCTCCTGATGGTGGGTTCGACTGGATTGTGCGCAAGGACCACCAATTTGAGAAGTTGTTTTAATTATTCAGCGTATTCATAAGCCGTTCTAATTAAAAGCCTTCTCCCGGCACCCCGTGCCGTCGAGCCTTCCGGGCCGCGCTCTGGCGGCGGTGCCACAACCTGATCGACCCGGACGGCCGGGCGGCTTACTCATTAACCAGACGCCGCAGCCAATCGGGCAAGGGAACTGCTTTCTGCTTAGGGAAGTCCACCCAGATCGTCGTGGCCCCGCCGGCGGCCCAGATCGCACCGGGGGCGTCGGCCCGTTCGATCGTGGCCCAGGTCTCGAACGTGGTGCGCGCCGGATCGCTGGCATACATGCGCACCAGCAGATCGCCCGGGAACTCCAGCTGCTTGTAGAAATTGCAGAACGCGTTGACGATCACCGGCCCCTCGCCGGTGGGGTCCACCATGCAGCCGATGGATCGGAACCATTCGATGCGGATGATTTCCAGGTAGCGGAAATAGGTCGTGTTGTTGACATGGTTCATCGCGTCCATGTCGCCCCAGCGGATCGGGATGCTCATCTCGAAAACCAGTTTCTTGACGGCGGGAATTTCAAATTTCATCGGTGTGCCCTGATCGAAAAAAGAATGCCGAAAGTGAACAGCACGGCGGCAGCAAGCTGCGCCAGGCCCGGCCAATGGCCGTCCAGCACAAACGAATACACCAGCGCGAAGACCGTCTCGCTGACGATCAGCTGCCCGCACAGGCTGGCGGAAAGCCGCTGGCTGGCCACGTTCCAGAGGATGGTGGCCAGCCACGCCGAGCCCAGCCCGGTGGCCACGCACACCGCCGCCGATTGCGCAAAGCCAGGGTGTCGAACCAGCACTGACGCCGGCGTGCCCAGGGCCAGCCACATCAGCAGCGCGCCCGTGCCGGTGGCCACGCCGAGCCAGTTGGCCCAGTCCGTGGCGGAGACCTCGGGATGGCGGTGCAGCCAGGCCGAGTTCAGCAGCGCAAAGGCCGTCCAGCACGCCATGGCCAGGACGGCCCACGCTACGCCACGCATGAAGTCGGGTACAGCGCCTGTCGCGTCCATTGAAGGCGCCTGCGACGTCGCGTCCATCATCAAGGCCAGACCGGCAGCCGTCAGCACCAGACCCGGCAACAGTGCCGGCCAGCGAAGACCTGCCGGCTTGCCCAGCACCATGACCCACAGCGGAATGGTGCCGATGATGAGTGTCGGGACCTCGGTGCCGGCATCGCGGATCGCCAGCACCAGGAACCAGTAATAACCTGTGAAACCCAGCACGCTCAGGACCACGGCCCAGCCCATCTGGGCCAGCGTGGGCCGCCGCCGGCGGCCCGGCAAGGCCAGGAGCACCAACGTCGACGCCAGCCCATAGGCCATGAACCGCCCCGCGGCGAGGTCGAGTGATGACAGGCCCGGCGTCATGCGCGGTGCCACGAAAACCAGCCCCCACAGCGCGCCCGCCAGCAGGCCCGCAACAATGCCCCAACTCATGCCGGCATGGACCCCACCCGGCACCGCGGCGCGACCCCGCGCCCGCGCGAGGACATCACGCCTCAGACCCCAAATCCATCGTCGGCCGCAATGACCGCGCCATTGATGAAGTGGCTCTGGTCGCTGGCCAGCATCAGCACCAGGCCATCCAGGTCCTGCGGCTGCCCCACACGCTTGCGCGGCAGCATCTGGATCAGTTTCTGCCCCTGCTCGGTCTGCCAGTGGTGGTGGTTGATCTCAGTGTCGATGTAGCCGGGGCAGATCGCGTTGACATTGATGCCGAAGCGGCCCCACTCCAGCGCCATGGCCTTGGTCATCTGCACCACCGCGGCCTTGCTCATGCAATAGACGCCGATTTGCGGCAGCACCTTCAGGCCAGCCATCGAGGCGATGTTGATGATGCGCCCGCCCGTGAAACTGCCGGGCGCCGCACCACGGGAACGGGCCAGCATGCGCTTGCCCACTTCCTGCGCCACGAAGAAGGCGCCGCGCACGTTGGTGTTGAACACGAAGTCGTAGTCGTCCTCCGCCACGTCCTGGATGCGCTGCGTGGTGCTGACACCGGAGTTGTTGACCAGGATGTCGATCGATCCCATTTCGGTCTCGGCATGCGCCACCGCGGATTTGATGGAATCGTTGTCGGTCACGTCGAGCTCGATCACATGGGCGTCGCCGCCCGCGCCCTCGATCTCTGCGCGCAGTTCCTTGAGCTTTTCCAGTCGCCGGCTGGCCAGGACGACGCCCGCACCGGCGGCAGCCAGCGTGCGCGCAAACTGGGCGCCGAGGCCCCCGGAGGCCCCGGTGATGAAGGCCACGCGGCCGGAGAGATCGATGCTGTATGCCATTGAGGGAACCTCCACTAAAAACGAAGAGAACGATCGTTCGATTGTGCCTGTGAACGGCATAAAATCAGTCGCCCAACCGACAGACACATGCACCTGTTGTGGGGCACGATACCGCCCATGTTCAACCGAGACATCCCATGACAAACCAGGAAATACTGGCCCAGTTCGGCCCGCGCGAAGCAATGGAATACGACGTGGTCGTGGTCGGCGGCGGTCCCGGCGGCCTGGCCACCGCGATTCGCCTGAAGCAGCTGGCGGCAGCGAAAGGCACCGAAATTTCGGTCGTCGTGCTGGAGAAGGGCTCCGAGCCTGGGGCGCACACGCTGTCCGGCGCAATCATGGACCCGATCGCCCTCAACGAACTTTTTCCGAACTGGAAGGAACTCGGCGCACCGCTGAACCAGCCCGTCACCGGCGACATCTTCCTGATGACCAGCGAGACCGGCGCGACCCGCACGCCCAACATGCTCCTGCCGGCATGCTTCCACAACCACGGCAACTACATCGTCAGCCTGGGTGCAGTGGTGCGCTGGATGGCCCAGCAGGCAGAGAACCTCGGCGTCGAGATTTTTCCTGGCTTCGCGGCGGCAGAGGTGCTCTACCACGACGATGGCTCCGTCAAGGGCGTGGCCACCGGAAACCTGGGCATCGGAAAGGATGGCGAACCCACCGAGAACTTCCAGCTGGGCATGGAACTGCATGCCAAGTACACCATCTTCGCCGAAGGTTCGCGCGGCCACCTGGGCAAACAACTGATCGCCAACTTCAAGCTCGACGCCGGCTGCGATCCGCAGAGCTACGGCATCGGCATCAAGGAACTCTGGGAGATCGATCCGGCGCGCCACACCCCGGGCCTGGTCGTGCACACGGCCGGCTGGCCGCTGGAGGAAGACACCTACGGCGGCTCGTTCATGTACCACATGGAAAACAACCAGGTCGTGGTGGGCTTCGTGGTCGGCCTCGACTACAAGAACCCCTGGCTCAGCCCGTTCGAGGAGTTTCAGCGCTACAAGACCCACCCGAACATCCGCTGGTACTTCGAGGGTGACAAAGGTGCCAAACCCGCCAAGCGCATTTCCTACGGTGCGCGGGCCATCACGGCCGGCGGCCTGCTGTCCCTGCCCAAGACGGTGTTCCCAGGCGGGGCGCTGGTCGGCTGCGATGCCGGTTACCTCAATGCCAGCCGCATCAAAGGTGCGCACGCCGCCATCAAGACCGGCATGTTGGCCGCCGAAGCGGCCTTCGACGCGTTGGCGAGCGGTCGCCAGCATGACGAGCTGACGGCCTATCCGGAGGCCTTCAACGAATCGTGGCTGCATACCGAACTCAACAAGGCACGCAACTTCAAACAGTGGTTCAAGAAGGGCCGTACGGTCGGCACGCTGATGACCGGCATCGAGCAATTCGTGCTCAAAGGCAACATCCCCTGGACGATCCACCGCGACAAGCCCGACCACGTCTACCTGAAGCCGGCCGCCGAGTGCAGGCCCATCGACTATCCGAAGCCCGACGGCGTCCTGACCTTCGACCGGCTCTCCAGCGTCTTCATCAGCAACACCAACCACGAAGAGAACCAGCCCGCCCACCTGACGCTCAAGGACGCCACGGTCCCGGTCAACGTGAACCTGGCCAAGTTCGCCGGACCCGAGGGTCGCTACTGCCCGGCGGGCGTGTACGAATTCGTGCCCGACGAATCCAAGGGCGGCAGCGCCCAACGCCTGCAGATCAACGCCCAGAACTGCGTGCACTGCAAGACCTGCGATATCAAGGACCCGACGCAGAACATCGTCTGGGTCTCGCCCGAAGGCGGTGGCGGCCCGAACTACGCCGGCATGTAGGCGGCCACGTCATCTTGATCTGAAAGGGGCCAACCGGCCCCTTTTTTCATGGCCCCTGTCGATCCTGCGACGACCCCCGGCGATGCACGCACGTTACAGTTCACGCTTCCCCTGGAGGTCAATCCATGAACATCGTGATCACCGGTGGCGCCGGTTTTCTGGGCGCGCGTCTGGCGCGCACCCTGCTCGCCCAAGGCCCGCTGGCGCTGGCGGGCGCAGCACCGCAGCCCATTTCCCGCATCACCCTGGTCGACCGGGCCCAGCCGCCGGCCGACTTGCTGGCCGACTCGCGCGTCGCCACCGTCGTGGGCGACCTGAACGACCTGCTGCGACCGGGACCGTCCGGAACGATGGCCATCGCCGCCGACACCCAGTTGGTATTTCACCTCGCGGCTGCGGTCAGCGGCGAATGCGAGGCTGATTTCGATCTCGGCATGCGAAGCAACCTGGACGCGACCCGTGCCCTGCTTGAGGCCTGCCGCACCCTGAAGACCGGCCCGACCTTCGTGTTCGCGAGCTCGCTGGCGGTCTTCGGCAAGGCGCCTGGGCAGTCCCTGCCCGAGGTGATCGAGGACAACACCCTGCCCACTCCGCAAAGCAGCTATGGCATCCAGAAGTTCATCGGGGAACAACTCGTGGCCGATTACGCACGCAAAGGCTTTGTGCGTGGGCGCAATGTGCGTCTGATGACGGTCAGCGTGCGCCCGGGCAAGCCCAACGGTGCGGCGTCGAGCTTCCTCAGCGGCATGATCCGCGAACCGCTGGCCGGTCAGCGCGCCGTCTGCCCGGTACCCGCGGACGTTGCAGTGGCACTGTCGTCGCCCGGACGCACGATCGACGGCTTGATCCGTGCGGCGCAGACCACCGATGCGGACTGGGGCCCGCTGACCGCCATGAATTTGCCCGCCCTGCGCACCAGCGTGCGCGAAATGGCCGAGGCGCTGGGCCGCGTGGCCGGCTCGGCAGCCGCCAATCTGCTGGACTGGACGCCTGATCCCGCGATCATTCGCGTCGTCAGCACCTGGCCCGGCGCCATCGCAGCGACCCGCGCACGCACTCTCGGCCTGCTGCCCGACTCCAGCTTCGAAGCCATCATTCGCGACTACATTCGCGAAAACCCGGATGCGATCCGCCTGCCCGTGCAGCCATAATCAAAGTTGTATGACGACTTTCGGGCGCATCTGACTCGATCAGATGTCCGAGGGTTGCCACCGTTTAAACCAAGGAGACTTTCATGAAATTGAGCAAACTGGTGTTGGGCCTGAGTCTGGCTCTGGGCTTTGTGGCCGCAGCCTCGGCACAGACCACAATGAAGATCAGCATTTCGACGGCCCAGAACTCGCACCAGGGCATTGCCATCGACACCTTTGCCAAGGAAGTCGAGAAGCGCACCGGTGGCCGCTACAAGATCCAGACGTTCTACAACGGCGCGCTGGGCGGCGAACGCGAATCCATCGAGGCGGTGCAACTGGGCACGCAGGAACTGGCCTTCAGCTCCACCGGACCGGTGCCCAATTTTGTGCCCGAAGCCAAGATCCTGGACGTGCCTTTCCTGTTCCGTGACAAGGCACATGCCCGCGCCGTGCTGGACGGCCCGATCGGCCAGGAAATGCTGGTCAAGTTCGACGCCAAGGGATTCAAGGCGCTGGCTTGGGCCGAGAACGGTTTCCGCCACATGACCAACAGCAAGCGCCCCGTCAATGTGCCTGAAGATCTGAAGGGCCTGAAGATGCGCACCATGGAGAACCCGGTGCACATTGCCGCCTACAAGGGCTTCGGCATCGTGACGACGCCCATGGCCTTCCCGGAAGTGTTCACCGCCCTGCAGCAGGGCACGGTCGATGGCCAGGAAAATCCCCTGTCGGTCATCATCTCGGCCAAGTTCGATCAGGTCCAGAAGCACCTCTCCCTGACCGGCCACGTGTATTCGCCCGCCATTTTCCTGATGAACAAGGCGGCTTACGAAAAGCTCAGCGCAGCCGACAAGCAAGCCTTCATCGACGCCGCCAAGGAAGGCACCAAGGCCAACCGTGCCCGCGTCGACGAGGACGATGCCAAAGGTGTGGCCGACCTGCGCGCCAAGGGCATGACCGTCATTGATAACGTGGACAAGGCCAAGTTCGTCACGGTGCTGGCGCCGGTGAACGCCGAGTTCGAAAAGCAGTTCGGCAAGGCCAACATCGACCGGATTCGCGCCGTCAAGTAGTTCCCGCTCCACTGTCCGGACCACGCCCGAAGTTCTCCGACTTTCGGGCGTTTTCATTCCTGAACCTTCAGCCCAGGCGGCCCCTATCGTGAAAGACACTTTTCTCCGGATCGAACGCATGACCAGCACGCTGTCGATGCTGGCGGCCTGCGCCATGCTGGCACTGGCCGCGAGCCTGGGCGTGTTCCAGATCATCACCCGCTTCGTGCTCGAAACCCCGGCCGAGTGGTCCGAAGTCATGATCCGCTTCAGCCTGATCTGGATGGTCTTTCTCGGCATTCCGACGGCGTTTCGCCAGGGCGCCATGGTCAGCGTAGATGTGCTCTACCGCTGGAGCCCGCCGGCCCTGCGGCGCGTGCTCGACTGGGTCGTCTGCCTCGCCGCGCTGGTGCTGATCGCCGTCATCATCTGGTGGGGCTGGGACTATGCCAACCGCGGCAAGGTGCAGACCATGATCGGTCTTGAAGATGTGTCCATGTTCTGGGCCTATCTGGCGATGCCGGTCGGCGGCGTGTTCAGCATCCTCGGCATCATCGGCAACCTGCTGGATCCGCAGCGCCTTGAACTGGAGACCGCGCAATGAGCACCGCTGGACCGCTCCAAGGCGCGAGGGCCCCCTTGGGGGGCAGTGCAGGCGCGCAGCGCCAAACGTGGGGGCTCCTATGACCGCCGCGATGCTTTCAACGATGGTGCTGTGCTTTGCACTCACCGTCTCGGTCGCGGTGTCGATCGGTCTGGCCTCGATCCTGGGCATCCAGGTTGGCAACGCCAACATGCTGATCTCCGTGAAGGAGATGTTCAACGCGATCAACAAGTTTCCGCTGGCGGCCATTCCCTTCTTCATCCTGGCCGGCAACATCATGGAAACCGGTGGCATCTCGCGTCGGCTGGTGGAGTTTGCCAAGAGCCTGGTCGGTGGTGTGCAGGGCGGCCTGCCCATGACCTGCGTACTGACGTGCATGATCTTCGCGGCCGTGTCGGGCTCGTCGGTGGCCACGACGTTCGCCATCGGCACCATCCTCATTCCGGCGCTCATCAAGCACGGCTACCCCACCACCTGGGCCGCCGCCTTGCAGGCCACCAGCGCCGAACTCGGGGTGATCATCCCGCCTTCGATTCCGATGATCCTGTACGGCGTGAGCGCCGAGGTCTCGATCGGCGAACTCTTCATCGCCGGCTTCGGTCCCGGCATCCTGATCGGCCTGGCGTTGATGGCTTTCGTCTGGGTCTATTGCCGCATCAAGGGCTGGGGCAAGAACGATGGCGACGGCCGCCTGGGCGTGGGCAAGGCCACCTGGCAGGCCGGCTGGGCGCTGCTGATGCCGGTCATCATCCTCGGTGGCATCTACGGCGGGGTCTTCACGCCGACCGAAGCATCGGCCGTGGCCGTCTTTTATGCGCTCGTCGTTGGCCTGCTGATCTACCGCGAAATCAAGCTCGCCGATCTCGCCATCATCCTGCGCAAGTCGGTGCTGTCCAGCGCGGTGATCATGTTCATCATCGCCAATGCCGGGCTGTTTGCTTTCCTGATCACGCGCGCCGGCGTGCCCGATGCCATCGGCCACTGGTTGGAGGATGTTCTGAAAACCCCGGCCTATTTCCTGCTGGGCGTGAACGCGGCGCTGTTCCTGATCGGCATGTTCATCGAGACCAGCGCGGCCATCATCGTTCTGGCACCGATCCTGGCTCCGGTGGCCATGCATTTCGGCATCGATCCGGTGCACTTCGGCCTGATCATGGTGGTGAACCTGGCCTTGGGCATGATCACGCCGCCTTTCGGCGTGAACCTGTTTGCCGCCTGCACGGTGGCGCGCATCTCGCTGGACCGCATGATCAAGGACCTGATTCCCTTCGTGCTGGTGATCCTCGCCTGCCTGATGGTGATCACCTATGTGCCCGGCCTCTCGCTGGGCTTGCGGGACCTGGTCTACGCCCGGTAAGTCGACGCCGGCCCGGCG
>Ga0268298_10002660_pt1 | contig 19325 bp, 16 predicted proteins | sample WWTPWeurt_MetaG_FD_194462 | JGI IMG/M metagenome (GOLD analysis project Ga0268298, IMG submission 194462) | Activated sludge microbial communities from WWTP in Nijmegen, Gelderland, Netherland - WWTP Weurt | ecosystem: Engineered > WWTP > Aerobic digester > Activated sludge | place...
GAGCGCCATCGTTGCTGGTATCAATAATTGAAAGTCGCGTATGTCCCAAGGTTACTTGCTTGTGAGCAAATACACCTTGCCCATCAGGTCCACGCTTGCTTAAACTTTGAACTGCCGTTAAAAATTGGTCATTATTTGGGGCTGTTTCTTTAAAGCTATAAGCACCAACGATTCCGCACATGTATTAAAATTTATTCAGCGAAAGTAAGGATTTCACCAACGCTACTTATTTTTATTCTACGAATGAACTTGAAAAATTACTTAGTGTTTGGTTAAATTCATCGCCAAATTTTCACAAGCTAAATCCAATAAATGGTATACTTTTTCAAAACCTTCATCACCACCAAAGTAAGGGTCCGGCACCTCTAAATCGGTGCGGGGATACAATTCATTAAGTAGGAGGTTTACCTTTTTTTTATCTTCTGTGTTTCGCGCCATTCCAATTACGTTTTTATAATTGGATGCATCCATCACATAGATTAAATCAAACTTATCAAAATCGCTTTTTGTAAATTGACGTGCTACCAACGATGAAATGTCAACCTGGTGTTTTAAGCCGTTAGCTATGCTCCGACTATCGGGATGTTGGCCCACATGGTTAGCAATAGTACCGGCTGAATCAACCAGTGCATTTAGCTTGTATTTCTCAATTTTTTGGCGCATAATACCTTCCGCTAGGGGTGAGCGGCAAATATTTCCAAGGCATACCATGAGTATTTTTAATTGCATGTTAGTTCGTGATAAATGCAAAAAGAGTTAATAAGATTTCGCTTATTAACTCTTTTAACAATGAGTTAGTAGGAATTAAATTACACTGATTTTTTTCTCCAGTTCAGTGATATATGTTTTAAAGCGTTTATCGGTGTCAATTAAATTATTTACTGTACGACAAGCATGTAAAACGGTTGCATGGTCTTTATTTCCACACTGCATTCCAATGCTGGCCAAAGATGATTTGGTCATGCTTTTTGAAAAGTACATGGCTATTTGACGTGCCTGTACAACTTCACGTTTGCGGGTTTTTGATTTTAATAATTCAATTGGTAGATCAAAATAATCGGAAACTACTTTTTGAATATAATCAATGGACACTTCGCGTGCAGTATTTTTTACAAACTTGTCAATCATTGATTTGGCAAGTTCAAGCGTAATTGCTTTTTTGTTCATACTTGATTGAGCCAGCAATGAAATTAAAGCTCCTTCAAGTTCACGTATATTGGTTGTAATGCTATAGGCAAGGTATTCAATAACTTCCTTCGGCATGTCAATTCCATCGGCATAAATTTTCTTTTCCAAAATCGCGATACGTGTTTCCAAATCGGGTGATTGTAAATCGGCTGATAATCCCCATTTAAAGCGCGACAGTAAGCGTTGTTCAACACCTTGCATTTCAACCGGCGGTTTGTCGGAGGTAAGTACAATTTGTTTTCCGTTTTGATGTAAGTGATTAAATATGTGGAAGAAAATATCCTGCGTTCTTTCTTTACCTGCAAAGAACTGTACATCATCAATAATCAACACATCAATCATTTGATAGAAATGAATAAAATCATTTTGATCGTTGTTGCGCACCGAATCGATGTATTGATTCATGAACTTTTCGGCAGTAACATACAATACGGTTTTATTGGGATGACGATTTTTAATTTCAATACCGATAGCTTGAGCAAGGTGAGTTTTACCTAAACCAACTGCACTATATATAAGGAGTGGATTAAAAGAGGTGCCTCCCGGTTTTTCGGCAACAGCATAACCGGCCGAACGGGCCAAACGGTTACATTCACCTTCAACAAAATTTTCGAATGAATAGTTCGCGTTTAATTGCGATTGTACATCCACCTTTTTTAAGCCCGGAATAATAAATGGATTACGGATTTCCTTATTGCTGATATCCAACGGCATGGTAACCGGGGAATTAACCAAGGCTTTTTTATTGCTGGTTGGAATCTTAATAGAATAAGGTTTTGCATTGGCAAATGAATTTTCCATTACAATACTATATTCTAATCTTCCTTCGGTACCTAATTCTTTTTTAACCGTTTTTTTAAGTAAAGTAATGTAATGTTCTTCGAGCCATTCGTAAAAAAATTGACTGGGCACTTGAATGGTTAATACATTAGAAGTAAGCTTAAGCGGTTTTATTGGTTCGAACCAGGTTTTGAAACTTTGTGCACTTACGTTGTCTTTTATTATACTCAGACAATTTTCCCATACCTTTTCAAAACTTTTATCCATAATACTAATACTGTTTTTGGGTGATATAATGTGGTTTACTTAGTCAATTTTTCGAGTGGCTAAATTGCAATTAAAATTTGAGTGCGCAAATATTTTTTAATAAAAAAGTTTATAAAAATATTTCTTAGGTATTGACTTTTTCAAATTTTTATTTCTGTTGTGTTATCAAGGGTTTTAGCCAATTTACTTTAAGACGTATTTCCTTCGGAATAAAAAAATATTTTGTAAAAAAAAATTTCACTAAATTTTTAAAATCGTAGTACAAATTCAAAATAAAATTTATATCTGAGGTTGAAATTCTGATAAATTTAAACTGCTTCCTTCCACCTTTTTCTTTTTAGAATTTCGTTCAACTACAAAAGTAATTTTACCAAGTTTTATTCCTGCCCAGCCTACTTGTGCCACCAAAACTTTTTTCCCATCGCGGTTACTGTATTCCATGGGCTTATCTAAAAATGTATGCGTATGTCCGCCAATGATTAAATCAATGTTTCTCGATTCCTTTGCAAGCACTACATCGCTTACCTTTTTACTTTCATAACTAAAGCCAAGATGTGATAAGCAAATCACAATGTCGCAGTGTTTTTCATTTTTTAGTAATACACTCATTTCAGCTGCTTTTACTAAAGGATCGAGGTAACGTGTATTTTCATACATGCGTTTATCAACTAGTCCTTCCAGCTCAATACCAATTCCAAATACACCTATTCGAATTCCATCTTTTTCAAAAATTTTATAGGCCTGTGTTTTACCGCTCATGGCAGTATCACTAAAATCGTAATTCGAACACAACAGTGGAAAACTCGCATTGTGCAATTGATTTACAATACCTTTTATTCCATTATCAAAATCGTGGTTACCAATCGCACTTGCATCATAACCCATTTTGCTCATTAATTTTAATTCGAGTTCTCCTCCAAATTTATTGAAGTAAGGTGTGCCTTGATAAATATCGCCAGCATCCAACAACAATACATTGGGTTCCTGATTCCGTATTTCTTCAATCAATGCCGCTCTTCGTGCAACTCCTCCCAAACCTGCATATTTAGGGTCATTCATCGGAAATGGATCAACATGGCTATGCACATCGTTGGTATGCAGTATTACAATTTTTACTTGTTCACGCTTCGCAAAAACTTCTGCCGGAAGCATGGATAAACTTGCTGCACCGATGCTTCCATAGAGCGATTTTTTTAAAAAGTCGCGTCTATTTTTTATACGAAATTCTTCCATCTAACTGTGGCTTTAAAGTGTTTCCTTTTTTATTTTCTTCTACCATGTATTCAATAATGCAATCCCTTATTTTATGGTGCAGGGTATCTACCTTTTCAGGCGATTTAAAAAAATACATTTTATCACCTCCGTTTGATAAATAATCGGATGTAACCACTCTGTAATTTTTTGATTCATTCAACTCAACACCACCCACCATAACTTGTGGAGGCAAAGAATCTTGAATAACAACACGTGCACCGGCAATTGGCATACCACGGCTATTTGCTACTGCCTGAAACAATTGTTTCGTTTTTTTTCCGCTAAGTGTAAGTACCACCAATTCATTTTCGAAAGGCATCAACTCATACACCTTACTCATTAAAATTTCTCCTTGAGGCAAAGCAGCACGCAATCCACCATTGTTCAACAAGCACATATCTACAGCAGGAAGTTGTTGCTCTTTGCAATAATCGTTTGCTTTTTTAAGCACAATGTCGCAAGTAATATTTCCAAGTTTGCCTTCCGGTAAATCTTTTTCGGCATTGCTTTCAGAAATAATCAATACCTGATTCATTTCTTTATCCATGCTGCTTTTGTAAGGCTCAATTATTTTTTCAATTTCAACATTACTTTTAGAAGCAGTATTTAATTGGACAGCTGTTGGTTCTACCTTGGTTACTTTCGTTGGACTGCTGCATGCAGTAAGTACTATAATTGATGCGCTAAATCGGAATAAAAGGGAGGTTTTAGTCATAATAAAAATGCAGAGCTTGTTCTTTTTTGAGCCTTACAAGTTTAGCTATTTTTGCGCATATTCGCTAAGAAAATTAATTTTATTTTAGGTAGAATACTTGCTTTCACTACTTTTATACAAACAATTAATTTTCATATTTAAATAGCAAGATGTTTACATCCACTACACAAATTCGCGTACGTTACGCTGAAACCGACAAAATGGGCTACGTATATTATGGCAACTATGCTCAATATTATGAAGTGGGAAGGGTAGAAGGCTTGCGCGATTTGGGTTTAAGTTACCGTGCAATGGAAGATGCAGGCATACTGTTGCCAGTTATGGAATATCAAATAAAATACTTTAAACCGGCCTATTACGACGATTTACTTACCATTAAAACCACTATACTTGAATTAAAAGGAGCGCGGATTTTTTTCGAATACGAAACACTCAATCAACAAGGCGAAATGCTTAATAAAGGTACCACTACCTTGGTTTTTGTTTCGGCAGCAACCAACAAACCTTGTGCTCCTCCCGATTGGTTTATGCAAAAGTTGGAAGCACAAAAAGGATAATTTCACTCTTATTAAATTATACTTCTTATTTTTTTGAACGTGGATGAAATTGCAAAATGGCATCACGCAAATACTCCCGGTCTAAATGCGTATAAATTTCGGTTGTGGTTATACTTTCATGTCCCAACATATCCTGCACAGCACGTAAATCAGCACCCCCATCAATGAGGTGCGTTGCAAAGGAATGCCGAAAAGTATGCGGACTGATATTTTTTTTCAAATTAATTTTTATTGCCAATTGTTTTATAATTGTAAATACCATCACCCGTGTAAGTTTTTTTCCACGTTGATTTAAAAATAAGGTATCGCTGTCGTTTTTATCGGGACTAAGTTTCGAACGATAGGAACGCAGGTAGATATCAATCTGCTTTAATGCTACTTTTCCAATAGGTATAATTCGCTCCTTGTTTCCTTTTCCAACTACTTTTAAAAATCCTTCTTTGGCAAATACATTCGAAATTTTAAGATTCACCAATTCACTTACACGTAATCCTGAACTGTACAAAGTTTCGAGCATGGCTTTGTTGCGCACACCTTCGTTTTTACTTAAATCAATGGCATCAATTATTCCATTAATTTCTTCAATACTCATTACTTCCGGTAATTTTCTACCCAAGCGTGGAGCTTCCAAAAGCAGCGTGGGATCTTCATCTGTAATACTTTCTACCAGTAAGTATTTGTAAAATGATTTTATTCCTGAAATCACCCGGGCTTGTGTTCGTGCACTCATGCCAAGTTCGTTGGTCCAAACTAAAAATGCACGTAAATGCTTCAATTGAATTTGTTTGGGCGATAGTTCCAATTTGGCCGACTCAAGATACTGTACAAACTTTTCCAAATCGTGTGCATAGGCTTCAATAGAATTACCTGCCAACGATCGTTCGAGTTTTAAATAAGATTCAAATCCTTTGAGGTAACTATTCCAGTTCACGATTTTAACTTTGTGATGAATACAAATTAATTTTACAGAAGCTGCATTTACAGATGCGATAAAAGTATATTTTTATACCAAAATAAGCCTTATGCATTTTGTAATTATTAATGGCCCAAACTTAAATTTGTTGGGTCAGCGCGAAAAAGATATCTACGGAAATCAATCTTTTGAAAGCTATTACGAGCAATTAAAAGTAGTTTTTCCGGAACACCGTATCGATTATTTTCAAAGCAATGTAGAAGGAGAGTTAATTAATTTTATTCAATCGGTTGGATTTTCTACTGATGGAATTTTGTTAAATGCCGGTGGATATACCCATACCTCTGTTGCCATTGGCGATGCTGTAAAAGCAATTACAACGCCGGTAGTAGAAGTTCACATTAGCAATATTTATGTGCGCGAATCCTTTAGGCACACTTCTTTTATTTCTCCCAATGCAAAGGGAAGTATTATTGGGATGGGACTTAACGGCTACCGCCTAGCTATTGAAAGCTTTTTATTATAGCCGAATTCCTATAACCATAACATCATCTGTTTGGTTTTTCTCGCCTTTCCAAGCAGAAAGATTTTTTTCGAGTGCGGCTTTTTGAAAAGTTCCTTCCAGATGACTAATTTCTAACAGTAAATCAACGAATCGTTTTTTCATAAACTTACGGTTTTCGCCTCCTCCAAATTGATCCAAGTATCCATCAGAAAACAAATAAATCATGTCTTCTTTTTCGTACGAAAAACGATGATTCTCAAATCGCTTATCGGTTACTTCGTAATCACCTATTGAAAAAAATTCACCCTTTACTTCAATTGCTTTATTTTTACTGATGTGAATTAATGACTGCTGAGAACTTGCAAAGTGAATTTCTTTTTTATCTGCGTTTATTTTGCAAATCGAAATAGCCATTCCGTCCTTGCGTTCTTTTTCGGCACCTCCTTGATTAAGGGTGCTGATGATTCCCTCGTCCAAAGCATACAATATGCTGTTGGGTGTATAAATTTGATTCAACAAAATTATCTCTCGCAAAAGCGCATTTCCAATCATGCTCATCAATGCGCCCGGAACTCCATGACCTGTGCAATCGGCAGCAACAATAATCATCGAATTATCGACATGTGTATACCAATAAAAATCACCGCTTACAACTTCTCTTGGCTTATACAATATGAACACATCCGATAAACTTTTCTTCAACTCATTCATGTCAGGTAAAATCGCATCCTGAATTTTTTGCGCATAATTTATACTGTCCTGAATATCTTTATTCTTCGCACGAATTATTTTGTTTTGCGACTCTACCAAACTTTTTTCCTGACTCAATTCTTTGGTTTTATTATCAACCATGCGCTGTAATTCATCACGCTGGCGTTTTAACTGTTTGGCTCTTAAATTTACATAGGTGGCGGTGAGCAATACCAACAAGCTTAGCAAGAGTGTCCAAAACCACCAGCTTTTCCAAAGTGGTGCTGCAACGGTAAAGGAAATTTCTACCGGTTCTGCATTCCACAATCCATCGTTGTTGCAAGCCATTAATTTAAACGAATAATTCCCATCTTTTAAATTCGCATAATGCACCACCGGTGAATTACCTGCGTATTGCCATTCGTTGTCGCGACCAAGCAACATGTATTTAAATTTTACTTCTTCCGACTTTTTAAAACTCAAGGCTTCAAATTCAAACGACACAGAATAGGAGCCGAAAGGAAGAGTGAGGTAGGAGTTTATATCTTTTTTTTCGTTGAATACCTTAAAAGCAGTAATTTTTGGCTTGGCTTCAATTTTATTGCTGCTGTAGGAAGAATACAAATAACATAAGGCACCTTTATCGGTTCCAAACCAAACATTTCCTTCTCGATCTAAATGCAAAGCATTTGTGTTAAACTGATTATCGCCAAACAAATCCTTACCTGAAAAAGTTTTAATGTTTTGCCTTATTGGATTATACTTGGTTAAGTAATTTTTTTGTGTTACCCATAAATTATTATCACGGTCGCAAAGTATGCCGTAACAGTAGTTCGAAATTAATGCATCTGCTGTTGTTATAACCACTTTTGGTGTAATAGAAATATTAGCAAAACCATTGCCGAATGTTGCAGTCCAGATATTTCCATTTTTATCTTCACAAAACGAATTAAAATCGTAGGAACTAATTCCTAGGTTACCAGTTTGCTCTTTTATTTTCGATTTCTCAAAATAGTTCAATGCTGCAGCATGGGTTGCAAACCAAACCCTGCCCTTTGAATCGCCATACGACTGAAATACATAATTATGTCCTAATCCATTTTTGGTGGAAAACTGACTAAAGTTTCCATCGTACTTATAAACTCCCGAAAGGGTAGTGCTAATCCAAATATTGTCGAACTTGTCGGCCGAAATTGAATTGATGTAATCACCGGTTAAATTGGGCAAATCATTCATGGTAACTGAATGCAGGTTATTCATGTCGAGCACACCAATACCTTTATCGGCAGTTCCGTACCACAATTTTTTATTTTTTTCGTCCAGGTACAAACAAGTAACAGCATTGCTAATTAAGCCCCTATCTGCAGTGATTTGTTTGGTTTCGCCACTTTTTTTATACAGTAAACTAATTCCACCCGGTCCGGCAAACCATAAATTATTTTGCTTGTCTGAAACTATTCCGAGTACTTTGTTATCGCTTAATCCGTTCTTAACATTCACTAATTCAAAAGGGTCAATATCCATACGAAACAATCCACCGCCGTAGGTACCCAACCACAAATTTTCTTCTGCATCTTGTAACATCACTTTTACAAATTCATTTCCAAGACCTTGTTCTTTTTGATAAAAGGTACACCTGTAATTTTCAGCTGGAACTAATTTATGAATACCTCCTTCGAGCGTTGCAACCCATAATGTGCCTTGCTTCTCTTCAAAAATACATTGTACCGAATTTCCTGAAAGTCCAGTTTCTTTTGAAATATTTCGTACAACAACTAATGATTGATTTTCGGTGAATGTAAGTTCATATACTCCTTTTTCTTTGGTGCCAACCCAACAACCATCCCTCTTTTTTTTAAGTAACAAACAGGTAATTTCTTCGGATGCAAAAGGTGTAACCACTTGCATTTTACGATTTAGAAATGAATAGGTGTAAAGTCCTGAATTTGAAGCAATCAATAAAAGATTGCGATCAATGAATTCAGCACTATTAATCATTTGCTCTTCACAGTCAGTACAAATTGCCTGTGCCGAAAATTTTGAATTGTCAATAGCAACAAGTCCACTCGAACGCGTAGACGCTACAACTAGTCCATTCTTACTTTCACAAAAATGACTAATTGAGCTGGCTGCTTTATACACCATTTTTGATTCATTGTTTCCGCTCAACACAAGGATGGTCCCTGAAAAACATCCAAACCAAATACTTCCCGTTTGGTCAATAAAGGAAGCAGTTACAAAATCTTCAGCAGCTAAATTAGGCGTAAGCAATGGTTTAAAATCAGTACCATTAAAACTCACATTTCCCTTTCCGGTACTTACAATTAAGTAGCCCTCAGGGTTTTGAAACATACTGTAAATATAGGCTTGTGGCAATCCCTGTTCAATAGAGAAATTTTTAAAACTATATTTCTGTGCAAGAACAAAGCAGGGTACAAAAAGAAACAGTAAGGCTATGAGTCGCCTATTTTTGTGAAACATTCGGCGTTATTTTTATAGAATACTGATATTTTGGAACGCCTCCCAAAGGCACTGTAAAAAATGGAACCGGCACATTGTATTGGTTAGTAATGTAAAAAACCATGTCGTTAATTGCATTTCCCGACTTTACCAATTGTACATCCAGCGATTTATTTTTTTCTTCAGTCGTAATAATCACATTGCTTTTAGCCCAATTGTTATTTCCCGATTGAGAAATATCGTGACCATTTTTTTTCACCGAATAAATTTTAATGAAACCATCGTTATCAAAATCAAAATTGTTGATATTAATGGATGCCACTTTGCTATCTGCAAATGGATAAATATGTGCTACCGAGCCCGGTTCATCCTGCATGCGAAATGAATATTCGTAGGTAAAAGCATTTCCTCCTTCAATGGCAATATTGTCGTTTAGTTTAGAACTCAAAAAATACTTGTAATTATTTCCATCGTTGCCACCCTGACCTTCAGCAATTACTTTAAAAACATAGCCTCCAAGCTCATTACTAAGTTCGCCTTCGGTAGGATTAAAAGGGCCAAAGGTGTACCATTTTAAATTGTAATCTTTTTCGTTGCCAAAAGTTTTTGAAGCTAGCAAGACGCCACTTTGGTATTTTCCGGTAGGAGAAAGTGCTCTTGCATCTAAATTGCTGTAAGCCTCTTTGCCACCATAAACAGAGAATTTTACTTTGGTATCAGGAGCCCCGTTAAATTCATCAAAATCGGCAGCTATATCCGGATCGTACACCCTTATGTAAATGGGTAATTTTTGATTTAATGGAATAAAAAAGAAAAAGGTTTGACTAAAATCATCGTCTCCCCAAGAAGGATCACCATTTTTTCCAAAGGTAATGAGGCATTTCAAGTTTTCACCTTTAGTAGGTACTTCCTGAGCTTTTGCAGGAAGAAGCATACTGTAAATAATAATTAAAAGAAGTAGTTTAAGTGGTTTTATTGCCATGTATGAAATTACTTTTTTTGAGCTTTTCCGTTTTTTGATTTTTTTTCTTTCTCACGTTCTGTAGCTTCTTCCTTTAAAATCTCTAAAAGACTTTTCTCTTCATAAACATTACTAGCAACGGTAATTTTCTTATAACCGCAGTAAATAATATCTTGCTTGCCATCGAGTGATTGAGCGGTTACCACTAATTTTACCGTATAATTACCGGTGGTGCTAAACGAATGGGTGACCAGTTTTCCTAATCCTAAATTTCCATCTCCAAAATCCCAGAAATAGTCGGTAATGGTTGCAGCATCAATCACTGAATTAGACGCATCAAAATTTAATAAGTCGTTTATTTGCGGACTGTCAGTATTTTTAAATGTAATGGGAATACCATCAATTGTAACAAACAAGGATGAATCGCAACGCACAACTTCAGGATGCAATTTGGAATAGCTGTTTAATTTAATCTTTCGTTTACCGGCACCGGGGAAGCAATAATTCACAACCGCTCCTTCAAGTTTATCACCCGTGTCGAATTCCCATTGATAAACTAAGTCATTCGCTCCTGTGTCAATAGAAGTGGATACATCGAGTGTGAAACAATTTTTTGAACTGCTAATCATACTACACGATCCTCCTTTTGAATTTTCTAAAAACATCTGGCAGGAATTAGCATTACGTTTAGCCAACTTATCTTTAGGGTCTTTGCTTGCTGCTTCGTTATAAAATCGTTTTGCTTCAACAATTCTTAAATTGTTTTTGAGGCATTCAGCATAATTAAATGCTTCGTTGCTTTTATGTTGGCCAAAGCGCATCACCTTTTCATAATAACTTTCGGCCTGCTTAAAATCTTGAAGTTGCAAATAGCAATACCCAATTTTTGAACTGAGCAGGTATTCATTTTCTCGACTAAGCAAAAGGCGATAAGCTTGAGCAGCCTCGGCATATTTTTTTTGACTCAGGAGTTCATCTGCTTTTAAAATCTCGGCGCTTTGAGCAAATACACCCACATTCAGCACCAACAAACAAAGCCCAACGAAGGCTTTTTGAAAGCGTCGAATAGGAAGGTAGTTAGATGTTGTAAGCTTGTTATTCACCTGGATTTATAATTACTGCTTGCACTATGAACTTGTATAAGGAAGTAAATATAATTATTTTAAACGTTTAGAAAAGTACTACTTTGTTTCAAAATCGATTGATGAAAATTTTGTACGCTTCCGAATATAATAATCCCAGATGATACTTTTTGAATAAAGCCCAGAAACATTAGCACCTGAATTGGTTAGTTTTGTATTTCGTTTGGATTTCATTTTTTTAAAATTCGAATAAAAGCTCAAGTGCGCTTTAAATACAGCCCAGGCATGCGAAGCGCTCCCCGAAAATAAAAATTTAGCAGCTGCTATTCCATCTAAAATCATGCGTTTAAAAAGGCTGCTATATAGCTGATGAGTAGCAACGTTTTTTGTGATGAGGTATAAATTATTGCGAAAATTTAAAAAGGTTTTGCGTGGATTTATTTTCGACAAAGTACCTCCACCAACATGGTACACGGTACTTAAATGACACGAAAATATTTTGTAACCCAAGTTTTTCATGCGCCAACACAAATCAATTTCTTCCATGTGTGCAAAAAAATCTTCATCCAATCCACCGCAACTTTTATACACATCTGCCCGCACAAACAGACTTGCTCCTGAAGCCCAAAAAACTTCAATGCTTGTATCATATTGTCCAAGGTCAGGCTCTACGGTATTTAATATTCTACCTCTGCAAAATGGATAAAAATTGCTGTCCATAAAACCACCTGCTGCGCCTGCATATTCAAAGCTATCGGTATGCGCAAACGATTTTATTTTAGGTTGGCAAGCGGCAATTTTCTCATCTTTATCCATTAATTCGATAATGGGAGTTAGCCAGTTCTTACTCACTTCAACATCGGAATTTAGCAACACAAAATACTGTGCTTCAATTTTGGCCAATCCTTCGTTATAACCTTGTGAAAAACCACCGTTTGTGCTATTGTGAAGTTGAATAACTGTGGGATAATTTTTGCTTAAAAATTCGACTGAATCATCGCTCGATGCATTGTCAATTACATAAATCTGGGCTTCATCTTTAGAATGTAGCAGCACTCCCGGTAAAAATTTTTCGAGGTAATTTTTCCCATTCCAATTCAAGATAACCACTGCGGTTTTAATCATACACGTTGTAGAAAGTAAAAAAGAGCTAAGATAAAACCTTTATTAGCGAGGATTTCTGTATAAATCCTCCAGTTGACTTCCAAATGAATCTTCATTTAGATTTTCGTTGTCGAGGTTGTCTTTACGTTTTGTGGGATCTGTATTCCAGTAATCTACTTTACGATCGGTTATTTTAAATTTCCAGCGAGCATCAAATACTTCAGAGCGAGCATCAGAGTGTATCAGTCTATAATCATTTGAACCTGAGTAAGGATTGTAAAATACGAATCGTCGGTTATTTTGTCCGTCACGTGTACGATCATATTGCCAAATTTCAAAAGGATAGGCACTTGGTTCATGATCGCTAACTGAGCGTATGGTGGGTTTTCCGTATTTTAAATACACGCGTCCACGATCAGATGCATAGCCCTTTTTGGCACGAACGGTAGTTGCAAAAATTCGGTTTGCTTCTTCCACATCCATTCGGTATAAAAGCCATTCCTGCTCAGGTTCTTCAGCATTGCGCCTTTGCCAAAAGCTATAAAAAAAGCGTTGCATGGTTAGTAAATCAGCAGCATGCAATTGATTATCGGCATAGGTAACTTCCGAAACACTTGAAATAGAGCGCAGGTAATCGATAAATATAGCCAGCGAATCGATGTTGTCTATTTTTGAAACAAAAGTGTTTTCAATTTCTGAAACCAAGCGACTGCTATCAAGGGCAGGTTCGGCTGGAGGATTGCTTCGTTGAAAAAACATTTTTCGATTAGCCAATAATTTGTTTTCGCGGCTTCTTACTTCTATACATAAATTGTAGTTTCCGGTTTCCAGCTTGTCAATCTTAAATTCAGCCAACAAACCGTTGACTTTAGCAGCGGTGTATTTTTTAAAGTTTGAATAGGCACTTAATTTTTCTTTGGTGTCAAAGTCTTCGAGGTAGTAGTTCACCAAAAATTTATCACTGTCGTGCAGTACGGTTGAAGTATTATATATTTCGCTATAAAAGGTAAGTGTGTTAAAATTTTCAGGATAGTATTTAGAAACATAAGGAACTAAATCGTATCCACTTTTGCTCAATATATTTTGAACCACAGTTGGCTGATAGCTTTCAATTAATTCGATGTCGGATAAAACCACTTGTTGAGCAGGAAAATCAATGCGAATTTTCTCGGTAAACTTGCTGATGGTTGATTTTGCATTTTTATCAGCAATTTCAAATTCGAGTAAATACTCTCCGTTGGGTAAAGCAAAGCGTTGCTGATCAATAAAATTTGTACGAGGTTTTACTTCCGAATCAAGTTCATCGCTTAACAAGGTGTATTTTTTAAAATTTATGATTTTGTCATTTTGAATAAAGGCTATTGAAAGTTCAACACTGCCTTGGAATTTGCCATTTTCGTTTTTCTTATAAATAACGGTATTTCCTAAAACGGTAAGATAGGTTTCGAGAAAGGGCTGTTGGTCGGAAGTGGTAAAACTGGAATAGGCTAAATAGGCTTTTAAATTGCTTTGTGCGAAATTTTGGGCACTTAAAGCGGTAAAAAGCAGGATAGCTAAAAAATATTTTTTCATTGTAAAAATTTGAGGCTAAATTACATAATGAGTGTATGAATAGCAAGATTCAATGAATTTGATTTTTTTTTAGCCTACGTTATATTTTTTTATAATTTCGCGCTCGGAGAAATGGCAGAGTGGTCGATTGCGGCAGTCTTGAAAACTGTTGAGGGTCATACCTCCGGGGGTTCGAATCCCTCTTTCTCCGCCCAACATGAACCCCGCTTTTCGCGGGGTTTTGTTTTTTCTGGCAATAAGCGTTTAGAGCGTCCTTCACGCTATAAAAAGCGTTTGACGGAAAAAGCTAAAACCTGAAAGGTTTTATGTTGTTAGCCTATACCTAAAGGGATCATGTAATAATCCCTCTTTCTCCGCTCTAAAACAAAAAAAAGCCCACAATCATTGATGATTGGGGCTTTTTGCTTTTGAAAATGTCCCACATAAAGTCCACAAGTGTTTTCTATAAGCGCACTATTTGATAAAGAGCGATTTGAAATTTGAATTACTTTTTGAGTTAGGTTATTTAGACCTTTTGATACACTTAATTTAACTTACAACATTATTTAGGGTTGAAAATTAATCTCAATTTTTTTTGAGAAGAATAGCTAATAAGTATACATTTGACAAAAAATGTCAAAATATTTTTTTCAATATGCAAAATTTAGGTGAAACACTGCGAAAGTTACGCGAAGATGCTGAACTGCCTTTGCGTACAGTGGCTGCTTACCTACATATTGACCAAGCAATTTTAAGCAAAATTGAACGTGGCTTGCGCAATGCTACCCGCAGTCAAGTAATTAAACTTGCAAACTATTATAAAGTAAATGAAAACGAATTGTTGCTGGCATGGCTTTCCGATAAATTGGCCTATGAAGTTGCCGATGAACAAATTGGTATAAAAGCCTTGCAATTGGCCGAAGAAAAAGTGAAGTATCAAAAACGGATAAAAAAATAACAGCCTACTGAAGTCTAGAAAAATCATGTCGGATATAGAGAAAGCACCGCGTATTTATTCCTTGCTTGAAGTAACAAAGAGCATTAAGCGTACCTTGGAAGATAGGTATAGCACAGCTTTTTGGGTAAAGGCCGAAATGAATAAGCTAAATTATTACTCGCATTCCGGGCATTGTTATCCCGAATTAGTCGAAAAGCAGGATGGGAAAATAATTGCCCAATTAAAATCGACACTTTGGAAAGGCGAGTATCAAAAAATCAACAACAACTTTTTAGCTGTATTAAAAGAGCCCTTGAAAGATGGGATTAAAGTGCTTTTTCTGGCTAAAATAACTTTTGATCCTTCTTTCGGTTTGTCATTGCGTATTTTAGATATGGACGTAAGCTACACCTTGGGCGATTTAGAAAAGGAGAAACAAGAAACCATTCAACGCCTTATTGAACAAGGAATTTATGCAAAGAATAAAAGTATAAAATTGCCCTTATTGCCGCAACGCATTGCTATTATTTCGGTTGAAACCAGTAAAGGTTATGCCGATTTTTTGGATGTACTCGATAAAAATGCCTGGAATTATAGCTTCTTCCACATGCTTTTCCCTTCGCTGTTACAAGGCGATAAAGCGGTGGATGGAATTATTTCACAACTAAAAAATATTCATAAAATAAAACATCATTTCGATTTGGTTGCCATTATTCGCGGAGGAGGTGGTGATGTAGGTTTATCCTGCTACAACAGTTTTTTGTTGGCTAAAGCCATTGCAGAATTTCCTTTACCGGTAATTACAGGAATAGGGCATTCGACCAACGAGACTGTTGCTGAATTGGTTTCTCATACCAATGAAATAACCCCAACAAAATTGGCCGAATTTTTACTTCAAAAATTTCATGATTTTTCGGTACCCGTTGAAAATGCTGTGGATACAATTACTGATTTTGCTACGCAATTAATGCAACAGGAAAAAAGTAATTTTAAAAACCAATTAAAGCAATTTACTTCCCTTACCGAAAACACAATAAAAAGCAACAAGCAACTCTTAAAAGCTGAAGTGAAGGGAGTTACCCTACATGCTAATTTTGTGTTTAAATACCGCCGCGATTCTATTAATACATTAAACGATAGGCTAAAAAGAGAAGGACCTGCACTTAGTGTTGCTGCAAATCAAGGACTCTTGCAACTAGCAACAGTGATGCATAAAACAGCTAAGGTGCAAGTTTTACAACATGAACAATCGTTGAAAAGAGAGTCGAAAAATATAAGTGCTATTTCCAAAAATCAGCTTCAGTTAAATAACACAGCGCTAAATTCAATCGAGAAAAATATAGCTATTCTTAATCCAATGAATGTATTAAAAAGAGGCTATAGTATTACATTGGTGAATGGAAAATCAGTAAAAAGTACGCGCACTTTGAAGCAAGGCGACGAAATAAAAACTTTGGTAATGGAGGGAGAAATAACCAGTACAGTAACTAACTTAAATAACTAAAATGAGCGATAAACCCAGCTATACAGAGGCATTTGCTGAATTGCAAACTATTGTAAGCGAAATTGAAGATGGCGAAATAAGTGTGGATGAACTTTCACAAAAAGTAAAACGCGCTGCCTTGCTTATTAAAATTTGCAAAGCCAAACTTAGTACAACCGAAGAAGACGTGAATAAAATTTTAAAAGAGTTAGAGGAAGGGGAGTAGCTGAACAATGATGAGTTCCACTGCAGAATCTAGTGTTTACTAAATTCAAAATGTAGTGCGATTTACACATTAATCAAGTTCGCTTAAGGACAAATATATTTAAGCGGAGTAAATACTTTTCTCTTAAATACTTTCAGATATTCTTTGTTTTAAAACTTGATATGTTTATCCGCAATTGTACCACACATTCAATTTGTTTTATAGGTATAGCTTAATCTTGTATTCGACTTTTATAAAACATGAAGTTTAACCACTATGAACACAAAGTTTGCACTAAGGGCACAATAGCTATTTTTTTATTTAATCCTATTTGTGTCCATTGTGTTTTTCTTTGTGGCCCTTGTGGTTTAAATCCTTTGATTCTAACTCTGTAGCTACATTTCTAAATAATGATTTTTTGATTTTAATTTTATTTTAAGTACAAAAGCAGATAAGCATAAAACTTGAATTAATTTAACTAGTTAACTTAAACAATGGGATTAAAAAAACTAATTGATAACTATGCTGCCTTTAATTTATGGGCAAATAATCACTTTGTTACTTGGTTACAAAGTCTTGATACACAGTTGTTGTATCAACAAATGCCATCTAGTTTTACCAGCATAGATTTTACATTGCAACATATATTGCGTACTCAAAAATATTGGTTGGCGTTTGTTTGCGAAAAGGATACTTCAACTTTTAGCTGGGCTGTATTTGAAAACGAAGTTGAGCGCATTTTAGAAGAATTAAATACTCAATCAGAAGAGATGCATAATACAATTTCTTCTTTTTCTGAAGAACAGCTTCAAGCAAAATTGATACTAGATTCACCCTGGGCAAAAAATCAGCTAAGTCGCTATGAATACATCCTACATGTTATTAACCATAGTACCTATCACCGCGGACAAATAATTACCATGGCCCGAAATATTGGAATTAGCGAACATATTCCGGCAACAGATTACAACTTTTTTAACACCCAATTAACTAGTAAATAGGACGGTTTTACTGCACGTTTGAATAAAATTTAACATGGAATTAAACAAAGTGTTAAATACTGGCCATTTAAAAAAGTGATAGCCATTAGCGCTGCAAATTAGTTATTGTAAATAAACAGTATAGAACTCAATTTTACAATGTATATAGTACTTGTATGACTATAACTACTTCTTTGTGTACATGATTTTTCTCATGTAACAATCTTTTTATTATGACTTATATTTGCACCCGATTTTTTAATACTCATCAACTCATATTGTATGTCGTCACACACTAAAACCTGCGCCATTATTGGTTGCGGTATTTCCGGTATAGGAGCTTCCATTCGCATGGCCAACAAAGGTTACAAGGTTACCGTTTTTGAAGCCAATGCATTTCCGGGGGGCAAACTTTCGCAGGAAACAATAAAAGGATATCGGTTTGATATGGGGCCTTCTGTTTTTACCATGCCTCAAAATGTAGATGAATTATTTATCCTTAGCGGGAAAAATCCTAAAGACTATTTTAATTACATACACCTAGATCCGGTATACCAGTATTTTTTTGAAGATGGTACCGTTATTCAAGGCTATCATACCAAAGAAAAAATTGCCAAAGAAATTGCTTCTAAAACAAAAGTAAGCGAACAAGCTGTTATTGACTATCTAAAAAATGTGGAGCAAAAGTACCACCTTACTGCTGATGTTTTTTTGCATAATTCTTTACACAAAGTAAAAAACTATTTTACCAAGCGGGTTGCAAAAGGTATTGCCAATTTTGGAAAATTGCAGGCTTTTAAAACCATGCATCAAGCCAATGCAGCTAAATTTGTTGATCCCAAAGTGGTGCAAATTTTTAATCGCTATGCCACTTATAATGGATCCAGTCCTTATATGGCGCCGGCTACACTTAATGTTATTCCGCACCTTGAAATAAACATGGGCGCATTTATACCTGTGGGTGGTATGTTTGCAATTACTGATTCACTTGTAAAATTAGGAAACGACATTGGAGTGAACTACCGTTTTTCTTCTCCGGTTAAGGAAATTGTAATTGAAAATAAGAAAGCCACCGGAGTGCGCACCGATGCCGGTGTCGAAAAATTTGATGTGGTTATAAGTAACATGGACGTGTACAATACTTACCATAAATTAATTCCGAATGCAAAAAAGCCTGAACGAACTTTGCGTCAGGAAAAATCGAGCTCTGCAATGGTATTTTATTGGGGAATAAAACACGAATTTAAACAATTGGGATTGCACAATATTTTGTTCAGCGACAATTACGAAAAAGAATTTTCAACCATTTTCAACGATAAAACCATTTACGAGGACCCAACTATTTACGTTAACATTTCCTCCAAACATGTACCTGAAGATGCACCTCCGGGTTGCGAAAACTGGTTTACCATGATCAATGTTCCAAATAACCAAGGACAAGATTGGGATAAACTCATTGAAACCACCCGCGAAAACATAATTAAAAAGGTTAATCGTTTGTTAAAAACCGATATACGGCCTTACATCGAATGTGAAATTGTGTTTGAACCACGTGTTATTGAAGCGCGCACTTCAAGCGCCTTTGGTGCAGTTTATGGAAATGCATCCAACAATAAATTTGCTGCTTTTTTACGTCATGCAAATTTTTCAAAGGACATTTCCAACCTCTATTTTTGTGGCGGCAGCGTGCATC
>Ga0268298_10002661_pt1 | contig 19324 bp, 15 predicted proteins | sample WWTPWeurt_MetaG_FD_194462 | JGI IMG/M metagenome (GOLD analysis project Ga0268298, IMG submission 194462) | Activated sludge microbial communities from WWTP in Nijmegen, Gelderland, Netherland - WWTP Weurt | ecosystem: Engineered > WWTP > Aerobic digester > Activated sludge | place...
ATGTCTCGGCGGCCGGGATCGCTTGCTATGCTGATCCTTCCCCTGGGAGTATCGTGCCCCTCCGGCATCTCGAAGAGCGCTCGCTCGACAAGTACTTCGACTCGATCCGCCACCTGCCCCTGCTCACGGCAGAGGAAGAGCGGATCAACGGGCGTCTGTGGCAGAACGACCGCAATCCCGAGGGGCTCCGCAAGCTGGTGGAAGGGAACCTGCGCTTCGTGGTCAAGGAGGCCCGCAAGTTCGAGGGCATGGGCCTCGACCTGCTGGACCTCATCAGCGAGGGCAACCTCGGACTTATCGAGGCCGCCAAGCGCTTCGATCCCGAGCGCCTGAACAAGTTCCTCACCTACGCCTCGTGGTGGGTGCGGCAGGCGATCTTCCACGCCCTCGCCGAGCACGGCAACAAGATCCGCCTGCCCCAGAAGGTGGCGGGGCACCTGGTGCAGCTCAACCGCGTGACCCAGAAGCTCAGCCAGTCCCTGGGCCGCCCGCCCATGCTGCAGGAGATCGCCCAGGCGGCGAACCTCAGCATCGAGGAGGTGGAGCGGCTGCAGGTGCTCCAGCAGACCACCTCCACCGTATCGACCGAGCAGGGCCTCGGGGACTCTGACCTCACCGTGGGCGACAGCCTGGAGCAGGAGGTGGAGCCCTCCGCCATGCACACGCTGGATCAGGAGGCCTTCCTGGAGCAGATCGAGGCCAGCCTGGCTTCCCTCAGCGAAAAGGAGCGGCGGATCATCACCCTGCACTTCGGAATCGGCGGAGAAGACCCCCTGACCCTCGAACAGATCGGGAAAAAGTTCGACCCGCCCATCTCACGCGAGCGGGTGCGGCAGCTGGAGGAACGGGCCTTCGCGCGCATCCGCGAGCGTCGCCGCGAGGTGCTGGGCGGCTTCCTCCGCGGGGGGGACGGGCCATGAAGGGCCGTCCCGACTGTCCCCGCTGCCAGGGCAAGGGCCTGGTCTTCGATCCGGATCCGCAGAAGCCGGTGCTGGTCTGCGGCTGCACCGCAGAGTTGGCGCCCGACGCCGAGACCCTGGGCCTGCCCGCCCGGTACCGCGAAGCGGAGTTCCCGCGCTTCTGGAAGTGGTGGAACAACGCCCAGGCCAGCGGGGTGCGGGCCCTGCTCGACCGCGTCCCGGACCTGGAGGACCTGCTGGCCCGCCCCGTCGATGAAGTCGGCGAACTGGAGGGCCGCGAGGAGCTCGTGAAGCTGCTGGCGGCCCTGCGCAAGCGCCCCGAGCACGGCATCCGACCCGCGGGGGCCGAGGGGCTCCACCAGTGGGCCACCACGGGCAAGCACAAGTTCCGCCACGGCTGGGAGCTGTGGTGGATCCACGGCCCCGCCCAGAGCGGCCGCAGCACCCTGGCCGCCGCGGCCCTGCGGGCCTGGACCGAGCGCACCGGCCGGGGCGGCGCCTTCGTCTCCGTGCGCACCCTGAGCCAGGCCATCAAGGACGCCTACTACGACGTGCGCAGCTTCCAGAACCAGGCCTTCCAGAGCGTGCGCGACCTCATTGAGCCCCTGCAGGACCAGCCCCTCCTGGTGCTCGATGACTGGGACCGCATGGACTCCGACATCCGCATCGCCGCCGCCCTGGCCCAACTGCTGGATCACCGCTACAGCGAGGAGCTGCCCACACTGCTCACCGCCGCCTATCCCCCCGAAGCCATGGACCGCCGCGAGAACCACCCCCTGGTGCGCCTGGAGGACGGCAGCCTCTTCGAGCGCCTGCGGGGTGCCGAGCGCGTGGAGATGGTGCCGGCCCTCCGGCCCTGGATCGATCGCATCGAGCGTTCCTAGCTGATGAGAGCCCTGCTCCGCGGCCTGCTCCGTCTGCACCTCACCCGGTCGCGGGGGCTTTGGGTCCTCATCGCCGGCCTGACCCTCGCCCTGGGCTGGGGCACGCTGCGGGTGGAGCGCGCGCTGGATCTCATGAGCCTCCTGCCCTCGGAGCATCCCGCCGTGCGCGCCAACCTCGAGGCGGGGGTGGGCCAGCAGGAGCTGCTGTGGCTGGTGGCCGAGGGCACCGAGGCCGACCTGGAGGCCCGCCGGGCCTGGGCCGAGGGCCTGGTGGACCGCCTCCTCACCATGGGGAACCTGCCCCTGAACGGCCTGGCCGCTGAGGGGCGGCTGTCGGATCCCATCCCCGTGCCGAGGCCCGGGGGCGTGAGTCCCTGGCCCGCGCTGCTGGCCGTGGGTGCCATCGCGGAAGGCGATGCTGCCGTGAGCCGGCTCACCACGGAGACCCTCTATGCTCTGGCGCCCGCCTGGCTGGGGGACCGCCTGGCGCCTCTGCAGGATCCCGTCGCCCTACAGGGGCGCCTGCAGGCCACGGCCAAGGCCCTGGCCTCGCCGGAGCCCCTGCCCGCGGCCCTGGCCCGGCTCGACCCCCTGGGCTTGCGGGACCTGGCCCCCCAGGATGGCGAGGGCATGGCCAAGGCCACGGCCCTGGGCCGGGCCTTCACCCTGCGGGTGCGGACCGGCTACTTCGAGACCAAGGACGGCCGCCTGGTGCTGCTGCCCCTGGTGGCCGGCTTCCCCGCCACGGACGCCAAGGCCACCACACGCGCCCTGACCTGGCTGGGCCGCGGCGCCGTCGGGCCCCTGCCGCCCTCCGCCAGCCTCCGCCAGATGGAAGCGGCCCTGGGCTCCGCCACGGACCGCGCCTTCCCCCTGCAGGTCACCGGGGCCCACGCCATCACGGCCTGGGAATCCCATCGCCTCACGGTGGAGGTGCTGCTGAGCCTGGGCCTCAGCTTCGTCCTCATCGGCCTCGTCTACTGGCTGGGCTTCCGCACGCTCGCGGGCTACGGCTTCGTCATGGTGCCGCTCCTGGTGGGCATGGTCTGGGCCCTGGGCCTCACGGGCTGGGTGCTGGGCCGCGTGAACCTCATGGCCGCGGGCTTCGGCGCGGTGCTGCTGGGCGTGGGCGATGATGTGGGCATCCTGCTCTTCAGCCGCTACCGGGATGAGCGCCGCTCGGGCCAGACCAAGCCCCGGGCCCTGCGCGCCGCCCTGCTCAGCACGGGGCCGGGCGTGGTGGCCGGCGCCCTCGCCACGGCCCTGGCCTTCCTGGCCCTGGCCTTCGCCCCCTTCCCCGGCATCCGCGACCTGGGCCTCACCACGGGCCTGGGCCTGCTGGCCTGCCTGGTGGCCACCTTCCTGGTGCTGCCGCCGCTCCTGCTCTGGCTGGACCGGGGTACGGGCACCTTCGCCCCGGGCCCCGAGCTGCCCACGGCCCGCCGCCGCGCCTGGGGCCCCTGGGTGGCGCTGGCCGTGCTGGTCCTGGCCCTCATGGGCGCTCCCCGCACGCGCTGGGAGGAGGACCTGCGCCGCTTCCGCGCCCAGGGCAACCCGGCCCTCAACCTGCAGGAGCGGCTCACCCGCAGCCTCGGCGCCAGCCTCCAGCCCTTGGCCATCCAGATCCCCCTGGAGGACCCGGACCGCCTGCCCGCCCGCTGGAACAGGCTGAGCCCCATCCTCCGGGAGGCCGGACTGCCCGTGCCCGACTGGAAGAGCCTTGATCCGGAGCTGCGCCACACGTTGGGTTCCGAGACCTGGCGCCGGCAGGTTCTGGAGGCCGCCGCCAGGGCGGGTCTGGATCCCGCCGGGCTCGAAGGGCCGCTGCGGGCCCTGGCCGCCGCCGCGTCCGATCCGGTGCAGCCCGTGGGCGCCCTGCAGGCCCTGCTGCCCCGGGCCACCCAGCCGGAGGACCACCGCCCCTGGAACCTGTGGGACGGCTTCCACCGGAACCGGAAGCCGGTTCCTCTGCCACCGGCCCTGACCGTGCCCCTGCGCCTGGACGAGGCCTCGCTCACGCGCCTCACGCCCCAGGTCGAGGCCGCCGGGGGGCGCTTCGTGGGCACCCAGCCCCTCTTCCGGGTGGTGAAGGGCATCGCCAAGGAGGCGGTGCAGCAGGCCGTGCTGCTGGCCCTGGCGGGCATCTTCGCGGTCATCGCGTACTTCGGCCGCAACCTGCGCTTCGCCGTCTACGCCCTGGTGCCCCTGCTGGCCAGCCAGGCCGGGGTCTTCGGCGCCCTGGGGTGGGGCGGGGAGCCCCTCACCTTCCTGTCCCTCATGGCCATCCCCATCGCCCTGGGCGTGAGCGTGGACACCGCCTTCAACCTGCTGCACCGGGCTCGTGGCGAAGCCGACGCGCCGCGCCGCGTGGCCCGGGTCAACGCCGTCTGCGCCGGCACCACCCTGGCGGGTTTCGGCGGCATGGTCTTCAGCGGCTACCGCGGCCTGCGGGGCCTGGGCCTCGCCTGCCTGGGCGGCGTGGCCCTGGCCCTGCTGCTCACCCAGTGGCTGCTGCCGGTGCTGCTGGAGCGCTGGCCGCTGAAGGCCGGAGAGAAGAAATGAGAACCGGAGATGGACAGAGATGAACGGAGATGAAAAGCCCAGCTTTATCCCCGTTCATCTCCGCAAATCTCCGGTCTTTCTCTTTTTTGGAGTAATCCTTGGCTGACCTGGATGCCATCACGGAGCGAATTCTCGGCTGCGCTTTCAAAGTGAGCACGGGGCTCGGTCCGGGTTTTTTGGAAAAGCTCTACGAGAACGCCATGGTCATCGAGCTTGAGCGGGCTGGCCTGCGCGTGGTCCGGCAGCAGCCTCTCTCGGTCTGGTACGACGGCATTCAGGTCGGCCAGTTCGCGGTGGATCTCCTGGTGGAAGAGCAAGTCCTCCTTGAACTCAAAGCCGTGAAGGCGCTGGAGGATTTCCACCTGGCGCAGGCCCTCAACTACCTGCGGGCATCCTGCCTCCCCGCCTGTCTATTGTTGAATTTCGGTGGGCCCAGGTTGGAGATCCGCCGCCTCCATCCAAGCCCATCCTGGCCCCGCCCCACCGCGAAGGAACCTCCGGCATGAATCCACTTCAATCCTTGATTGATGCGCGTCTTGCCTCGGGCCCCGTCCCTGCCGCGGAGGTCATGACCCTGGGCCTCTACCATCCGGAGCACGGCTACTACCGCCGCGCGGAAGGCCCCTGGGGCTTCGCGGGCAAGGACTACTACACGGCCCTGGACCTGGGACCGCTGTTGGGACAAACCCTGGCCCTGCGGCTGGAAGCCGCCTGGGAGCGCCTGGACCGGCCCGCGCGCTTCACGGCCCTGGAACCTGGTGCTGGGCGCGGCTGGCTGGGCCGCGATGTGCTGAACGCGGTATCTGGGCCCTTTGCCGAGGCCCTGGTCTATGTCCACCGTGACGACAACCCCGCGGCGAAACATGCGGCCGAGGAAGCCCTTGCTCCCTTCCTTCCGGCGAACCGAGCGCGGTTCGTCCCCGAGGCCGAAGCGCTGGAGCCCTTTGTGGGCGCGGTCTTCAGCAACGAGCTCTTCGATGCCCTGCCCGCCCAGCCCTGGCGCTGGGATGGCGAGCGCTGGACGCGGGAGGTGCTGACGGCCAGCGGGCCCGAGTGGCAGGCGGCGGATCCTGGCGAGGCCGGGGCCTGGTTCGCCGCCCACACCGATGGTCTGGAACCCCGCGATGGCAGCGTGTGGTGCGAGGCCCTGCCCAGGCTGGTCGAGGACCTCGCCGCGCCGTTGGAGGCGGGGCTCTTCCTGGCCGTGGACTACGGCGAGTCCGCCGACCGCCTGCTGGCCAAGGGCGCCGACCTGCGCCGCTTCAAGGCCCACGGCGTGGATGGCCGCTGGCACGAGGACCTGGGCGAGGCCGACCTCACCGCCGACGTGGACTTCACCCGCCTGGCCCACCTGCTCGAAGGCCACCGCTTCACGGGCCTGGGCCACGTGGAGCTGAGCAAGTGGATCCGCACCCACGCGCCCCTGGACCAGTGGGGCGCCCAATGGATGGCCCTCCCCGAACCCGACCGCAAAGCCCGCACCGAGAACCTGCTCCAGCTCACCCTCCCCGGCATGATGGGCAGCCGGTTCAGGGTGCTGGAGGGGTGGAAGGAAAGAATTTTTTAACCACCGATGAACACCGAGGAACACCGATAAAAGCTGATGAACACCCAGGCCATTCCGTAAAATGGGCAGCAGGACCAGGGAATCCTGCGATTTGGAGTGAGTGGAGAAGTAGTCATGTTAAACGAAAAGATCTCCGAGACCATAAACCAATTGATTGCACGAAAAACACTGAAAATGCTGCGATTCATAATTGCGATCGGATTATTTGCTACTTGGGGGGGATTGCGTCTCGAGGCGGTAGCCCCGGAGACAAACAATGTTGTAAGAATCTGCTTTGTTGATTCCAAAGGACAGGCAATCCCTTACTATGCGAGTCATCGAGTGTACTTAGCGGGCGACCAGGATCGTGCTGAATTCCGGAACTACATTCAGAATGCATGGGATGAACTGCTTCCCCACGAAGAAATCGGTGGAGGTATTGGGCCAAGTAAAAATGACACAACTCCTTATTTCATTAAAGAATTGGATTTAAACTGGTGGGATTCATTCACCGAATCCGCGTTGAAGCGTTTCCGGTCCGCTGGATATTCTGGGCCTGTCGAAGAATATTTTTACCATGTTTTTCCAAATGGTTATGTTCATGTTTTGGCCCGGACAGAGGTAGAAAAAATGAAGCGGGACCAAATCAATGTTTTGGTGATCTATGGGGACCTTGGATCTGGACAATGGAAAGATCTAGGGAACTTTCTTTTTAAGGCCGCCTATTACTGGCGAGTAAACAAAGGTTCCCAAAAGGACTTGCTAAAACAATGTGATTCTTTAATTGAAACGAATTTGAAGGCAGGGAATCTTGCGTGGGCAGGGAATTTGTCTTTCGTGCGTGAAATGTGGTTAGGCGGGGCGTCCCGGGCTGGTTTATTTGGCCACAAAGAACAAGGCCTGATCCCCAATGAAGACAGAGAATTACCCTGGAGAAATTCCGCACGCTCCTTTTTGCCGGGGAGGTTCTTTTGTTCTGGGAAAGCCCCTACAGCCCTACAGAGCATTGAAAAAAGAACTTGAATTAAACCCTTCTGATTCTCGAGCGTTATTTTGGACTAGATCCTTGCCGTGGATCAACGGATTTTCTCCAACAGAAACAAATAAAACAACCACGGACTACATTAAAGAATGCCAGCGTGTTTGGTCAGAAGAAAATGTTAAATTGTCACAATATCATAAATTTTGGTTTTTAATTGAATTTCTAGAAACATGTGTGGGCATGACATTCTCTGAAAGAAATTGGTTAGATAAAACTGATATTAAGCATGATTTGGATATCGATTGGGCCAAAGCAGAATTAGATCCTTTGATTAAACGGTTTACATTTCTAAGGCTCCAAACAGACAATTTAAACAACTGGATCGAATATTTAAAGGATCCGTCTCGAAAAAATTTAACTAAATAATAAAATTCAAATTATTATAATCTTTTGGCAGTGCGGTGCTTTGAGTAAACCTCAACATGTCGGTTGGCGATCAACCCCGAGAGTCTCAAATGCAGCCGGAGGCAGAATCGTTCGGATGAACCCTTCCAATTTAATCGGTATTCATCAGTTTTGATCGGTGTTTATCGGTGGTTCATTTTTGCTTTTCCGACCACACCGCCACCTCAATCCCACTCGGCCGCGCCGCATCGTGGAACACGGTGTGGGTGGCCTTCTGGTAATCGGTGGCGACGGCTTTGTTGATGTCCATGAACACCTGGGGATTGCGGTCCATGAGGGGGAACCAGGTGCTCTGGAGCTGCACCATGACGCGGTGGCCCTTCTTGAAGGTGTGGAAGATGTCGTTCATGGACCAGGCCACGCGGGTGGGCTGGCCGGGGGTGAAGGGCGCGGGGTGTTCGAGGCTGTCGCGGAACTTGCCGCGCATGACCTCGCCGCGGACCAGCTGCTGGTAGCCGCCCATGGGATTCGGCGTGCGGTCCCAGGGGGAGCCGCTGGGCTTGAAGTCGGGGTTCTTGAAGGCGTCGGGATAGACATCGATGAGCTTCACCACCCAGTCCGCATCGGAGCCCGTGGTGGCCACGTAGAGCTCGGGGCGCAGGGGGCCGGCGAGGGTCAGATCCTCCTTCAGAGGCTCGGTCTGGTACACCAGCACATCGGTGCGCCGACCCGCGAAGCGCTGGTCGGCGGTCATGTACTCCTTGGGCATGCCGATGGCCACCTGCTCGATGAAGGGCACGGGCTTGGCGGGGTCGGAGATGAAGGTGTCGGCACCGCCGTCCGGTGACGGCGGCGTGAGGGCAAGGCCGCCGCGGGGCTGAAGGTAGAACTTCGCGTCTTTCACCGCTTTCGGCGGCCAGGCCTCGAGCTGGTGCCAGCGGTTGGCGCCAGTCTCGAAGACCGTGGCCTTGGCCAGCCCGGGATCCTTGGCGCCCTTCAGGTGGTGCCGGAAGAAGGGGAGGAGCACCTCGGCCTGGAACCACTCGGAGGTGCGAGCCCCGAACTGCACGGGGCCCAGGTGATCGCCCGCGCTACGCTCCCAGCCCCCGTGAAACCAGGGGCCCATGACCAGCCGGTTGTCCGTGGCGGGACTCTGGTGCCCGAGGGTCTGGAACACCTGCAGGGCGCCGAAGAGGTTCTCCGCGTCGAACCAGCCGCCCACGGTGAGCACGGCGGGCTGCACGCCCTTCAGCTGGGGCCGCAGGTTGCGGGCCTGCCAGAAGGCGTCGTAGGTGGGGTGGTCCAGCATCTCGTTCCAGAAGGCGACGTCCTTGGTGTACTGCCGCGTGGTCCCCGTGGGGCCCAGGCGCAGGAACCACTCGTAGCCGTCCGAGGTGCCGTGGTCGAGCGGGGTGGGCCAGGCCTTGGTGGGCGCGGGCCGGGGCTTCCCGAAGGAGGTCATGAAGTTGAAGGCGTGGGGCAGCCAGAGGGCGCCGTTGCGGTGGAAGTCGTCGCCCTGGAACCAGTCCACGATGGGGGCCTGGGGCGACACGGCCTTGAGCGCCGGGTGACCGGACAGGGCACCCACCGCCGAGTAGAAGCCCGGGTAGCTGATGCCCCACTGGCCCACGCGGCCGTTGTTCCCATCGACATGCTTGAGCAGCCACTCGATGGTGTCGAAGGTGTCCGTGCTCTCGTCCACCGCGCCGCCACTCACGGCGCGCTGGGGCCGCATGTTCACGAAGTCACCCTCGGACATCATCCGGCCCCGCACATCCTGGTACACGAAGATGAAGCCCTCGGCCTGGAAGCGGGGCGAGGGCCCCAGGTGCTCGGGGAAGGCCTCCTCGCCGTAGGGCCACACGCTGTAGGGCGTGCGCTGCATGAGGATGGGGTAGGCGCGGCGGGTGTCTTTCGGGGTGTAGATGGCCGTGAAGAGCTTCCTGCCATCCCGCATGGGGATCAACACCTCGCGCTTGGCGTAGTGCGCGCGCACGCCTTCGGCCTGGGCTTCCGCCCCGGCTCCCTGGGCGGGCAACGGCGGCGCCCCCCACCCCAGCAGGGTGAACAGCAGGACGGAAACCCGCAGGGCGCGACGCAGGAACATGGATACTCCAGGGGTGTAGCCCTCATCATACGGGGTAGGTCCGGCGGTGGAGGGCGAGGCCTCTCTCCCTTCCCTTAACCCTCGACTGGAAGGCCCGCTTTTGCTGAACTGATGGATCGCCCCCCGCCGGGGCCCAGGCAAGGAACTCCGATCCCATGACCCGTCCCTCGTTTCATCAGCCCGCCGAGTGGGACCGCCACAGCGCCTGCTGGCTGGCCTGGCCCAGCCACGGCCACCTCTGGCAGGAGAACCTGGCCCCGGCCCAGTCGGAGTTCGCCGCCCTCTGCGTGGCCATCGCCGAAGATGGCGGCGAGCCCCTGGACCTGCTGGTGCAGGACGACGCCGCAGAAGCGGAGGCCCTGGCCGCCTTGGCGCCCGTGCTCGCCAAAGTCCGCTTCCACCGGATTCCCGTGGGCGACATCTGGTTGCGGGACACGGCGCCGATCTTCGTGAAGGAGGGCACCGGGGCCCTTTTTGCGGCCTGCTTCCGCTTCAACGGCTGGGGCGAGAAGTATGTGCTGCCTGAGGATGATCGAGTGGCGACACGGGTGGGCGCGGCGAGTGGTCAGTCCATGACCTGGCATGACTTTGTCCTGGAGGGCGGCTCCGTGGAGGTGGATGGCGAGGGCACGGTGCTCACCACCCGCCAGTGTCTGCTCAACCCCAACCGCAATCCCGGCCTGTCCCAGACCGAGATCGAAGCCGCCCTGCGCACGAGCCTGGGCGCCGAGAAGGTGCTCTGGCTGGACGAGGGCCTGCTCAACGATCACACCGACGGGCACATCGACACCCTGGCCCGTTTCACAGCGCCGGGCGTGGTGGTGTGCATGGAGGCCCGGGATCCGGCCGATCCGAACGCGGCCATCCTCGACCGCCTGGCGGCGGATCTCGCGGTGATGACCGATGCCCGGGGCCGCCGCCTGCAGGTGGTGCGCATTCCCTCGCCGGGCCTGCTGGAGAACGAGGACGGCGAGCCCATGCCCGCCAGCTTCGTGAACTTCTACATCGGCAACGAGACGGTGGTCGTGCCCACCTACGGCACGGCCTTCGACGCCGAGGCGGTGGCGGCCATCGCCCGCCTCTTCCCCGGTAGGTGCACCGTGGGCCGCTCCGCCCGGGCCATCCTCAGCGGGGGGGGAGCCTTCCACTGCATCACCCAGCAGCAGCCGGAGGTCCTGTGAACAGCATCCGCGTCGCCGCCACCCAGTGCGCCTTCGGAGCCAGCCTCGACGAGAACGTGGCCCGGGTGGAGGGCCTCGTGCGCGAGGCCGCGGCCCGGGGGGCCCAGGTGATCCTGCCCTCGGAGCTGTTCGAGGGCCTGTACTTCTGCCGCGAGGAAAAGGATGAATTCTTCGATTGGGCGAAGCCCGTGGCAGGCCATCCGACGATTGCCCGCTTCCAGGCGCTGGCCAAGGAGCTGGGCGTCGTGATCCCCGTCTCCTTCTTCGAGCGCGACGGCCACGCCCACTACAACAGCCTGGCCATGGTGGATGCCGATGGCGCCCTGCTGGGCGTCTACCGCAAGAGCCACATCCCCGACGGGCCCGGCTACGAGGAGAAGTTCTACTTCCGGCCCGGCAACACCGGCTTCAAGGTGTGGGACACGCGCTTCGGGAAGCTCGGCGTGGGCATCTGCTGGGACCAGTGGTACCCCGAGTGCGCCCGGGCCATGATGCTGATGGGGGCGGAGCTCCTGCTCTATCCCACGGCCATCGGCACCGAACCCGAGAACCCCGGCCTGGATACCAAGGACCTCTGGCAGCGGGCCATGATCGGCCATGCCGTGTCCAACGTGGTGCCCGTGGTGGCCTCCAACCGCATCGGCCTGGAGGGCGACCAGACCTTCTACGGCCACTCCTTCATCGCCGACCACCGCGGCGAGAAGGTCGCCGAGCTGGGCCGCGCCGCCAGCGGCGTCATCACCGCGGACTTCGACCTGGAGGAGATCCGCCGCAACCGGGCCTCCTTCGGCTTCTTCCGCGACCGGCGGCCGGATCTGTACGGACTGATCGCGAAGACGGACTGAAGCGCGGCTAGGCCATCGCCCCGGTGGCCAGCTTTCCGGCGCGGCGCCGGCCCGCGGCGGCGATCTCCCGCACGCCCTCGATGGCGGCCTGGATGTGGGCCTCATGGTTGAAGGCGCCGATGCCGAAGCGCACCGCGCCGTGGTGGGCCGTGCCCAGGTGCTCGTGGACCATGGGCGTGCAGTGCAGACCCGTGCGGCAGGCGATGTTGTGGTCCACGTCCAGCATGGTGCCCACGTCCGCGGCCTCCAGCCCTTCCACGTTGAAGGACAGCACGCTGATGCGCTCGCGGCCGGGGATGTCCTCGGCGCAGTAGAGCGTCACGCCCTCGATCTCCCGGAGGGCGTCCCGCAGCAGCCGCCACAGCGCCATCTCGTGCTGGTGGATGGTGGCGAGGCCCAGCTGGTTCACCCAGGCCACGCCGGCGTTGAGGCCCGCGATGCCCGGCAGGTTGGGCGTGCCGTACTCCATGCGGTAGGGGTACTCGTCCAGGTGCTGGCGCTGGACGCTCTTCACGCCGGTGCCGCCGGCGCGGGTGCGGCGGAGCTCCACGCCCTCGCGGACATACATGCCGCCGATGCCCATGGGGCCCATGAGGCTCTTGTGGCCGGTGAAGCAGACGATGTCGGCGTTCAGCTCATCCATCTTCACGGGCACCATGCCCGCGCTCTGGCTCACATCCAGGATGAAGCGGATGCCCCGCTCCCGGCAGGCGGCCCCGATGGCGGCCGCGTCCTGCACGGTGCCGATGACGTTCGAAGCGTGGTTCATGACGCAGGCCTTGGTATCCGGGCGGAAGCGGCGGATGATCTCAGCGGGATCCACGTAGCCGGTCTCGTCGAAGTCAACCCAGTCCACGGGGCTGCCCTCTTGCTCCAACTTCCAGAGGGGCCGCAGCGTGGCGTTGTGCTCCACGTGGGTGGTGACGATGTGGTCGCCGGGCTGGAGGCTGCCCCAGATGGCCAGGTTCAGCGCGTCGGTGGAGTTGTAGCTGAACACCAGGCGATTGGGATCCGTGCCGCCGAAGAAGTCGCAGAGCAGGTGCCGGGTGTCGTCCACCAGGGCTCCCGCCTCCAGGCAGAGGTCGAAGCCGCTGCGCCCCGGGTTCACGCCCGCCGAACGGTAGAAGGTGTCCATGCGCTCGTAGACCACCTGAGGCTTGGGGAAAGAGGTGGCCCCGTTGTCGAGGTAGATCATCTTCACTTCGGGGGGAATGGGCAGGTTGAGCAGGGTCATGGCTGGGCCTCCGCAAGCGTGGGCGGGACGAGGGCCGCGGCGACGAGCTCCGCCACGGTCTTGATGTGGACCTTCAGCTGGTATTCCTTGTTCAGCTCGCTGAGCTGATCGATGCAGTTGTGGCAGGGCGCGGCCACCACCTTGGCGCCGGTGGCCTTGATCTGATCCGCCTTCATGCGGCCCGCCTTCAGCCGCCGGCCCCGATACCGGGACATGGCCAGTTGGCCGCCGCCCCCGCCGCAGCAGTAGTTCTCCACGCCGTGGGGGGCCATCTCCACCAGATTCGAGACCGCCCTCCGTAGCACGCGACGCTGGGGCTCCGAGATGCCGCCATGGCGCACCAGGTTGCAGGGATCGTGGAGGGTCACGGGGTGCGGATTCTTCGTGGGGTCCACCTGGATCCGGCCCGATTCCAGGTACCCATCCATGAGCTCCAGGATGCTCACCACGGGGAAGGGGAAGACCCGCTTCAGCCACTCCGGGCCCATCCAGCGGGCGCTCTGGTAGCCGTGGCCGCACTCGCCGATGACCAGCACCTCGCAGCCCAGGCGGGTCATGGCCTCCGTGAGGTTCTTCACGATGGCCGCGGCCTGATCATCCTCGCAGGTGAACAGCGCGTAGTTGGTGAGGTCCCAGCCCGCGTCGCTGGCCAGGGTCCAGTCCTCGCCCGCGGCCCAGAAGACCTTGGCGCTGGCCTGCAGGGAAAGTGGGAAGAACTTGGCCTCGCGAGGGTTCACGGTGAAGAGGCAGCGGGCGCCCTGCTTGTCCAGCGGGATGCGGGCCTCCGGATCGCCGGTCTCCGCCTGGAGTTCCTCCTCGATCCACTCCACGGTCTCGACCCACTCCTCGCGCTCGATGGCCATGTTGTTGCCGTGTCGCAGGCTGTTGTCCACGGTGGCCTGGAGGTCCTCGGGCACCAGGCCCATGGCGCCCAGGGCCCGGCGGGCCGCGCGGAACAAGGTGGGCATGGGGATGCCGATGGTGCAGTTGAGGGAGCAGCGGCCGCAGAGCGAGCAGCGGCCGAAGACGGCGTCCACCCAGGCGCGGGCCATGTCGCGGTCGAGGCGTTTCGCCCCCACCAGCCCTGGCGCCAGGCGGCCCATGGGGGTGAAGTGGGCCTTGAAGACGGCGGCGATGTGATCGAGCTTGCGCCCCGGCACGTTTTCCAGGGCGGGCTCCGTGCGGTGGTAGTGGCAGCTGTCCGCGCAGAGGCCGCAACGGACGCAGGCGTTCAGGAAGCCCGCCTCGGCCTCCTTGAGGTGGTGGCGGAAGACCTCCAGCCCCTTGGCGAGGGTCTCTTCCGTGAGCGCCCCGAGCTGGGCTTCGAGCTCAACGGCCATGGGCACCTCCCGGCGGGAAGACGCCCCGGCGGCCGAAGAAGGCCCCGAGGTGCCGCCGCGCCACGAAGAAGAAGAGGCTGTGGCGGAGCTTGCCCAGGGGCACGTAGAGCAGGAGGAGCATGGCGCTCAGCAGCCAGGGGGTGCTGGGCCCGAAGATCGCGAGCGCCACGAAGGCCGTGGCCAGCAGGTTCGAGAGGACGTCGTCCGGCGTGGACAACCCGCGCAGTTCCGGCTTCAGCGCACGCTTCAGCAATAGGCTCAGGCCACCCAGCGTCCCCAGCCCCAGCAGCGCCTGGACCAGCAGCCGCAACGGGCCCGGCAGCGAGACCTCGGCCAGGGTGATGGCGAGGAGGCCCAGGGCCGTGAAGATCCCCGCGTGGTAGGCCAGCCCGGCCAGGTAGGAGGGCAGGTGTTCGCGGACGCTTTCCTTGGCCGTGGGGCTCATGGCCCCAGTGAAGGCGTAGCGCACGCCGGCGGCTGGATCTCCCGCGGGGGCCGCATGGAGGGCGCGCTGGCCGTAGGCGCGGGCCTCGGCGTGGAGCAGGGCCAGGCCCGCCGCGGCCCAGGCGGCCGACGCGAGCACCCCGATGACCAGGAGAGGATGCATGGTGGCTCCTAGACGCAGCCGTCCGGCTTGGGCAGGCCCGCCAGCTTGCAGGCGCCCTTGGCGGGGCCGCTGGGGAAGAGGTCGTAGATCTGCTGCAGGCGCAGGCCCGTGCCCTTGCAGACGGCCCGGACCATGGGGGCCCCTTGCTTCTCCTCGAAGTGGGCGCGGATGAACCGGATGACCGCCCAGTGCTCCTCGCCCAGGGCGTCGAGCCCTTCCTCTGACTGGGCCAGGGCCCGGGCCAGGTCCTCGTTCCAGAGGGAGGGATCCTCGAGGAAGCCCTCCTCGTTCAGGGCCACCACCTGTCCGTTGAAAACCAAGCCACTCATGGATCCTCCGAGGCCGGGCGACCGGCGTCCGATATCAGGGGTGGATTTTGTGTGGATTAAATTGAGAATTGTATGCATGACAATCTGGGTGCCCGACCTCTCCGCGGATTCCCGGCCCACCTACCTGGCCGTGGCCGATGCCATCGGAGCCGCGGTGCGCCTGGGTCAGCTGCGGCCCGGGGACCAGCTCCCGACCCACCGCGCCCTGGCCGACCTGCTGGGGGTGAATGTGAGCACGATCACGCGGTCCTACCGGGAGGCGGCCCGGCGACTGCTGGTGGGCGGCGAGGTGGGCCGCGGCACCTACGTGCTGGGTCTGGCCTCGGAGGCGGCCCTGTTCGCCTTCCAGAACCGGCCCGAGGGGGGTGTCATCGACCTCTCCACGAACCGGCCCCCCGTAGGTCTGTCCGAGGGGGATCTGAGCGAAGGGCTCGCCGCCCTCGGCCAGGGTGGGCGCTTCCTCAACTACCCGAGCCCCGGGGACACCCGCCTGCACCGGGAGGCGGCGGCCGCCTGGATGGACCGCCGGGGGCTGCGGGCCGAACCCGACCGCGTGCTGGTCTGTGCCGGGGCCCAGCATGCGGTGGAGACCGCCCTGGGCCTCCTGGGCGAACACGGGGATCTGGCCTGCGAGGCCCTGGTCTATCCGGGCCTGAAGGCCGTGGCCCGCCACAGCCAGCGCCGCCTCCACCCCATGGCCATGGACCAGGAGGGCGTCCTGCCCGCGGCGCTGGAGGCGGCCTGCCGGGCGGGGCTCCGCGTGGCAGTGCTCTCGCCCACCCTGAACAACCCCACCACCGCCACCCTGGGCCTGAGGCGTCGGGAGACGATCGTGGCCATCGCGCGAAAGCACGACCTCCTCCTGGTGGAGGAGGATGTGTACGGCCTGCTGCCCGAAGAGGCCCCACCGCCCCTGGTGGCCCTGGCGCCGGAGCGGGTGCTCTACGTCACCGGCCTCTCCAAGACCGTGGCCCCGGGCTTGCGGCTGGGCTACCTGCTGCTGCCGCCCATGCTGCAGGCCCGGGCCCGGGAGGCCGAGCACCACACCACCTGGTATGTCACGGCCCTGACCATGGCCCTGGGCACGGCCTGGCTGGAGGACGGCACCGCTTGGCGCCGCCTGGGGGCCCAGCGCAAGGAGCTGGCGGCCCGGCACCGGCTCTGCGCCCAGGGTCTGCGCCGGCTCCAGTGGCGCGGCGAGCCCCACTGCCCCCACGTGTGGCTGCCCGCGCCGCCCGGCGGACCGGAGCGCTTCACGCGGCGGGCCCTGGAGGCGGGCGTGGTGGTGGTGCCCTCCGAGGTCTTCGCCGCCACGCGGGCGGTGCAGGAACCGGGCCTGCGCATCTCCATCGGCGCCGCGCCGGACCGGGCCACCCTCGTCCAGGGCCTGGCCCGGCTCGAGGCCGTGGCGGAAACCCTCGGGGCTGAGGAGGGTTAGACCCGGAACTGACCCACCAGGTGGTTCTGGTCTTCGGCGACCCGGGCCAGCTCGGCGGCGGTGCGGGCCACCTCGCTCACCGTGCGGGCCATCTGCTCGGTGGCCGTGGCGTTGTGGGCCACGCGGCTGAGGTTCTCGTCCACCTGCTGGGCCACCTCGGTGCTGGTGCGGGCCTGCTCGTCCGCGGCCGCGCCCACCTCGAGGATCATGGCCGCCAGGCCCTGGATGTTCGTCTCGATGGTGCCCAGGGCGGCCACGGTGGCGTTCACCATGTCGGCGCCGCGATCCACGGAGGCGTTGCTCTGCTCGATAAGCTGGCCGATCTCCCGGGCGGCGGCACCACTTCGTTCGGCCAGCTTGCGGACTTCCTCGGCCACCACGGCGAAGCCCTTCCCCATGGCCCCGGCCTTGGCGGCCTCGATGGCAGCGTTGAGCGAAAGCAGGTTGGTCTGCCGGGCGATGTCCTGGATGAGCCGCACCGCGGCCACCATGCGCGTGGTGGCCGCGCGGATGTCCTCCATGGCCTGGGCACTCTCGCCGCCGGCTTGGGAGCCCTGGGCCACGGCGGCCACGGCCGCCTCGGATTCCTTCTGGGAGCGCCGGATGTTGCCGGAGACCTGCTCGATGGAGGCGGACAGCTCGGTGACGGCGGCGGCCACGCGCTCGAAGGCGGCCCGCTGGGCCTCGGAGTTCTGGGCGAGGCTGGCGCTGGTGGCGGCCATCTGCTCGCTGGAGGCGGAGAGCTGGGTGGCGCCGCTGGCCACGGAGCCCGACGAGCCCGTCATGTTCTGGAAGATGCCGCGGAGCCGGGCGTTGTAGGCGTTGAAGGCGATGGCCACCTGCGCGATCTCGTCCTCGCTTTCGACGGCCAGCTCGAGGGTGAGGTCGCTCTTGCCCAGGCCCTCGGCCATGGACTTCAGGGGCCGGGTGATCCAGAGGCTGATGCGGTACACCAGGAAGAAGGTGACCATCCACACGATGAAGGAGATGACGAAATTGAAGACAAAGGAGCGCCAGAGGGGCTCGGAGAGATCGAAGCCCTTCTGGATCAGGCCCTTGGCGGAGAGCAGCTGGTAGTCGTTCCAGGTGTCGTGGAGGTTGAAGTAGGCATAGCCCGCCAGGGGCAGGGCCAGGAGGAGGACGAGCTTTCCCCTCACGCTCAGGCGGCTGGACAGCGACATTCAGGACTCCCTTGGGGCGGACGCGATGGGGACAACCCCCCTGCATCGGAATCGGAGGGTCCCGTCCTGAGTTAGATGAAGAGCTTGAGGGTCTGGTCCAGGGTTCTTATGACGGAGAGCACATGGAAGGGCTCCATCACCAGGTAGTCCACGGCTCCGGCCGCCACGGCGCGGTTGCGCTTCAGGTCGGCGTCCTCATCGGTGCCGGCGAGCAGCACGGGCAGGGGGCAGGCCTCGTCCTGGACCAGGCGGCGGCAGCGCTCCATGGCCGTGCCCGCCCGCAGCTTTTGGTGGATCAGCACCAGGCGGACTCGCCCCCAGCCCTGTTCGTCCACGCCCAGGTCCCGGAGGGCGGGACGCAGGGGCCCCGGCCCCGGGTCGAAGGCGGCCACCCCGAACTTGCGGCCGATGGCCTCGCCCAGGCGCGCCGGGAAGGCTTCGCCCTCGCCCAGCACCAGCACCAGGGGGTCGCGGTCCACCAGGATCCGAAGCTGGGCCGTGGCGGGCTTGGAGGCTTCCTTGCGGACTGTCAGGCGGCTGGATTCCAGGCCGCCGGGGTTGAAGCGGGAGCGGTCGCGGTTGGCCTGGGCGTGGCGGGCCTCCAGCATCCACTGGCGATAGCGGCTCACGGCCATCCGATCAGCCGAATCCGCGAGGCGGAGCCCCCAGGTCTTCTCGCCGAAGTAGGCCACCTTCACGGCCAGGACGATGCCCTCCCCCGCCGGGGGCTTCACCTCCACCGTGGAGGCGGCGTTGAGCCGCAGCATGTCGCCCAGGACTTTGGTGCCCGGGGGCGGGGCCAGCTCCAGGCCGTCCTCGCCGAAGGCCGTGGCCTTCCCATCCTGGATGTCGTTGCGCTGGTCCGAGAAGGAGCAGGGGATGGGCCGGTCGGGCACGAAGTCCGCCAGGCGGTGGGCATCCACGGCCCGCAGGAGCCGGGGCAGGGTCACGTGGCAGGCTTCGACGCCGTGGAGCCGGCCGTGGCCCTGGAAATCCACCACGGCCTCGAAGAGGAGGCCCCGGTCCAGCACTTTCAGGGTGAGGCGGGCCCCCGGCTTCAGGCGCCACTGGCCCCGCTCCAGATCCGAGATGCCCAGGATGATCCGGTCCGGCGTCTCGGCCAGCACCTTGAACTCCCCTTGCAGTTCCCCGAACTGCACCTGGACCACGTCCTCGCCCTCGCACAGCCGCTGGAAGACCATGCGGACGGCCTCGGGCTGGTCCTTGTTGAGGTTGCGGGCTGCCATGCCGCCCTATCGGGCCCTGGCCGCCAGACTCAAGCTTCGCCCAGGATGCCCCGGACGGCGGTGTAGGGATCGAGCGTGTGGTCGGCGATGCCCCGGAGGGCGGCTTCCACCCGATCCGGCCCGGCCTGGGCCTTGGCGCGGCGCACCGCCTCCTCGGCCAGCAGCGACTCGAAGCGCAGCCGGGCCCGCTCCCGGGCCTTCCGGGCCAGGCCCCCGTGCGCCCGCAGCCAGTGGCCGTGCTCTCCCACCTGGGCCAGGAGCTCGGACACACCCTCCCCCTGTTGGGCCACGGTGCGGAGCACCGGCGGATCCCAGCCCTGGCTCATGGCCAGGGACTTCATGGCTTCGATTTCCCGCTCCACCTGGTCGGCACCCTCGCGGTCGGCCTTATTGATGACGAAGAGATCGGCCACTTCCATGATCCCGGCCTTGATGGCCTGGATCTCGTCGCCCATGCCGGGCACCAGCACCACGCAGCAGGTCTGGACGCAGGCCACCACATCCACCTCATCCTGG
>Ga0268298_10002663_pt1 | contig 19309 bp, 17 predicted proteins | sample WWTPWeurt_MetaG_FD_194462 | JGI IMG/M metagenome (GOLD analysis project Ga0268298, IMG submission 194462) | Activated sludge microbial communities from WWTP in Nijmegen, Gelderland, Netherland - WWTP Weurt | ecosystem: Engineered > WWTP > Aerobic digester > Activated sludge | place...
CGAGCGAGGCTTGCCGTCTTAACGAGTTGTGCGCGGCTGTCAGGGGCCGCTTTGTGGAGCCCCGGGAGGGGCTCCGGTTTTCTCGCCTCTCGGCTGGATTTCTACCCACAACGGCCAGGCCGCGCCGGCTGATCCGGTCTCTCGCGGGTTGGCGGCGAGGCCTGCCCAAGGCCGTCAAAAAGCGCGCCATAGGTTGGCTCGTCTCTATCCGTACCTTTCGACCTGGCTGAACTCCCAGGATTCATCCCGGCTTGGCTCGCAAACCGGGCAACCCGCGCCCTTCGTTTTCTCCGCGTGATCACCATATTCACTCCTCCAGACACAGCCACAATTTATCGGGAGAGAATCGATGCTGATCCAGGGGCCACTTACCATCGGGGTCCTGCCCAATGCCCAGCGTCAGGGCTACGAACTGCACCTGAGTTTTACCCGGGACTTTCGCCGGATGAACCTGAGCGACCAGGGGCGCGTCCTGGGTGAGTATCTCGCGCAACTCAATGAAACCATCCCCCACCTCGCCGAGGACGACCGCAATCGCGCCGGGATGTTGATCGTGCAACAACTGGTCGAACAGCTACTACCCCATGTCGAGACCGGTGAGCTCGCCCTTGAGGACAGCATTGTGGTCGAAATCGGCCCGGACAACCCTTTCACCAACCTCGTCAGCCTGATGCGCCAATGAACGCCGGCGATTGGGTCCTCGAAGGCCGGGCGGAAAACTTTTCCCGGCTGGTCCTGGAAAATTCCGCCAAAGGGCCGGTATTGGTGGATTTTTGGGCGCCCTGGGTGGGCCCTTCCCACCGCCAGCGGGAGATGTTATTGGCCTTGGCGCAGGAGTATGGCGGGCGCGTCCTCCTGGTGACGGTGAATACCGATCAGCAAAAGGCCCTGGCCCGGGAGTACGGCGTACAGAGTCTGCCCTTGTGCCAAGTCTTCCGCCATGGCCGGGTGGTGGACACCATCCGGGGGGTGCAGACCGAAGCCGATTATCGAGCCATTCTGGAACGACACCTGGAGCCGCGGAGACATCCGGCCATCGAGACGGCCATGGAAGCCTGGCAGCGGGGCGAACGGGAGCGAGGGATACGCCTCCTCGCCGAAGCGGCCATGGCCGAACCCGAGATCCTCTCGTTGCCCCTGACCCTGAGCCGGCTGTTGATACAAATGGATCGCTTCGAGGAGGCGCGGACGGTGCTTGAGGCCCTGTCGGGCGAGGCCGGAAACGACCCCAGGGTGATGGCCTTGCTGACCCATGTGGAATTCATCAGTGAGGCCGCGTCCGCCCCCCCGCTGGAGGTCCTGCACGCGACCCTGCAACTCGAACCCGGGGATCTCCAGGCCAGATACCGATTGGCGGCCCGGCTCCTGGTGGAACAGGATGACTATGCCGGTGCCCTGACCCAGTTGATGGAGATCCTGCGCCAGGATAGGGAGTTTGCGAAAGGTCGGCTCAGGCGGAGTCTGCCGGTGCTCTTCAACCTGCCGGGGATAAACGCGCCGGAATTAGCGGTCTATCGGGCGGAATATCTCCGTCTCCTGTCTCCTTGAGGCTGGCTGCCTCTCCTGGGTGACCGATCCAGATCCCGGGCCGAAGGCTCCAAGAGCAAACCAGCCTCGGTCGGCCTTCCGGGCATCGACAGAAAACGGCCATTTTTCGTTCTTCTTTGAAGAACAATATCTCTTTTGGATGGGTATTGTTCTCGGATCGAGAACAAAAAATCGGGCCACGGGGCTCGTGCCCGGAAGTGATGTAGGTGTAGGCGCCGCCGCGGACTTGATCGGGGGATGGCTGGCGCTCGTGTCACGGAAAGGGCCAGCGCGGGCCTGCCCGCGCTCACGGCTCGCGTCGCATTCTTCTCTTCGGAAAAAGTATGGGTTTCTCTCGCTTTACCGGCCATTTCGGCCTTCTGTCCGGTGGAGCCGATCTTCGCGATAGGCTCCACCGGGGAAGGGGATTATTTGGTCTCTCCCGAAAGAAGGGCGTATTCGGCGTCGTTCGCCGCCCGGAAGGACTTCAACCCGAGTTCACTCATGACGGCGTCGTTCTCTTTCAGTTTCAGCACGGCGGCGCGGATGGACTCGCGCTGGGCTTCCGGCAGGGAGCGACTGACCGAAAGCCCCCAGTTCGGCAGCCAGGTTCCATTGGCCACACTGAGGATGCTGTTGGGCTGGATATAGGCGTCGGCGGTATGCAGTGCCGATTCATTGATGAAGCCGGCGTCTACCTCCCCGATACTCACGGCGATGATGACGTTTTCCTGCTTGTTTTCCGCCGCGACCTCCAGTTTCAGTTCCCTTTCCGCATCCAGGCCGATGGCCTTCAGGCTCAGCCTCTGCGACAGATAGCCCGCCGCCGAGGTCTTGCCGACGATCATCACCTGTTTGCCCCGGAGATCGGCGAAGGATTTGATGTCGCTCCCGCGCCTGGTGATAAGAATGCCGCGAAACTTATCGCCTTCCTTTTTATCCACCGCCGTGGCCAGTACTTGGTGGACATCGCTCAAGCGACTCACGACCACCGGGTTCTGATAACCAATGACGATCTGGCCGCCACGAACCTTCGCCTCGTAATCGGCGAAATTGTCCGTCAGCAGGGGTGAGATCGCCAACCCGGTGGCCTGGCCGAGATACTCCGCCATGGGCGGGATGAGTTTGTTCATCCGGTTGGGCAGATAGAGGGGTAGCATGGAATAGAGGTACGACTCCGCCAGCCCATGGAGAGGGATCATCCCCAGGGTCAGGCACAACCAGAGCATGATTCGCTTCATGAAGTTAACTCCTTCGAGCAATCCAGGTCATCCGATCCGGGGTCAGCGCGCCGGAACAGGCAGGTCGGCGGCCTTGCGGACTACATCGAACTCCTGGTCGGTGGTCGCCCGAAAGTGTTCGATCTTCAGCGCCTTGAGCACCGGGCTGTCGGGCGGGAGACTGGTGATGGCCCTGCGGATCTCTTTCTTCTGATAATCAGGCAGGGTTTTTCGGATCGAAAGGGTCCAGTTGGGCAACCAGGCGGTATGGGTGATGACGCGGATCTTGTTGGCCGGAACATAGTTCGCGACCGTCCCCAGGGCGGACTCCCGGATGAAACCGGCATCGGCGTCGCCGTAATACACCGAGAGGATGACATTCTCCTGTTTGTTTTCGAGCGCCTCCTGGATACGCACATCGCGCCCGACAACCAAGCCCTTCTCATTCAAGGTGAGCTTTTGCGACAGATAACCACCGGCGGAGGTCTGGCTGACGATGGACACCAAACGCCCTTTGAGTTGTTCCACCGTTTGGATACTGCTGTCGGCCCGGGTGATGATGATGCCGCGAAACTTGTCGCCGCCGCTTCCCGGGTCGCTTTCATCACCCCCCACCGCCATGGCGACGGCCTCGTGGGCCCCAGCCACCTTGGCGTAGACATAGGGGTTCTGGAAACCTATGTCGAGGCTGTTGGCCAGGATCTGACTCTCGTATTTCTTGAAATCGCTCATGATCACCGGGGCCACCTTGGTGCCGAGAACAGCACTGAGATGGTTGGCCAGGGGGGTGATGCGGTTGCTGATCTCTTCGGACGAATAACGCGGCAGCATGGAGAGACTGAGATCGGCCCAGAGCATCGGGCTGAGCAGAGATAACCAGAGCATGAAGACTATCTTGCGCATTGGCGTGGACCTCGGGTTAACGGGACGGGCCTGGACGGCTACGCTTGAGCTGATCGGCGGCATAGCGGATGGCGACCTGCATACGTTGGAAGGAGTGAGCCAGTTCCCAGATCTCGCCCCCGGCATCCACCACCACATCCTGACCAAGCTCACCCAGGCTGACCAGATGGGCCTGTTGGGTAAGCTGACGGATGGGACGAGAAACGGTGCGGGCGACCACGAACATGGCGAGGATACCCGCCAGGCCGACGATGGCCAGGGTGATGATGAGGGGGAAGAGGCTTCGCTGGACCGCCTCCCTGACCACATCGGTGAAGATCCCGACATGGACCTCGGCCCCGGTCTCCCCGAGCGGAACCGCGACCTCGTAGACGGATTTGCCGCCCACTTGCAGTTCCTTGGTGCTGGCGGGCGAACCTGGAAGCAGTTTATTTTGGGCCGTGACCTCTTTCGGGAAGCCATCGGTCTTGACGGTCTTGGCGAACTCCGCATCGAACAGCTCCAGATTGCCGAAGATGCCCGCCACCGGTACACCCTTGTTGTTGATCACCGCGGCGTAGGCGATATCCGGCAGCTTCGCGGTGAATTCGGCGATCTTGTTGACCCGCAGATAATTGCGCACCGCCAGTGGATCCAGGACAGCGGCCCCCATCTGCTGGGCGATGGCCGAGGTACGCAATTGGATCTGGGTCAGGATCAGCTCGGGTACATACCGCTGGTAGACGACGGCGAGCGCGCCTCCCATCGCCAACATGAAAAGCAGAAAGGTGAGTATCAGTTTGGTGCCGATACGCAGACCAGGCGCTTTCTCCATTCCTTTACTCGCGCCTGTGGAAGCTGTTTGTGTCGTGGCCATGATGATTTCCCCGTCTGAAAACTCTTGAAATGCCTGCCGGTGAAACGTCCTTCTCGGAACAATGGAAGGTAAGGCCGGGCGGTTCCCCCCAGACCGGCCGGCAACACCGAGCGAAGACAATACCGAATCCAAGGGTATTACAAAAGCCTGGCCGTTGAGGTAGATCACGAATCCGGCATATAGCCGGATCCAGGCCTGGGGTCTGGAGAGTCAGCGGGCTCCTGGGAGGCGGCTCGCCAGCACCCGTCTCTTTTCCTATAGCATTGATATACAAAGGTATATATCGCTTTTCCGGGGTACCGGAGAGGAGTTTCCGCTCGCTCTTGGCGAGGGTCAAGAACATGGTGAATTGCTAATGCAAAAAATTCTGCTTGTGGTATTCTTGGGTTCCAAGTAAGAATGATTCTTATTCAAAAGAGGATGCCCATGTTGCCAATGTACGATCAGAGTCTCTCCCTGCAACCCCTGGTTTCCCTGAACGAGGGCCAGCATGCCAAGCTGCTCCAGATCAATGGCGGTCATCATCTCGTCAGAAGACTCATCTCCCTGGGTCTGCGCGTCGGGGCGGAGCTGGACGTGCTCCAACGTCGTCATCGCGGCGTGGTGGTGGCCAGTGCCGGTACCCGCGTCGCCCTGGGCCAGGGCATCGCCGAGAAACTCATGGTCAAGGCACTGAATTAGTCCTTCTTCTCCATCTCGGCTCTATTAAGGGGATCACGCCATGTTGACCATCGCCCTGGCCGGCAATCCGAATTGCGGCAAGTCGGCCCTTTTCAACGCCCTCACCGGGGTGCGTCAACGCACCGGCAACTGGCCGGGGGTGACCGTCGATCGGAAAGAAGGGACCTTCGATCTGGAGGGACAGAAGGTCACTGTGGTCGATCTCCCCGGGATCTACTCCCTGGACGCCGCCTCTATCGATGAGAGGATCACCCGGGACTATCTGCTCTCGGGCGAGGCGAAGCTCATCATCAATATCCTCGACGCCTCCAACCTGGAGCGGAATCTCTATTTCAGCGTGCAACTGCTGGAGATGGGCGTGCCCCTGCTGATCGCCCTCAATATGATGGATGTCGCCCGGCGGCGGGGCATCGAGATCGACACCGAACGCCTGAGCCAGCTCCTGGGTTGCCCGGTGGTACCCCTGGTCGCCACCAAGGGGGAGGGTCTGCCCGAACTGCAACGGCAGATCCTTCAGGTGGTGGACGGTCGACGCCGGGGCGGCTATCCCCTGACCCAGGGCGAGACGATCGAGCAGGCGATGACCGAGCTGACGCCGGCGATGGCTCAACGCGGCGCGCGGATGAATCCCCGTTGGCTGGCGCTCAAACTCCTGGAGGGCGACCCCAGCGCCCTCGCCCTGGCCGACGACGGACTGACGGCCAGGATGAAATACTGGCGCGGGCTGATCGAATCCCGCAGCGGTGAAGAAACGGATGTACACATTGCGGAGGCCCGCTACAACCATGCCCACACCCTGGCGCAACAGGTGACTCAAACCCAGACCCAACTGGGGCGCACCCTGACGGATCGTATCGACCGGCTGGTGCTCGGCCGCTATCTCGGCGTCCCCTTCTTCTTATTGGTGATGTACCTGATGTTTCTGTTCACCATCAACCTCGGCGGCGCCTTCATCGACTTTTTCGATGGTCTGGGGGCGGCCCTCTTCGTCGATGGCTTCGGCAGCCTGCTCGCCAGGCTGAGCGCCCCGGATTGGCTGGTGGTGATCCTCGCCGAAGGGGTCGGCGGCGGGCTCAAGGTGGTGGGGACCTTCATCCCCATCATCAGCTTTCTCTATCTCTTCCTTTCCTTCCTGGAGGACAGCGGCTACATGGCGCGGGCGGCCTTCGTCATGGATCGCTTCATGCGCGGCATCGGCCTGCCGGGCAAGGCCTTCGTGCCCATGATCGTGGGTTTCGGCTGCAATGTCCCGGCGGTGATGGCCACCCGCACCCTGGAGAATCCCCGCGAGCGCAAGCTGACCATCCTCATGAATCCCTTCATGTCATGCGGTGCCAGGCTGCCCGTCTACGCCCTCTTCGCCGCGGCCTTCTTTCCCACCAATGGCCAGAACCTGGTGTTCGGGCTCTACCTCATCGGCATCCTCGTAGCGGTACTGACCGGGCTGGTGATGAAGCGTACCCTGCTGGCGGGGGAAAGCGCCGGATTCATCATGGAATTGCCACCCTATCACCTGCCGAGCCTGAAAGGCATCCTGCTGCGAACCTGGGACCGACTGAAGCTCTTCGTCACCGATGCCGGCAAGGTGATCGTCGTCATGGTGCTGGCCCTGAACCTGCTCAATTCCCTCGGCACCGACGGCAGCTTCGGCAACAAGGACAGCGATAACTCCATGCTCAGCACCATCGGCAAGGGCATCACCCCGGTGTTCTCTCCCATGGGGATCACTGAAGACAACTGGCCCGCCACCGTGGGGATCTTTTCTGGCGTGCTGGCCAAGGAGGTGGTGGTCGGCACCCTGGACGCGGTCTACACCAAGATGGCCCAGGACGCGGACGGCAACCTGGATGACGGCACACCGGAGTTCGCCTTCTGGCCGGCGATCGCAGCCGCCTTCGCCACCATCCCGGAAAATCTGTCCAAGATCGCCGATGCCCTGATCGATCCTCTGGGGCTGGATGTGGGCGACATCAGCTCCGTCGAGGCGGCGGCGGACGAACAGGAGGTGGATGTCGGCATCTTCGGCATGATGGAAAGCCGATTCGACGGCGCCGTGGGGGCCTTCGCCTATCTGCTCTTCATCCTGCTCTATTCTCCCTGTGCCGCCACCATCGGCGCCATCGTCCGCGAAACCGGCAAAACCTGGGCCGCCTTCGTCGTCTTTTGGACCACCACCGTGGCCTACAGCCTCTCCACCCTCTTCTATCAGCTCGCCCGCTTCGGCGAGCACCCCCTGACCTCCCTCGCCTGGGCCGCGGGCATCGGGCTCCTCTTGACGCTGATCATTATCGGTCTGCGTCTTTGGGGCTATCGGGAGGAGGACATCATGGTTCAACCCAGCCCCACGAGGATCTGATGCTTTCCACCATCAAACACTTTCTGCAACAGCGGCGCCGGGCCACCCTGGCGGAAGTGGCGGCCCATGTGCACGCCGAGGCTTCGGCCGTGCAAGGAATGCTGGAACTCTGGGTACGCAAGGGGCAGGTGCGCAAGTCCATGGCCACGGCCTCTTGCGGCGGTTCCTGCACCCAGTGCGAGGCCGCCAGTGTGGAGATCTACGAGTGGCTGGAAGGGCCGGGAATCGGGCTGGTCGTCAACCCCCCCTTGCCCTGCCGGGGGCATTGACCACACCCCCATGGCCGATTACAGAAAAAGGCCATTTTTGTTCTCTTTTGAAGAACAATAAAACGACTCACAGTGACAGTGTTCTTTATTAGAGAACAAAAAACCGGGAAAAAGGGCTCATGCCCGGAAGCCTCGACAAGCGGAGGGGCCAGATCCTCACCCGCCGATAAGTGAAAGAGGTTGTCCCGCAGCCCGGGCCGCGGATTCGGTAACCCTTTCAGCCCAAACGCACCCGGGGATCGACCAGGGTATAGGAGAGATCGGTCAGGATGAGTCCGAGGATGTAGAGCAGGGAACCGAGAAACACCATGGCACGCACGATGGAGAAATCCTGGCGGCTGATGGCGTCGATGGTGTAGCTCCCCAGGCCGGGGATGCCGAAGAAGGACTCGCTGATCAGGCTGCCCATGAACAACAAGGGCAAGACCACCACCACCCCGGTGAGGATGGGAATCATGGCGTTCCCCAACACATGGCGGAAGAGGATGCGCGCTTCGCTCAATCCCTTGGCGCGGGCGGTGCGGACATAGTCCTTGTTGATCTCTTCCAGAAACAGGGTGCGATACCATCGGGTGCCGGCGCCGATGCCCCCGACCACCCCCACCAGCACCGGCAGGATGAGGAACTTGAGCGCCTCCCAGCCATAGTCGTAGCCGGAGATGGGGACCAGGTGCAGCGCCTTGCCGAGCAGGTATTGGCCGCCGATGATGTAGAACAGACTGGAGATGGACATCATGGCCACCAGGATGACCACGCCGACGAGGTCCAGATAGGTGGCGCGGAAAAAAGCGAGCATCAGCGCACAACTGATGTTCACCAGTAACCCCACCAGCAGCACCGGGGCGGCGATGGCCAGACTGGGCCAGAGGCGCTGGCCGATGTCGTAGCCGATATCCCGACCGCTGTCCGAGACCCCGAATTCGAGGCGGAACAATTTGACCGATTTCTCGTAGAAGACGGTCTGGGTGAGACGCTCCGCCCCTGCCGCCGCCGGGTTATACAACAGGGGTTTGTCGTAGCCGCGTTCCTGTTTCCATTTTTGAATGGCCTCGGGGGTCACCCGCTTCACCCCCAGATTGAGGCGGGCCATGTCGTCCGGGGCGTTGACGACGAAAAAGAGGGTGAAGGTGAGCAGATTGACTCCGATCAATATCGGAACGGCATACAGCAGTCGCCGCAGCAGATAGGCGATCATCGTCCCCGCCCTCGCTCCCGCCGGCGATAGGCGATCAGGGCCGGAACCGCCCCCAAGCCGAGGACGCTAACCCCCAGTCCCAGGGGCCAGAGGATGGGCGGGTTCCAGAGCGCCCGCCGCCGGGCGCGTTGCTCCGGGTCGATATCCCGATACTTGAGGCTGTTGTTGGCCATCTCATTGGGTTGGCTGTTACTCACCCAGGCATGATGCAGGGAGAAGGCGGTGGGATGATAGCCCCAGACCCAGGGGGCGTCCCGGCGCAGGATCTCCAGCATCCGATCGATTACCGCCAGCCGATGGGGGCCGTTGGGCAGATTCTTCATCTGCTCGAAGAGGGTGTCGAATTCCGGGTTCTGGTAGTTGGCGGCGTTCTCGCCGTCGTGCCCCACCTTGGCGTTGGGGCCATAGAGCAGGAAAAAGAAATTCTCCGGGTCCGGATAGTCGGCGTTCCAGCCCCACATGAATATCTGGGCGCCCGCGGTGCGCATCTTTTCCTGGAATCTGTTGTAGTCGGTCGCCCGGATGACCAGTTGAATCCCGAGCTTCTGCAACTGCTTGCGCATCCAGTTGAGTCTGGCCTTGTCGTCCGGCCCGGTGGCCGTGGTATCGAAATAGAGCACCAGGGGTTGCCCCGTCGCCCGCTCCACCCCTTCGGGATAACCGGCCTTGGCGAGCAGGGCCTTGGCCTCTTCCAGGGGGCGTCGTTTGGGTTGACCCTGATGGACCTGATAGACATAGGGATTGATCCCCTCCGCCCCCTCCCGGTGACCGAAGATCCCTGGCGGCAAGGGACCCTGGGCGGCCAAACCGCGACCATTGGCGAAGATGGCGATGAATTCTTCGTAGTCGATGGCGATGGAGAGTGCCTGACGCAGCCAACGGGCGCGCTCGGACAGACCGCCGACGACCGGATCCAGCATGTTGAAGCCCAGGTAATAGACAGTGGGGCTGGTCGCCGTCGACAGGCGGATCCCCCGCTCCGCCAAGGTTTCGGTCAACTCGGCGTTACCCTGGGCGGAGAAGCGCACCGCCTGGTCGAAGTTGTCCGAACTCACCCCGGAACTGTCGTAGTACCCCTGGAGGAATTTGTTCCAATAGGGGATGTCCTCCTTCTCCAGGCTGTAGACCGCCGCATCGAGGAAGGGCAACGGTTGGCCGGCGGCCCGCAAGCGCCCGGCTTCCTCATCCTCGGGCCGACCCTCCTCGGGATAGGCTTCGCCGTGAAATTCCGGGTTGCGTTGCAACACCATGCGCAGATTGGGATTGTTCTCGGTCAGCATGAAGGGCCCGCTTCCCACCGGGTACCAATCGAAACTGATGTTGCGCTCCCGCATGCCGGCTTGGGAGTAGAAGGCGTCCGCCTCCCAAGGCACCGGGGCGAAAAAGGGCATGGCCAGCCAGAAAACGAACTGGGGATAGGTGCCTTGCAAGCGGATCAGATAGCGGTAGTCATCGAGCTTGCGCACCCCTTCCAAGGGGAAGTCGCGGAGATCGACGAACACCTCCTCGCGGCCCTGTTGCTTACGCGCCTTGGCCTGGGCTTGGTCGATCCGCGTGCCGAAGTCCTTGAAACCCAGAATGGATTCGCCCAGCAGTCCGGCGATGGGGGAATGCAGGCTGGGCACGGCCAGGCGCTTGATCTGATAGATGTAGTCATCGGCGGTCACCTCCCTGGTCCCGGTCGCGGGAAAATCCGCCAGGATATGGATGTCGGCGAGATCCCTTGGCTGGAGGTTCAGATAGCGGTAGCCGCCATCGGGTCGCCGGGCGAAGGCCGGATGGGGTTGAAAGCGGATACCGGGCCGGATTTGGATCTCGTATTCACTGGTGGCGATCCGCTCCGTTGGCGTGTCCTGCGGCAACTCGACCCCCGCCGCATCCAGGTAGCGGACCTTGGGTAAGGACCGGGCCGTCAGCGGCACCAGGGTGAAGGGGCGCCGTAGATAGTGATATTGCAGCGGTGGCTCGTAGATCTGGGCAATGAAGGCATATTCGTTGGAGCTGTAGGAGCGTACCGGATCCAGGTGTTTGGGCCGCTCGCTGAAGGAGCCGTAGAAGATCTTCTTCCCCGGCGGTTCCGGCGGATAGGGATTGTTCCAGGAGGGGCCGGCGCAGGCGCTCAGCAGAAGGAACAGCAGCGAACACAGGCTGAGGATGTGGGCGTGGGCCATGGAATACGCAACTCCCCCTCTCCGATCAGGCGTCCCATTGAGGGGTTTCAGGCGTCGCCCTCTGATGTTGGATACAGTGCGGTGCGTCTGCCCCCACCCTGGATTTTCATGGATGGGGGCCGCCGACCAGGGTTGGGATGGCGAGGCACACCTCCACCTCAATTCCCCAGGTGAACCTGATACCTGGCGCCGTCGGAGAAGCTGCAAGTCCCGGCCCCTAGGAGCGGTGACTGCATCTGATACTCGCAATTCATGGAGGTCCCGCTCGGTCCATAGGCGCTGGCCAGGCCTTTGCGCTCGTCACTGGACATGCGGGTGGCCTCCCCGGTCAGGTTTTCGCCCCGGTAAGAGATCTGGAACAAGCCTTTACCGGCACTGACATGGGTCACCGTACCCGTGAGCATTCCCGTCCTCTGGGCCGCCTCGTTGGCTGGGTACAGACGGGCACTCAGGGTCGAGGTCGCCGGACGGACTACCGTGGGGACCGCTCCAGGCGCGACGGGATAATAGGCCGTTTGGCCGTCCGGACCGACCACAGGCACCACATAGCATCCACTGAGACCGAGGCTGACGGAACAACATACAACCTTCGCCACTCTGCTTCCTGTACTCATAGGTATCGCCTCATCGCTTGGACATATCATTCACCTGCTCTGGGGGGTGGGTATCCCATCCCTGTCTTAGCAGTATCCGCCTGTTAAGTATGACCCAAGGCCATGGCGAACGCAGCTGGCCGCCTTCCATCTCCAGCTTTCGATCCCGGCTGCAGTATCGGTCGAGTGAATATCCAGTCATCGATCCAATGGTTATTATTGATCCAAGCAGTGAAGGCCGGGGGAAAAAATGAGTTCGGGCCTCGAACTCCATGACCTCCATCGACCAGGCTTCTCTTCTCTCATCCACCGAGGTCTCTATGCGTAACAGATCCACCCTATGGTATTGGCTGATGATCCTCTGGCTGGGCCTGGGCTCGCCGGCCAGGGCCGCTTCGGTGCTCGCCGTCACCACCGACCAACTTGTCAACGACAGCGCCCTCATCTTCGATGGCCGGGTCAGCCGCCTCGAGGTCGTGGAACAGCCCGGTTCCCGTCTCCTCCACACCCTGGTGACCTTCGAGATTCTGGATCGGCTCAAGGGCGCGGATCCGGGGCCGACCCTGGAACTCCGCTTTCTTGGCGGCGCCAAGGGGGAGCGTTCCCTGGTGGTGAGCGATCTCAGACTACCAGCCATGGGGGAACGGGGGCTCTATTTCGTCGAACAGCTCGACCGGCCTCAAGTCAACCCTCTCCTGGGCTGGGATCAGGGTCGATTACTCTCTGGCCGGGACCCGACGAGCGGTGCCGAACAGGTGGTGACCCCCTCGGGTCGGCCCGTCTTTGCCTTCGGCAGCCGTCGGGGTCCCGTGACTGGTCTGGCCAAGGAAGGGGCGCAAGGGGTAAGACTGAACGCCCAGAACGCCCAGAACGCCCTTGAGCGCCCCCTGACCCTGGAGGAACTCAAACAACAGGTCCGCGCGATTCTCTCAGCGGGGAAATAACCATGAACAGACGCACCTTCCTCTGGCTCGCCGGCGGCGGACTGCTCCTGCTGGGGGCGATCGCCCATGGCTTCAAACTCTGGGGCTTTTCCTGGCCGACCCCCGCGGTGACGATGCGCGTCAACCTCACCCATCTGGGCAGCGGTACCAGCCCCAGCGGTCTGAGTTGGAATCAGGCCTTCGCCGAGGCGATGGAACTCTGGGAAGACACCAGCGTGTTTTCCTTCGATACCCTGGCGTCTGCGGCGGATCCCTGCGCCGGCTATATCCCCAACGCCCCCGAGGATGGCTTTCTGCACGGTGTAGACTTCCGCGCCAACATCTGCGGGGATGACTTCGGTTCATCCACCCTGGCGGTCACCCTGGCCTATCAACAGAGCGGACAGACCCTGGACGCCGATATCCTCTTCAACAGCCACGTCATCTGGGATGTCTACCATGGCGCCTGGACAACCCCGGCGGATTTCAGACGGGTCGCCGTCCATGAACTCGGGCATGTCATCGGACTCGACCACGAAGACAGCGTCCCGGCCATCATGGCGACCTATGTGCTGCCCGGCAGCACGGTAGAGGCCCCACTGGCCGATGACATCGCCGGCGTGGCGGCCATCTACGGGTCCGATACCGGGCCGGGGCTGCCACCCATCGTGCTGGCCCTGGAAGAACCCGTCGCCGGTTCGATCAAGAGCGGGATCAGCAATCTGCGCGGCTGGGCGGTGGGGCTGGCCAGCATTACCAGCCTGGAGGTACTGGTCGACGGCGTATCCATAGGTTCCGTGCCTTACGGTGGCTTACGCCGGGACGTCGACGCCGTATTTCCCTCCTATCCCGGGGCGGAAAACTCGGGCTATTCCATGGCCTACAACTACAACAATCTCGCTTCCGGCAACCACAACATCCGCGTGGTGGCCCGGGATAACGCCGGACGCAGTGCCGAAGTGACCAATGCCTTCCAGGTCACCCATTTCCCGAACCCCTTCATCGCCAGCGAAAACTCTCCCAGCCTGGGGACGGCCAGCGCGGGCATCAGCGGGTCCGAAATCCTCATCACCAACCTCAAGGTGGAGAACAAGAACTACCGTCTGCGCCTGACCTGGTCCACCGCCACCCAGTCCTACGCGATCATCGCCATCGAGCCACTGTAATAGAGGTTCGCCGCTGGATGCTCACCCAGCGGTTGCGGCCTCTCCGCGAGAGACAGGGAAGTTGTCAGGGTCGACCCGGACCTCTGTCGGCGCTTCCGGGCCACGGCGTTTTGGTTCGATTTTTGTTCTCCAATCGAGAACAATTATTCTATGGATAGCCTGATTTTTCTTCAAAATGGAACGAAAATTGGCCATTTTCGGTCGATGCCCGGAATGTCTTCAGTAAAGATGGGGTAGGCTGGCGATGAGCGAAGCGAATCCCAGCGCCTTCGACCCGGTCGTCGATGGGCCGCTCCCGGGCCTGGCTCTTTTATCCGGTTTTCTGTTCTCCAATAGAGAACAGTGCCTTTACAACCAGTGCCGCCGCCGGAAATATCTGAACATGCCGACACCGAGCAGGATCATGATCAGCCAAAGCAGGGGGTAGCCGTAATACCAACTCAGTTCGGGCATCGCCCAGGGGCTCTCGGGGTGGTGAAAATTCATGCCATAGACGCCGACGATGAAGGTGAGGGGCATGAAGACCGTGGCGATGACGGTCAGAAAACGCATGTTCTCATTCAGACGGTTGCTCTCGCTGGAGAGATAGACCTCGAGCAGGTTGCTCGCCATGTCCCTGGCCGTTTCCAGCAGATCGAGCAACATCAGGGCATGATCATGGCAGTCGCGCAGATAAAGCCGGGTCTCGGGACGGATCAGGGCCTGCTCGTCCCGGGCCAGGCGGCTGATCATCTCCCGTTGGGGCCAGAGGACGTGGCGCAGGAGCAGCAACTCCCGACGCAGTCTGTGGATCTGATGAAAAGAGTGTTGGTCGGGGGCCTTCAGCAGCAGATTCTCCAGCAATTCCATCTCCTCGGTGTAATGGTCGAGCACCGGAAACCCCTGATCCACCACCCAATCCACCAGGGCATGAAAGAGCCCATCCGCGGGCTGTCGCCGGAGATAACCATTGGGCACGGCCAGGCGTTCCCGGATCGAGACGAAGGGATCCTCCTGGCCATGACAGAAGCTGATCACCCGGTCCCGCGTCAGGGCCAGACTGACCTGTTCGACGCTGAGCCGCCCTGATTCGATGCGGGGACAGCTCAGGATGACGAACAGATGGTCCGGATATTCCTCCACCTTGGGACGCTGGCCGAGCTTGGCGGCATCCTCCAACGCCAGGGGGTGCAAATCGAGAGACCGACTGAGGACATCCTGCACCGCCGCATCCCCAGCCCCCTGGACATGCAGCCACATCAGCCCGTTGTGGTCGAGCCGGGAAGGGAGCGCCGAAAACTCCTGAAACGTCAGATCCTGGACCTTATCCTCTTCCAGGATAAACAGCCGGAACCTGATATGGGTTCCAGCCATGTGGGAATCACCAACCGAGGCCGCCGCCAAGGGGCCGGCGTGGCGATGATGTTTCTCGGCCCGGCCAATCGCAGGCTGTGGGTCAGAATTATTCACCCTTGTGTGCTCCAATCTTCATCGACCAATCGACGGCCTCCCGGCTCCACCCGAGCCACTGACAACCCCAATCCCTTCGTGATCCCTACCCGCTGTCCCGGAATCTCCCCCGGATTCGATTCTAACCCTAGCCCAAAGCCGCGGTCACTGCTAATGTAGACAGGCTTGATTGCAGTGCAGCAAAAAGCGCGACCGACACCGATGGGGGAAAATATTGATGACGAATAAAGCAAAGTTGTTGGTGGATGGAAACGAATACGAACTGGATATATTGCAAGGCACGGAAAACGAGCTTGCCTTGGACATCCGCCAGTTGAGAGCCAAAACCGGGCTCATCACCTATGATCCCGGCTATGGCAACACCGGCAGCTGTCAAAGCGCCATCACCTTCATCGACGGCGAAGCGGGCATACTGCGCTACCGCGGCATCCCCATCGAGCAATTCGAGGGTCGCCCCAACTTTGCCGAGGTCGCCTGGCTGCTCATCTTCGGCCGCCTGCCGACGCAGAAAGAGTATTCTCGCTTCAGCTCCGAGCTGACCCAGAACGCCAATCTCGACGAGGGCATGAAGCATCATTTCGACGGCTTCCCGAGATCGGCGCCGCCCATGGCCATCCTCTCCGCCATGATCAATACCCTCTCCTGCTTTCATCCGGAACTCTTTCAACTGGATGAGGAAAAGCGTTTCGAGGAGGCGGCGGCCCGCCTCATCAGCAAGATCCGCACCCTCGCCGCCTTCGCCTATCGGCGTTCCAAGGGCTTACCCTACATCTACCCCGACCCGAGTCTGAGATACGTCGTCAATTTCCTCCACATGATGTTCTCGGAGCCCTACAAGCAATACATCTGCAACGACGTGGTGCGCACCGCGCTGAATCTGATCCTCATCCTCCATGCCGATCACGAGCAGAACTGCTCCACCTCGACCGTGCGCATGGTGGGATCGAGCGGCGCCAACCTCTTCGCCTCCTGCGCCGCCGGTGTGGGCGCGCTCTGGGGTCCGCTGCACGGCGGGGCCAATGTCGAGGTGATGCAGATGCTCGACGCCATTCACAAAGGCAAAGTCACGCCCGAGGAATATGTCCGCATGGCGAAGGACAAATCGAGCAAGGTGCGACTGATGGGTTTCGGGCACCGGGTGTACAAGAACTTCGATCCCCGTTCACGGGTATTGCGCAACGTCGCCGACCGGCTCTTCGCCACCCTGGGCAAACAGGATCCCCTGCTCGACATCGCCCGCAAGCTGGAAGAGATCGCCCTGAAAGATCCCTACTTCATCGAGCGCAACCTCTACCCGAACGTGGACTTCTACAGCGGCATCATCCTGCGGGCCATCGGCATCCCCACGGATATGTTCACCGTGATCTTCGCCATGGGCCGCCTGCCGGGCTGGATCGCCCAGTGGCGGGAGCAGAACATGGATCCCGAGCGCCGCATCGCCCGTCCGCGGCAGATCTATATCGGCAATGGCGAGAATTGCTACGTTCCGCTGGAACAGCGGCAACAAAGCGACACCATGGAATAAGGCGACTCCCTGATTCCATATCTGTCGGTCGTCCAACCCCGGTGAGCCCCCTGAACAGGGTTTCACCGGGGACTACGTCTCCCCGAAAACCTCCCAGCCGCCGCCAAGGGTCGTTGGACGTGGATACAGGTTCAGCCCAGAAGTCCCTCACCACCGGCCTCTTCCAGCTCGGCGCTCGCTGATAACCAGTCCTCTTCGACGCTCGTCAGGCGGCGTTGCAGGTTCGACTGCTCGGCCAGCAGACCGATCAACCTGGCTTTGTTGGTTTCTTCGTAGAGCGCGGGATCCAGCAGACGGCCTTGGATTTCGGTCTGCTCGGCTCCCAGACGCGCCATAGCATCCTCCAGTTTCTTCACCCGTTGCCGCAGAGGTTGGAGTTGGCGACGCCATTCGGCATCGGCGCGACGCTGCTCCTTGCGCGCCCGGGCGCTGTTTTCGGAGAGTTCGGACTGGGTGGGGGGTCTGGTCTTGGCCTCCTGTTCCGCCAGCCAGCCGGGGTAATCGTCGATATCCCCGGCAAAGCTATGAACCCGCCCTTCATGGATCAACAGGAGCTGGTCACAGGTGCTGCGCAGGAGCGCCCGGTCGTGGGAGACCAGCACCATGGCCCCCTGGAAATCCTGCAGGGCCTCGCCGAGGGCGTGGCGCATTTCCAGATCGAGGTGATTGGTGGGTTCGTCCAGCAGCAGGAGGCTGGGGCGCTGGTAGATGAGGAGGGCGAGCACCAGACGGGATTTCTCTCCACCCGACATGGTGCCGACAGAACGCAGGGCCTGATCACCGCCGAAGGCGAAGCCACCCAGGTAATCCCGCAGGACCTGCTCGGGGGTGTTGGAGGCCAGGCGTTGCAGGTGCAACAGCGGACTGTCCTGGGGGCGGAGCTGTTCCACCTGGTGTTGGGCGAAGTAGCCGCTGACCAGGCCCTCGGCGACCTGGCGGCGACCAGCGAGCTGGGACAACTCACCGGCGAGGGTCTTGATCAGGGTGGATTTACCAGCCCCGTTGGGGCCCAGCAGCCCGATACGATCCCCAGGATGGAGCGACAGCCTGACCTTGTCCAATACCACCACCCCGGCATAACCGAGTTGGGCCTGTTCGATTTGTAGCAGGGGATTGGGCAGGCGCTCGAGAGGCGCGAACTCGAAGTGGAACGGGGAATCCACATGGGCCGGGGCGATGCGTTCCAACCGCTCCATGGCCTTGAGGCGGCTCTGCGCCTGGCGCGCCTTGGTGGCCTTGGCGCGGAAGCGCTCGACAAAACCCTCGATGCGCTTGATCTCCCGCTGCTGTTGTTCATAGGCGGCCTGCTGCTGGGACAATTGTTGGGCGCGGATGATCTCGAAGGCGGAATAGTTGCCCGGGTAAAGGCGAAGGCGTTGGTTATCGATCTGGGCGATCTGGGTCACCACCCCGTCGAGGAAGTCGCGGTCGTGGGAGATCAATAACAGGGTGCCGGGGTAGTTCTGCAGCCATGTTTCGAGCCAGAGGATGGCATCGAGATCGAGGTGATTGGTCGGCTCGTCGAGCAGCAACAGATCGGAGCGGCACATGAGCGCCTGGGCGAGATTGAGTCGGACCCGCCAGCCGCCGGAGAAGCGATGGACCGGCCAGCTCTCCTGTTCGGGGGTGAAGCCCAACCCATGCAAGAGTCGTCCGGCGCGGCTGTTGGCGGTATAGCCCCCGGCGACCTCGTAGCGACCATGCCATTCGGCCTCGCCGTGCCCGTCCCCGGCCACCTGGGCGGCGACGAGAGACGCTTCGATGCGGCGCAACTCCTGATCCCCGTCGATGACGAATTCCAGCGCCGGGCGATCCACCGCCGGCGTTTCCTGGGAGACATGGGCGACGCGGGTCCGGGCGGGAAGACTGAGGTCGCCGCTGTCGGCGCCCAGTTCGCCGAGGATAAGGGCGAACAGACTGGACTTCCCCGATCCGTTGGCGCCGGTGATGCCGACCTTCTGGCCCGCATGGATGATCAGACTGACATCCTGAAACAGGAGTTTGCTACCGCGTCTGAGACTCAGTCGATCAAGCTTCAGCATGGGGGTTCCTTCAGCCGGGACGGTGGCGATCGAGGCGCCGATAGCCTATGGCCTCGCTGAGATGGGGGAGTTGGATGGCCGCGTTGCCGTCGAGATCGGCGATGGTGCGGGCAACCTTCAGCACCCGGTGATAGGCCCGCGCCGACAGGCCAAGCCGACTCAGGGCCTGTTCCATCAACCGCACCCCGGCCGGGTCCAGGTGGCAAAATCGCTGGATCTCGCCCGGACCCAGGGCCTGATTGGGAGCGCCGCTACGCTCGATCTGCCGTTGGCGCGCCCGCTCGACCAGTGCCCTGGCCTCGGCGCTGGTCAGGGTCGGCCCGGTGGAGGATGTCGCCAGGGCGCTGGCCGGGAGTCGGGGCACCTCGATCTGGATGTCGATGCGATCGAGCAATGGCCCCGAGATACGGCCACGGTAACGGGCCACCTGATC
>Ga0268298_10002664_pt1 | contig 19303 bp, 19 predicted proteins | sample WWTPWeurt_MetaG_FD_194462 | JGI IMG/M metagenome (GOLD analysis project Ga0268298, IMG submission 194462) | Activated sludge microbial communities from WWTP in Nijmegen, Gelderland, Netherland - WWTP Weurt | ecosystem: Engineered > WWTP > Aerobic digester > Activated sludge | place...
TGACCGCAGGGCGCCGGGGAGGCGCCCTGCGCCGGTCAATAGGCCAGCAGGCGCACCTGGGCCTGCAGCATGTGCGCGGCCACCTCTTGCGGCTTGGCCACGGCCACGCCGTCCATCAGATCGGCCGCCGTGTGCGTGCTGTTGGGCAGGAACAGCGCGCACACCTCCACCTGCACGCCGCCCTTGATCAGGCCTTCCAGCATGTCCTTGGGGCTGCGTGGCTTCAGTGGCTCGGCTTCGCGGGCCTTCAAGGCCAGCGGCCCGCCAGCGGCGCACAGCAGCACCCGCACCTTGGCCTTTTGCTGCATGGCCTGCGTGGCCAGCACGAGTGCGAAGCCCTGTGCCTGCGCATCGGCGCTGGTGACAGTGACCATCACCTCCGCGGCGGGTTGCTGAGCGGCCACGGGGCCCAGGCACGACAGGGCGGCGAGCAGGGTCAGGGCAAGTCTTTTCATGGTCGGTGTTTCCAATCTGGGTTTCGGTGAAAGAAGAAAATGCAACGGCGGCCTAATGCCGCCGTTGAGGGGCATCCGCACCCACTCTATTGCAAGTGGTGCCGATGCGGCTTGGCCTGGGTCAGGCGAAGGTGTCGGCCATCAAGGCATTGAACCAGGTGCTCATCTGCTCGAAGTTGTCCTTGTTCCAGCCCACCGAGGCGGCGCTGGACTTGGCCACCGGTGTCATCACCCGGTTGGCGCCGTCGTACTGGAAGACGGCCGTCAGCCAGCTGGCCTGGGACATGGTGATGGTCGAGTAGCAGGCCGAGTTGGTCACAGGCGCCGGGTCGGGCTGGCCGCCGCCGAACAGGCGCACGATGGCATCGGCGCAGACCTTGGCCTCCTGGTTGGCGATGTGCCCGGCCTTGGGCTGCGTGGTGCCGCTCGCATCGCCGATCACGTGCACCTTGGGCGCGATGGTGCTGGCGTAGCTGAGCACGTCCACGGCGGCGAAGCGGCCCTGTGTGGCATTGGCCAGCCCGGCAGCGGCCACCAAGGCGCCGGCACGCTGTGGCGGGATGAGATTCACCACATTGCCCTGCACCGCACCGAAGTTGGTGAACAGGGTGCGCGTGCGGGTGTCCACACTGGAGATCTCCACGCCCTTGCGGTAGTCGATCACATTGGCGTGCAGCCCGTAGAAGGCCTGGCTGAAGTTGTCCACCTCGGTGACGATGTCGGGGTTGGCGTCCAGCACGATCAGCTTCGAGCCCGGCTTGCGCGCCTTGAGCCAATCGGCGATCAGGCAGGCGCGCTCATAGGGCCCGGGCGGGCAGCGGTAAGGCGTCTTGGGGATGGTCAGCACCACCACGCCGCCGGCGGGCATGGCGGCCAGTTGCTGCGCGAGCAGCGTGGTCTGCGGGCCGGCCTGCCAGGCGTGCGGCATGAGCTTGGGGTCGTCCAGGCCCGGCACCGGATCAAACGCGATGCCAGGGGCCAGCACGATGCGGTCGGCGCTGAGCACCGTGCCCGAGCGCAGGCGCACCTTCACCCCCACCGGGTCGATCTCGACGATCTCGTCGAACACGGTCTTCACGCCGTAGCGGCTGCGCAGCGTGTCGTACTTGTATTGCAGGCTGCTCAGGCTGCGTTGCCCGGTGAGCACCAGGCTGCTCATGATGTTGGAGGTGTAGGCGCTGTTGCGCTCCACCAGCGTGACATCCAGGTTGCCCCAGAGGCGCAGGTACTTGGCCACCGAGGTGCCGGCCATGCCGCCGCCGAGCACCAGCACCCGGCCGGCACCCGCCGTCGCGGCGGGCAGCACGGTGCTCGTGGTGGAGGTGCCGCTGCTGCGCTCGCTCAGCGCTCTTTGCATGCCGTCGGCGAGCGTGGCCTCGGCGGTGGTGCCGCCACCGCAAGCGGACAGGCCGCCCGCGAGCACGCCGACACCGCCGGCCAGAAGAAGTTGACGTCGATCCATGATGATCTCCCAGAGTTGCTAGCGTTGCTTGGACAGCCAGTCGGCCAGTGCGCGAAGTTGCGCGTCGGTGTAGCCCATGGCGTGTTTGGCCATGATTCCCTGGCCTTCCTTGCCGCTCTGGAATTCCTTCAATTCCGAATACAGCTCGCTGGCGGACTTGCCAGCCAGCGAGTCAAAGCCCGGCCCCTTGCCATTGGTGCCGTGGCATTGAAAACAGTTGGACGCGAGCAGCCGGCCCGAGGGCGGCGTTTGCGCATCGGCCGTGCCCGCGAAGCAGGCCAGCGCGAGGCCCAGGCTGGCCAGCGCGCGGTGTGAGGATTGGTGGTGCATGAGACCCTCCGGTGAACCTGCGCCACACACGCTTGTGTGGCGCTCGGACCCACTCTAGGCCTCTGGTCTGCTATACCCATCCTGGTATTTGTAAACGACAGCAAGAATGTGTCATAACAAACAAAAACAGCGGCCAAAATGGTCGCTGTCTTGTGACGAAACACTTCCTGCGGGAGGGCCGTTTGCCCTCGATCAAGCCAGTGCCGCTGCAGCGGTGATATCGCCGCAGCGGCGATGCATCAGAACCGGTGCGTGTACATCAGCTGCGCATTGGTCTGCTTGTGCGAGATGACCACGCCCATGCCGTTGGTGACGGTGCTGGTGGGGGCCAGCGTGAGCGAGCCGTTGATCTCGCCGGCGGGCGATACCTTGTAGCCCGCGCCGAAGGTGTAGTGCTGCTTCACCGTGGCGGGGAACAGTGGGTTGACCAGTGCGGCGGGGATCGGGTTGTCGGCCAGGTTCAGGCCGGCGCGCAGTGTGAGCTGGCCGTTCACCGCATAGGCCAGGCCCAGGCTGGTGACGGTCTGGTCGTCCCAGTTCTGCGGCAGGGCAAAGCTCACCGAGCCACCCATGCCAGCGCTGTCATAGCGCAGCTTGAAGTCCTTCATCACCTTGGACCAGGCGATGCGCTTGACATCGGCCGCCACCAGCAGGGCCGGTGTGGCCTGCCAGCTCACGCCCGCAGCCAGCGTGGACGGCCACTGGAAGTCGACCACGGTGATGCGGCCCACGTCGCTGAAGCCGCCGGCTGCGCTCATGGCGGCGCCGCTGGCACCGGTCTTCATGTCCTTGAGCGCTGACTTCAGCTGATAGGACGCGCCGAACATCAGGCCCGCATTGGGCTTGTACACGGCGCCCAGCTTGCCGGCCCAGCCGGTGGACGAGGCGGCACCGGTGAAGTCGCTCGAGTTCGAGAAATCGACGCGGGCCCAGGGGGCGCCGGCCATGGCCGGCAGGGCCATGGCCAGGTTGCCCGAGTAGCCGGTGACCATGCCACCGAGCTGCGCACCGCTGGCGGCCATGCGCATGTCCAGGCCGGCCCACATGAAGTCGAGCGTCGCGCCGACGGCAAACTCGGGTGTCACCTGGTAGGCCAGCGGAAGCAGCACGCGGCCCACGCCGAGCTCCGATCGCGTGGGCAGGCCGGAGCCGGCGCTCATGAAGTTATTGGCGTCGTACTCGGTGCCCATGCCGCCTTGTGCGAACACGCCCAGCCCGTAGGTGAACGCGCCCGAACGCCTTGCGTAGCCGAAGGCGGGCATCACGTAGGACGTGCCGCCCGAATCGGCCGTGCCGAATTTGCCGAAGCTGCTCGACACATTGGGCCCGAGCAGGCCGAGGGCCGCGTCCACGCGAGCGCCTGGGGCCATCAGGGCCAGCGTGGCGGGGTTCTGCGCCATGGCGGCGGTGCCGTGGTCGATCGCCTGCGAGGCGCCGCCCATGGCGCTGGAGATCGGGCCGTAGCCCTCCATGTTCATGCCGTTGGTGGCCTGCACTTGCGCGGCGGCGCACAGCAGCAGAGGCAGCGGCGCCAGGCGAAAGAGGGTGCGTTGGGTGGTCATGGGCATTTCTCCATCAGGGTTGTGGTCGATCGGAACAGCAGCTCAACATCCATGCAGTCAAGGGTTCACCAATGCGCCAGCAAGCGGCCCTTGACGAGCTTGCTGGGCCAAAGCTTCAAGGGGCTGTTGCCCTTGCGGATGCAATCGCCGCTGTGGGCATCAAATTCCCAGCCATGCTTGGGGCAGGTGAGCGTGGTGCCTTGCAGCGCCAGGTGCGGGATATCAGTGCTTTGGTGCGGGCAGCGGCTGTCGTAGACGCGCCAGCTGCGCGCGGCCTCGCGGTAGACGAACAGGCCGCGGCCATCGCTCTGCACGCGCTGGATCTCGCCGACCTTCACGCCGGCGGTGGCCATCACGTCGTGCCACTCGCCCTTGGCACCAAGTGCGCCAGGCTGGAACTCTGGCAGGTCCATCTCGAGGATGATGTCCACCGCCCACACGATCTTGGCCAGGCCGAGCGTGGGGAAGGCCATCAGCAGTGCGTCCAGCACCTCCATCGGCGAGCAGCCCTCGCGCAGGGCGCGGCCCAGGTATTGCCGAAAGCCGCGTGACGTTTGCGCATCCACCTTGGTGATCACCGAGATCAGGTTGCGCGTCTTGGGGTCGAGGTGCTTGCCGCAATCCTTGAGGAAGGCGAAGTAGTGGCCCACCGCGTCGGGGCGGGCCTTGAGCAGATAGTTGAGGGCGTCACTCATGGGGTTTCCTTGGATTTGGCAATCGCCACCAGCACCGGGCACTCCGCCAGGCCGATGAGCTTTTGGGCCACGCCGCCCACCCAGGCATGGGCGAAGCCGCCCTCGCCGTGGCGGCCGACGACGATGAGGTCGGCGCCCAGGCGGCGCGCGGCCTCGGTGATCTGCAGGTGCGCCTTGCCGCTCAGCGCTTCGGTGCGGGCCTGCGGCACCCAGGCGCGGGCCCGCGCGAGCGCATCGGCCAAGGCCCGGCGCGTGGGCTCGTCGTCGGGCCGGTCGGCCACGGCCACCAGGCTCAAGGGCAGTGCGCACTCAGCGGCCACGGCGGCGCCCTGATCGATCGCGGCCAGGTCCGGTGCGGCCGGGTCCACCGCCACCAGCACGTGGCGTTGCCACATCACCGAGCGCTGCGGCGCCACCAGCACGCTGCACGGCGCCTGCGCCAGCACCTGGTTGACCATGTCGCCCACCAGCAGGTTGGCCAGGCGGCCCATGCGCCCACGGCGGCGGATGACGATCAGATCGGCCTGGCAGGCGATGGCCTCGTCCACGATCTCGCGGAACAGCGCCGGCCCGCGCCGCACCACCGGTTGCCAGGTGGTGCCGGCCGATGCGGCGGTGGCCTCGAGCTCGGCCAGGCGAGCGGCCACGGCCGCCTCCGCACGCTCGGCCAGCTGCGGCGCCACGGCCTCGTACTCGGCATTGCTGAGCAGGGGCAGCACGCCGCGCAAGGGCAGGGCGCAGCGCTGCGCCATGGCAAAGGCGATGCGCTCGGCGCCGCTGTCGAACTCGCTGTGCTCGGTGGCCAGCATGGGCCGGCGATAGGGGTGGGCTGCGCTGCCGAGCATGCTCAATGCCCCCCCGCCAGCCAGCCTGATGCGGCCAGCACCACCACCGCCACCTCGGCCAGGCAGATGGCGACGAAGGCCTTGTCGCCGCGCGCCCCATACAGCGGCACCAGCGCCAGCAGGCAGAAGATCGAGCAGCCGGCCAGGATGGCGATGCCGGCCAGGCCGAGGATGTCGCCGCGGTGCACCAAAGCCAGCCAACCCCAGCCGGTGGGCATCTGCGCCTCGATCAGGTAGTGGCGCACCGGCAGCGTCCACAGTTGCGGCAGCCGCTCCAGCGGCACATGGGGCTGCAAGGCGTCGGTCACGTGGGCCGCAAAGCTGAGCAGCAGCACGATCAGGCCGATGCGCGTGCCCCAGTCCAGCAAGCGGGCATAACGCAATTGTTCGGCGGGCTGTTGAGCCGGCTCGCGCAGGGCGTCGGGTGTGGCTTTCATCGTGTGCACCTCATGGCCACAGCCCCGTGCCCTTGAGCAGCGCGCGCGCGCCGGCGAACAGCAGCACGCCGATCACCATGCGGCGGATCACTGAGCCCTTCAGCACGTTCAGCAGGCGTGCGCCGATGCGTGCGCCCAGCATCATGCCCACCACCGAGGGCACGGCGATCATCGGCAGCACCGCGCCCTTGTTGATGTAGACCCAGGCTGCCGACGAATCCACCAGCGACAGCACCAGGCTCGAAGTGCCCGCCGACACCTTGAGCGGCGCACCCATCAGCAGGTTCAGCGCCGGCACATTGGCCCAGCCGGCGCCGATGCCGAACATGCCCGCCAGCACACCGATGCACAGGAACACCAGCAGCCCCGGCACCGTGCGGTGCACCTGCCACGGCACCACGCGGCGCGAGGCGCCGTCCACGAAGACGCCATGCAGGGCCAGCGCCTGCGCGAGCGCATCCGGCCGATCCACCTGCGGAAACTCGGACTTCTTGGACACCGCCATCAGCACCACGATGCCCAGCACCACGCCACCCAGCAGCATCTGCACCACGTTGGCCGGCATGGCCAGGCCCAGCAGGGCGCCGCCGATGGACGAGGCCGAGGCCAGCACCGCCAGGGGCAGGGCCAGGCGCAGGCTGCCCAGGCCGCTGCGCATCAACGTGGGCCCGGCCGACAAGGCGCTGGCCAGGGCCACCAGCAGGCCGGCCCCGCGCACGAAATCAAGGTGAAACGGAAAGAAGCTGCCCACGATGGGCACGAACAGCGTGCCCCCGCCGATGCCCGCCGGAACCGCCACGATGCCCATCAGGAAGCAGGCGACGAAAAGGCCCAACGGCCACACCCACCAGGCAGAGGCCGCAGGGGCCGCCACGCTGGCCGTCTGCGCCGCAAAGGCGATAGCCGCGAGCAGCAGCGCTGCCGCGCCAAGCGCCAGGGCACGCACACCACGCATCAGCCGACCACCCCGTCGCCACAGGGTGGGCAGTTCGCCAGGCGTTGCTGCAAGGAGGTGGTCATCGAGTGTTTTTTTGGTCGCGACCACAGCCAGCGGCCCGTGAGAGGTCAGCGCGCTCATTAGGCGCAAGCGACCCGCCCACCGTCTATCACCGGGACGGGTAATGAGCGCGTAATCCAAATGGGGGATGGCTGTCGGGCATGGCCATCACTGTGCGCCGCGCGGCCTGGCCGAAGCCCGATCTGCATCAATCAGGGTGCTTTCGTTTTGATACCCAAGCAGGTATACCAAGGGACAAAACCGATGGCCTTCGCTGGCAATGTCGGTTTCAATCCGTGCGCGGCGTTTCCTGCCGCATTGGCCACACCATGCCCGACACCCTCGCCACCGCTGCGCCTGCATCGTCCGACAGCCCGGCCGGCCTGTTGGCCGAGATCACTGCCGATCTGTCCAGCGGCGCGGACATCCGTGCGCTGCTGCGTCACTTTCTGGCGCCCATCGTGCAGATCGCGCACGCGCGGGCCGGCGCAGTGCGCATGCTCATCGACGACGATCAGCTGCGCCTGGTGGGCGAGCTGAGCCTGCCGCCGCAGCTGGGCTGCGCAAGCGCCACGGTGCAGCGCCACTGCGGTGGCTGCGGGCGCGCCGTGGACGGCGATGAGCTGGCCTGGGACCCGGACATGAGCGGCTGCTCCGCGGCCTCGCGCGACACGCTGGCGCCCATGGGCTGGGCCCACATGCTGGCCGTGCCGCTGGGCCACCGCGGGCAGGTGCTGGGCGTCTACAACCTGTTCTTCGATGCCGCACAGGCGCCGTCGGACGATGTGCGATCGGTGCTGCGCTCGATCGGCGAGCTGCTGGGCCTGGCCTTGCACAACGCCCGGCTCGAGAGCGACAACCTGCGCGCCACGGTGATGCAGGAGCGCCAGATGATGGCCGCCGAGGTGCACGATTCGGTGGCGCAGGACCTGGCCTTTCTGCGCATGCGCCTGCCGCTGCTCGAGCAGGCCATCGGCGAGCACGACGAAGGCCTCACCGCGCGCTACCTCACCGAGTTGCGCCAGGCGCTCGGCCATGCCCATGGCAGCCTGCGCGAGATCGTCACCGAGTTCCGCACGCCCACCGATCCGCTGGGCCTGGCGCATGCGCTGCGCGCGAGGGTGGACGAATTCGCCGTGCGCAGCGGGCTGCACGCCACGCTGGACAATCGGCTGCCCACGCTGGCGTTGCCGGCCGCGCACGAAACGCAGGTGGTGCACATCGTCGGCGAGGCCCTGGTCAACGTGGCGCGGCACGCCGCCGCCAGCCAGGCCAGGGTATCGGTGCAACGGCTGGGCAGCGAGGTGGAGATCCGCGTGGCGGACGATGGCGCCGGGCCGCCCACCACGGCCGCCGAGCGCGGGCACCATGGCCTGGAGATCATGGCCGAGCGCGCGCGCCGCATCGGCGGCGTGCTGGCCCTGCAGGCCAACGAGGGTGGTGGCACGGTGGTGGCGCTGCGCTTCCCCGCGCCCTGGCTGATGGAGCGTTGCCAGTGAGCGAGCCCACACCGATCAAGGTGGTGCTGATCGACGACCACGCGCTGTGCCGCAGTGGCCTGAGCGATCTGCTGCAGCAACGCGGTGGCATGCAGGTGCTGGCCGCACTCGGCGACCCCGAGCAGCTGCTGCCCACGCTGCGCGCACAGCCGCCCGATGTCCTGGTGATGGACCTGCGCATGCCCACCACCGACGGCCTGAGCCTGCTGCGCCGCGTGCGCGCCGAGGGCATCAACACCCCCGCGCTGATCCTCACCATGAGCGATGCCGAGGCCGACCTCTCCGCCGCCCTGCGCGCCGGTGTGCGCGGCTACCTGCTCAAGGACATGGACCCGGAGGAGATCATGGGCGCCATCGCCCGCGCCGCGCGCGGCGAGCTGGTGGTGGCCCCGGCCATGACGCTCAAGCTGGCGCAATTGCTGCAACCCGGCGGCAAGGGCCCCGACCGCCATGGCCTGCTGGCCTCGCTCACCGAGCGCGAGCGCCAGATCCTCGAGCACCTTGCGCGAGGCGAAAGCAACAAGGCCATCGCCCGCGCGCTGGACATCAGCCACGACACCGTCAAGCTGCATGTGCGCCACATCCTCGGCAAGCTGGGGCTGAGCTCGCGGGTGGAGGCGGCTGTGTTTGCGGTGGAGGCGCGGGTGGGCTCGGAGGGGCGGGACGAGCATCGGCGGTGAGCCTTGCGTTGCTGGAATGCCAACGTTTGGCGCGACCGCGTCGGGCTGGGTTGCCGTGTTCTGCTGCGTGTCCCCCGCCGCCGACCCGTTGGGTCGACGGCTCCTCCTTTACCTCCGCAGAACACGGCAACCCACCCCGACGCTATGCCAGCACCGCGGTGCGCGAGTGCGCGGGTTTGCGATGTGCACTGGCGTCTCAGGGCCCATGCCGCCTATTTCAAAAGTTGGGTTCGATAAGCACACCGCTGAACGCCATCCAACCTCAAAGCACTTCCATGCAAACTTCGCGACTCAGCGCATCGCCAGCCAACGCCGGATCAAACCAGGCCAGCTGATCGCGCAGCCGCACCACCTCGCCAACGATGGTGAGGCCGGGCGAGGGCAGGCCGGCGCGGGCCACCTCGGCGGCCAGCGTGCCGAGCGTGGCGCACACCACCTGCTGCGTGGGCAGGGTGCCTTGCGCCACCACGGCGGCCGGCCAGTCGGCGGGCAGGCCGTGGGCCATCAGTTGCGCGCAGATCGTGTCCAGGGCGGACAGGCCCATGTAGATCACCACCGTCTGGCGTGCTCGGGCGAGCGCGGGCCAGTCGAGGTCGCAACTGCCGTCCTTCAAGTGGCCGGTGACGAAGGTGCAGCTCTGTGCGAAATCGCGGTGGGTGAGCGGGATGCCGGCGTAGGCGGACACGCCGCAGGCCGCCGTGATGCCCGGCACCACCTCGAAGGGCACGCCGGCTGCGGCCAGCACTTGCAGCTCTTCGCCGCCGCGGCCAAAGACGAAGGGGTCGCCGCCCTTCAGGCGCACCACCTGCCGGCCCTCGCGCGCCAGGCGCACCAGCAGCGCATTGATGTCGCGCTGCGCCATGCTGTGGCGGCCGCACTCCTTGCCCACGTACTGACGCTCGGCGTCGTCACCGATCAGGGCCAGCACTTCGGGGCCGACCAGGTGGTCGTAGACCACCACGTCGGCCTTGACCAGCAGGCGTGCGGCGCGCAGGGTGAGCAGATCTGCATCACCCGGGCCAGCGCCCACGAGGTACACGGTGCCGCAAGGGTGGGCACAACGTTCCAGATAAGCCGACATCATCGCGGGCACATCGACGAACGAGTTCATGACGGGTTCTCCGTGGTCGATGAGATGCCGCTCAGGCGCCGCAGCTGCCGCAGCTGCCGGTGCCGCAGCCGCCGCGCGATGCCGCGGCCGGCTTCGAGGCGCAGCCGGATGCCACTGGCGCCTCGGCCTGCGGGATGAACAGGAAGTCGAATTGGCCGGGCGCCAGTTCCACGTAGTCCAGCACCGTGGCGTCGAGCAGCGGCTTGCTGGGCGAGCCCACCAGCACGGTGAGGCCGAGCACCTGCGTGGGCTCGTCGTCCTCGCGGGCCTCGTCGAAGCCCATGCCGTATTCGATCGAGCCATCGGCGATGCGGCGCGCGGCCACGCGCAAGGCCAGGCCATCGGCGTTGCTGCGTGCGCCCGCGGCCAGGATTTCCTGTGCGGCGGAAGGGGTGACGGTGAACATGGCTTGCGGGTCCTTTTCAGTGTTCGCCCTTGGTGCGCAAGAGGCCGGCCAGGCGGTTGCCCTGCTTCTGCGGGCCGCCGATGGGAAACATGTCGTGCAGGTGGTGGTTGCTGCCGCGTTGCGGGCCCCAGGCCTGCGTGAAGTGCTTGATCATCACGCGCACCTGGGCCTGCACGCCGTGCTCCTGGTAGTAGGCCCGCAGGTAGCGGATCAGCTCCCAGTGCGCTGGCGTGAGCGTCAGACCCTCTTCGCGCGCCAGTGCCTCGGCGAAGGCCTCGGACCAGTCGCTCAGATGCAGCAGATAGCCTTCGCTGTCGGTGGGCACGGCGCGGCCCTCGACGATCACGCTGCGCTGAAGCACGGCCATGGTCATGGCAAGGGCGCCTGCGTCAGGGCGCGCACAGTGCGGCTTGCTGCGAGGCCAGCGCGGTGGTGCGCCCCTCGCGCTGCGCGCGCACGAACTCCACAAAGCGCGGCGCCCACTGCGAGCCGGCGGCGCTGCGCAGGTGCGCATACGAAGCCAGCACGTTGTGCACCAGCACGCCGTCGTGCTGCCCGTCCACGCCATGGCCGCGGCGCACGCGGTAGGCGAAGGCCACGCCGGGGTCGAGATTCTCGAGGCTGGAATGGTGGAACTCGTGGCCGCGCAGCACCGCAGTGTCGGACGCATCGCGGCCACGGCCCCAGGGCATGGCACCCGTCTCCTGCAGGTGCACGTAGCCGCGGCCCACGGGCTTGGCGTGCATCACCGCATCGCCGGGGATGGCACCCACCATGCGCGCCGTGCGGCCCTGCCAGGAGATGCTGCGCGACAGGTACATCAGCCCGCCGCACTCGGCATGCACGGGCAGCCCGGCGGCGATGGCCTGGCGCAATTCGCCGCGCAGCGAGGCATTGGCCTCCAGCGCATCCATGCAGGTTTCGGGGAAGCCGCCGCCGATGAACAGGCCGTCGATGGCGGGCAGTCGCGCGTCGTGCAGGGTGTCGATGGGCACCAGCTCGGCGCCGGCGGCCTGCAGTGCGGCCAGGTCGTCGGGGTAGTAGAAGCCGAAAGCGCGGTCGCGCGCGATGCCGATGCGCAGATCTGGTTTGCGCAGAGGCCGTGCCTGTTCGGCCAGCTCGGTTTCGGGCAAGGGCCCGGCGGACGCCGCCAGCGCCTCCACCCGGCCCATGTCGACCTGGGCCGCGATGATGCGGCCGATCTCGCGCACGCGGGCCTGCGCATCGTCCACCTCGGCGCAGGGCATCAGGCCCAGGTGGCGCTCGGTCATGGCCAGGCGGGCGTCCTCGGCCACGGCGCCCAGCACCGGCACGTCGGTGTAGTGCTCGATCACCGCGCGCAGCTTGGCCTCGTGGCGCGCGCCGCCCAGGCGATTGAGCACCACGCCGGCGATGCGCACCTGGCGATCAAAGGCCTGGTAGCCCAGGATCAGCGGGGCAATGCCGCGCGTCATGCCGCGCGCGTCGATCACCAGCAGCACCGGCAAGCCGAGCTGGCGCGCCACGGCCGCGTTGCTGTTGCTGCCGTCCAGCGCCAGGCCGTCGTACAGGCCCTTGTTGCCTTCCACCAATGCCATGTCGGCGCCCTGTGCCTCGCGCGCAAACATCGCTGCGATGGACGCGTCATTCATCAGGTAAGGATCGAGGTTGAAGCAGGGCCGGCCGGCGGCGCGCGCCAGCCACATCGGATCGATGTAGTCCGGGCCCTTCTTGAAGGGCTGCACCACGTGGCCGCGCTCGCTGAGTGCAGCCACCAGGCCGATGCTGAGCGTGGTCTTGCCCGAGGACTTGTGCGCGGCGGAGACGAGCAGGCGGTGCATCTTGCTCACGCCTTGCCTGCGGCGATGAAGTCGTCCTGCGGCATGAAATCGAGCACGCGCACGCCGATGACGGTCATCAGAAAGGCTGCACCCAGCCCGCCGATGCCCAGCAGCAACTCGGGCAGCGTGGGCTGGTAGGCCGCCACCGCGCCGTCGCCGAAGCTGCTGCTCACCACATGGCCCGGGAAGATGTCGAGCGGATACGCCTGGCCGCCGATGATGAACACATACAGCCACGAGAAGGCGCCAGCGACGATCAGCAAGGCCGCCACCAGCGTCCAGCGCTCACCGCCGAGCCGGGGGTGGAAGAGCAACACCAGCGGCAGCACCGAGCCCAGCAGCACATAGCCGCCCCAGAACAGCAGCGCATACAGGCCACCGCCGTTGCGCCCCAGCAGGATGAAGGCTTCGAAGGCGCCCTGGCGCGCGTAGTACAGGTTGGTGAGGTGGTACACGGCCACCAGGTAAAGCGAGGCGAAGATGAACACGCCCAGCAGCCGCGCCATGCGCCGCTGCACGGCCGCGCCCAGGTGCTGCTGCTCCCAGGCGTACATGGTGTGCTGCACGATCAGGAAGGCGGCCAGCCCCCAGCCGAAGGACAACACGATGAACAGCGGCGCCAGCAGCGCTGATGCGTAGGCCTGCCGCGCAGCGAGAAAGGCGAAGATCGAGCCCGTGCCGGTGGTGAGCACGAAGCGCCACACCAGCGCGGCCAGGCCGGCCGGCTTGGACCAGGCGTTGAAGCGGCGCTCAAACATCGTGAACAGGTAGACGATGACGATGGCGCTCATGCCCGAGTACAGGATCACGTTCCACGCGAACACCGACTTGAAGTTGTAGTGCGTGGCCGCGACGATCACACGCTCGGGCCGGCCCAGGTCGAGCATCAGCACCATCAGTCCGCCCATCAGCAGCGCCAGGCACAGCAGGCCCGACAGCGGCGCGCGCGGCTTGTACACCGGCTGCCCGAACACCGAGCCGATGGACGCCACATTGAGCACGCCCGACGCCGCCACCACCATGAAGATCGCGAACACATGCGGCAGGCCCCACACCACCTGGTTGTTCATGCCGGTGACGATGTGGCCGTGCAGCTCCATGAAATGCGCCGCGGCCAGGCCCACGGCGGTGAGGGCGCCACCGAGTGCCACCATGAGCCAGAACTTGCGGATGTCTTGGGGGGATCGCATGTTGGAAGAGTCCGCTCAAAGTCCGTGGTAGCGAACGCCGGGGTCCAACTTGAGATCGGCGCGCAGCTGCGTGGTCTGGATCTCGCGCACGCGTCGAGCAATCTCGCTTTGCGGATCGTTCAGGTCACCGAAGACGATCGCGCCATGGCCGGCCTTGCTGCACGCCTCGGCGCAGGCGGTGGTCTTGTTGCCCTGGTCGATGCGGTGCACGCACAGCGTGCAGCCCTCGACGCAGCCCTTGCCGCGCGGCACATCGGGCTTCTGCTCGCTGAGCTCCTCGTGCACGAAGGACCGCGCCTTGTAGGGGCAGGCCATCACGCAGTAGCGGCAGCCGATGCAGGCATGGCGGTCCACCAGCACGATGCCATCGGCGCGCTTGAACGAGGCGCCGGTGGGGCACACGTCCACGCAAGGCGGCTCGGCGCAGTGCTGGCACATCACCGGCGCCGAAGCCTGGCGGCCGGTCTTGATCTCCTTGATCTCGATCTTGCGGATCCACTGCGCCGAGGTGGGCGAGGGCTTGGGGTCGAGCCCGTTCTCGGTGTTGCAGGCGGTGACGCAATCGGTGCAGCCGCTGGCGCACTTGGTGGTGTCGATCAGCATGCCCCAGCGCACCTGGGGATTGGCGCCGGTGGCGCCCGTTGGCGTGGCGGCGCGGGCGATCTCGATCAGCTGGATGCCGGGCGCCAGCATCGCGCCACCGATGGCGGCGGCGGCCACGCCGAGGAAGCCGCGGCGGCTCATTTCGTGACTCCTTGGGCCAGAGCGCGTGGCTTGCTGGTGTGGCACTCGAAGCAATCGATCTTCACCGCCGCGTAGCTGTGGCAACTGACGCAGAAGTTGGTCTCGGCCTTCGCCACGCTGGCCGTCTTCTGGCTCGCGTGGCATTCGATGCACTCTTTCAGGCTGTACTTGGCATTGGCGCCCCGGATGCCGCCATGCACCGTGTCGTCGCGCTGGTGCTTGAGCAGATTCATGTGCTCGCGCCGCATGAAGGCCGCATCGGCCACGCAGGTCTTGCCCGCCAAGGCGCGCTCGATCACTGGCTTGGGCGTGCGGCCGGATTCATCGGCCGCAAAGGCCGATGCCGCGCACAGCGCCAGGACCAATGAGCAGAGTACGCGCCACATTGCCATTACTCGCCCAAACCCATCTGGATGTAGCCGGTTGGGCACACGTCCTTGCAGATGTGGCAACCAATGCACTTGTTGTAGTCGGTGTCCACATAGCGGCCGGTGGTGGACAGGTTCTTCTTCACCTTGAACACGGCCGTCTGCGGGCAATAGACCACGCAGTTGTCGCACTCGAAGCACTGGCCGCAGCTCATACAGCGCTTGGCCTCGGCCTGGGCTTGCGCCTCCAGCAATGGCAGCAGGCGCTCCTCGAAGTTGCTCAGCGCTTCCTCGGCACTCAGCGACACGATCTTGCGGCGGTTGCGCGGCGTGTACTGGAAGTGGCCGAGAAACAGCTCGCTGTGCGGGATGACGTAGCGGTCGCTGCGGTCGTCGAAGTTGTGGATGGCGCCGGTACTGGCGTCGGTGCCCCACAGCGGCTGGTCGATCGCGGTGATCTTCAGGCCCTTCTCCACCATCTTGCGCGTCAGATCAAAGCTGTGCACATCGATCTTCGGGCGCTTGTCCAGCGCCTCGCTGCGCAGCAGGCGATCAATGCCATCAGCGGCGATCGCGCCATGGCCGATGGCGGTGGTGAGCAGGTGCGGGCGCACCACGTCGCCACCCACGAACATGCCTGCCTGGCCCTGCACCTGGTAGTTCTTGTCGCTGGTGATGCCGCCCTTGCCGTTGTTCAGCGCCTCCAGCCCGGTGAAGTCCACCGCCTGGCCGATGGCCGAGACGATGAGGTCGGCTTCGATGTCTTCCTCGGTGCCGGCGATGGTCTTCACGTCCAGCTTGCCGCCCACGATCCTGGCCTCGCAGCGCACCACGCGCAGCGCGGTGGCGCGGCCGCTGGCGTCGCGGATCACCGCCACTGGCGCCATGCCGCCGCGGATGGCGATGCCTTCGCCCAGCGCGTGCTCCACCTCGTGCTTGCTGGCCTGCATCTTGTCGATCTGGAAGATCGAGGTCAGCGTCACCTCGGCGCCCTGGCGCTTGGACAGCAGCGCGGCGTCGTGCGCGGCGAAGCCTGCGATGGCGTTCTCGGGCCGGTCGGATTCGTGGATCTGATCGATGTGGCCCAGGCGGCGCGCCACCGTGGCTACGTCGATGGACGTGTCACCCCCGCCCACCACCACCACGCGCTTGCCCACGTGCTGCATGCGGCCGTCGTTGAAGGCCTTCAGGAAGGCCGTGGCGGTGACGCAGTTGGGCGCCTCGGCACCTTCCACCGGCAGCGGCCGGCCGCTCTGCGCGCCCAGGCCCAGGAACACGGCATCGAACTCGCTCTGGATCTGCAGCAGCGACACGTCGGTGCCGATGCGGCAGTTCATGCGCGTTTGCACGCCCAGATCGATGATGCGCTGGATCTCGGCATCGAGCACCGCGCGCGGCGTGCGAAAGCCGGGGATGCCGTAGCGCATCATGCCGCCCAGCTCTGCGCGCTCGTCGAACAGCGTCACCGAGTGGCCCTTGCGCGCCAGCTGATAGGCGGCCGACAAACCGGCCGGGCCGCCACCGATCACGGCCACCGTCTTGCCGGTGGATTGCGTGGGCTTGGGGAAGGCCAGCTGGTGCTCGATGGCCCACTCGCCCAGGAAGTGCTCCACCGAGTTGATGCCGACGAAATCTTCCACCTGGTTGCGGTTGCAGCCCGACTCACACGGCGCCGGGCACACGCGGCCCATCACCGACGGCAGCGGGTTGGCTTCGGTCAGGCGGCGCCAGGCGTACTCTTGCCAGGGCACGCCGGCCGGCGGCTTCTCGATGCCGCGCACGATGTTGAGGTAGCCGCGGATGTCCTCGCCCGACGGGCACGAGCCCTGGCAGGGCGGCGTGCTCTGGATGTAGGTGGGGCACTTGTGCGAGTGGTCGGCGTCGAAGATCTCCTGCTGCCAGGCGCGGGGCTTGCTGTCGCCGTCCTTGTAGCGGCGAAAGTTCAGCGGCTGGGCCGGCGCGTTGTCGACGTTTGCGGACATGGGGAATCTCCGGATGAGCCTGTGTTACTTGTCTGTCAGGCGCATGATGCCCAGCGCCTTGAGGATGTACTTCTCGTAGATCGGCTCCGAGTTGCCGGTGCGCAGCTTGCGCATGAAGTACTTCTCGTAGGCGATCTTGGCCAGGTGCACCCACTTGCCCTTCTTGAACCAGTTGACATTGCGCGGCGGGATCTGCGGCAGTGCCACGAAGGCCGCGCCGGTGTCGCCCATGTCGGCCAGGCAGATGGCGTTCCAGGTGCCCTTGGTGCTGGCGGTGCTGCCGCGCAACTCGTCGGCAATGTTGTGCACGATGGCCGTGACCATGGTCTCGATCATGTAGCCGGTCTTGGGCGCGCCGGTGGGCACGGGCGTCGTCTCAACCGGTGGGATGGCCACGCACACGCCGGCCGAGAAGATGTTCTTGTAGGCCTTGCTGCGCTGGTAGTCGTCGATCAGCACGAAGCCGCGCGGGTTGCACAGGTTCGGCACCGCCGCCACGGCATCCACACCCTTGAAGGCGGGCAGCATCATCGACAGCTTGAAGGGAACCTCGTGCTCCTTGAACACATTGCCGAGGTCGTCCAGCTGCGTGGCGAACAACTTGCCTTCCTCCACCTTGGTGGTCTTGGCGTTGGTGATCCACTTCATGTCGCGGTTGCGCATCTCGGACTCGAGCATGCTCTTCGAGTCGCCCACGCCGCCCAGGCCCAGGTGGCCGATGTAGGGCTCGCTGGTGACGAAGGTGATGGGCACCTTGTTGCGCAGCTTGCGGCGGCGCAGGTCGGTGTCGAGGATGAAGGCGAACTCGTAGGCCGGGCCGAAGCAGCTGGCCATGGGCATGGCGCCGATCACCACCGGGCCGGGGTTCTCGAGGAACTTCTGGTAGTCGGCCCAGAAGGCCTCGGCATGCGGCACGGTGCACACCGAGTGCGTGTGGCCACCGCCGCCCGAGTGCACCGGCCCGGCGCCGGGCACCTCGGCAAAGCTCAGCTTGGGGCCGGTGGTGATCACGAGGTAGTCGTAGCTCACCGTCTGGCCGTCGGCCAGTTGCAACTGGTTGGCATCGGGCTCGATCTTGGTCACCAGCTTGGCGATGAAATCAATGCCCTTGCGCGCCAGCAGCGGGCCCACCTTGAGCATCAGCTCGTCGGGCTTGCGCCAGCCCACCGCCAGCCAGGGGTTGGACGGCACGAACTGGAAGAAGTCCACCGCGTTGATCACGGTGATCTTGTGCTCCTTGGGCAGCATCTCGCGCATCTCGTACGCCGCTGGCATGCCGCCGATGCCGGCACCCAGAATGACGATGTGGGCCATGTGCTTGTCTCCTGCGCTGTGCGCCTGTTCTGCTGCTGTGGGACTGCTGTGGGACTGCTTGTCGAGCTACTTCGGATCGCCCAGCCGGATGGCCTTGCTCACCAGTTGGTGCACGCCGCCGACCATGCTCATGTCAAAGCCATAGGCCGGCAGCACCTTGCTGAATTGCGCCTTGCAGATGGCACAGATCGTGGCCATGAAGTTCACGCCGTGGTCGTCCACCACGCGCTTCAAGGCCTCCATGCGCGGCAGCGCGCCCTTGACGCGCAGCTCGAGCAGATCGTCGGTGAGCAGGCCGCCGCCGCCACCGCAACAGAAAGTGGACTCGTGGATGGTGCCGGGCGCCATGTCGTGGAAGTGGTTGGCCACCGCCTTGACGATCTCGCGCGGGATCACGAACTGCCCGCCGGGCATCGTGCCCATGCGCGAGCCGCGCGCCACGTTGCACGAATCGTGGAAGGTGATGATGCGGTCGTCGTTCTTCTCTTTGTCGAACGAGATGGCACCGCGCTGGATCAGGTCGTAGGTGAATTCGCAGATGTGCTGCGGCACGGGGTAGCGCGGGTCGAGCCAATCAAAGGGGCCGATCAGCGTGTTCCAGAAGCTGTAGGCCACGCGCCAGGCGTGGCCGCATTCGCCCACCACGATGCGCTTGACGCCCAGCTGCTGTGCGGCCTCCTTGACGCGCAGCGAGATGTTGCGCATCTGCTCGTAGTTGCCGATGAACAGGCCAAAGTTGCCGGCCTCGCTGGCCTTGGATGAGAGCGTCCAGCTGATGCCCGCAGCGTGGAAGACCTTGGCGTAGCCGATCAGGCTTTCCACGTGCGGCTCGGAGAAGAAGTCGGCGCTTGGCGTGACCAGCAGCACCTCGGCGCCTTCCACGTCCAGCGGAAACTTCACCGCCACCCCGGTCTCTTCGAGAGTGTCTTCTTCCAGGCCCAGCAGCGTGTCTTCGAGCGCGGGGCCGGGGATGCCCAGGTTGTTGCCGATGCGGTGCACCTTGCCGATGATCTCGTTGGCGTACTTTTGGCCGTGGCCCACCGAGTCCATGATCTCGCGCGCGGCCATGGTCACTTCGGCGGTGTCGATGCCATAGGGGCAGAAGACGCTGCAGCGGCGGCATTCGGAGCATTGGTTGTAGTAGCTCCACCACTCGTCCAGCACCTCGCGGCTCATGTCCACCGCGCCCACCAGCTTGGGGAAGTGCTTGCCGGCAAAGGTGAAGTAGCGGCGGTACACCGCGCGCATCAGATCCTGCCGCGCCACCGGCATGTTCTTGGGGTCGCCGGTGCCCAGAAAGTAGTGGCACTTGTCGCTGCAGGCGCCGCAGTGCACGCAAGCGTCCATGTAGACGCGCAGCGAGCGGTACTTGCCCAGCAGCTCGCCCATCTTGGCCACTGCCCGCT
>Ga0268298_10002665_pt1 | contig 19287 bp, 15 predicted proteins | sample WWTPWeurt_MetaG_FD_194462 | JGI IMG/M metagenome (GOLD analysis project Ga0268298, IMG submission 194462) | Activated sludge microbial communities from WWTP in Nijmegen, Gelderland, Netherland - WWTP Weurt | ecosystem: Engineered > WWTP > Aerobic digester > Activated sludge | place...
CAGGGACCGATGCTCCTCTTTGTACGGCACGTCAGCTTGATCGACGCGCTCTTGCCCACGGTCTTCGTCTCGGACCGGGCCGGGATTCGGCTGCGGTTTGTGCTCAAGGCGGCGCTCCTCTTCGACCCTTGCCTCGACATCGTGGGTCAGCGGCTCCCCAACGTGTTCGTGCGTCGAGGCCGGGAGGCCTTTGAGCGTGAGGTGGCCGCCATCGCCGCGCTGGCCCACGACCTGGAGGCCCAAGACGGCGTGATCATCTTCCCTGAGGGTACCCGCTACTCGCCTGAGCTGCGGGCCAAGATCCGCGCCAGTCTCAGCGCGCGGCAAGATCCGACCGCCTTGGCGCGCATGGATGAGCTGGTGCATCTGCTGCCTCCGCGGATCGGAGGTCTGCGGGCTTTGCTCGGCCGCGGGGCTGGCGCGGACCCCGTGTTCCTAGGCCACAAAGGCCTGGAATCCGTGCGGCGCTTCGGCGATCTCCTAAGTGGTCGGCTGGTCGGCGCGCACATCGCGATCAAGTTCTGGCGCGAGCCCAGCGGGCTGGTTCCGACCGAGGAAGCCGCGGCTTTGGCTTGGTTTCATGAGCAGTGGAAGCGCCTCGATCGCTGGGTCGGTCAGGCCTGACCCTCCCTTTCATGACCGATCACAACTCCCGCGCGGCTGTGTAAACTGGCCATGGTGAATCGGATCACCGCTCCCGTCGCCGGTGGCCCGCTGCCGCCGAGCCCCGAGGCCGAGTTCACGGCTTGGGTGAGCGCCGCGCTGACCCGCCGGGGGCCACCGACCGAGCTCGAGCTCCGGGTCGCGGCGAGCGGCTTCGCGGCTGCGGCGGCCGATTCGACCTATCTGCAGGCCAAGAACGCGTTGGTTCAGACCCTGAGCTACTTTGAGCAGGGTCGGCCTGAGATGAGCGCTCCCCTGCTCGAGGCGCTCAAGCCCTGGTTCAGGGCCCTGGCTCAAACCCTCCCGCTGGCCGACGCCAAGCGCGAGTTGGCTGAGCTGGAGAGCGGGCGATTCACGGTGCAGGTCTCGCTGCCGGTGCCAGCCAGCGTGCTCGAGGAGATCCGGCAAGTGCAGGCGTCAGAGGCCTGGCGGGCCTTCACCGCGCTCGGCGGCTCTATCGCGAACCGAGAGGCCACGCCCCGGCGCTCGGGCGGCTCCCGTTCGCTGGTGGAGACGCTCCGCCTCCAGGCCTCCGCGCCGCCGCCCGGGCTCCCGTCCGGAGCGCAGTGGGGCGCGTTCTTGGGCCGGGCGATCTCCGGCGGCATCGACCGACGCGGCGCCGAGCTGCTCGACCTGCTGGTGGCCCGAGGGCGCTATGATCGAGACCTCGCTCAAGTCGTGAGCTTCGCCGGAGTCGCGGGCGGTGAGGTGCGGGCCAATCGCCTCTCGGCGGCCCTCGAGCTGGCCCAGCGTGCCGCCACCGGCGCCTCCAAGCTCAACGCGCTCGACAAGTCCGTGCTGGCCGAGCTGGCCAAGCAGAAGCCGAACCCTACGCTCGACTACGTTCCGCTGACCTCCATCAAAGACGGGGACTTCGAGGCTGCGCTCTATAAGTACGCCTCGACAGAGATGCCCTCCTTGCGCGCCCCGCTGCTCTTGTATCACCCGCACATCCCCACCACCGATCAGCTCCCGGCGGTGGTCGAGCAGCTCGACGCCATCGCAGAGGAGAGCGGGAAGTGTTTGGCCGGCTTCAACGTCATGACGGTGATGCACCAGATGGGGCGCACCGTTCCGTGGCTCTCTCTCCTCGAGGAGAAGCTCGGCCTCAATCGGGAGAACTATCTCGGCGTCTCGGTGCCCTACTCCGGGTCCGAGATCGCGATCGATCGGCTGAACTTAGAGGGCTTTCGCACGCTCGACGACCACGACCCCCGCGATCCCTTGCTGGCGAAGCTCGAGGACACGATCGGCGCCGGAAATCCCCAGGGCTTCGACGAGCTCAAGACCGCCGCTATCCGCCGCGCGGTGGAGGAGATGCTGGACAAGCACGCCGAAAACGGCCTGCCGATCATGGTCATCGACGACGGCGGCTATGTGAGCAAGGTGGTGCGCGCGCACTTCAAAGACGATGAGTCTAAGTTCCGCTTCGTGGAGTGGACGACCCGTGGCGTGCGGCAGTTCGAGACGATCGCCGATCCTGCCTATGCCTTGGTCAGCGCCGCTGAGTGCCAGCCGAAGAGCTATTTTGAGCCTCCGTTCATCGCCAAGGCCGCGGTGGAGCACCTCCTCGTCGGGGCGGGCACCCGTTTCAGCTCGCTGAAAGATCTCGAGGTGGCCACCATCGGCCATGGTTCGATCGGTCGCGCGGCGGCGCTGGCCCTGGCCGGTGAGGGGGCCGCGGTTCAGGTCTCCGACCTCGACGCTAAGCACCGGGCGCGGGCGGCCGAAGACGGGCTCGCTCAAACCGCGGATGTGAAGCAGGCCGTCGCCGGCAAGAAGCTCGTCGTGGCCGCGACCGGCGCCAACTCATCGCCGCCGCCGGTGTTCGAGGCCAGTGCGCCCGGCACCGTGTGGGCCTCGCTATCCTCGGTGGACATCGAGACGCGCGACGACAAGGACCCCCGAAACAACGGCACTTGGGGCACGAACCTGGTGCGTGCCAATTTGAAAGCTGAGCTCGATCCCACGGCCCCCGGCGGGGTGAAGGTCGAGCTCGAGGCTCGCGAGATCCTCAACGGCGGCTACCCCCTGAACCTCTCGCGGCGGGTCCGGGTGATGCCGCTCGAGGAGGAGGAGGTCATCCTCCTCGTCCTCAACGAGGCCATCGCGCAGGCCACCCAGGAGAAGGGTACTGGGAAGAAGCAGGTCGCGCCGGAGCGAGAGGATCGCATCGACCGCCTCTATCGGCAGTACCACCCGGAGCAGGCGGCCTACGTGGACGCGTTTTGGAAGCCTTAGAGGTCGGTGCTGTTCATTTCGGCCGGTAGGGCATCTGTTCCTTTGTACTTGTTGGCGGCGTGGGCATTCTGTCTGAGTGGCACCAGTCGCGCTTTGCGCGCCAGCCACTACGCGCGAGGACGCGCGCGGGGGAGCTTCGATTCGAGGTTTTCGGCAGGAGACCTTCACGCTGCGCTGATTCTGCGCGGCGGCGGCGCGCCGATTTGGCGTAGTTGGGTCCGAATCCTTGGGGAAGTTGCCGGCCCGGTGGGTGCTCTGGCGCTGCCCCATGAAGACCGCCTCGCTCGCCCCCAAGCCCACGCCCGCTCCGCCCCCCGCGCCGCCGCCGCCCAGCGCGTCGCCGATCGCCAAGCCCAAGACATCGGGCTACCCGAGCGCTGACTCGGTCGAGCTCAAGGCCGCCAAAAAGCCCGCGTACACCGCCGCGCCGAGCAAGGCCGACGTCGAGTCGGGCAAGGCGAAGCTCAAGATGGGGCAGCAGGGCCCGGCGGTGCTCGAGCTCCAAAAGAAGCTGGGCGTCGTGGCGACAGGACAGTTCGACAAGAACACCGAGGTCGCGGTGGCTCAGGCACAGACGAAGGCAGGCTTGCCCCCGACGGGGGTCGTCGATGACAAGACGCTGGCCGCCATCGAGGGCAAGAGCGGCGGAAAACCGGCCTCGCCGCCGCCTGCGCCCACGGCCGCCGAGGCGCAGGTCGGAGCGTTGGCGACCGATATGGCCGCCGGCAAGGCCGACGTGAAGAAGGCCAAGGCCGAGCTCGACAAGATTCCGGGCGTGGTCCGACTTGAGCCGAGCTATCCGCGCGAGCTCAAGGACCAGATCCACCTCCACAACCTCGAGCACCTCACGAGGAAGCTCAAAGCCAAGGAGCCGCTGAGCGCGGAGGAGCGGATGCTAGCCCAAGGCTACCTCGACGTTCATGCCAAAGACATGTCCGCGCCCAGTGCGACGAGCCTGACCGAGCTCAATCAGGTCTATGGCGGCGCTTACGGACAGTTCGTGCAGGCTGCGGGGGCAGCGGGGATGAAGGCCAAGCCGTGAGACTCGCCTGCGGGCGCGATCGCTACGCCGCCAAGGCCTTCGCCAGCGGCGCAAAGCCCTGCGCGGGGACCAGCGAGGACAGGTTGCTCCGCTCCTGACCGCTGCAGCTCTTGGCCAGCGGCGCCAGCACGCTGGCATACGCGGGGGCTCCGTGCATGAGCCCGTACTCGATCATGCGGGCCGGCTCCCCGACCTGCGCCAAGATCGGACCGAGCGCGTCAGGGCAGGGCTCGAACATGGCGAAGAGGCGCTGGCCGAAGGTGTTGAGGAAGTATCCAGCAGCGTCAGGGACCAGCGGCAGCACCTTCTTGGCGAAGCTCCGCAAGGTCTTCTCGTCCGTGGGCGCGGCGATCACCCGCAGCGCGAGGAGCGCGTCGCTGGCCTCGAGCGCGCGATCGACCAGCAGCGGAGCCACCTTCGGCGCGAGCGCCCGGAGCTTGGGATCCTCGAATAAGGGCAACATGGCCTCCAGGCTCTCGGGCGGCGCGGACTGGATCGCCGCGACGAGCTTGGCCTCGAGCTGGGCCCGCGTGCCCGGCGCTGAGGCCAGCGAGGTGAAGCGCTCGATGAGCTGTCGAAGGAGGTGGAGCTGCTTCTCGGTCCCGGGGGTGAAAAAGAGGTCGACGGCCTGCGCCAGGGATAGTTGGTGGATCGGCTTTTGGTCGAGACTCAGACTATCTCGATTCATCACCACAATGAAGGTCTGACCGCTGTCGGAGACCACGCGGCGAAAATCCACGCCCTCCTTGGCCTCGGGGCTCAGGCGGACCTCCACCACATGCGCGCTCTTGGCCGCCCCGGAGTTACCGCCCCAAACCTGCCCCCCCTGCGTAAAGTAGGCTCCCGCGCCATAGAAGGCCGCGGTCCCGGCGCTACCGGTCGAGGCGAACATATTGGGTCTCTGGAGCGGAGTCCGAGTCATCGCGACGTAGGCCTCGTAACTATCGGTGATATGCCAGAGGCGATCGAGGCCCAGGCTGGCCGCGGTGGCCTCGCCAGGGGCCGAGTCCGGCGCCTCCAGCAAGAGCGGGCGCCGGTTGAAGAGCGGGCTCAGCTCAGAGTCCGGGATCGCGCGGAGCCCGGACAGCGCGCCGACCTCTTCGAGCAGGCGAAAGGCCGAGGGGAGGTCCAGGGCGTCGGCGACGAGCTTCTTCAAGTTTCGGCCCATCCAGCGGCCGACGACGTCGCTGGTCGAGGTGCTCGGGACCCACGCAGAAAACAGGGACTTCATCTCGGTCTTGGTCGCGGCGTCCGGCTCGAGGCCGTGGCGCACGGCCTTGATCAGCGCGCGCACCGCGTGTTTGACCGCTGGGCTGTCGCCGGTGTGCCCGGTCGGGGTGCTGTTGTGCTTGGGCGAGAGCGCCAGCCGGATCTGCCCCGCCGCCAGATCGTGGACCGCGCTGTGGGCGCTGACCCCAGCCTCGTGGGCCAGGTCGATCAGCGCCGGACCGCTCCCGGTCAGCTGCAGCGCCAGATAGTCCATCGAGTTGTGGTGCTCATCGAAGAAGGAGGAGCCCGCGGTCAGAGGGTGGTGGATTTCGTCCTTGGGAGTTCGGTAGCCGCGCACGTCGATGTCGACGCCGGGGATCTCGGCCCGCAGCGCGGCCTCGATCGCCTCGATCTCGGCCAAGGTCTCGGGCTTTCCGTCCGCGCGGGACACCACCAGATCGAGGTCCTGGGTCGTGAGGTTCAAGAAGGCGTCGAGCTCGTTGCTGCTCACCCACTCCTTTCGCAGGCGCTCATCACCGGCCTCCGCACAGAGTCCGGCTTTGACGTGCGCCGCAAAGGAGGTCGCGGCCCCGCCGAGCACGAAGATCTCCAGGCCGCGCGCCTCGGCCTCTTTGGCCATGCGCGCGAAGGCTGGCACCAAGGCGGCCCGGCTTTTGGCGGCCGCCTCGAGGGCTCCCGCGCTCACCGGGGCCAGCGAGACGTGGCCGGGGCTGGTCCTATCCACCGTGAGCTTGAGCAGCCGCGCCACGGCCGTCTTGAGCGTCGCGCTGGGCTCGGCCTCAGGGGGCGTGGGCGTCGCGCGCGCGGCGGCCCCGAGCTTGGCGAGGAGCGAGGATCGGTCGGGCAGGGCGGTCGAGCTGAGCTCGAGCTTGTCCGCGGCTTGGTTCAGCCGCCCGATGATCGCCGTGGCGGTCTCGCCGCTGTTGAGGAGGAGCTCAGCCAACCCCAGAGCCACGGCTTCGGGATCGAGGGAGGCCGCCCGAGGTCCGACCGGGGCCGCTGCGAGCAGCGTGTCGAGGGCTTTGCTCAATCCCCCGACGGCAGCGGTGGCCGCGGCCAGATCTTCGGCCGCACCCGTGGCGGCGTCGACTGGGGCTTTTAGGCTGGGACCCAGGCCGACGACGAGGCTCGGAGCGTGAGGGGCCTTGGTTGGCTGGGTCGGGAGGGATCCCAGCGTTTCCGCCGTCTTCAAGGCGCGCAGCTTCACCCGACCAGCTCTAGCAATGCCTGCGCCAGCGAGTCACCCGTGCCAATTTTCGAACCCTAGAGGTGGCCGAGCGTCAGCTGTTCTTGCGGGCGTCTGCTGCTCCGGACAGGGGCGGGAGCGCTGCCAAGACGGCCTCGTTGCTGGGGTGGTCGCCGGCCGCGCTGCTGACGTAGCCGAAGCGCTCATCGCTGGGCGGGAGCACCACGAAGACCCCACCTTGCTGCCAGGGATCGCCCTGGGTGCTGGTCTGCCGAAACCCCTTTTTCAGCGCCCGAAACGCGCCGCTGAGGACCTTGGTGTTCACCGTGGAGCCGAGGTCGCGGCGCAGCCCGGCCGCCTTGAAGGTGACCAGCGAGGGATCGGTGTAGACCGGAAACTCGATCGCCAAGTCCTCGCGGAAGGTCTTGGCGAAATACACGGAGCCATTGCCGATGACGACCAGCTCGGCGCCCCGCCCGCGGATCTCGCTCAATACGCCGCGCAACTGCGCGACCTGCTCGCGGCAGAAGAGTCAGCCAAAGTGACGGATGAACACCAGCACGGTCGGCCCGCGATCCAGGATGTCTGCGATCTTCACCACCGCGCCCTCAGGGTCGAGGACGGTCAGTGCTCGCAAGGCCAACACGCGCTTGGGCCCGTTATCGGCGGGCTCAGCCTGCCTGCGGGCGCGATCGCTTCGCTCAACGCGTTTGCTCATGGCGAGAGTCTCGAGAATTCGAGGCAGCTGCGCCAGAGTTGATTTGCCTGATCCTCGGTTTCTTTGGTGCGGCCCAGCAGGTGCTCCTCGGCCTGCGCGCGATCGAACCAAAAGGAGCCGCTCGGCCCGGGGATCTCGGGGACGGACGCCAGCCAAACTAAGGTGTCTGCTCCCTGCTCGGGGGTTCGCAGCCGGCCCCTCATGAACCGGTAGAACCGAGGCAGCGACGAGCGGACCGCCGGGGTGTCGGCCCAGCCTGGGTGCATCGCGTGGAAGCTCGGCGTCCCTCCCGGGTGCCGCCGGGCCCAAGCCGCGTTCAAGATGAGCTCGGCCCGCTTGGTGTTGGCGTACGCGTCCACGCCATCATAGGGGCCCTCGGTGGCGAGCAGCGCGTCCAGGTCGAGCCGCCGCAGGTACATCCCGCCCGAGGACACCGTCAGCACCCGCGCGCCGGGGCGCCGCTCGAGCCTCGGCAGCATCAGCGCGGTGAGTAAGTACGGCCCCGCCACGTTGGTCGCGTAGCAGGACTCCAGGCCGTCCTCGGTGAGGACGCGGGCGTCCGGGAGCACGCCGGCGTTGTGGATGAGCACATCGATCTCGGTCAGCGGCAAGCGCGCGGCGAAGGCCTCGATGGAGGCGCGTCTTGAAACGTCGAGGATCTCGAGCTCGAGCTGTGCGCTCGGGTGCTTCGCGCGAATCTCTTGGACCGCTGCTCGTCCGCGCTCCTCGCTGCGGCAGAGGAGCCACACCTCCGCCCCGCGCGCCGCCAGAGCTTCGCTGGTCGCCAGGCCCAAGCCGGAGTTGGCGCCGGTGACCAAGATCTTCTTCCCCGTCAGGCTCAGGGCGTCGACGCGGCGGTCAAAGCGCGCCGCGTGCCGGAGAAAGCCGCTTTGATCGAAGGACCAAAACACCGAGGCGTCGAGGACCGCGTCGAGCAGACTCATGGCGCAGCTTCACACAACTTAAGAGCCCTGGCCTGCGGCGAGCCTGTATTTTCTACGAAATGCCTGTCCCGGAGTCGCTGAACAAGGAGAAGGCTCGCCTGGCCGCCCAAGATCCCCGTCGCCCGGGCCAGGAGTGCCGGGCCCAGCCTGCGTCCTTTGTGCCGGTCATCGATCGGCAGCGCTGCGAGGGCAAACGGGACTGCGCCCTGGTCTGCCCCTACGGCGTGTTCGAGGTGCGGCGGATCGACGACGCTGACTACGCGGCACTGTCCTTCCTCGGCAAGCTGAAGAGCGCCGCCCACCGGCGCCAGACGGCGTATGCGCCGGGAGCCGCGGATTGCCAGGCCTGTGGGCTCTGCGTGGTGGCCTGCAGGGAGCAGGCGATTCGACTGGAGATCGTCGACTTGACCGAGAAAAGCAGGTAGCGAAGCGGCCTGTGGCAGAGATTGAAGTCCCTACCGAGCACCTTCACGAGACGATCCATGAGGAGGCCCACGGGCACGGTCATGGCCCGGAGAAGCGCGATCCCTGGATCATGCAGGTGGCCCTGAGCTCGGCGATCTTGGCCGTGCTGGCGGCGCTGGCAGCGCTGTTCGCGGGGCACCACGTCAACGAAGCGGTGCTCGAGCGCATCATGGCCTCGGATCGCTGGTCGTACTTTCAGGCCAAGGGCATCAAGGCCAGCGTCCTCACCAGCAAGCTCGAGCTCCTCGAGACCCTCGGAAAAGAGGTCAAGGAGGAGGAGCGTGAGAAGCTGAATGAGTACAAAAAGGAGCAAAAGGAGATCGAGGCCGACGCCCGCGAGCGCGAAGAGGCCTCTGAGCATCACCTCAAAGCGCACAACATCCTGGCCAGCAGCGTGACCCTCTTTCAGGTCGCCATCGCGCTGGCGGCGATCTCCGTGCTCACCAAGAAACGCGTGCTGTGGGTGGTAGGTTTGGTGCTGGGCCTGGGCGGCGCCGTCGCCTTCGTGCGCGGCCTGATGTGAGCTGGTTTCGCCCGTCGCTAGAGCGCCGAACCGCTAATCAGACCGGCTGCGGCCGAAGATTCCGTCATTCCTGGGCCAAACCTGCCGCTCCGCTCCTCGGAGTACATCGAGTACGCCTCCGGTGCTCGCGTCACGTTTGGCCCATGAATTTAGGCCTCTTCACCCTCGCTACGGTCCGATTAGCGGTTCGGCGCTCTGGACGCCTGGTAGTAGGCAGCAACCCCACCTTACGGCACGTGTTTCGACGGGCCCGCCGGTTCTGCTAGGGTGGGGCCTTCCGTGTCTCAGCCCAGGCTCATCCTCCCGCTCTCGCTCGCGCTGCTCTCCGCGTGCAGCGGCACGATCGGATCCGGCGGTCCGAGCCCGACGCCCACTCCGAGCCCGACGCCCACGCCGACCCCTACGCCCACGCCCACGCCCACGCCTTCGCCCTGGGAGGTCACCCGGCTCAGCTGCACGCCTGGCGCGACGCCCGCGGAGCTCCCGCTGCGCCGGCTCTCGAGCGAGCAGTACCAGCGCAGCGTGCGCGATCTCGTCACCGCCTCGGGGCTGTCCCCCGCCGACGCGAGCGCGGCGCTGGCGGCGGTAGAGGACGAGCTGTCGCACTATCCCGAGGATCGCGTGGTGGGCGCCCCCACCGACAAGCACGGAGGATTTCGGCGCCTCGACCAAGCGATCCAGCAGAATCACATCGACGTCTCCTATGCGGTAGGCACGGGCCTCGGGGCGGCGATGGTCTCGTCCCCCGCGCGTCGCACCGCGCTGGTCGGCGCCTGCGCCACCAACGCCTCCGCCCAAGATGATGCGGCTTGCCTCGAGGCCTTTGTGCGGCGCTTCGGCGGGTTGGCCGAGCGGCGCCCGCTCAGCAGCGAGGATGTCGCCTTCTACGTCGCGGCCGCGGGCAGCACGCCGGTCGACCCGCTCGCGCTCGCCGACGTGATCGGACTGCTCCTCACGTCGCCGCGTTTTCTGTACCAAGTGGAGGAGGGCGATCCGACCGCGGCCGCGCCGACCCCGCTCGATGCTCATGCGCTCGCCGCTCGCCTGTCCTATCTGTTTTGGCAGTCGATGCCGGACGCGGCGCTCCTCGCGGCCGCCGAGAGCGGCGCGCTGCTCACCGAGGCCGGCTACCGCGCCCAAGTCGAGCGACTGTTCGCTGACCCTCGGACCGACGCCTCGCTCGAGGCCTTTTTCACCGAGTGGTTTCGCCTTGGGGACCTGCCGCCCATGAACACTTTGGTCGGGACCCCGCTGTATGACGCCTTCGCTGGCAGCGACGTACCCTCAGCCACCTTGCACCTCGAGATGAGCGCGGAGATCGGCGGGCTCGTCCGCTGGCTGGTCCGCCACGGGGGCACGGTCAGCGACGTGGCGACGAACCGCGACGTCTTCACCCAGAGCGACGCCTTGGCCCGCATCTACGGCGAAACCAAATGGGACGGCTCCTCGAGCCCGAGCCCCTTCCAGAGCGCCGCTCGCGCCGGCCTCATCACGCGCGCCGCCTTCGTGGCCGCTGGAAGCGCCGCCTCTCGGCCGGTGGTCAAGGGCCTGCGCATCCGCAATGGGCTGCTCTGTCAGTCGATCCCGCCCCCGCCGGCCAACGTCATGGCCGTGCCCATCGAGGTCCGCCCCGACATGACCACCCGCGAGGCGGTCGAGACGATCACCGAGGTCACCGGCACGAGCTGCCGGGGCTGCCACTTCCCGCTCCTCAACCCGCTCGGCTTTGCCACCGAGAACTTCGACGCCCTCGGGCGCCACCGCACGGCGCAGAGGCTCTTCGATGAGACCGGCCGCTTGCTCACCGAGAAGCCCATCGATACGCGCGCCGCGCCCAACGTGGCGGGCGTCTCCACCCCGATCGACGGCGCCGCTGAGCTCACGGAGTTGATGGTCAAGGGTGAGTTTCAAACCTGCTTTGCGCGGCAGTACTTCCGCTGGGCCTTTCAGCGACCCGAGGATCTGACCCAAGACGGCTGCCTTCTGCGCTCGCTCCAAGACCTGGCGCTGGACGGTCGGCCTTTGCCCGAAGTGCTGATGGCCATCGCGCTTTCGGATGCGTTCAAAGAGAGGGACCTTCGATGAGCTCGACCCGTCGGTGGTTCCTCCGCGGAATGGGCGCGACCTTGGCGATCCCCGCGCTGCCCTCGCTGCTCCGCGCCAAGGAGGCCGAGGCCCAAGCCCGCCTGGGGCAGAAGTACTTCGTGAACCTCGGGACCCACCACGGCGGCGCCTGGGGAGAGAACATGAACCCCCTCACGCCGGCGCCGTCGATGGAGACGATGAGCTACGGCGGTCGAACGATCCGGCGCGCGCCCCTGGCGGCGAACCGAGACGCGGGCGGGAACGCCGTACTATCTCCGGTCCTGACGGCCTCGGCGACGAGCCTGAGCGACCCGCTGATCGCCAAGATGTTCGTCCTGCGCGGCCTGGACATCCCTTTTTACATCGCCCACCACACCGGCGGTCACCTCGGGAACTTCGCTGCCAACGCCGCCGACGCGACGATGCCCGGGGATGGTTCGCTGGCCAAACGCGACGCGGCCAGGCCGACGATCGACCGGCTGATGGCCTGGTCGCCGAGCTTCTATCCCAACCTCGATGGGGTGACGCACCGCTCGCTGGTGCTCACGCCGCGCTGCTCCTACGACTATGAGAACCCGGCCGCCAAGACCGGCGCCATCCAGGAGCTGGGAGCCACCGGAGATAGTCCGCTTCAGCTCTACCGCGCGCTATTTCCCGCGCCGCCCAGCATGCGCGCGCCGATCGTCGACCGGGTCCTCGAGAACTATCGCCGGCTCCGCCAGAACCCGCGGCTCTCCAGCGCAGACAAGACCCGCCTTGATGATCACCTGCAGCGAGTCTCCGAGCTGCAGCGGCGTTTGGCGACGATGGTGACCTGCACCTATCCCACGGCGCCGGGCGCTCCGCACGCGCAGGCGCAGCTGGGTCACGTGATCTATAACCCACCCTACGCGCAGAACTCGGCGCTGCAGCTGGGATGGTTCAAGGTGATGAACGATCTGATCGTCGCCGCCTTCTCTTGTGGGCTGACCCGCATCGCGACCGGGATCATCGATCCCACCTTCGTGGATAGTGTCCCCTACGAAGAGTGGCACCAGGGTGTCGCCCACCGGGCCCTAGAGGCGGACGGAGAGCGCCAGAACATCCTGTGCAGCAGCTACCGCACCTTCTTCCAGGAGATCGTCCTCGACCTGGTGCAGAAGCTGAACGCAGTAGCGATGCCGGACGGCAGCACGCTCCTCGATCAGGCTTTGGTGACGTGGACTCAGGAGTCCGGGATCGCGACCCACAACTTCCGCGACGTCACGGTGGTGGGCTTTGGCAGCGCTGGCGGTTTCTTCCGCACCGGCCAAATGTGTGACTATCGAAATACCACGCTGCCCTTTGAGCCGAGCGCGACCCGGGTCATCGAGTATCCGGGGCTCCTGTGGCATCAATGGCTGGGCTCGGTGCTACAGGCGATGGGCATCCCCAAGGCTGAGTATGAGAAGCCGGCGGTGAACTTCGGCTACCCAGACTTCAAGTTCTCGCACGTGGAGTGGGTGCCGCTGACGACGGAGCGCGCCTATCCCGAGGCGGTGTGGTCGGTGGCGGGGGACGTGCTGCCGTACTTGAGGGCCTGAACGTGTTTTCGAGAGCTATCACCCTCGGTTTGTTGCTGGCGGCCTGTGGATCAGAGCCTACGGCCGACCTGCTTCGGCCGGCGGCGCCGACCGGGCTGTTTTTTTCGGGTCTCGCCGATGGGCAGCCGACGCTGGTCGTCGCCGCCGGCGCGCCGCTTAGCCAATGCTCACGCTTTCAAGCGGGCGACTTCCGCGCGACCGCGGAGACGACCTTCTTCTGGCTCAGTCCTCCTCCGGATGGGCCGGTCGAGCTGGAGTTGAGCTCGCAAGCTGGGGAGATCTACTTCCCCCAAGCCCTAGCCGCAGAGCCTCAATGCGGGGTGCCGCTGCTTCGCGGGACTCTAAAGGTGTTCGAGCTCGGGGCGCGGATTCGGGGTGAGTTCCTGGCGAAGCCGGTCGATGAGGCGGCCTCGGCAGCTCCAGCGCCCTTCGACGCAGTGCTCTGCGAGGGCGTGAAGTCGCCGCTGCCGGACCTTCACTGGGCGACTGACTGCGGCGGCTGAGGGCTTAGTTGAAGATGTCCGAGGCCCACTGCAGCTGCTGATTGACCGGGGCGACCATCCTCATGACCGGGACTCCGCCGGCGTTGTAGAGGCGAACTTCCAGACGACCCTTGTTCTTCTCGAAGTCATCGGCCTTCTCTAGAGGCATCATGACGCCCATGGGCTGGGACTCTGAACCGGCGCCGAGCTTCAGGCGCTCGACGGGGCTCCAGATCGACTTGGCGGGGTTGGCCGGATCGGGCTGGCTGAAGCCGAACTCGACTTGGAAGCCTTTGAGATCCTGGTCGGGGATCGTGACGAAGCCCTTCTCGAGCTTCACCTCGATGAGTTGGTCTTTGGACCCTGACTCAACCTTCGGCCCAGGGCGGCGCTTCAGATCGAGCTTGGCACCTGCGGAGTTCGAGGGGTCGACGCCCAGGTCCCCGGTGAACATCTTCTGGCCGGCGAAGGTCGCGCCGGACCCATTCACCATGTACGGCATAGCCAGCTTGTAAAACGAGATCGTCCCACTGTCGACGTCGTTGGCTTGGGGGTGGGACCGAGTGTAGATGCCGACACTCTGCCCATAGTAGCTCCCGACAGTCACGTTGGACCCGTTCGCTGGTGAGACGTCGATCGCCTGGCTCTTCGAACCCGGCAATCGCACCGGCAGGGACATGACCTCGGCATCCTGGCCCTCGACCTTCAAAGTTAGCTTCTTGCCGTTGAAGCTGACGTCGGCCTGCGCTCCGGGTTCGAAGATGAGGCCGCGCTTGGCCAGCAGGCTGGCGGTGAAGTCGCCCGCGACGATCGGCTCCTGCGTCCAGTTGGCCGGTGAGTATCCTGGCCTGGCCCTCACCTCGAGGGCGAGCTTGTCGTCGTAGCGACGGACCTTGGTCGTGTCGAGCTGCTCTCCGGTTTGCACGGTGTGTTGGAGCACCGGCTTGCTCGTATCGGCGACCCACTTTCCGTTCTCAGCCTTGCCCGGATAGGTGTCATAGACCGCGATGTTGAGGGGGCGCGTCTTGGTCTCGCTCTTGAGGAAGTTCCCTTTCGCGTCGAGGGCGACGGCGATGATCGGGCTGCCTTTGGCGAACTCCGGCAAGTTGTCCTCGTGGAACTTGGCGAACTTGGCGCCCTTGGGGAAAACCTGCGACTGAATCACCGTGCCGGTCGGGGCGTAGACGTCACTGGCGTCGAGCTTCTTGGGGTCGTGGCCCTCGCGCGTCGCGATGCCCATGATCGCCGGTCTCCCGCTGGCATCGACGTTCTGGCCATTGAAGAACGCGATGAAGGCTGTCTTGGCGCCGACCTCGAAGATGACGTCGTAGGGGTCGACCTTCACTGGGGCTGGCGGCGAGTAGGGAGCCTGGACGTGGATGTCGAGGCTCGACACGCGGGCCTCGAGGATATTGACCGCGGTCGCGGCGTCATTGGGACACTCGATACGGCCGGCGTGGCTGCAGAACTTGTTGAGCTGCTCGGCGCGGTCCGGTACGCAGGCGAGGAAGAGCTGATGCACGTCGTTGAGGCCCAGGAGCTTCCCGGGCTCGGGCTTGTCGAGGGCCTGCTGCACCTGGGGCGGAAGTTGTCCGACATCGAGCTCGTACTGCTGGGCGAGGGCTTGGGCGGCTCTGGTAAGGGTGACCATGGCGCACCCGAGAGCACAGTCCATGCCAGCAAATGCCCTTTGAACTCGGCGGCCCCCGACTGTGGCCTCCAGGCTCAAGCTGAAGCTTAGGAGAGGCGTTTAGCGTATGCCGGAGCCGTCGGTGGCCCGCTCGTCGATGGTTCGGCGGAGCCAGCGGCGGGCTTCGGCGCCCAAGGTCTTTTGGCGCTCGAGCTGCTTGAGCCTGGCCTCCACGTGCTTGTGCCGCGTGTCCTTGTAGCCCTGGATCAGGTAGATCAGGTCTTCCCCACCTCTCGCCATGATCTCCTGGGCGAGCACGTCCGCTTCCCGGGTCGGGGAGGCCGCGATGGCATAGGCGGCGACCCACCGATCGGCGTCGGGCGTCGTCGGCGGGCCGCCGGACGCGACCGCCCCGCGCTGCGCGCCGGTGAGCTTGGCCTTGGCCCACGCGACGACGGCCGGGTCACCCATGCCGGCCAGGCCGATGGTGATCGCGTACAGCTTCTCCGCGTCCGCTCCCTGGCGCTTCCGGAGGTTCTCCCGCGCGGGAGGGGAGGGGTGGCCGACAAACCACTCCACCAGCCGGCCAGCCTCTTCGTCGTCTGCGCCTTCGAGCGCGCGCTCGAGGCAGCTCTGCTCCGCCGCGGTCGCCCGGTGGATGAGCAACCACATCAGCGGCCAGCGGGCCCGCTTGTGCTCAGATCCGATCGAGGTGTAAAGCGCGCAGAGCTTCGACACCGCCGGAGGGTCGTCGACCTTCTCATAGTATGCCGCCACCGCGGTCAGGGCCGCCCGCCAGGGTACGGGCGGCGCGCCCTGGGAGAGCTCCTCGACGAGCGCGCGCATGAATGCCTTGGCCGCCGGATCGGCTCCCGTCCCGATCGCCATCAACGCTCGAACTCTGGCCTTCGCATCGCTCGCCTCTGCCATCGGCTTGAGTTCCCCGAAGAGCTTGTAGGGGGTCGCGGCGCCGAGGTGGCTGGTCACATCCGCGGCGATCGCCCGCGCGGTATCCGAGGCGCCCGGCCGCGCGCCCGCCTCGATGAGCGCCCGCAGGCCCTCCGCTTTGGCCGACGGCGTGGATAGTACGGCGATCCGAACATACTCAGTCACTGCCGCCACCCAGGGGTCCCCGCTGGGCTCTACCTCCTCGTTGACGCGCGTGAAAGGCAGGCTCAGGAGCTGGTGACCGTTGATGAGAAAGAGGAGATAGTACCGCCCGATCTGATAGTCGCTGGCGACGCAGCCGCCCCGATAAGCACCCGGGCGAGCTTGGGAGAAGTCGGCCTTGGCGCTGGGCCCGAAGTAGTCGCGCGTGTAGCCGCGGAGGAGGAGCTTCTCGGCCGGAGCCTCGCCTCGAAGGACCCGGGTGACTTTGAATTCGACCTGGCCCTCGTAGGTGTCGGCGTGGATCTCGTCCTCGGCGAGCGCGACCACGATGACCGGGGCCAGCACGACCAGCTCCACGTTGGTGGGCGGGACATAGGTGGGGACGACGCTGCAGGGGAGCGCGGGGTGGGGGAGGAAGAGGAGGGCGAGCGCCAGGACTGGGACGAGGTGGCGCATGGGAGGAGGGTAGAGCGCGGGGAGCGGGAGAGGCAACGGGGCTCCGGGCTGGGGAGTCAGCTCGTCACCAAGGGCGGAGGTCTTGATTCGTCTGGCCGGGGCTATGGGGGTCGACTCGAAGTCATCCTGGTTCGCTGCGTCCGAAGTTCCTCGCCTATTTCGCCGGCCCATTTTCGCGTGACCTCGATCGACACCAGCGGTGGCCCCAACAGGCCGCTCCGCCTCACGGATCGACGGATGCGCACCGGCTACGCGTCGAGCGAGACAACGCGAACGAGCACCGCCGCTCATCGGTGCCTGGTGCTCGGCCGCAACAACCACTTCGGCTCGAAGGCCAAGCGCGAGACGAGTGGCGGCCAGGTTTCAAGGCCTGATCGAGAGCGCCAAGATGAACGGCCTCGATCCCGGGGCATATCTGCGGCACGAGGCAGAGGCCTTCCTCCGCGGCGAGCGCATAGCGCTGCCGAGTGAGCTGCGGGACCTGGCGATCGTCCGAACCAGGCTGAATCCACCGGCGCTCCCTGCGATCGAGGCCGGCGCGGCGACCTGAGGCTCCAGTCCTGGGTTCAAGACAGATTTGGTCAACCGCTCCCGGTTCGGGTGCTTGGCGCGCAGCAATACCGATAGCTGGCGCAGGGCCGGCGCTACACGTACCTCTGCGCGACACGACGGGGCACGGCGAGAACGTACGCCTCACCAACCTGGCCGGATTCGCTGCGCTCCTCCGAGCTGCCATGGCCGGCTGGGTCCGACTCCGCGCACGGGCCGGAAGCCCTCGGCGGGTCGTTGGCCGACCCAAGGCTGCCGTGATTCACACCTGGCCGGAAACCGCGGCCTCAAACGACCCGCGTGGGTCGCGACCCATAGACCTCCCCGCGCGCGTCAAAGAATCTAAGGCCCGTGCTCGGCTTCCCTTCGATGACCAGGCGACTGTCATGGACGGCATCATGGTGTTGACTACAGAGCGAGGTGAGTTGGTCGTCGTCATGCCTCCCTCCCTTGGCCCGCGCGCGAAGGTGATGGACGTCGACAAAGCGGAAGTTCGGACAGCCGGGGACGCTGCAGCGGTGCTTATCGCGAAGCGCGATGCGCCTCCGGGTCGCTGCAGTTAGCGCGCGCAGCTCGAGGCCGCAGTATACGGAGACGGCGCGCACCAGCCCACGGGCGCCCTGCGTCCGGAGGAGCTCGGCGATGGCCTCGGGGATCGGACCCACGTGGGTCGCCTCGGTGGGTTCGGCGACGCCTTCGTCGATACACGTGAACCCGACGACCTCCGCGTCGCAGGCCGCGCGCTCTCCCACCGAGGACGGGACCTCGATCGCGTCCGGGCCCGACTGACGCCAGGTGCGATCGCAGCGGGTGCACACGGTGAGCGAGATTCGGTAGCCCGGCTTGGTCTCGTCCCTCCGGCCGAGCGCGATCTCGCACATCGCCCGGAAGACCTCCTTGTCCGAGGCGCCCGGCCCGATCACGCGGCGCACCGACTCGCCGGCCTTGCGCCACTCGGCGTAGGCTTCCGCCTCGAGCTCGAAGACGACCCGGCGCGTGGTGAGGAGCGGGTCCTTGGCGTCAGTGGGATCGTCACCGGGCTTTCGGCCCGCGACCAGGCGCTCGATCTGGCGAACCGTCATCCGCTCCGTGCGCGCGACCCACGCGGATTCGTTCTCGGGCGTGGCGACGCGGGTCATCTCGCGGACCGCCGACCAGGAGCGCTCTCCGGAGGCGAGCAATCGACGAACCTCCGGGAGCTGCTCCAGCGCGCGGGCGACGCGCAGCCTCTCGCGGGTGGTGCGGGCGTCGAATCCGAGGCGGCGCTCGACGTACTCTGCAAAGGAGGCAAAGCCGAAGTGACGGTGGACGCCCTCGCGAGAGGCTGCGACGAGCCAGCGACCGATCTCGGCGTCGAGATCTCCGGCGCGGGCGGCCAAGCCGAGGAGGGTTTGGTCGATAGTTTGCCAGATAGTATTGTGAGCGGCGTGCATGAGAATCCCATAGCATGGGGCTCCTTTTTGCGTAGAAAACGGCCCCGCCGACCTCGCTCTCAAACGCATCGTCAGACGCAATAGGAGACGCGCCAGAGGCCTATGTGGCGAGAGATGACTTTTCAACTCATCCGAGCGTTTTCGGGGGTTCCTCGCGCAAGGGAGAGGCCTCGCGCGCGGTCAAGGGGAAAATACGCCGACGTTTGCCTTTCCATTGGTCTGCACGGAACTTCCAGCACGCCCTTCATTCGAGGCCAAGGCGGAGACCCCTGCAGGTATGGCCGGATTTGGGCGGTCCCTGAGGCAGACGCACTCAGCGCGCGCCGGCCGAGTGGCCTGGGTGGGCGACACCGCGCGCGGGCGTCGGACGCAGTCGCCGGCCGCGCGTGCGGTGTCCCAGGCCCCCTCGCAGGGGGCCGAGGGCTCTGCGCCCACCCTGCACTCGGCGGCGCCGCTCCGCGTCTCCTCGGCCGTCGGGCGCGCTGATCTGCCTCCGCGCCCGGCCGGGAGATCGGTGGTCAGCGACACGCGCCAGCCAGGTGCGGGGCGCGGGAGGCACGGCCCGGGCGGCCGCCGCCAGGCGGGCGCTAGCGTAGGGCACGATCTCCGCCACGACTCTCCTCGGCCAGCGGTGGTCCGCTCTCGGCGATGGCATTGGCGGCGCCCATGACGCGCTGGAGGGCTCTCGGGGGTTCGAGGGTGGCCGCCGGCATCCGCAGCGTCCTGAGCGTGGCCTGAGGTGGCTCGGGGCGCAGATCGTGCCCTACGCCCGCGTCCGCGGAGCGGCCGCTCGAGGCCGTGCCCCACGCGCCCCGCGCCCGTTGGCGCCGGTCGCTGGCGACGCAGTCTCCTGGCCGGCCTCGGAGATAGTTCGGCGCGCCCGACGGCCGAGGAGAGGAGCGGCGGCGCCGTCGAGTACCGCTTGGGCGCTGGCTTCGCTTCGCTCAGTCACCTTGCACTTCGCACCC
>Ga0268298_10002666_pt1 | contig 19279 bp, 13 predicted proteins | sample WWTPWeurt_MetaG_FD_194462 | JGI IMG/M metagenome (GOLD analysis project Ga0268298, IMG submission 194462) | Activated sludge microbial communities from WWTP in Nijmegen, Gelderland, Netherland - WWTP Weurt | ecosystem: Engineered > WWTP > Aerobic digester > Activated sludge | place...
ATGTTGGTACTGCTACAAACATTAAATTCAAAAACTCTTCCGTTTAACCAAGAAACACCATCCGGTCCAGCATAGGGTCCATCGTAATCAGAACCGGCCTTACCAAAGCGACCAAACTGCACAAAATTTATTGAATCACTCTTATTTGCTCCAACAGTTGCCTGAGTGGTGAGTATGCTAAATCCATTAATTCCTCCAATATCGCCGGTGGTCCATTCCATGTTGCCATATCGGAAACCTACATTTTTCCCGGCACTGAGGTAGGTCGAATCGAGTCCATCGGTTATAATTAATTGAAAACTGTTTTTTTTATCGGCATGGGTATTATAGTAGCCAACACTATCCCAGGTTACAATCATGTATGTTGGTTCAATTTTAAAATATACTACTCCACTGTTAAAGTTTCGTGTATCAACATCCGCCCAAAATGCTGCCAATGCCATAAAATCGGTGGTTGGTAATGAGTCGGGACGGTAATTGGGCTGAGGACCGTCAAAGGATATGTTTCCATTATTGTTGATGTAAAGCTCATTAAAGCTAGTACCATAAAAACAAAAATTAAACGGTATGGTAATTTTTGCAGTTGAAGCATCATCGTTTCTGTATAAAGGCGGAGGGCCAAGTGTTCCAGCCAAAAATGGAACTACTTCAAAAGTAGAGTCTACCGGAATAAACTCTTTACAGGCTTTAAAAAATGGAGGTGTGCTGTTGCTTTTAGCACTTGCAACTGATGCAGAAACAGGAGCAGGTTGTAGGTACTTGTTGCTTTTGTAATTAGGTAACTTTCCTTGTGCTTTAAGCTGATGATAAAGCGGGCTATCAGTTACAATGCTCTGTTGCGAAAACGCAGGGCTTAAACTACTTAAAAGCAGTAAAAACATGAGCCGTGTCAACAGTTGTAACCTTAAATTCATGTATACATGGAATTTGGAAGACCTAAGTTACACTTTTTTATTAATCAACTATTAACGAAGCACTTGTAATCGGTATGCATCCATTTTTATAAAGATAAATAACAGTATGGTAAAGCTCCACAACGAAGATCCTCCATAGCTAAAAAAGGGCAAAGGAATGCCTATTACAGGCGCGAGTCCTATAGTCATACCAATGTTCACCAGCAAGTGAAAAAACAATATAGAGGCAACCCCATAACCATATATTCGGGTATACGAAGACCTTTGCCGTTCGGCAATAAAAATAATTCGCAATAGCAAAATAATAAACAATATAATTACTACTGAGCTACCTATAAATCCCCATTCCTCACCAACTGTACAAAATATAAAATCGGTACTTTGTTCGGGTACAAAATCGTATTTGGTTTGCGTTCCTTGCAGGTAGCCCTTTCCTGCTAGTCCTCCTGAGCCAATAGCAATTAGCGATTGATTAACATTGTAGCCAGCCTTTTTCTTATCTGTTTCCTTTCCTAAAAACACATTGATTCGCTTTTTTTGATGCGGTTCTAAATGACTGAAAGCATAATCAACACTATAAATAGTAGCTGAAGCAAAAATTAAAGCACCAAAAATTATGGCCATATTTTGCTTGTTTCTTCTAACAATAAGCAACAGCAACAGCGCAATTCCACCTATTATTCCGATTAAAATAAACTTACTGATGAGCAAGGCAAGTACAAACAAAATCGCAGCCGCTGTACCTAAGAGTAAAATATTACCAGAAAGTCCTTCACGGTAAAGTACTAAAATAAAGGCAAAAAACACCAATGCACAGCCTGTTTCATTTTCTAAAACAATGAGTAAAATGGGCAACAATATTAGCGCTACCGAAATAATTTTGGTGCGTGCATCAGTCATTTTTATGTTTATGTTACTGAGGTATTTGGCAAGTGCCATGTTGGCTGCAAACTTGGCAAATTCAGCCGGCTGTATTCCGAATTCACCCACTCTAAACCAGGATTTACTTCCGGATATTTCCTTACCGATAAACAAAACTAGAATTAAGGTAATTATACTAATACCATAAACCGGATAGGAAAAGGCTGAGTAAAAATTACCATCAATAATTAATACAATAATTGCGAGTAAAAAAGCCGTACAAATCCACAGCATCTGCTTGCCGTACTTTTGTGAAAAGTCGAAAATACTTTGGTGTTCATCGTTAAATACTGATGCGTAAATATTGAGCCATCCCATTATCACCATCAATACATAGAGTGATACCAGTACCGGATCTAAATTTTTAAATATGCCTCCTTGTTCTCTCATTATTTTTTGGGCATTATAATTACTCCTTCCAGCATGCGTTTTTCGAGTGCATGTCGTGCCGGTGTGGCAATAGAATCATTCAGGTATTTTTCAATCATCAGCGAAGCTATTGGAGCTGCCCAGCTGGCACCCCAACCACCATTTTCAACCATAATCCCTATTGCTATTTTAGGATTTTCGCGCGGTGCAAATGCCACAAATAATGAATGGTCCTTGCCGTGGGGATTTTGTGCTGTACCGGTTTTTCCGCAAAAAGTAATTCCCTTTATTTTAGAGCCTGCCGCAGTTCCTATATCCACCACATCCTGCATTCCATCAATCATTACATCGTAGTATTTCGTATCAATATCGGTATAGTGCTTTTCTTTAAATTTGCTTTGATGCAAATTTTCCTTGCCTACTTTTTTGATAATGTGGGGCGTATAGAAATAACCACGGTTAGCAATAATACACATGGTATTGGCCATTTGCAGCGGAGTTATTCCCAATTCACCTTGCCCAATTGATAAGGATACAACGGTAGATGAGCGCCATCTTCCCTTCCCAAAATACTTGTCGTAATATTGAACCGAAGGCACCATTCCTTTTAATTCCTGTGGTAAATCGCTATACAGGCGTACGCCAATACCAAATGTTAATACGTGATTTCGCCAAACCTGATAGCCCTCTTCGGTGCTTTTGTATTTTTTATTATCTACTATACTTCTAAACACATAGCAATGATAGGTATTGCACGAATGTTGAACTGCAGCCCTTAATTGAATACTATTGTGCCGTGCATCGCATTTAACAGTTTGACGACCCATGTGATAGCCACCATCACAATAGTAGGATGTATTTGGAGTTAATACACCTTCTTGCTGCCCTATTAAATCGTTTATTAATTTAAAGGTTGATCCCGGCGGATAATAGGCCATTAGCGCTCTGTTAAACAAGGGCAGGCCTTCGGTTTGCAATAGCATTCCATAATTTTTAGATCGCTCGCGCCCTACCAGTAAATTCGGATCATAGGAAGGAGCGCTAATAGCAGCCAGTATTTCACCTGTAGAAGGTTCTATTGCAACAATACCTCCTGTTTTACCTTGCATCAATTTTTCGCCATAGCGCTGTAATTTGGCACTTAATGCTGTAACTAAATTTTGTCCTGTAACAGCAAGCGTATCGTATTCTCCGTTATTGAACTTTCCTTTGGGGCGGTTAAAAACATCCACCATCATTACCGATAATCCCTTTTTACCGCGCAGTTCCTTTTCGTACGATTTTTCAACTCCGCTTATGCCAATATAATCACCCGATTTGTAATAGGGATTTTCTTGTGTGTACTTTTCACTCACCTCACCCACATAACCTAAGGTATGCGCTGCAATAAGTCCGGGATACTTTCGTAAAGTTCTTGATTGAACATAAAAACCATGAAACGAATAAAGCTTTTCTTGCAAAGTTGCATAGGTTTCGGCCGACAATTGTTTCTCAAAAATAGACTCCTTGTAAGGAGAATAATTGCGAGCAGCCTTCATTTTTTTGATAAATACTTCTTTGGTAATACCCAAGGTAGTACAAAAGTTTTGTGTATCTAAATCCTTTACCTGTCGGGGAGTTACCATTAAATCGTAAGCTGCTTCATTGTAAACTAACAGTTCTCCATCACGATCATAAATTAATCCTCTAGCTGGATATTGTGTTACGTATCGCAATACATTGTTGTTGGCCGATAATTTATAATCATCGTCTAAAACTTGTATGTAAAAAAGTCGCAGTAAAAATACTACCCCGATAAAAATAAAAATCGCAGCAATAACAAACTTTCTATCCGAAAAACGATTCATTTGCGATCGCGGGGTTTGTAAATCAGAAACTGACTAAGCATTACTAAAATCATTGTAAAAAATATACTTAGTACAACTCTTAACAGGGTAGAAAAAAACTCATTGAAGCGAAAAACTTCTATGTAAAAAAATATAAAATGATGAATCGAAACCAACAATACCGAGTAGGATAAATACCAAGCCGGACCCATGTAACGCAAAGTAGGTTCGGTACCAAATTCGTAGCCTTCACGAGGTGCAAATAACTTGAGTACATAGCTTCGAACAAAGGCCATTGCTACGGTTGCTGCTGCGTGCATCCCGGCGGTATTCATAAAAGTATCTACACTAATTCCCATTAAAAACCCACTTAGCAAAACAATCCATACTGGTGTATCAAAGGGCATCATCAAAATAAACAATACATACAAATACGGATTGATATAGCCGCTAAATTGAATGTTGTTTAACACCAACACCTGCAGTAGCAGCAAAAACGCAAAACGAAAAAGTTGTTTAATTAGTTCATTTATCATTTTGTGTTTCCTGTTCTAATTTTTTTTGTTCTTCCTTCATCAGGTTTTTCACCACAAAAACATGGGCAACATTTTTAAAGTTGGTACTAAAACGCACCGAAATGGTATAAAAATTATCGCCCGGCTTTATCTCGAATCCATCTATAAAACCAATCATTACATTTTCAGGAAAAATGGCTGAAAAAGCATTGGTAACAATCGTATCGCCTTTTAAAATTTTTACGTGTGTTGGAATATCTGTAAGGGTTCCCAATTTATAATCACCGCCTTCCCAACTGAGTGATCCAAAATAATTATTCTTCTTAATCTTCGCACTAATCTTCGCATCCTTGTTGAGTACTGATAATACAGAGGTGAAGTTTTCGGAAACAGCCTTGGTTATTCCCACAATACCATTGCTCGATATTACAGCCATTTCGGGCTTAATTCCTCGGTTTCTACCAATGTTTAAGGTGAGGTAATTGTTGCGCTTATTCACCGAATTATTTACGACTCTAGCGTTCACATAAATGAACTGTTGCTTCAGCAAGGTGTCGTTCACCTTGAATTCGGTGGATTTAATTTTATTAAATGCAGCACGGCTGGCTGTGTGCAGAATAGCATTTTCGCGTGCCAACAGTTCGTTTGCTTCCTTTAAATTAAAATATTCGCGTGTGCTGTTAACGGTTGTAAAAACATTGCCGGCAACAACATTGGATGAGCTAATGAAATGTGCACGCTGATAAAAACTGTTTTGAAACAGGAGGTAAAAACAATAAATTTCGAGAAGTAAAAACAGAAAAAAATTAGAATATTTCCAAATAAAACGGACAAGGTTCAGCATTCAATTTTTCTGCTTGTAGAGCGGTTTTTATTGAAATTTATCGAATTAGGAATTGGAATTTCCCAACATTTTTCAAAGCTATTCCTGTACCTCTTGCTACTGCACGAAGCGGATCTTCGGCAATGTGTACAGGTAATTTTGTTTTTAAAGAAATACGTTTATCTAATCCTCGCAACATCGAACCTCCACCTGCCAAATAAATTCCTGTACGGTAAATATCGGCCGATAATTCAGGTGGCGTCATCTCCAGTGCATTCAAAATAGCTTCCTCCACTTTCGAAATTGACTTATCGAGGGCATGCGCAATTTCTACATACGATACACTAATTTCTTTTGGGATACCGGTCATTAAATCGCGTCCATGTACTGCATAATCAGGAGGTGGATTATCAATGTCGGTGCTGGCGGCTCCTACTTCAATTTTTACACGCTCGGCACTACGCTCACCAATAAGTATGTTGTGTTGACGGCGCATGTATTCTTCAATGTTGGCTGTAAAATCATCCCCGGCAATACGAATCGATTTGTCGCATACAATTCCGCCTAATGCAATAACTGCAATTTCGCTGGTTCCACCACCAATGTCAATAATCATATTTCCCATTGGTTCTTCCACGTCAATGCCAATACCAATGGCAGCGGCCATAGGTTCGTGTATTAAATAAACTTCTTTGCCACCGGCATGTTCAGCACTATCGCGTACGGCACGTTTTTCAACTTCGGTAATACCGGAGGGTATGCAAATTACCATTTTAAGTGAAGGTGTAAACAAACGCTTCCCGGGATTAATCATTTTAATCATTCCGCGAATCATGTGCTCTGCCGCATCAAAATCGGCAATTACACCGTCCTTTAAGGGGCGAATGGTTTTAATGTTTTCGTGCGTTTTACCATGCATTTGCATAGCTTGCTTGCCAACAGCAATCACCCGCCCGGTGGTTCGGTCAATAGCTACAATACTGGGTTCGTCTACAACAACTTTGTCGTTGTGTATAATCAGCGTGTTAGCTGTTCCTAAGTCGATGGCTATTTCCTGAGTTAGAAAATCAAATAAGCCCATATTGTTTTTTGATTAGCTGTTATTTATTACCGAATTTTATCAAAACCGTAACAAAACTAAGTGAATAAAATGGCTTTTCTACACTTCTTAAAATTATTTATCAGAATGCATTTGTTAATTAAGTAGATAGAAAACACTTCCTAGTTTTTTTGTGCCTGCGATTTTAGTTAATTTGTAATTCGCCTTGCTTGGTGTATGAATGCTTTGCTGGTGAATGAAAGCCATTTTAGATATAAAATTTGAAGCCTACTTTGCGCATATTAATTTGTCCACTTGATTGGGGATTAGGTCACGCAAGTCGCTGCATTCCTATAATTGAGCACTTATTGCAACAACAACATGAAGTGATAATTGGTGCAGCAGGTGCTCCTCTTCTCTTACTTCGTAAAGAATTTCCAACGCTTAGCTATGTTGATTTTCCTGGCTTTTCTATTCGATATAGCAAACAATTTTTGTGGTTAAAAATCGGTGTGCAGCTTCCTCGAATTATTTTTGAAAGCATACGAGAGCACCGTCAACTCAGGAAAATTTGCAGTGAACATAAAATTGATGTGGTAATTTCAGACAATCGTTTTGCTTGTTGGAATCCTGCTATTAAAAGCATATTTATTAGTCACCAACTATTTATTCGCGCTCCTTTTTTTGAAGGAATTATTCGTGCGGTGAACTTTTGGTGTATGAAGCATTATCAGCGCATTTGGATTCCGGACCTTGCAGGTGAAAAAAATTTTTCAGGACAATTAGCGCATGGAAAAAACATTCCTTCGAATGCTGAATACATAGGATTGTTATCGCGTTTTAAATCCGAAAAAAATAAGCAGGTAAGCAATTTTACTTACGATGTTTGCATTTTGCTATCAGGTCCTGAACCACAGCGAACGCTGCTTGAGGACTTATTAGTGATGCAAATTCGTGACTTAAATTTACGCACAATTGTAGTAAGAGGTATGCTTGGCGAAAATAAAAAGTTTGAAAATACAGCTACTGTTTTTTTTGAAAATCACCTTGCTTCTAAAGACCTGCAACAAGTTATTGAATCGAGCAAACTTGTTGTGTGCCGCTCAGGTTACAGCAGTATCATGGATTTAGCGCGACTCGGTAAAAAAGCTATTTTTATTCCTACACCCGGGCAAACCGAACAAGAATATTTAGCTGAATATTTTATGCATCAAAAAGTTTGTTTTATGCAACATCAAGCTAAAATTAATTTGGCAGAAGCTATTGCTGAAAGTGTTAATTATAGAGGATTTGAAAGACATGAATCAGCATTGAATTTGTTGCTCTAGGTTCTGCCAAACACTGCTATTAAGTTCTATATCACACCTCCAGTTTTAACCACAAAGAACACGAAGTTTACACTAAGGACACAAGGTGTCAATGTTAAAATAAAAGCATTTACTGCCTATAATTAGAGAGGCTAATTCGCTAAACTCTTTTGCTAAAATTAAATTCGAGCTATTTAAATTTAGCTTCTTATTGTGATGTTGAACAACTACTCAACGAAACTAATTTAGAGCAGGTAGATGAAAAGAAAAAGCCTGAGAATTTTTACATCCCAGGCTTCAAATAACACGCTATTTATGTTTATATCCAATTAGATTCACACCCTATTCGGTATTTGGATTTAAATTATCAACAAGTAATCTTTACGAACCACAAGCTTCCTTCGAATCTATCATAGTTAAAAAAATAAACAGGCTTATCAACTGTAATTATTCTTCTAAAATTACCAACTTTTTTTCGAGTAACATACTTCCATTTGCACTAAGGTTGCAAAGGTAAAGACCTGGTTTAAGTTTCTCAGTTGAAATAAAAATGCGTGCTTCATTTTCATTTATTGGTGTAGAGTAAATAAGTTGCCCTTGTAAATTGTATATTGAGAGTAGTAATTTTTTTTCAAAACCTACGTAATGAAAACGGGTGTAGTTTGTGGCAGGGTTAGGATACACATGCAAGTAGGTTTCATTTTTTTTTGTTAATTCAGCTGAAGCATTAAGTATTAAACCTTTTGAATTCGTTTTTACGATGTAATTCTTAATCGCGCCTCCCTGCTCTTTTATTTGCCCACAGGCAAGTAATCCACTATCTGAGGTTGCAATAATATCAAGTAAAATAGTTTCGGATAAGGAGTCATTTTTATACGATTGTGCCCACAGGGAATCGCCATTATCATTAAAACAGTAAATATAGCTTTGTTTTATTGGAGCATTTCCAGTAGGAAAAAAACTAACTACATTATTTCCATTCAGCAATGTTGCATAACTCGTAAAATTATAATAATTACTATTTCCTAAGGGTAAAGAAATAGGTTTTGACCAAAGCTTTAACCCGGAGGTATCTATTTTTGAAATAAAATAGGATGCTGGTGGTGATCCAATTAATTTATAACCAATTGCTAAAAAGTAAGAATTTGTAATTTTTATAATCCTTCCAAAGCCAAGAGTATCATTTGGAATTTGTTTTGAAAATACAGAATCTCCTTTCATATCAATCGCTAAAATTCGCAAAGTATATGGTCCAGACCAAACAGGTTTGTAGTAGCGATAATAATAATAATTACCTTGAAAGTTAAGGCTCTTTTCTTTACACAAAGAACCACCAGATGGTTGATAAAAAGAAATAAAGTTCTTTTTGATTATATTATAAGCACTATCTAGTAAAATAAATTGACTGGCACCACCACAAATGTAAAGGCTATCGCCATGTACAAATTCTGCTGACATTGCTTCCTCAACAAAATATTGTTGCGGATTGGAGTAAAATCTCAGCCAATTGAGGTTTCCCACTGAATCAAATTTACCAATGAAAAGCATGTTATGAGGATTAACTACCGTATCATCGGCTACTCCTATAGTTATAAAGCCTTTATCGGGGGTTTTTTTTACGAGTTGCAAAGTTGTATAGTAATTTAAATAAAAAGTAGTATGCCAAACTGTATCGCCCCATTCATTCAACTTAATTAATCCATAATCCCTGAGGTAGGATGCGCTTCCTCCTCTAGGCCCAATCCCAATTACAAATCCACCATCCTCATCTTCAATACAACTTTTAGCAGCCTCTTCATTGGTTAAAAATTGATACGATTTTTCAAATCCAATTTGTTGAGCAAACAAATTAATGCCAATTAGGAAAAATAAAATGAACAAGGGAGTTGCTTTCATCGACTCGAAGCTATTTACGTTTTATTTTACAATACTAATTTTACCTGTTTTTTGTTCGGTATTTGAAGTAATTGAGTATACATACAAACCAGAAACTAAACTCGCTAAGGAAATTGTTGTTTCAGCTTCAACCAGATTTTTTGTTAGAACCATCTTACCGCTTACATCAAAAAGTTTCAATTGTGAAGGATGGTTTATTGCTGTTTCTTCAAATGTAATACATAATTCAGAAACGATGTTTTTATAAGAAACAGTAGCCGATCCTAAGGGTGTAATTTCACTATTCGTATTTAATAAACGATGATATTCAGTTGGAGTGCGAAAAGGGTTATTTAAAAACTCATACTTAAACCACATATAACCTGCAATTTCATTATACGAATTATTAAAAAAACAAGGACTAAGTATTAAATTATAAGGGTCACAATTGCACCCATTACCCCCATTATTGGTTGGTGTACCTTCAAGCGTTTGAGCCAAAAATTCATGTTCAAAATAAGCCAAGGAATTACCTAAATAAGGGTTATCTCCCCATCCTCCTAAGCCGTTCGAAGGGTTTGTAAGTAGTGGATGGCTATAGTTCAATGAAGCATCTGGAGGTGTTTTTTTTAATAGTTTGCCATAAAATCCTTGGTTGGTAAAAGTTGTACAAGGAGGAGCTGAACAATTTGATGTTACATTGGTTTCTATATAAGGTGACTGGTCGCCAAAGTCATGTCTTATTTCAAGCGCATCTTCTGCTGAAAATAGGGGAACAATTAAGTTTCTGTTACTGCCAACAGTACCTTGATTTTGTGCAAATATAGTTTGAGCATCCGCGGTTCTGCTTATACTATTACTTACACTGCTAGCTGTGCCATTTTTATAACTTGTAAGTAAAACCCGATTATAGTTTTTAGTGACAAAAGCAACTTGTGCTTCCGAAGGTGGAATTTCTCCCCAATTTGGGTCAAAGAAACCTTCTGCAGGATTATAAGTTGGAATATTCGGGTCAGTAATTGTGGGAGCTATTAAAACAAATTCTAGTTCTGTATTTATTTGAGAACACATTTTTTTATATACGAAAAAAATTGCATCACTTACATCAACAAAGGTGTTCCAAGCAACTCTTCTCCTTGAAATAATGTTAGGTTGTTCACAATTTGTACAATTGGGAATATAGGCGAATCTATCATATTCGGCATGATTCCAATATTCGTATTCCAAACTTATGAAATCAAATAAATAATCTTTAAGTGGGGGTACTTTGTTAGCAACCGGCTTGCTTATTCCATACTCGTAAACCATTCTTCCTTCACCTTCATCAATTGGTTCTTCATCACCTTCATCGACTGGCATTGAGGCTAAAAACGCTTTTGTTTCATAACTGTATTGCAATAACCTTAAAGCTTGTTTTATCATTTCTGATCGATTCACATTAAAATAATCTAGCGAATCGGGATTAACAACAAGATTCGTGGGTAAATCTCCCTTTGCTTCAAAAGCAGGTGAGCCATTATTAGTAGCTATTTTAGCGGCATTATAAGTACAGTTTCCCGGTAATAAATCAGCTGAAAAATCATAGTAAAAATCGGAGGTTCTGTAGTTCATGTAACCTGATGTACTGCCATTTGGTACGTTATTACCATCGATGGCTTGAGCGCTAACAACAACAAAACCAACCTTAATTCCCTTTTGATGAGCTGCTAATAAAAAATTTCTAATAGCAGCTGCGTATGATGAATTTCCAATCAATGGGCTATCATCTGACGAGGTTGAGGGATTCGCCCTAGCTAATGAATAAATAGCAATGTATGTAAAGTAATTATCAACTGCATAGCGAAACATTTCTTTGGTTTTCGGAGTGTTGTTTCCCACATTATCATATATGTTATTGTTGCTTTTAATTTCCTTTATCAAAATATCAGCTTTGCTAACATACATTCCTCTAAAATTGTTAATTGGTGGAGAAATTCCTGTGCTAGCGGCTATATTAGTTGGTGGTGGGGATGCTAGAGGGTTCTGTGAAAATGATAAAACTGTTGGGTAAAAAAATGATATAATCAAAAAAAACGAAATCCAATTACTAGGTAATTTAGAATTGTTATTTGATCCTAAAACCCTTATTCCCGTAGGGGGGGGGGTAAAGATTACTACCTGTTCTATTTACAAAAAAGTAGAGCAGATTAAAAGTCAGTAGTTTTTTAATAGCACTATTTTTAGAGAATACTAGTAACGAATGTACGCAAATATTTCGCTAATTCGAATGGGGATCAAAAAATTACCGGTTGTAGGGTTGCTTTGTGACCTTTAATTGTTATTAATATTTTTCAACAATTTCAGTAACAAAAAATCCCTGATGTTAAATGCACATCAGGGATTTTATTTAATACAAGTAAACCCTATGACCCACAAGCCTCACATCCTTCCGGATTGTCGAGTGAGCAGCTAATTTCGGCCATGCGTTCTTCTTCGCTAACTTTTGAATCGTTGCTCATAACCGGTGCAAATTGCTCTTCTGCCTGCTTTTCAACTGTAAATTTAATAGCATCGGCTGCGGCCTTTGTACGTAAGTAGTACATACCGGTTTTTAAGCCCTTTTTCCAGGTGTAAAAATGCATGCTGGTAAGCTTAGCGAAATTGGCATTTTGTATGAATAAATTCAACGATTGCGATTGGCAAATGTAAGCTCCTCTATCGGCCGCCATATCGATAATTGCCTTTTGCTTTATTTCCCAAACAGTTTTATACAACTCCTTAATGTTATCAGGTATTTCGTTGATATCTTGTATTGAACCGTTTGCTGCTATAATGCTATTTTTTAATTTATCGTTCCAAAGTCCCAGTTTTACCAAGTCTTTTAAAAGGTGCTTGTTTACTATGGCAAACTCTCCGCTAAGTACTCTTCGCGAATAAATGTTCGACGTGTACGGCTCAAAACACTCGTTGTTTCCTAATATTTGCGAGGTACTTGCTGTTGGCATTGGTGCTAATAATAAGGAATTGCGCACTCCGTATTTCTGTACTTCTTCCTTTAAAATATCCCATTCCCAACGTGGACTAGGAGTTACATTCCACATGTCGTACTGAAATATTCCCTTCGATACCGGTGAGCCGGGATAGCTTTCGTAAGGTCCATCCAACTTTGCTAAATCTTTAGAAGCGGTCATTGAAGCATAGTAAATGGTTTCAAATATTTCGCTGTTGAGTTTAGCTGCTTCAGGTGAATCAAATGCCAAACGCAATAAAATAAATGCATCGGCCAAGCCCTGAACACCAATACCAATTGGACGGTGCTTCATGTTGCTGTTGCGCGCTTCAGGTACAGGATAATAATTTCGATCGATTACTTTATTTAAGTTTTTGGTGATTACATAAGTAACATCAAACAATTTTTGATGGTCAAATTTTCCTCCGTCAACAAAGCGTGGAAGTGCTATGGATGCTAAGTTACAAACAGCTACCTCATCGCTCGAAGTATACTCTAAAATTTCGGTACACAGGTTAGATGATTTTATGGTACCTAGATTTTTTTGATTCGATTTTTCGTTGCAAGCATCTTTATACAACATGTAAGGATTACCGGTTTCAATTTGAGAATCGAGTATGGCAAACCATAAGTCCTGCGCCTTTATTGTTTTACGGGCGCGTCCTTCCTTTTCGTATTTGGTATATAATTTATCAAACTCAGCACCGTAGCATTCTGATAAACCGGGTGCTTCATTTGGGCAAAACAAACTCCATTCGCCGTTTTCTTCCACACGTTTCATAAACAAATCGGGAGTCCACATGGCGGTAAATAAATCGCGGGCACGAATTTCTTCCTTTCCGTGATTCTTACGTAAGTCAAGGAATTCAAAAATATCGGCATGCCAAGGCTCTAAATAAATGGCAAAACTACCTTTGCGTTTTCCTCCTCCTTGATCTACGTATCGTGCCGTATCGTTGAATACACGTAACATAGGAATAATTCCGTTTGAGGTACCATTGGTTCCGCGAATGTAGGAGCCTGTTGCGCGAATGTTGTGAATAGCCAAACCAATTCCTCCGGCCGATTGCGAAATTTTTGCGGTTTGTTTTAAAGTATCGTAAATACCTTCGATGCTATCGTCTTTCATGGTAAGCAAAAAGCACGACGACATTTGAGGCTTGGGTGTTCCGGCGTTAAACAATGTTGGTGTAGCATGTGTAAACCAACGCTCGCTCATTAAGTGATACGTTTCAATTGCTGCATCAATATCTTCCTTATGAATTCCAACCGATACACGCATCAGCATGTGTTGAGGACGTTCAGCAACTTTTCCGTCGAGCTTCATTAAATACGAGCGCTCCAAGGTTTTAAATCCAAAATAGTCGTATCCAAAATCTCGGTCGTAAATGATTGTTGAGTCGAGTAATTGCGCATTTTTTTGAATTATTTCATGCACATCATCTGCAAGTAGTGGCGCCTTTTTACCGGTTTTGCTATCCACATAATTGTACAATGCAGCCATCGTTTTAGAAAACGATTTGTTGGTGCTTTTGTGCAAGTTGCTCACAGCAATGCGCGACGCAAGCAGGGCATAATCAGGATGCGTGGTGGTTAACGAAGCAGCAATTTCGGCTGCCAAATTATCGAGTTCATGTGTAGTAACTCCTTCATAAATTCCTTCAATCACTTTCATAGCTACAGGAACAGGATTCACATGGGTGGAATCGAGTCCATAGCAAAGCTTTTGAATACGAGCTGTAATTTTATCAAACTTTACAGATTCTTTGTTGCCATCTCTTTTTATTACGTACATCTTTGGAGGATAGAGTAGTTTATATATTAATTTTTTTTATTATTTCTTTTTTTAGCGAAAGCGTCCTTGCAGTTACTGTTAAATGAAACTGCCCGATATTCCATACTACCTGTAAAATCAGGTATTACAGAAGGTTCTAAAAATCTTCGTCGAGTGTAAAAACGTTGTCTTCTTTTTTGCCCATAACACCGCTTTTTTGGTACTCGGCCACTCGTTTTTCAAAGAAATTGGTTTTGCCTTGCAGCGAAATCAACTCCATAAAATCAAATGGATTGGCAGCATTATAAACTTTAGGGCAACCTAGGGCAACCAACAATCGGTCGGCAACAAACTCAATGTACTGACACATTAAATCTGCATTCATACCAATAAGGCGCACAGGCAATGCGTCGGTTACGAACTCTTTTTCAATTTCAACCGCATTTTTAATGATTTCGCTTACGCGGGATGGAGCCAGTTTGTTTTGTAATTGTTCGTACAACAAGCAGGCAAAATCGCAGTGTAAACCTTCATCGCGGGAGATGAGTTCGTTTGAGAAGCTCAAGCCCGGCATTAAGCCACGCTTTTTGAGCCAGAAGATGGAGCAAAAACTTCCTGAAAAGAAAATACCTTCAACTGCTGCAAAAGCAATTAAACGTTCAGCAAAACTTCCGCTGCCGATCCATTTCAATGCCCATTCAGCTTTTTTCTTCACGCAATCTAAGGTTTCAATGGCGTGAAATAATCCGTCTTTTTCTTTAGCGTCTTTAATATACGTATCAATTAATAACGAATATGTTTCGCTGTGAATGTTTTCCATCATTATCTGAAAGCCGTAAAAACAACGGGCTTCAGGATATTGTACCTCATTCATAAAATTAACCGCCAGGTTTTCGTTTACAATACCGTCGCTGGCAGCAAAAAATGCAAGTACATGTTTTATAAAATGCTTTTCATCCGGAGTTAATTTATTTTCCCAGTCTTGCCCATCAGGTGATAAGTCAATTTCTTCGGCAGTCCAAAAACTGGCTTCCGCTTTTTTATACATTTCCCATATATCTCTGTGCTTAATCGGGAAAAGCACAAAACGATCTTTATTTTCCTTTAAAATTGGCTCCATTCAATTTTTACTTAACTAATTTGAGTGATTTTTTTGCGGGGCAAAATCAAGTTGTCTCCTTTTTTCGTTTCTTCTTTTTTCGAAGTATTAACCTAGTGTGATGATTTCAAAAAATTTAGGTTAAAAACGTATGGGTTAAAGCTTGATTTTTTCGCTTCACAAATTTTTGCAAAAAAAAATCAGCCTGCAAGGTGAATGAATTAACAAAGCCGCTAAGTTATTCACACGAGAGTTAATTTGCTGATATTCAACATTCAAACTACTTATCACAAATTGGCTAACAGGTGAGTGTTCAAAAATTGCGAAAATTTTAATGCAATCATTCCACAAAAAATTTGGTGAAATAAAAAAAATTTGTGTACCTGCCTTTAGATGAAAATAGATTTATTTTCGACAGAATTTTTTTAATTGATTTGTTGTTTTGAAAGTGCCGTTTTTTAAAAGCTAAAAAAGTTTATAATTATTTACAGGCACAAATCAATAAACAAAAAGCATGATTTATCTTCGTGCCGCAATTCTAAAATAAATCGGTCTTGTTGAATCGCTTCGTTGCGCTTTTTTTATTCGTTACTTGTTGTTTCCCACTGATTGGCAAAGCACAGCTTTACGATTCGTTGCGTGCCAACCTGAAGATGAAACCCTCTTTGCACTTTAAGCTCGACTCGCGCAATTCGTTTATATCAAACTACAAGGAACCGGTTTTTGGTGTAAAAATTGGCGCCGACTTTGGCAAAAAATTACGTCTTGGTTTTGGCTATAATTTTTTAAAAACCAGTTTCATCACCGATCTTCGCTTTGATGCTCCACGCGGTGTAGATGTAGTACATCGCAATCTTAGAGTACACTATTTTTGTTCCTATATAGAGTATGTATTTTACACTACCAAAAAATGGGAGTTTACGGTTCCTGTGCAGTTTGGCATTGGTGCTATTTGGTATAAGTATAGCTTTAAAGATATTGAGAAACTACGTAGTCGTAAATACCTGTTATTACTGTACGAGCCCACACTATCGGGTCAATACAAGGTGTTCGATTGGCTTGGTGGAGGCTTGGATGTAGGCTTTCGATTTGCTTTGCACAAAAACAAAAACATTGAAGAACGATTAACATTTCCTACGTACTCATTAAAATTATTGATATATTGGGGGGTGCTTTATAATAAAGTGTTCCCTAACTATCCACTATCAAACGTAAAAAAGAAATTTTTGAAAAAAAGCGCCGAATAAAACAACTACCTTAAAAGATATAATCGCCACACTATGCCGCATTATCCCAATTTAATTACTTCCAAACTACCAACAGTTGGAACTTCCATATTTACTACCATGAGTAAATTGGCCCAAGAGTGTAATGCCATCAACCTTTCGCAAGGATTTCCCGATTTTAGCTGCTCCGGCGAATTGGTAAAATTAGTGCATCAGCACATGAAAAACGGACACAACCAATATGCTCCAATGGCAGGAGTACCGGCACTAAGAGAGGCTATTGCAAAAAAAACGAACGAGTTGTATTCCATTTCCTACGACCCCGAAACAGAAATTACCGTAACTGCCGGTGCCACACAAGCCATATTTACAGCTATTTCGGCATTGGTAAGAGAAGGCGATGAGGTAATCGTGTTTGAACCTGCTTACGATTGCTACACTCCTGCCATTGAATTAAGCGGAGGAAAAGCAGTATATGCTCAACTAAAATTTCCGGGTTATGGCATTGATTGGGAAGAAGTAAAAAAGCTGATAAAGCAAAAAACCAAAATGATGATTATTTGCACTCCCAACAACCCTTCCGGCAACATACTTACTGCTTCGGATATGCAAAAGCTGGAGAAGCTTACTAAAAATACAGACATTATTATTTTAAGCGATGAGGTTTATGAACACATTATTTTTGATGGTTATGAGCATCAAAGTGTAGCACGTTATCCCAAGCTAGCCGAACGAAGCATTATTGTTTCTTCCTTTGGTAAAACCTACCATACTACCGGATGGAAAATGGGCTATTGTTTGGCACCCAAAAACCTGATGAGCGAATTTAGAAAAGCCCATCAATACATCGTATTTTCAGCCAATACCGCTGTTCAATACGCTTATGCCGAATACCTGCAGCACAAAGAGGATTACTTACAATTAGGAAAATTTTATCAGCAAAAGCGCGATTATTTTTTATCCCTTCTCAAGTCGTCTCGTTTTGTGCCATTGCCGGTTTCAGGTTCCTATTTTCAACTGTTGAAATATACCGGAATTACAAAAGAAAAAGATACTGATTTTGCAGTGCGCTTAACGCGAGAACACGGTGTAGCATCCATTCCTGTTTCGGTATTTTATCATAAACCACAAGACAATAAAGTGTTGCGCTTTTGTTTTGCTAAGTCGAGCGAAACACTTGAAAAGGCTGCCAAAATACTCTGTGCTGTGTAATTTTCAATTAACGAAAAAACCTCATGAGCCAATTACTAATTACGCTATTGCAAGTTCCACTGTCGTGGGAAAACAAGGAGGAAAACTTACAGTATTTAGCACAAAAAATAGAAACACTTACTAGTGCTACCGATGTTATTGTTTTGCCCGAACTATTTAGTACAGGATTTAGCATGCAATCGCAAAGGCTGGCCGAAACTATGCAAGGAAAAAGTGTAGCGTGGATGCGCACTGTAGCAGCAAAAAAAAACTGTGTACTATGTGGTAGCTTAATTGTGGAAGAAGACGGCAAGTATTACAACCGTTTTATTTGGATGCAAGCCAATGGTGAATGCAGCTGGTACAACAAGCGACACTTATTTAGAATGGCCGGCGAAAATGAACATTACAGCAGTGGCGAAAATAAAGTAATAGTAGATTACAAAGGATTTAAAATTTGTTTGCAAGTGTGCTACGACTTACGCTTTCCGGTATGGAGCAGGCGAACCGCACGCGACAATTACGATGTTTTACTGTATGTTGCCAATTGGCCCGAACGCCGCAACCATGCCTGGAAATCGTTGTTGGTGGCTCGTGCTATAGAAAATCAAAGTTACGTAATTGGTGTGAACCGTGTGGGTGTTGATGGAAACAACATTGCCTATTCGGGCGATTCTATGGCTTTATCTTATTTAGGAGAAGCACTTACACAAAACACCGCTGCTGCCGAATGGATTGAAACTGTAGCCCTTCACAAAAACGAATTGCTCAATTTCCGCGAGAGCTTTCCAGCTGAGAAAGATGCGGATGAATTTAGAATTTTAGACTTAGAATAAATCTTATTTAAGTGTGGGTTTTTACTGAAAAAACAAGCAACACCTTGTATCACCTACAATTTTTGTAACACTTGTGTTCATTGGCTTTGTTGCACTTTGACTTGATATATTTTTAGTATTAAAATCAGTGAGCTTTTACTCTCAAAACCCAACAGGGTCATCCAGAGCGAAGTCGAAGGAGTGCGTCGGCTCATCATCAGCAACGGCAACACACGGGTTTCGACTCCGCTCAACCTGACCCAAGCTTTTTATTTTTGTAAATATTAATGCTCAAACTGAGCCAAACCCAACCGGGTCATCCAGAGCGAAGTCGAAGGAGTGCGTCGGCTCTTCATCAGCAACGGCCAGCACACGGGTTTCGACTCCGCTCAACCTGACCCAAGCTAACTATTTTTGTAAATATTAATGCTCAAACTGAGCCAATTTTTTTTCTAATAAAATAATCAAACCACCTAAAATCAGGGTCATCCTGAGCGAAGTCGAAGGAGTGCGTTGGCTTATCATCAGCAACGGCCAGCACACGGGTTTCGACTCCGCTCAACCTGACCCAAGCTAACTATTTTTGTAAATATTAA
>Ga0268298_10002667_pt1 | contig 19270 bp, 7 predicted proteins | sample WWTPWeurt_MetaG_FD_194462 | JGI IMG/M metagenome (GOLD analysis project Ga0268298, IMG submission 194462) | Activated sludge microbial communities from WWTP in Nijmegen, Gelderland, Netherland - WWTP Weurt | ecosystem: Engineered > WWTP > Aerobic digester > Activated sludge | place: Netherlands...
TACTCCTGGCCTTTTCGGAGCGGCAGGATCGGCGCCCAGATCAGGCGATCCATGAGCGAGTCCTCGATGAGGATGCCCTTGTCCGAGAAGACGAGCACGTTGCGCTCCTCGTCCTCGTGATCCTCGCCCACGAACAAGATCGCGCGCCCCTCGGTGTTGTATCCGAGCTGCACGATGGCGCCCTTCACCCAGCGCCCGCCGCCGCCGAGATCGATGTCCTCGGGCAGCGTGTAAAAGCCCTGCGCGCGGAGGGGCTTGAGCGAATCACCCCAGCTCACCGAGCGGAGGATCGTGACGGGATCACCCCAGAACCAGCGGTTGCGCCGGTTCGCGCCGGGCTTCACGACGAACGTCGCGCCCTCGGGCTTTTGCCCGACGTAGACCAGCGTGTTGGCGGGGAATTCGTTCTCCATGCCGGGATAAGGCTTGGTGGTGCGGTAGAGGCCAGGCTCCGGAAGCTTGATCATGGTCCCGCGCCCTTAGCACAGCTCTCCCAGGGCCGGAAATAGCGGCGACCCTCCTCTTTTAGGATTGACCTGGACCCTCCGCGTTTCGTACCATTTTGGGTTTCAGCCCCACCTCGCTCGCGCCGCCGCGAAGCCGACCCTGAACGTAGTCACCACCGGTCCTGTGGCTCCTGCCACGACTCAGGGGGAGCCGGTGAGGTCTGTCCTCGACTCCCGCTCTGCGAGAACTCCATGCCTCGAATCTGGCGTTTTTTCACCCTGTTAGGGTTCCTGACTGCCCTGCTCTTCACGTCGCGCGCCGCCCGGGCCACGACGTTCGTCGGCGGCGCCATCACCACCAACACCACGTGGACGGCGGCGAACAGCCCCTACGAGGTCACCTCGGACGTGGTGGTCTATAACCAGGCTCGCCTCACCATCGAGCCCGGCGTCACCGTGAGCTTCAACTCCGGGACAGGCCTCAACATCGGCTTCTGGGTCTACGATCAGGGGCAGGTCAACAGCGTCGAGCGCGGCGCCCTCACCGTGAACGGCAACGCCGGAGCCCCTGTCGTCTTCACCGCGAAGAACGGGCTGGCCGGCGGCTGGAAGGGCCTCTCCTTCGGGAGCGCCACAGACTTCGGCGGCCTCGCATCGACCCTCAACTACCTGACCGTCGAGAAGGCGGGACAGTCCAACACCCTGAACGGCACTGTCGCGGCGACCTCCGCGAACATCCTCCTCTTCAACACCGGGACAGGCTTCACGTTCAACAACGTCCAGGCCAACGGCGGCAGCGGACACGGCTTCTACATCTCCGGCAGCCAGCTCACCACCACCTCGGCCAAGGCCCAGAACAATGCTCTGAACGGCCTGCACGCCGTGAGCAGCACGCTCTCGGCCACGGGGATGACCCTCTCCGGCAACACGGGAGTCGGCGCCTTCCTCTCCGGCACCGGCGGCACGCTCGGCAGCTCCACGATCTCCTCCAACGGCAGCTACGGAATCGACACGACCGGGGGCTCCCCCACCCTGTCGAACAACGCCATCTCGCAGAGCGGCAAATACGCCATCCGGTACGTGATCGGCAACGCCCCGAGCATCACGGGAAACACCCTCACCAACAACACCAACCCTGGGATCGAGATCGTCGGCGGCGCGCTGACCACGAACCACACATGGGCTCTCCAGAGCGGCGAGCAAGTCTTCACCGTCACCGGCGGTGAGATCGTCGTCTACAACCTCGCGACCCTCACCGTCGCGGCCGGCGTCACCGTCAAGTTCGCCTCTGGATCGGCCCTCATCATTGGCTATTACGTCTATGACCAGGGCCAGGTGAACAGCACAGAGCGCGGCAAGCTGGTCGTGAACGGCACGGCCGCACAGCGCGTCACCTTCACCGCGCAGAACGGCCTCGCGGGCGGCTGGAAGGGCCTCGCCTTCGGCAACGCGACAGACTACGGCGGCCTCTTCTCCACGCTGAGCAACCTCACCGTCGAGAAGGGCGGACAGGCCCAGAACCTCGGCGGCTCGATCACCGCGGTGTCCGCGGACATCATGATGTTCAACACGGGCACCTCCTTCACCTGGACCAACGTCGAGGCGAACGGCGGCGCGGGCTTCGGCTTCTACATCTCGGCCTCCACGTTCACCGCGACGGGCGGCGGCGCCTCGAACAACACAGGCTACAACATCAAGCACCTGTCCAACTCCGTGGGCACCATCACGGGCGCCACCTACGGGAGCTCCGCGGCCGGCGGCGCGTACATCGACAACTCCGACCCTGTCTTCACGGGCTGCACCTTCCAGTTCAACCAGGGCCCCGGCGTCTACATCCGCAACACGTCGAACCCCACTGTCACGGCGAGCACGCTCAAGAGCAACGTTGGATACGCCGTGTACACGGAGGACCTCGCCTCCCCCTCGACCATCAGCAGCAACACGGTGACCGACAACGGCCGCGGCGTCGACACGGCCGCCGGCACAGCGGACGACGCGTACGTCATGCGCGTCTCGGCGCGCTCCGCGGTCAAGCTCAACGCCTTCTCCAGCACGGCGAAGGCGGGCATCGAGCTCGTCGGCGGCGCCGTCACGACCAACTTCCAGTGGTTCCTCCCCGGGACAGGCGACTACCAGCACTACGTCCTGCTCAACGAGACGGTCGTCTACAACCAGGCTCGCCTCACCGTGGACGCGGGCGTCACCACCAAGTTCGCGGCCGGGACGGGCCTCATCATTGGCTATTACGTCTATGACCAGGGCCAGGTGAACAGCGTCGAGCGCGGCGCCCTCACCGTCAACGGCACCGCCGGGGCGCCCGTCCTCTTCACGTCTCTCTCCGGGGCGACAGGCGGCTGGCGAGGCCTCGCGTTCGGGAGCGCCACCGACTACGGCGGCCTCGGGAGCACGATGACGTACCTCACGATCGACCGCGCGGGCGAGTCCACGACGCTCGGCGGCTCGGCCCCGGTCACGTCCGGCGGGCTCATGCTGTGGACCACCGGCTCGACGTTCACCGTCGATCACGTGACGGCGAGCAACTGCGCCAACTACGGCTTTTACCTGAACAACTCCACGCTCTCGAACACCTTCAGCTCCGCGACTGGCAACCTCGGCATCGGCTTTTATGCCCTCAGCTCGAGCATCACCACGCAGGGCGCCCTCGTGCAGGGCAACGGCGGCACAGGCGTCTACCTGACCGGCACGAACGGCCTCTTCACGAGCTCCACGATCAATGACAACGCGGGCTACGGGCTCGACACGATCGGCGGCTCCCCGACGATCTCCAGCAACACGATCACCAACAACGACAGCTACGCGATCCGGTACTTCATCGGCAACGCGCCCGTCATCACCGGCAACACCCTGGGCAACAACTTCAACCCTGGAGTCGAGGTCACGGGCGGCGCGCTCACGTCGAACCACACATGGTCGTACCAGACGGGCGAGCCTTATTTCTCCGTCACCGGCGCCGAGATCGTCGTCTACAACCTCGCGACGCTCACCGTGTCGGCCGGCGTCACCACCAAGTTCTCCTCCGGCACCGCGCTCACGATCGGCTATCACGTCTACGACCAGGGCCAGGTGAACAGCGTCGAGCGCGGCAAGCTGGTGGTCAATGGCACCGCCGCCAACCGCGTCCTCTTCACCGCGAAGAACGGCCAATCCGGCGGCTGGAAGGGCCTCGCCTTCGGGTCGGCCACCGACTACGCCTCGCTCTTCTCGACGGTCAGCTACCTCACCGTCGAGCGCGCGGGCCAGCCCCAGAACCTCGGCGGATCCATCACCGCGGTGTCCGCGAACATCATGCTCTTCAACACGGGCACGTCGTTCTCGTTCACCGGCGTCGAGGCCAACTACGGCTCCGGTGTCGGCGTGTATACGTCGGGCTCTGTCCTCCCCTGGACGGGCGGCGGCGCGAAGGGCAACGCCTCCTGGGGCATCTCGATGGTGGCCGGCTCGACAGGCACCATCTCGAGCGCCACGTTCGACACCTCGTCCACGGGCGGCGGTCGGCTCGACAGCTCCGATCCCACCTTCTCGAGCTGCACGTTCAGCAACAACGCGGGCACAGGCCTCCACCTGCGCGCCGGCTCCAACCCGACCGTCACGGGCGGCGCGTTCCTCAACAACCGTGGATACGCCGTGTTCACGGAGGACCTCGCCTCGCGCGCGACCTTCCAGTCCGCGACGATCTCGAACAACGGCAAGGGCGTCGACGGCACGCCGGGCACCGCGGACGACACCTACGTGATGCGCGTCAGCGCGCAGAGCGCCGTCAAGACGAACACCTTCAGCGGCAACGGCAAGGCCGGCATCGAGATGGTCGGCGGCGGCACCACCACCAACTATCAGTGGTTCCTCCCCGGCACAGGCGACTACCAGCACTATGTCCTGCTCAACGAGACGATCGTCTACAACCTCGCGCGCCTCACGGTCGACGCGGGCGTGACGGTCAAGTTCTCCCCGGGCACGGGCCTCGTCATCGGCTATTACGTCTACAACCAGGGCCAGGTGAACAGCGTCGAGCGCGGCGCCCTCACCGTCAACGGCACCGCCGCGGCGCCCGTCCTCTTCACCTCGCTCTCGGGCAACGCGGGCGGCTGGCGCGGCCTCTCCTTCGGCGACGCCACCGACTACGGCAGCCTAACGAATACACTCAGTTATCTTACGGTCGAGAAGGCCGGCGAGGCCCAGAACCTGGGCGGCTCCACGGCGGCGGTCGCGGCCAACATTCAGCTCTACAACACGGGCACGACCTTCACTGTCAACAACGTGTCGGCCAACAGCGGCAGCGGCTACGGCTGGTACGTCCACAACTCCACCCTCACGTCCACGGGCGGCGGCGCCTCGAACAACGGCCTCTCGGGCCTCTATGCGATCTCCTCCCAGCTCACCACCCAGGGCGCGACGCTCCACGCGAACGGGGCCAACGGCGCGCTCCTCACCAACACGGACGGCCTGATCACAGGCTCGACCATCGACTACAACACCACGTATGGCATCGACGACGGCGGGAGCCTCGGGCCGAGCTTCACCAACAACACCATCGCTCACAACGGCAAGTACGCCATCCGCTACCCGATCAACGACGCCCCTGTGATCACGGGCAACACGCTGACGGCCAACACCTCCCCTGGCATCGAGATCCTGGGCGGCGGCCTCACGAAGAACCTCACGTGGTACCAGCAGCAGGGCGAGCCCATCTACTCGGTCCATAGCAGCGAGATCGTCGTCTACAACCTCGCGACCCTCACGGTGAACCCCGGGGTCACCACCAAGTTCGCCCCGAGCACGGGCCTCGTGATCGGCTATTACGTCTACAACCAGGGCCAGGTGAACAGCGTCGAGCGCGGCAAGCTGCTCGTCAACGGCAACGGCGACCTCCCCGTCCTCTTCACCGCGGAGAACAACGCGGCCGGCGGCTGGAAGGGCGTCTCCTTCGGCGACGCGACCGACTACGGCGGCCTCCTCTCGACCCTCAAGTACCTGATCGTCGAGAAGGCCGGACAGCCGCAGAACCTGGGCGGATCCATCTCGGCCGTGTCCGCCGCCATCATGATGTTCAACACCACCGTGAACCTGAACGACATCGATCTCGTCCTGTCGTCCGGCGCGGGCCTGTACTCGTCGAACTCGGTCACGACCGTCAAGAACAGCATCATCGCGTACAACACGGGCGCGGGCCTCGTCGCGACGGGCGGCGGCGCGGACTCGTTCACCTACGGCGACATCTTCGGAAACGGCCTCGCCAACAGCGGGTGGACGGCGGGCGCGGGCTCGAAGACGGTCAATCCGCAGTTCACCGACTACGTGAACGGCGACTTCCGCCTCGCCACGGGCTCTCCGATGATCGACGCCGGCACGAACATCGGCCTCTCGTTCACCGGCGCTGCCCCGGACATGGGCGCCATTGAATACGGCGCCGGCCTCGTCTGCGGCCCCGGCGTCCCGAACGGCAACCCCTGCAACGACGGAAGCCTCTGCACCATCGGCGACACCTGCCAGAACGGCGCGTGCGTCGGCTCTCCCGTGGTGTGCAACGGCGGCAACGGCAATCAGTGCCTCGCGGCCGCCGCGTGCAACCCGGCGAACGGCCTCTGCGAGGGCGGCGCCCCGCTCGCGAACGGCACGCCCTGCAACGACAACAACCTCTGCACCCAGACAGACACCTGCCAGGCCGGCGTCTGCACCGGCGCACAGGCTGTCACCTGCGTCGCTTCGGATCAGTGCCACGCGGCCGGCACCTGCAACGCGGCCACGGGCCTCTGCTCGAACCCCGCGGCGGCCAACGGGACTGCCTGCAACGACGGCAACCTCTGCACAGTCAGCGACGTCTGCATCTCCGGCGTCTGCGGCGGGAGCCCCAAGAGCTGCGCGGCGAACGGCGCGTGCTTCACGGGCGGCGCCTGCGATCCGCTCACCGGCGCCTGCGAGAGCACGCCTGTCGCGAACGGCACCGCGTGCAACGACGGAAACGCTTGCACCCAGACAGACACTTGCCACAACGGCGCCTGCAGCGGCGGAAACCCCAAGAGCTGCGGCGACGCCGACCAGTGCCACGCGGCCGGCACGTGCAACTCCGTGACAGGCGCGTGCTCGTACCCCGCGCTCGCGAACGGCACGGCCTGCAACGACGGCAACGGCTGCACGCAGACAGACACCTGCCAGTCGGGCACCTGCACGGGCGGTAACCCCAAGGTCTGCGCCGCGACGAGCCAGTGCAACGTGGGCGTCTGCAACCCCGCCGACGGCGCGTGCTCCACGGCCAACAAGGCCAACGGCACGTCGTGCAACGACGGCGACAACTGCACCACCAGCGACGTCTGCCAGGCCGGCTCGTGCGCGGGCAGCGCCGTCACCTGCGGCGCCACCGACTGCGCCGAGGCCGGCACGTGCAACCCGCAGAACGGCCAGTGCGTGCGCGCCCCCAAGGCCGACGGCGTCGCCTGCAACGACAACAACCTCTGCACCACGGCCGATACGTGCCAGTCGGGCACCTGCTCCGGCACCAACACGGTCACCTGCGCGCCCCCGGGTCAGTGCCAGATGGCCGGCGTCTGCGACGGCGCCACCGGGACCTGCTCCTACTCCCCGAAGCCCAACGGCACTGTCTGCGACGACGGCGACGTCTGCTCGATCGGCAGCAACTGCCAGGCGGGCGTCTGCACACCGACGAGCCAGCCCACCGACATCGACGACGACGGGGTGTGCGATCAGGCCGACAACTGCCCGAGCGTATACAACCCCGCTCAGGTCGACAGCGACGGCGACGGGACGGGCGACGCGTGCGTCACCGTGTGCGTCACGATCCGCCGCGGCACCCTCGGCGACGTCAAGGACAGCTTCCTGTCCGGCGACTACCCGAATTCTCCCTCCGGCCCCTATTTCGGATCGTGGTCGGGCCTCTCCTCCGGCGGAAACGCCAACCGCGCTCTCTGGAAGTTCGATCTCTCGTCGATCCCGTCCGGCGCGAGCGTGACGTCCGCGACCTTCTCGTTCTACCTCTCGTGGTCGTCGAACTACAACCTCGTGACGGTGCACAAGGTCCTTGTCCCCTGGAGCGAGGCCACGGTCACCGAGCAAAACTTCGGCGGCGCGAATAGCTGGGACTTCACCGCCATCAGCAACTTCCAGGGCGGCGGCGTCGGCTTCCGGACCGTCGATCTCACGGCCCTCGTGGGCGAGTGGGTGGACGGGACGTCGGTGAACGGCGGCGTCCTCTTCGACGAGGCCCCGATCCTCAATCACTACTACTTCACGAGCGAGGCCGGCGATCCCAACATCCGTCCCAAGCTGGACATCTGCTACCTCGCGGGCGCGGCCCTCGGCTCGCAGGACGCCCCGGCCACGAGCTGCAAGGCGATCCTCGAGTCCAACGCCCTCGCGACGAGCGGAGTCTACTGGCTCAAGCCGACAGCGGCTGTCGACGCCTTCCAGGCGTACTGCGACATGACCACGGACGGCGGCGGCTTCGCGCTCGTCCTCAAGACAGACGGCACGAGCGCGGCGCACGCGACCTCGGACCCGGTGAACGAGAACGCCCTGCTCAACGCGACGCTCGACGTGACGGCCAAGCTCGCGGACACCGAGATCGCGGCGCTCCTCGAGGGCGCGGGCCCCGACGGCGAGATCCGGGTCGAGAGCCCTGATTTCGCGACCCCCCTCTTCGCTCGCCATGGCGGGTGGAGCGTGGCCACCTACGCTGGATATGCGACTTCGATTGACGCGAAGGTGGGCGTCGGCGGCGCGTATGCGATCGGGTTCCAGTGCTACGACGGGACGGCGCCTTGTGGGCCGGACTCGTATTGCTTTGGCACCTCGGCGTCCGAGCGGGCGTGCATCCGCCACGAAGGCGCCTTCGGGCTCTGGCTCGAAGGTGGCAGCTACACACCCGCCGCGGGCCACGCCGCGCGCGTCTGGATTCGGTAAATCTCCCCCTTCGCCCTCAGCCAGGGAGCGTCGGCTTCTGGCAGCAGAGGGTCACAGGCATGTGCGTCTCGACCTCCGAGATCGTCGCGCGCTCCGGGTAGTCCGACGGACACCCCGCCTCCCCGTCATGATGAATGCAAAGGTGCAGATCCGGCTCCGGGATCGGCGCGCACGTGAGCCCCTCGTCCGAGCAGAGATCCGAGGGCGTGATGCGGCACTCCTTCGCGAGCACCGCGACCTGCGTCCCCTGAACGATGCCCTCGATCCCCTCGTGGGGAGTCCCGGGCGGACAGACAGGCACCGCCGCCGGCAGCCCCAGCCAGAAGAGGGAGGGACCTGTATACGTCGCCGGCGCCGTCCCGATGCAGAGCCCGTTGCAGCTCACGGGCTGCACCGGGTCGGGGTGATCCGAAGGGACGTCGGACTCGGCCGCTTCCAGCGAGACAGGCATGTGCGTGACCTCGCAGGCGAGCGTGCCGAGCCCGCAGAAGAGAACCAGAACCGACAGCGATCGCATGTTCACGTTGCCTCCTTGCCGCCGAGAAAAATCACCAATCCGAGCCCAAAGAACGCCGATACGTCCGGCCGCTGCCACGACTGGCCGCTGTCCACGTAGTCAAAGGAGGACTGCGGGTTCGTGTAGAGCACCTCTCCCCAGAGGCGCGCGCCGACGGGCAAGTCCCCGAAAGGCGCCTCGACCCCGAGGCGTCCGCCGAGCTGGAGGGCCGGGAAGATCCCTGTGTTGGGCCCGACCGACGGATAGTTGGTGTCCGCCATCACCTGAAAGCCCGCGCCCCCGACGACGCACCCGAAGAAGTAGCTGTACCGCCCACACGGCGTGATGTGGACGAGGTACTGGCTGTAGTCCAGGTCGTGCTTGCCCACGAACACGGCGGATGGCAGCACCGTGCGCAGCTCGATCCCCACCGAGAAGACCTTCACCCGGAGGTCCGCCGCGACCCACACGCCTGGCCCCACGTTGCTCGTCAGGTTGGCCGTGAGAAGCGCGCCCGCCGAGAGTGCATATGACAGATCCATATCCCCTTTTTTCCTCCTGTTTTCTCGGGACGCCCCTTCGAGGACGTCCACCCTCTTCACAAGCAACGAGACCTTCTCTTGGAGGTCGCGAATCTCTTCCTGCCCCCGGACGACGCGCGCGGAGCACTCTTCGCATTCCTTGAGCGCCGCCGCGGGCGGAGCTCCTCCCTCGGCCGCCTTTGGCTGGGCGGGCGCGGGGAACACGACGAGCATCACCGAGATCACCGCCCTGTCCACGGCGTCGGCGCACGTCCGCTCCGCGTACTCGTGGTGATCGAGGACGGTGCCGTCCGCCTTGCGGAGCTCGGTGATCGTCCGGAACCCCGGCGGATCCCGGCGAATCCCGATGTCCAGCTCGTGGGTCGGCGCCCCTTTGAGCACGAACGGATCCGGCTGATTCGTCTCGCTCGCGACGAGCCGCCGGAACATCACCTCCCCGTCGCAGCCGGCGGTCCCCTTTCCGAGCGAGTACGTGAGCCGCACGAACCCCGGGGCCGGCAGGCTCGATCCCGAGGCGGCCGGAGCGGGGGCCGGAGCAGCGGCGGGAGCAGAAGCGGCGAAGTTTGAACCTGAGACCTGAGCAAACGCGACCTCCGAGACGAGCGCGATCCCCACGAAACACAGCCAACCAACGATCCACACCCCCCAACGCCAGCCGAACGCGGCGACGTTGGAACTGACACCATCCCCTTCCCAAGGCATAGCCTGAGGCCCAATGCCGGGCGTATCCCGGCCTCCAATGACAGACGTTCCCCTGAATCGACGGACGCTGTTGCCCATGAGCGTCGTCCTCGATCCGCGACCTGGATCCCCCTTTGCCCCAACCCGAGACTGCATGTCTCCCAAAAAGATCACCCGTCCAAAAGAAAGGTGCTCGCTCCCACCACACTCCCCTCCAAAAATGATCCTCCAGTGTCGATTCACAAAGAAGGTCAAATCGCTCGCATTCGAAAGGCCTTCGACAACTGCACTGCTCGATAGCCTTCTTTTTGCGACTCGACAGGTGCCATGTCGATCTCCCGGCGACGGGGGTCCCGCGCACGCACGCGCGTGAGGAGCCTCTCCAACCCCCTTCCCAACCGGCGCGGGGCTCTCGTAGCATCGCCCTCGCATGGCCGCCGCGTCGACGATCCTCCTCGATGAGCACTTCGCTTCGGGCGACGCGCGCTTCGTGGACGAGGTGCTCGCCGCCACCTCCGGCAAGAAGCTCAAGGCCCTCGCCGAGCGCTGGTACAAGGACGAACGGCCCTTCGCCCGCGACGCGCTGCTCCGCTACATCGACGACGGGTGCGACCGCCCACATCATCGGCCGCTCGTCAAGGGGCTCTTCAAGCTCTGCGAGAAGGCCGGCGACGACGAGGCCATGGGCCACTTCCTCGTCGCCTTCGACAGGCTGCTCGCACGCAAGGTCGTGACCCTCCAGCGGTGGGACTGGAGCGCTCGAAAATATTCGAGCTACGTGTCCATCGATCCGGATCACTCGGTGCCGCTCACGTCCAGGTCCGAGTCGGCCCCACGGTTCTCCCGCAGGACCCGCCGGTACCTGCAAAGGCGCGCGTTCCGCTATTTCCGGCGCATCGGCTCACAGGACCCGGCGCGCTACGGGCGGGCCCTCCGCGGGGCCCTCGCTCTCTATGAGGACGCGCACCTGGAGAGCGCGCAGAAGCTCCTCGACGCCTGGGGCCTCGTTCACGCCCTCTACGGGCGCTCCAAGGTGCTCTCGCGCGTCCCGCGGGGCATCGTGCTCGCGCCGGGACGGGTCCTGTCGGAGCTCGCGGCGGCGCCGATTCACCCCGCCGCGTGGAGGGACTGCCTCGGCGACCTCGTCACGCTCGTGAAGAAGGCGCAGAGCCGCACGGTGCGGGCGTTCGCGCTGGAGATCCTCAAGACAGAATACGCGGAGTCTCTGCACAAGATCCCCGTGCTGCGGCTGCGGGCGCTGCTCCTCTCTCCCCACGAAGAAGCGCAGGTGTTCGCGGCCGAGCTGCTCCGGAGCGCGCGGGACATCCACCTGCTCCCGATCACGGACTGGCTCGAATTGCTGTCGATCGAGACGCCCACGGTCCTCGGGATCGTGTGCGATCTCGTGGCCAAGCACGTGTCGCCCTCGCGCCTCTCGCTCGCGGACTGCGTGGCCCTCGGGTGCCAGCGGCCGGCGCCCGTCGCGGAGCTGGGCCTCGCGTGGGCCAAGACAAAGCGCGTCGCCACGGACGAGGAGCTGGCGGCCATCCTGGGGTTCGCGAAGGCCGAGTCGCCGGGCGTGCGGGCCAGCGCCGCGGCGTGGGTGTGTGGGGTGCTGGAGAAATCGCTCCTCACGATGCCTCTCCACGTGCGCGATCTGCTCGATTCGAAGCACAGCGACGTGCGCGGGGTCGGGCTCGAGCTGATGAATCGGGACCCACGCTTTCGGGACGCGCAGCTCCTCTGGGCGGCGCTCGCCGAGTCTCCTTATGACGACGTGCGGGCGTTCTTCGTGCGGCACCTGGAGAGGCGCGCGGGGGCGCTGCCCGAGGGCTCGATGAGGCATGTCTGGGCCACCGTGCTCCTCGGGATCCACAGGGGCAGTCGGGCGAAGCGAAAGGCCCTCTCGCAGGTGGCGGCGGCCGTCGCAAAGTCCCCGGACAAGGCCGATGATCTGCTGCCTCTCCTCTCGGTGGCGCTGCGCAGCGTGAGGCCCGCGGAGAGGCGATCGGCGCTCACGGCGGTGGCGCTCGCGGCTGTGCGGACTCCCGCGTTGAATGACGCGATCCTCCGACGTTTCCCGGAGATCCGCGTCGAGAGCACGGAGGCTGTCCGATGAAGGTCGACCTCCGGTACCTCGGCAAGAGCGGAGTCTCGCAAGGGGCCTCCGGGGCGAGCGTCCACTTCTCGCCGAACCTCGCCCGAGAGAAGGTGTTCTTCGACAGCGAGCTCGCCTATCCGCTGCGGTTCCGGGAGGCGATGAGCGCTCTCCACGACGTGGTCGTGGGGGACCTTCGGTTCAAGAAGAAGGACAAGAGCGCTTACGAGGCCTTCAAGGCGGAGCGGAACAAGGAAGAGGCCGAGATCCGGCGAAGGCTGACCGACGAGGCCGAGAAGCGGGAGCTCGCGAAGGTCCAGAACCGCAAGATGCCGGCGGACCTGGATCGCGACTTCCGCAAGATGCACAGGCTCTACTGGGACGCGCGCATCCGGTGGGCGAACGAGCTCGCGAGCCGCGATCCGGAGCTGTTTCGACACCTGGTGCCCTGTGATCCCGTGGTGACCGTCGCGCCCGACTCGGTGTTCTTCGAGTGCTTCTCCAAGGACGAGTCGGCCTATGGCTGCCTGCTCGTGGACAGGAACGCGCTCAAGGACCGACTGGCCGGGCTCGGCACCACCAACGTGGATTATTCGCTCGCCCTCTACGAGCATTTTCAGACGCTGCGCACCTACAGGGCGACGAGGCTCCTCGTGGATCCGATGGGGTTCGAGGTGGCCGTCGAGGGCAACGACGACTACCGCGAGGAGAAGATCGATCTGCCGCCCTCGTGGCTCCGGGGCTTCGGGCAGCTCCAGGCCGCGATGACGCTGCCTTCGCGGCGCATCGAGCTGCCGGTGGAGACGGTGTATTCCATCCTCGCCTATCTCCGGAATCATCGAGAGAAGACGGGGCCGCGCAGCTTGCGGTTCCTGCTCACGCCGGGCAAGCCCCCGAGGATCGCGCTGGATCCGTGGGGGGTGGTGCTCGAGAGCACAGGACCTGCCATCGATGATGGGGTGATGGTGGCGGGGGCCGGGGGCGGAGGGCCCTATCGAAGCGCGCCAGTTCGTACAGCGAGCTCTCCTGTCGAAGAGATCAAGGTGTGGGGCCGAAGGCGGTTGTTCTCGCTCGCGCGGGTGTTGCCCTTGTGCGATCGGGTGGAGGTGCGCCTGTTCGGGTCGGGGATGCCGAGCGTGTGGATTGCCCACCTCGGGGAGATGCGGTTCGTGCTGGCGCTCTCGGGGTGGACGGCGAACGACTGGACGAGCGGCGGGAATTTGCAGCTCTTGCGGAGCGTCGCGCGGGCGGACGCGGGCGTGACCTCTCGAGTGCTCACGCACCTGGAGACAGAGCGGATCGCGCACGTGGGGCAGCTCGTCGGGGCGTCGGGCGGGACGGCCGAGGGGGTGCTCGCTTCGCTCTTCCAGCTCTCGACAGAGGGTCAGGTCGTCTACGATTTCGCGGCGGACAGGTTCCGGTACAGGCCTGTCTTGTCGGTGGCTCTCTCGGAGGCTGTCCTCGGGCCGGAGCACCCGGAGCTCACGGCGGGCAAGCGGATCGCGGCGGCGAACCAGGTGAAGATGCTCCGCGAGGAGGCCCTGGCGGGTGGGCGCCGACTTTACGTATTCAAGGCACAGGAGACCTCGTGCGAGGCCGTGGTGGACACGGATCTGGCCTTCACGAAGGCGAAGTGCTCCTGCTCGTATTTCTTCAAGAACAGCCTTCGGGCGGGGCCTTGCCGGCACCTGATCGCGCTGCGCATGTCCGTTCTGGAGAGGCCGCCTGCGGTGGAGATAAGAGGAGAGCCGTCGCCCTCTGGACAGGCCCTCTCGGCGAAGCCGGAACAGGCCCCTTCCCCACAGGCTCCTTCGGGAAAGGCTCCTTCGGGACAGGCTCCTTCGGCACAGGCACCTTCGGGGAAGACGCCGCCGCCTTCGTCCGGGGCGATTTCGAGTCTTCCTGCGTCCAGCGGCGCGCCGCCTTCGGGGGGCGGGGCGACGTCGCCGACGATGCCCAACGTCGGCGCTCCGCCGCCCAGTGGCGGCCTGCCCCTCGTCGAGCGATCGGGGCCAAAGAAGGAAGAGGTGTATTCGCTCTTACCGGACGTGGCGCGCGAGATGCGGGCCGAGGCGAAGCGGCTCGATCTGGGGCTCTCCGAGGTCCTGGAGCGCGCGTGGGACGGGGCCTTCGAGCTGCTCCTCGCGCAAAAGACATGGCGAGGGGCGCTCTCGCTGGCGCCCGAGAGCCGGATTTCGGGCATCGAGCACAAGAGCGTGACCGCCCCCGAGCAAATGGCCTTCTTCACGTACAGCGAGGTCCTGCGCGAGATCGAGGGGGTGGCCAAGGCCTTTGGCGCGAGCCCCTCGGCCACGGTGAACCTGGCTTGGCTCGTGTCGCGGCGCCCTTCGGCCTCCTCCGGGGGGCGATCATGAAAGGAGTCTTGATTTCTGGCTGGCACAGCGACAATGTCGCGCTGACAGCTCCTGTGTTGAGAGGAGATCCGGTCCCCCGAGCTCATCATGCCGCGGTGCTACGCCGCGGTGGCCGTTGCTCGTCCATGCGTACCCACGACCGATGTTCTTTTTGGCACCCAGACCACCTCGCTCCTGTGCACTCAGGGGAGACGGCGCGCCGCCTCTCCAGGCGCGAGGTGGTCGGGTGCCTTCGTGATCGGCCGAGGTCCAAGGGAAGTAGTCGGGGGACCGGGTCTCCTTTCAGCGCAAGAGCGCTGAGGTTTCGTGGGAAGGGCTCCGCCCTTCCCCCCAGCCGAAGGCCTCCCTTCGCCGGGACCCCCCATCCAACGTCTCGTGCGAGTTGGGCGCTCACGCTCATTCGTCTTGGGCGCAGGAAGGGCTCGGGGGGAGGCGGAGCGTGAGCTTCTGGGACAAGGTCAAGAAGATCCTCGGGGTGGATGAGAGTCCGCCGGAGGACGAGGGCAAGGACGAGGCGCCGCCGCCCCCTCCACCTTCGAAGAAGAGCGCGAGGCCGCCCGGTTCGAGCAAGCCTGTCTCGCAGCCCGTTGTCAACCCGAATTCTGGCTCCGCTTCGACTCCGGGCTCTGGTCCCGTTCCCGTTCCCGTTCCCGTTCCCGGGTCGGCGACCGCAGCGGCTCCGAAGACGACGACGGCGACGGGGGCTCCTGCAACGGCGACGACAACAGCGACGGGAGCGGGAACGGGAACGGGAACGGGAACGGGAACGGGAACGGCGACGACGGCTCCTGCGACGGGAACGGGAACGGCGACGACGGCGACGGGGGCTCCTGCAACAACGACAGCGGCCACGACTCCCGCGGCGACGGCGGCGCCGGCGAAGAAGAGGACATCCGACGATCCTCTGGAGGCGAGCGAGATCCTGGGGCTCTCCAAGGAGGAGCTGCGCAAGCGAGCGCTCAAGATCAATCCGTACCAGACAGCCTGGATCGGCCGGACAGACACCATCCCTCCGCAGAGCGACGAGCGGACAGCCCTCATCGATCGGGGCTTGATCCTCCGGGGTTTGCTCACCGAAAAGCAGATCTCCGAGATCCACGTCGTCGGCGATCAGTGGCTCACGTACCGAGAGGGCGCGAAGCTTGCGAAGATCGCCGCCGCCAAGTCGGTGGAGCAGGCCATTCTGGCGCTGCGGGCGGAGCGCGAGGCGCGCAAGGCGAAGCGAAAGGCCGAGGCCGCCGAGCGAAAAGCCCGCCGCAAAGAGGAGATCGCCCGCCGCAAGGCCGAGGACATTGGCTATCTCGGTCCGGGCGTGTCTCACCTCCTCTCGGACAGACGATCGCACCTGGAGGAGCTGGAGCAGCGCGGATTGCCCCTCCTCTCGACCCCGGCGGACGTGGCGCGCGCGCTTGGCCTGCCTGTCCCGCGGCTCCGCTGGCTCTGTTACCACGCCGAGGCCGCCGAGAAGCCCCATTATCGCTACTTCGAGATCCCGAAGCGCTCGGGGGGGACACGCCTCCTCGCGGCGCCGCAGCCGGAGCTCTCCAAAGCACAGGCGTGGATCCTGGAGAACGTGCTCGACAAGCTGCCCACCGAAGAGCCGGCGCACGGGTTCATCCGCGGGCGCTCGACGCTCACGTGCGCGACTCCCCACGTTGACAAGGACGTGGTGGTCAATCTGGACGTCAAGGACTTCTTCCCGACGATCACCTTCCACCGGGTGCGCGGCGTGTTTCAAAAGCTCGGCTATTCCCCGGCCGTGGCCACCGTCTTCGCGCTCCTCTGCACCGAGTCACCGCGCATCCCGGTGATGTTCGAGGGCAAACGATTCTGGGTCGCCGCGGGCCCGCGGGCGCTCCCCCAAGGCGCCTGCACGAGCCCTTCGCTCTCCAACCAGGTGAGCCGCAAGCTGGACAGACGCCTCGTGGGGATGAGCAAGAAGCACGGGTTTGTGTACACCCGGTATGCTGACGATCTCACCTTCTCGGCGGAGCCGGGCAAGCGGGGGGAGATTGGCATGCTGATGGCCCGTGTCCGCCACATCCTGGAGGAAGAGGGCTTCACGCTTCACCCCGACAAGGGCCGAGTCCAAAGGAGCGGCGGACAGCAGACGGTGACGGGGATCGTCGTGAACGACAAGCCCGGTCTCGCGCGGGCGCACGTGCGAAAGCTCCGGGCGATCCTGCACGCGGCGAAGAAGACGGGGCTCGACGCGCAGAATCGGGACAACGTGCCTCACTTCGAGGCTCACCTGCGCGGCCACATCGCCTATCTGCACATGGTGGATCCCAAGAAAGCGGCCCCCCTTCTCGCGGCGCTCGAAGAGCTGACAGGGACCCGGCCGGCCGGGTAGCACGAGGAAATCCCGCCAAGCCTTGCCGCACCGGTGAAAGATCGCATTCGAGGCGCCGCCGGTGGAGAGAGCGCCTCGGGTCACAGGCTCTTTCGCTTCAGCCGCTCCAGCTCGTCCTCCACGGTCTCCTCGCCTTGCGGGACGTCAATGCGCTTTCGGGAGGTGGGTAGATCACGGGGAGTGGGCGAGGCGATCCGGAGCTTGCCCGGGGCGGGCGCGGCGGAGGACACGGGCTTGGCGAGGAGGCGCGCGGCGAGGACGCCGCCGAGCAGGCCAAAGAGGTGGCCCTGCCAGGAGATGCCGCTCTCGCCCGGCAAGATGCCCCACAAGGCGCCGCCATAGAGGACAAAAGTCACCACGCTGCCGACGATGGGCCAGAGTCGCCGCTCGAACACGCCTCGGAGCAGCAAGTAGCCGAGGTAGCCGAAGACCAGGATGCTGGCGCCGATGTGCACGGACGCGGAGGGCGCGATGAGCCAGGTGCCGAGACCGCCGACGAGCGCGCTGAGGACGCTGACGGTGAGGAGATCGCGCTTGCGGCGCTGCATGACGAGCGCGCCGAGGACGATGAGCGGGACCGTGTTGGCGCTGAGGTGAGCGAAATTGGCGTGGAGGAGCGGCGCGAACAGGATGCCGAACAGCCCCGAGAGGGTGCGCGGGTGGATGCCGAGGGCGCTGAGGTTGCCGCCGAAGAGGACCGCGTTGACGAGGTGGATCGCCCAGAGCGCGCCGACAAACCCGCCGAGGACGCGGGCCTGAGCGCGGATCTCGGTCCAGACAGAGCGGAGCGCGGGCGAGGTCTCGGTGGGGCGTTCGGGCACGAGCCACAGCATTGCGCGCCGCGGGGCTCCCGCCAAGCCCTTTTGGGCAAGAGATCGTCGCGAAGGACGAGCGCCTCGCGGGGGCTAGTGGCCGAGCCGCTTGCGGCACCCTTCGGGGAAGTTGTCGGTCGCCGTATACGACGGATCGCGCGGGTTCCGGAGCCACTTCCCCTTGCACGCCTCGTCGGCGATCTTGTCGTAGAGGACCTCGCTCTTCGACTTCAGCTTCTCGATCGAGCCGGAGTTGGACACCGCGTATTCATCGGTCGTCAGCCGGACCTTGCAGTAGTTCTGGATCTTCTTCTCCTGGTTCTTCAGGCGCCCGAGCGACTCCAGGGTGGTCGTCGTCTTCGTGGTGATCTTGAGGTCCGCGCCGATCACCGACTCCGTGGCGACCTCCTCGACCACGTCGGCGCAGTCGAACATGGTCTGATCCGGCTCGTTCAGCGCGTACTTCGCGAGCGGCAGCGTGGCGATGCGCCGGCCGTCCTCGTTGAAGCTCATGAGCACGGTGGTCGTCGAGTCGTGCATCACCACGAGGCGGACCTTCTTCTCGGGGGCCTTGAGCGAGAAGCCGTTGTGATAGCGGTTGCTCTCGAAGAAGTAATAGAAGCTCTTCAGCTCCAGGAGGGGGAGGAAGCCGTCGTCCGTCACCCGGCCGACAGGGACCTTCGTCGCGCGGTCGATCGTGAAGGGGAGATCGCGCTCAGGGAGCTTGGTCAGGAGATCGCGGAGCGCGGCGGCGCGGCGCTTCTTGGCGGCGGCCACCTCGTCGGGCGTGCGGCCGGCGTCAGCCATGTTCACGACGCTCAGATCCTCCGGCACCTTGAGCTGCCCCTCCGCCTCGCTCCCGAAGCAGTCGAGCCGGTCCTTCGCCGCGGCGCAGGCGCTCTCGCCCGACACCGTGACGGCTGTATACGGCCCAGCCTGCGTGACCTGGAAGCCGCCCCAGCACCGGAGCGCGCCACCCTTCGCGATCGCGCACAGGGTGTTTCCTCGCCCGCCGATGCTGGAGAGCTCGGCCGGCAGGTCCGCGGGCGCGGCCGGGGGCGTCCCCCAGCACACGAGCGCGCCCTTCGGATCGAGCGCGCAGCTCCACCCGTTGCCCGACACGAGCTCCTTGGCGACGAGGTCGGCGGGCGGCGAGGTCGCGGCGTCGCCCCAGCACTTGACGTGCTCGTTGTTGTCGCGCGCGCATACGTGGCAGCTCCCCACCGACGCCGTGCGAAACACCCCCTCTCGCGACACCTTGATCTGGCACGCGGCCCTCCCGTCTCCCCAGCAGCCGAGGTGCCCCTCGCGGTCGATCGCGCACACGTGCGTGGGCCCGGCGACCACCGACTTGTACTTCACCTCCGCCGGCGCCGGCTCCGCGGAAGGCGCCCCCGAGGCATCCGCCGAGGCCGACGCGGTCGCGGTCGTCGGCGGGCTGCCCATCTGCCCGCCAAAGGGTACGTCCTTCAGCGAGGGGGCCGCGCCCTCCGGGAGGCAGCGGATCGCGCCCGGGAGGTCGACCGCGCACACAA
>Ga0268298_10002668_pt1 | contig 19269 bp, 14 predicted proteins | sample WWTPWeurt_MetaG_FD_194462 | JGI IMG/M metagenome (GOLD analysis project Ga0268298, IMG submission 194462) | Activated sludge microbial communities from WWTP in Nijmegen, Gelderland, Netherland - WWTP Weurt | ecosystem: Engineered > WWTP > Aerobic digester > Activated sludge | place...
GTACGAACAGGCCGACAGCCTGAAGCCCGCCGCCGAGAAATGGAAGCTCGACCTGCGCCAGTCGCCATGGCTGGCCAAGGGCGGCAAACTGGCGCCGCCCTTCGACAACCAGAAACTTTTGGCGGCCCTGTTCAGCGACGACGGCCTCAAGAACAAGCGCAATACCGAAGCCGTCGAGGTTGCGCCCGGCACCCTGGTCTCGGCGCGGGTGCTCGACCACAAGCCTGCAGCCTTGCAGCCACTGGAGGGCGTCCGCGGCGAGATCGAGAAGCGCCTGTTGCGCGAGCAGGCGGCGGCGCTGGCGATCAAGGATGGCGAGGAAAAGCTGGCGCGCCTGCGCCAGGGCCAGGCGCTCGACCTGAAGTGGTCGCCGGTGCGCAAGGTCAGCCGCAGCGAGGCATCTGGCCTGCCTCCCGAATCGGTGCGGGCGGTGTTCGCGGTCGATGCCAAGAATCTGCCGGCGCATGCCGGTGTTGCCTATCCGGGCACGGGCTATGCACTGTACCGGATCAGCGCAGCCGGTGCGGCCGAGGCGGCCGCGAACGAACCGCGGGCACGCGCACTGGCCCAGCAATATGCGCGCATCGTGGCAGAGGAAGAGTTCGCCGCCTGGTTGGCGAGCTTGAAGGAAAGCCATCCGGTCAAGATCAACAAGGCGGCGCTGGAGACCAAAGACCGCTGATCTTTCGCGACGCGAAACGACAAGGGCCACGCATCGCGTGGCCCTTGTCGCTTGTGGCGCCTCCGGCTTAGTCAGCCCGGCAGGGGGTCCGCGTTGCCCATGGCGGTGGTGTGCGTGCCGCCATCGACGTAAAGGATTTCGCCGGTGATGCCGCTGGCCAGGTCCGACAGCAGGAAGGCGGCGGCATTGCCGACTTCGTCGATCGTGACGTTGCGTCGCAGCGGCGCATGGTGGGCGTTGTAGGCCAGCAGCTTGCCGAAGCTGCCGATGCCCGAGGCCGCCAGGGTCTTGATCGGCCCGGCCGACAGCGCATTGGCGCGGATGCCCTGCGGCCCGAGGCAGAACGCCAGGTAGCGCGTCGCCGCTTCGAGGCTGGCCTTGGCCAGGCCCATGGTGTTGTAGTTGGGCATGGTGCGCACGGCGCCGAGATAGGTCAGCGCCAGCACCGAGGGATTGCTGCCCTTCAGCAACAGCGGGCGGGCGGCCTTGGCCAGGGCGGGGTAGCTGTAGGACGACACGTCGTGCGCGATGCGGAAGGACTCGCGCGAGATGCCTTCGAGGAAGTCGCCTTCGATCGCTTCATTGGGGGCGAAGGCGATCGAATGCACCAGGCCGTCGAGGCCGTCCCAGCGTTTTGCCAGCTCCGTGAACACCGCTTCGATTTCGGCGTCCTGGGAGACGTCGCAGGGGTAGATGGCGGTCGAGCCGAACTCGTCGGCATACTTGGCCATGCGGTCCTTGAAGCGCTCGTTCTGGTAGGTGAATGCGAGTTCGGCGCCTTCGCGGTGGCAGGCCTTGGCGATACCGTAGGCGATCGAGCGGTTCGAGATCAGACCGGTGATAAGAATGCGTTTGCCAGCGAGAAATCCCATCGCTATTCCTTGGTTGAAGCAGTCGGTGGATTATAGCGGATCAGCTAAACTCGACTCCATGCGCGGCCGGATCTCCTGCTTTCTCGTTTTGCTGCTCACCGCCTGCGGCGGTGCCTGGAACGATCCCTATCCGGCGGCGGACCGGGGCCGGAACATCCTGTACACCGCCTTCACCGATCGGCCCAAGCATCTCGATCCGGTGCAGTCCTACAGCGAGGACGAGATCACCTTCACGGCCCAGATCTACGAGCCGCCGCTGCAGTACCACTACCTCAAGCGGCCCTACCAGCTGATCGCCGCCACCGCCGAGGCGGTGCCGCAGCCGCGTTACCTGGACGCCCGGGGCGGGCCGCTACCGGACAACGCCGATCCGGCGCGGATCGCCTTCACGGATTATGTGATTGCCATCAAGCCGGGCATCCGTTACCAGCCGCATGCGGCCTTTGCCCGTGGCGAGGGCGGCGAGTACGCCTACCACGCGCTGGGCGCCACGGAGATCGCCGGCGTCAACGTCCTCGCCGACTTCACCAGGCGCGACAGTCGGGAACTGACCGCCGAGGACTACGTCTATGGCATCAAACGCCTGGCCCATCCGCGCCTGCATTCGCCGATCTTCGGCCTGATGGAGGAGTACATCGTCGGCCTCGGCAATTACGGCAAGCGCTTGCAGGCGGAGAAGGATCGGCCGTGGATCGACCTGCGCCAGCATCGCCTGGAAGGCGTCGAGGTGATCGACCGCCATCGCTACCGGATCCGGATCAAGGGCAAGTACCCGCAGTTCCTCTACTGGCTGGCGATGCCCTTCTTTGCGCCGATGCCCTGGGAGGCCGACAAGTTCCACAGCCAGCCGGGGATGGCGCAGAAGAACCTGACGCTGGACTGGTACCCGATCGGCACCGGCCCCTACATGCTGAGCGAGAACAATCCGAACGCGCGGATGGTGCTGGAGAAGAATCCGAACTTCCGCCGCGAAACCTACCCCTGCGAGGGGGAAGCCGGGGACAAGGACGCCGGGCTGCTCAAGGATTGCGGCCAGGCGCTGCCATTCATCGACAAGGTGGTATTCACCCGCGAGAAGGAGCAGATCCCCTACTGGAACAAGTTCCTGCAGGGCTACTACGATGCGTCCGGAATTTCGTCGGACGCCTTCGACCAGGCGGTACAGGTCAGCGCGGGCGAGATTACCCTGTCCGACGACATGCGTGCGCAGGGCATCGTGCTGACTACGTCGGTGGCGACGTCAAGCATGTACATGGGTTTCAACTGGCTGGACCCGCTGGTGGGCGGGGCCGACCCGAAGACTGCCGAGAATGCACGCAAGCTGCGCCAGGCGATCTCGATCGCCATCGACCAGGAAGAGTTCATCTCGATATTCCAGAACGGTCGCGGCGTCGCCGCCCAGGGGCCGATTCCGCCGGGCATTTTCGGTCACCGCGAGGGCGCGGTGGGGATCAATCCCCACATGTACGACTGGGCCGACGGCCATCCGCGGCGCAAGCCGATCGCCGAGGCCAAACGCCTGCTGGCCGAGGCCGGCTGGCCCAATGGGCGGAATGCGAAAACCGGCGAACCGCTGGTGATCAACCTCGACACGACGGCCACCGGCGTCGGCGCCAAGGCGCGCATCGACTGGCTCAACAAGCAGTTTGCGAAAATCGACGCGCAACTGGTGGTGCGCAGCACCGACTACAACCGCTTCCAGGAAAAGGTGCGCAAGGGTGCGGTGCAGCTTTTCTACTTCGGCTGGAACGCAGATTATCCCGATCCGGAGAATTTCCTGTTCCTGCTGCATGGCAAGCAGGGCAAGGTCAAGCAGTCGGGCGAAAACGCGGCGAACTACCAGAACCCCGAGTACGACCGCCTGTTCGAGCAGGTCAAGGCGATGGAGAACGGCGCACCGCGCCAGGAACTGATCGACCGCATGACGGTCATCCTGCGCCACGATGCGCCCTGGGTCTGGGGCTTCCATCCCAAGGACTACACCTTGCGCCACTCCTGGCTGACCAACCGCAAGCCCTCCAAGGTCGGGCACAACACCCTCAAGTACCAGCGGGTGGATGCCGCCTTGCGCGAGCAGCGCCGCGCCGAATGGAACCGGCCGGTGCTATGGCCGCTGCTGGCGATCGTGCTGGTGTTCGGCGCGGCGATCTGGCCGGCCTGGCGCGGCTACCGGCGGCGGGAGACGGCGACGGCGCGCTGACTGGCGGCAATACCCGTATCGCCGGCGCCGACTTTTTGATCCGGGCTAGGCTTCGACCGCTTGCCACTCGCCATGGCGCAGCGCCTGCAGCGGACGGAAGCGGGCCTTGTAGGCCATCTTGCGGCTGTCGCGGATCCAGTAGCCGAGGTATAGCCAGGGCAGTCCCATGTGCTGGCATTGCGCGATCTGCCAGAGGATGGCGAAGGTGCCGTAGCTGGCATTCGGGATGTCAGGATCGTAGAAGGTGTAGACCGACGAGAGCCCGTCGGCCAGCACATCGATGATGCTGACGGCACGCAGTACCCCGCTTTCGCGGAATTCGATCAGCCGGCTGTCGACATGCGTCTGCAGCAGGAAGTGGGCGTACTGGTCGCGGCTGTCCTGGTCCATGCCGCCGCCCGAATGCCGCGCCGCCTGGTAGTGCTGGTAGAGCTGGTAGTGCTCCTCGCGGAAGCTCAGGCTGCATTCGCGCGCGGTGAGCTCGGCGTGCTGCGAGAGAGCCCGGCGCTGGCTGCGGTTGGGCACGAAGGCCTTGACGTCGAGCCGCACCGGCTGGCACTCGCGGCAGGCATCGCAATACGGACGATAGGTGAATACCCCGCTGCGGCGAAAGCCGGCGCGCACCAGTTCGCTGTAGGTGGCGCTGTCGATCAGGTGGGTCGGGGTGGCGACCTGGGAGCGCGCGATGCGCCCCGGCAGGTAGGAGCAGCCGTAAGGCGCCGTCGCATAGAACTGCAACAGGGGAAACGGCGGCAGGTCGCGCAGGTGGGTCATGGGCGGCTCAGGGCTGGCGCCTGAAATGGCCGTCGATCGCGGCGGCCGGCCAGCGCGCCGGCGGGTCGCCAAGCGGACACAACCGGTCCAGCCGCGCGGCAAAATTGCGGCGGGGGATCGGTCTGGCACCGAGCGAGGCGAGGTGAGCAGTTTCCATCTGGCAGTCGATTATGCCGAATCCGCGCCGCTTGAGGTGGGCGCACAGATGCGCCAGGGCAATTTTCGACGCATCGCGCGCATGGCTGAACATCGACTCGCCGTAAAAGGCCTGCCCCAGCGCGATGCCGTAAAGGCCGCCGGCAAGCTTGCCATTCATCCAGATTTCCACGCTGTGGGCGTAGCCGAGGCGGTGCAGCGCGCGATAGGCATCCTGCATTTCCGCCGTGATCCAGGTACCCGGCTGGCCGTCGCGCGGCTTGACCGCACAGGCATGGATCACCTCGTCGAAGGCGGTGTCGAGGCGCACTTCGTAATCGGCGTTGCGCAGGGTTTTTGCCAGCGAGCGGGAGATCTTCAATTCGCCGGGCACCAGCACCATGCGCGGATCGGGACTCCACCAGAGGATGGGTTCACCCGCCGAGTACCAGGGGAATATGCCGCGCCGGTAGGCGGCGAGGAGGCGCTGCGGATCCAGGCTGCCGCCGGCGGCAAGCAGGCCGTTGGGTTCGGCCAGCGCCGTGTCCAGCGGCGGGAATACGGGGTCTTCTCCCAGCCAGGGAATCATCGGCCCTGGGTGAAGGTGACGACGTGGTCGACGTCGAGGCGGATGCCGATCTTTTCGCCGATGGCGTGGTTGTGGTGCGAGGGCACCAGCGACAACACCTGGGCGCCCGAAGGCAGGCGCAGCGTGTAGAGGAATTCGGCGCCGCGAAAGGCCTTGGCCACGACTTCGGCCTTGACCTCGCTGGCATCGTCGTGGATCACGTCGTCGGGCCGCAGCAGAACGTCGAGCCGGCAGCTGCGCTGGCACTCGAAGCAGCTTGAAGCGCAATCCATCGGCACTTCGGAATCGAGCCGGCCGAGCTCGACTTCGACGACCTGGCGCGACAGCACTTCGCCGGGCAGGAACACGCCCTGGCCGATGAAATCGGCGACATGGCGCGTGGCAGGACGGTGGTAGAGGTTGTAGGGTGTGTCCCACTGCTCGATGCGGCCTTCGCGCATGATGCCGACCATGTCCGCCATGACGAAGGCTTCGTTCTGGTCATGGGTGACGAGGATCGCCGCCATGCCGGCGCGTTTCAGTATCTCGCGGATTTCCAGCGACAGGCGTTCGCGCAGTTCGACGTCGAGGTTGGAGAAGGGCTCGTCGAGCAGCAGCAGGTGCGGTTGCGGCGCCAGGGCGCGGGCCAGCGCCACGCGCTGCTGCTGGCCGCCGGACAGTTCGTGCGGGTAACGCCCGCCGCGATTGGCGAGGCCGATCAGGTCGAGCAGTTCCTCGATGCGTTGCCGTCTCGCCGGCGCCGACTTTTCGTGCAGGCCGAAGCCGATGTTGTCGGCGATCGAAAGATGCGGGAACAGGGCGTAATCCTGGAACACCATGCCGATGCGTCGCGCTTCGGCCGGCATGTTGATCCTTTCGCCGGCGATGGTCACGCCGTTGAGGCGGATGCTGCCCGCAGAAGGTGCCTCGAAACCGGCGATCAGGCGCAGCATGGTGGTCTTGCCGCAGCCCGACGCGCCCAGCAGGCAGGCGATTTCACCTTGCGCCAGGTCGAAGGACAACTCACGCACCACGGCCTGCTTGCCGTAGGCATGGCTGACACGGTCGACTTCGAGCAGGGTCATGATTCTCGCGCTGCGGCCAGGTTGTGGAGAATGAGTCTCAATTATAATCTGCCGGTCGTGTCCCGCTCATCCTTGTCGCTTCCCATTTTCTCCTTCGCGCTCGCGGTTCTGGTCGCGCTGCCGGTGCTCGCCGTGGGTGCCAACCTTTTCGCCGGCGGCACCGGCGAGACCTGGGGCCACCTGATGGCCACGGTGCTGCCCGAGTACGTGGCGAATTCGGTCTGGCTCTGCCTCGGCGTCGGCATCGGTGTCGCAGCCATGGGTACCGGTGCCGCCTGGCTGGTAGCCCTGAATGATTTTCCCGGGCGGCGCATCGCGGAGTGGGCGCTGCTGCTGCCGATGGCGATGCCGGCTTATGTGCTGGCCTACACCTATACCGATTTCCTGCAATTCGTCGGACCGCTGCAAACGGGCTTGCGCGAGAGCTTCGGCTGGCAGAAGGGCGACTACTGGTTCCCCGAGGTGCGTTCGCTGGGCGGCGCCATCGTGCTGTTTTCCTGCGTGCTGTATCCCTATGTGTACCTGCTGGTGCGGACCGCCTTCCTCGAACGCGCCGGCGGCATGATCGAAGCGGCGCGCGCGCTCGGCCTGAATCCCTGGCAGGGTTTCTGGCGCGTCTCGATCCCGCTGGCGCGTCCGGCCATCGCCGCCGGCATGGCCCTGGCCTTGATGGAGACGCTGGCCGATTACGGCACGGTGGCCTACTTCGCGGTGCAGACCTTCACTACCGGCATCTACCGCGCGTGGTTTTCGCTCGGTGACCGGATTGCCGCCGCGCAGCTTGCAGCGGCCTTGCTCGGCTTTGTCGCCTTGCTGATCCTGCTCGAGCGTGTGAGCCGGGGCCACGCCCGCTATCACGACAGCAGCGGACGCCGTCGCGCCACGCGCCAGGTGCTTGTGGGCCGGTATGCGCTGCTGGCCCAGATAGGCTGCGCGATCCCGGTGGTTATCGGCTTCGTCCTGCCGGCATTGCTGCTGCTGCGACTGGCCATGGGCGATGCCGGCGAAGAAGGAGCAGGTTTTGCCGGACGCTTTCTCGTGCTTGCCCGCAACAGTCTTACCCTGGCGGCACTGGCGGCCGGGCTGGCGGCGCTGGCGGCGCTGCTGCTCGGCTTTGCCGCGCGCGATGCGCACAAGTTGCCCAAACTGGCGAGCCGTATCGTCGGCCTGGGCTACGCCGTCCCGGGTTCGGTGATCGCCGTCGGTGTCCTGATTCCGGTGACCCGTCTCGACCATTGGCTGGCAGGCCTGTGGCAGCAGATGACCGGGGCCAATCCGGGGCTGATTCTCACCGGCGGCATCGCCGCGCTGGTGTATGCCTATCTCGCACGCTTCCTGGCGATCGCGCTGCAGGCTGTAGAAGCCGGCCTGGCGCGCATCACACCCAGCATGGAAGCCGCCGCGCGCAGCCTCGGCAGCAGCCAGTCGGAAACCTTGCGTCGCGTGCATCTGCCACTGCTGCGCGGCAGCCTGCTGACCGCGGCCCTGCTGGTGTTCGTCGACGTGATGAAGGAACTGCCGGCGACGCTGGTGATGCGCCCCTTCAACTTCGATACGCTGGCGACGCAGACCTACACGCTGGCGGCCGACGAGCGCCTGGCGGAAGCGTCGACGGCGGCACTGGCCATCGTCGCGGTCGGCCTGCTGCCGATCATCCTGCTGGCCCGGCAGATTGCCGCCGGGCGCAGCGAGATCAGCTCCTGCTGACGGCCTTTGCTACAGCGACTTGTGGGTACCGTCGCACAGCGCGCCCTTGCCGCTGTGCTTGCAGCCGCAGAAATACACGGCCTTGCTTTCGTCGGCGGCGTATTTGACCGGATTGAACTCGGAACCCTTGTGGCTGCCATCGCAAAAAGGTTGCGATTTGCTCCTGCCGCAAGAACACCACCAGTAATCCCTGCCCTTCTCCACATTGACGGCGAAGGGTGATTTTGCGGCGATTTCCGGCTTGGACATTGCTGTTCTCCCGATCCTGTTGGCGAAGTACGCACTATAGGAGCATTTGCGTTATCGGGTAATTCCAGAACCGGAGCAGGTCGTGATCCGATACGCAGGATCACGAAAAGTCGGCATTGGCGGTACGGCGCGGCGGCGGCCCCGCGGTATTGCCGGGCCGCCGATGTGATTACTTCCAGCCGGCGCGGTCGTAGATGCGCTGGGCGGCGACGGCATTTTTCGCCAGCGTGGCTACCGGCAGGCTGTCCGCCTTGAACTTGCCCATGGCTTCCAGCGCAGGATTCTTTACAGGAACGCCGGCCACGGCCGGCCATTCGTTGTTGCCATCGGCGAAGTAGCGCTGCGCATCGTCACCGGCAAGGTACTCGAGGAACTTGACGGCCGATTCCTTGTTCGGCGCGGTTTTCAGCATGCCGCCGCCGGAGATGTTGATGTGCGTGCCGAAGCTCTTCTGGTTCGGCCAGATGATGGCGACGCGCTCCATCAGGCGGCGATCTTCGGGCTTTTCCGAGCGCAGCAGGCGGGCCAGATAATAAGTGTTCGACACGGCCACGCCGCATTCCCCGGCGGCGACGGACTTGATCTGGTCGGTATCGCCACCCTTGGGCGTACGCGCAAAATTTGCCACGACCCCGCGCGCCCAATCTTCGGCCTTCGCCTCGCCGATGTGTGCGATCAGCGCGGCCATCAGCGAGATGTTGTAGGGATGGCTGCCCGAGCGCGAACAGACCTTGCCTTTCAGTTTCGGATTGGCGAGGTCTTCATAGTTCTGCACGTCTTCGGCCTTTATGGCGTCCTTGTTGGCGACGATGACTCGGGCGCGGGTCGAAAAGGCGAACCAGTCCGGACTGCGCAGGTTGGCGGGGATGCGCTCTTCCAGGAGTTTCGACTTGACCGGGGCAAACAGGCCGAGTTCATCGGCCTTGGCCAATCGCGCGGCATCGACCGTGAGGAAGATGTCCGCCGGGCTGTTGGCGCCCTCGTTGCGGATGCGTTCCAGCAGTTCGTCCTCCTTGGCCTCGATGCGATTGATCTTGATACCGGTCTGCTTGGTGAAATTGGCATACAAGGCTTCGTCCGTCTGGTAATGGCGGGCGGAGTAGAGGTTGAGTACTTTTTCCTGCGCAGAGGCGGTGGTCATTGTGCCGGTGGCAAGCAGGGCGATGAGTAAGCGTGAAAATTTCATGGTGTTTTCCAAGTAAAGTTACGATCCGCAAGTATAGTAATACGAATCATTCGCAATTGCAAGCCAAAATAAAACCAGCTCACGGCTGGCGGGTCGAGTGCCAAAGGCGATTAGTCCGGATTGATTCGGCGTGCGCCGTTGAAACGCTTCGTCCAGTAGCCATCGCGCAAATCCTCGACGCGGACCTTGCCGCCGCTGCGCGGAGCGTGGACAAACTGGTTGTCGCCGAGATAGATGCCGACATGGGAAAAGGCGTTGCGCATGGTATTGAAAAAGACCAGGTCGCCAGGACGGAGCTGATCCTTGCTGACGGCCTCGCCCGCTTTGCTCATTTCCTTCGAGCTGCGCGGCAGCACGAGGCCCAGACCTTCACGGAATACATGACTGACGAAGCCCGAGCAATCGAAACCGGATTCCGGTGAACTGCCGCCGCGACGGTAAGGGATGCCGAGCAGGTCCATCGCCTGGTCGATTGCATCTTGCGCGGTGGTCGTGGCACGGTCGACGAACGACACCTGCATGGGCGACTGGACCACGATGGGCTCGTCGGCATGGGCGGAGGAAGCGCTGATGAAACCGGCAAGCACGAAAACTCGCACGAACAGGAGGGGAATTCCTTGCATGGGGGCGGACCTTAGCATCGACCGCCTTGCCTGTAAACCCCGCTTCCCCCCATTCAGCGCTCCGTAAGCCTGCTCTGGCTATAATGAATTCTTGCGGCGTCAATAAAAACAATTATGTCCCCGGCGTTGCCGCGGACGGTATCCCAGCGAGATGACCCGCAGGCCAGCGGGTCGCAGATTCGAGGAGGCTACTGTGAGTTTCAAGGCTTACCTGATCAATCAGGAGGAGGGCAAGGTCGCCAGCCGCTTCGTCGATATGGACGATGGGCAACTCGACCCGGGCGAAGTCACCATCGCCGTTACCCACTCCAGCATCAACTACAAGGACGCGCTCGCCGCTACCGGTGCCGGACGGATCATCCGCCGTTTCCCCTGTGTGGGAGGCATCGACCTGGCGGGAAAGGTGCTGGCCAGTTCAGACCCGCGCTTCAAGGCGGGCGATGAAGTCCTGGCAACCAGTTACGACATCGGCGTCGCCCACCACGGCGGCTACGCCGAGCGCGCGCGAATTCCCGCCGCCTGGGTGCACAAGTTGCCGGCCGGGCTGACCTGCTCGGAGGCGATGGCCCTGGGCACCGCCGGCTTCACCGCGGGCCTCGGCATCGTGCGCATGGAAGAGAACGGATTGAAGCCCGGCAACGGTCCCGTGATCGTTACCGGCGCCACGGGCGGCGTCGGCAGCCTCGCCGTCGATATGCTTGCCGCGCGCGGCTACGAAGTGGTGGCGCTGACCGGGAAGGAGAGCGAAACGGATTACCTCAAGGAGCTCGGCGCCACGGAGGTCATGCTTCGTCAATCGCTGGACCTGGCGAAGATCAAGCCGCTGGGCAAGGAATTGTGGGCCGGCGCGGTCGACAACCTGGGTGGCGACTATCTGGCCTGGATCGCCAGTACCATGAAGCAGGGCGGAACCATCGCCAGCATCGGACTGGCGGCCAGCATGAGCCTCAACACGACGGTGGCCCCCTTCATCCTGCGCGGTGCATCGCTGCTCGGCATCGATTCGGGCTACATCGGCGACCCCTACCGCAGCGGTGTCTGGCAGCACCTGGCCAGCGACATGAAGCCGCGCCATCTGGCGGCAATGACGCGCCATATTCCGTTTGCCGACCTGCCGGCCGCCTTCGACGACTACATCCAGGGCCGCGTCAAGGGGCGCGTTGCCGTCACCATTGCCAACTGATTACCAAGCCGTATCCGCAACATAACGACCACAAGTCAACAACCAGCGAGGAGTGTCATGGGTACATATGCCGATTTCCACAAGCGTTCAATCGAAAAGCGCGACGAGTTCTGGGCCGAAGAGGCCAAACTGATCGACTGGCAGACGCCGCCGCAGCAGATCTGCGATTTTTCGCGCCCCCCCTTTTCGAAGTGGTTTGTCGGCGGCAAGACCAACCTTTGCCATAACGCCGTGGATCGCCACGCGGCAAAGCGTCCGAACGACCGCGCGCTGGTCTATATCTCGACCGAGACCAACGAGGAAAAGAGCTATACCTTTGCCGAGCTGAAGTCGGAGGTAATGCGCACGGCGGCGATCATGAAGTCGCTTGGCGTGGGCAAGGGCGATCGGGTCCTGATCTACATGCCGATGATCGCCGAAGCCACCTTCGCCATCCTCGCCTGCGCCCGCATCGGCGCGATCCATTCGGTGGTGTTCGGCGGCTTCGCTTCCGGCTCGCTGGCGACCCGCATCGACGATGCCAAGCCCAAGCTGATCGTGTCCTCCGATGCCGGCATGCGCGGCGGCAAGGCCGTGCCCTACAAGCACCTGCTCGACGAGGCCTGCAAACTGGCCGAATTCCCGCCGCAGAAGGTCCTGATGATCGACCGCGGCCTCGACAAGGGCTGGCCCAGGGTCGCCGGCCGCGATGTCGATTACGCGGAGCTGCGTGCCCAGCACATGAATGCCGATGTGCCCTGCGAATGGATGGAGTCCACCGAACCCTCCTACATCCTCTACACCTCGGGTACCACCGGCAAGCCGAAAGGCGTGCAGCGCGACACCGGAGGCTATGCCGTGGCGCTCGCGGCCTCGATGAAGCACATCTTCACCGGCGGCGAGGGCGAGACCATGTTCTCGACCTCAGACATCGGCTGGGTGGTCGGCCACAGCTACATCATCTACGGCCCGCTGATTGCGGGCATGGCCACGATCATGTACGAAGGCACGCCGATCCGTCCCGATCCGGGCATCTGGTGGCAGATCGTCGAGAAGTACAAGGTCACCGTGATGTTCTCGGCGCCCACCGCGGTCCGCGTGCTGAAGAAAAGCGACAACAGCTGGCTGCACAAGTATGACCTGTCGAAGTTGAAGCACCTGTTCCTTGCCGGCGAGCCGCTGGATCAGCCGACCCACGAATGGATCATGGGCGAGTTGAAGCTGCCGGTGATCGACAACTACTGGCAGACCGAGACCGGCTGGCCGATCCTGTCCACGGTGCCAGGCGTCGAAAAGACCAAGATCAAGTTCGGCACACCGAGCTTCCCGGTATACGGCTATGACCTGCGTATTTTCCGCGAGGACGGGACGGTCTGCGATGCCAATGAAAAAGGCATCGTCGGCATCGTGCCGCCGCTGCCGCCGGGCTGTCTTTCCACCGTCTGGGGTGACGACGAGCGCTTCGTCAGCACCTATTTCAGCCTGTTCAAGGAACCGCAGGTGTATTCGTCTTTCGACTGGGGCATCAAGGATGAGGAGGGTTACCACTACATCCTCGGCCGCACCGATGACGTCATCAACGTTGCGGGACATCGCCTCGGCACCCGTGAGATCGAGGAGGCCGTACAGGGTCACAGTGCCGTCGCCGAGGTTGCCGTGGTCGGCGTCAACGACCAGTTGAAGGGCCAGGAGCCGGTCGCTTTCGCGGTGGTCAAGGATCCGGCCCGGATCGCCACGCCGGAACTGCGCGCGGCGCTGGAGGCGGAGATCAAGAAAGTGGTCGACGGCAACCTGGGTGCCATCGCGCGGCCGAAGCGCGTGCATTTCGTTACGGGCCTGCCCAAGACGCGCTCGGGCAAGATGCTGCGCCGCTCCATTCAGGCGCTGGCAGAAGGCCGCGATGCCGGCGACCTGACGACCATCGACGATCCGTCAACGCTGGAACAGATCAAGGCGGCATTGGCGGCTTAGTTGCCGCTGCGGGACAGGCGCCTTCTCGCGGGCGCCTGTCGCTTGCAATAGTATGACCGGCAGCGGGTTCCCGCCTTCCGGGGATGATGCGCCAGCCGACTTTGAAGGCATAATCCACGTTTGAGCCCGGTTTTCCGGCGCAATCCAAAATGAGCGAGTCGGTACGAATGTGCAGCATGCCGCCGAGATGCAGGCCGTGAACCCGGAGCAAGCCTGGGACGGTGTCGATCGCCGTCAAAACAGCGCATCGGACTACACCGGCCCGGAACGCCGTTCTGGTTCTTTTGCCCGCGTGGATGGGGTTCGCGAGGATCTGCTGCATCACGACCCCTTGCTGGATTGCCTGGTCGAACTGACCCGCATCCACGGCCGACCCAGTACCCATGCGGCGCTGACAGCCGGTTTGCCGCTGCCTGACCAGGGCCTGACACCGTCCTTGTTCGTCCGCGCCGCGCAACGCGCGGGATTTGCCAGCAAGCTGGTGCGCCGCCCGCTGGAACAGATCGATGTCGCCTTGCTTCCGGTCATCTTGTTGCTCAAGGGCAACGAGGCCTGCATTCTTCTCGGTTGGGAGGAGGACGGCACTTCCGCCAAACTGCTGTTTCCGGACACGGCCCAGGGGGCCGTGCCGCTTTCCCGGGAGAACCTGCAAGCGCGTTACGAGGGTATCGCCTTGTTCGCCCGGCCCCATTTCCGCTTCGACCAGCGCACCCCCGAAGTGGTCGAGGTGGCCCAGCGCCACTGGTTCTGGGGCGCGATCCTTGAACAGCTGCCGGTCTATAAGGACATCATCGCCGCCGCCGCGCTGATCAACATCTTCGCCCTGGCCATGCCGATTTTCACCATGAACGTGTATGACCGCGTGGTGCCCAACAATGCGGTCGAAACCTTGTGGATGCTGTCCAGCGGTTTGCTGCTGGTTTTCGGGGTGGACTACACGATGCGCCTGTTGCGCGGCCATTTTGTCGATCTGGCCAGTTCGCGCATCGATCTCAAGCTCTCGGCCCTGATCATGGAACGGGTGCTGGGCATGCGGCTCGCCAACCGCCCGGCTTCGGTCGGTTCCTTTGCGGCGAACCTGCGTTCTTTCGAAACCGTGCGCGATTTCATCGCCTCGGCGACTGTTACGGCCCTGATCGACCTGCCCTTCACCCTGCTTTTCCTGCTGGTAATCCTCTGGATTTCCTGGCCGCTGGTCGCGTTCCCGATTCTGGGCATCATCGGCGTCGTGATCTACAGCTACGTCATCCAGTACAAGATGCGCGAGTTGTCGGAAACCACCTTCCGCGCCGCCGCCATGCGCAATGCCACACTGATCGAAAGCCTGACGGCCCTGGAGACCATCAAGTCCAACGGCGCCGAAGGGCTGATGCAGGCCAAGTGGGAGAAAACGGCCGCATTCCTGGCGCGGACCAGTGCCCGCCTGCGGCTGCTGTCCTCGTCCGCGATGAATGGCGCCGCCACGCTCACGCAACTGGTCAATCTGCTGATAGTCATCGCCGGCGTCTATCTGATCAACGAGCGCTGGCTGACGATGGGCGGTTTGATCGCCTGCACCATGCTGGCCGGACGCGCCATGGCCCCTTTGGGTCAGGTTGTGGGCCTGCTGATGCAGTTCGAGAATGCCAAGACGGCGCTGGCCGGACTGGAAGCTACCATGACCACCCCGGGCGAGCGAGCGGAAGAAAGTTCTTTCGTCCATCGACCGGAAATCCGGGGTGAGATCGAGTTCCGCAATGTCAGCTTCACCTATCCTGGCCATGCGCAGGAGGTCCTGCGCAACGTGTCTTTCCGCATCATGCCGGGCGAACGGGTCGTGGTGCTGGGGCGGGTCGGTTCGGGCAAGACCACCCTGCACAAGCTGATGCTGGGTCTCTATCAGCCGACCGAAGGCGCCGTGTTTCTCGATGGCGTCGACCTGCGGCAGCTCGATCCGGCGGATCTCAGGCGCAATGTCGGTTACGTCGAACAGGATACCCTGCTGTTCTACGGCAGCCTGCGCGAAAACATCGCGCTGCGGGCGCCTTACGCCGACGATCTGGCTATCGTTACCGCGGCCGAAGTCGGCGGCCTGACGGAGTTTGCCAACCGGCATCCCCAGGGCTATGACATGGTTATCGGCGAGCGCGGTGCTTCGCTCTCCGGCGGCCAGCGCCAGGGCGTGGCCATAGCCCGGGCGGTGCTGCTCGATCCGCCGGTATTGCTGCTCGACGAACCGACCAGTTCCATGGACTTTACGTCGGAAAGCCAATTCAAGGAGAGGCTGAGCCGTTTCATGCAGCACAAGACCATGGTCATCGTGACTCACCGGGTGAGCCTGATCGATCTGGCCGAGCGCATGATCGTCATCGATGATGGCCGGATAGTGACCGATGGCCCCCGCCAGCAGGTGGTCGAATCGCTCCAGGCGGGCCGTATCGGGAGGGCGACATGAACCCGCCGGCCCTGCTGCAAAAACTGACAGGGATCCTGGGCAAGGTTCACGGGTGGCTCGAGTCGATCCGGATCAGGGTGCAGCCGCGCGTAGATCGCTGGCTGGCGGACTGGAAGGAAAATCCCGACGCACGCGACGCGGACTTCGTCCAGGACGCGGACTATTTCATGATCCACCAGGAACCTCTGCGCGCACGGGTGCTGGTAAAAACCATCCTGATTTCACTCGCGCTTTTCGTCATGTGGACCGCGGTTGCCGAGGTCGACGAGATTACCAAGAGCGAGGGCAAGGTGATTCCTTCCAGCCAGATCCAGATCCTGCAGAGCCTGGACGGCGGCATCGTTGCGGAAATCAACGTCAAGGAGGGGCAGGTGGTGGATACCGGCCAGATTCTGCTGCGCGTCGATCCGACGCGTTTCGAATCCTCCGTGCGCGAAAACCGTTCGCAATACCTGGCCCTGACCACCAAGGCAGCGCGTCTGCGTGCGCTCTCCGAAGGCTTGCCCTTTGTGCCGCCGCCGGAAGTCCTGGTCGAGGATCCGAAAACAGTTCAGGACGAGCAGCGTCTATACGAGACGGCGCGATCCAACGTGGCGGCTCAGATATCGATTGCCCGTGAGCAGTTGGTGCAGCGCCAGCAGGAGCTCTCGGAAATGCGCGTCAAGCGCGAACAGGCCTCGCAGGCCTACGAGCTTACCGCCAAGGAATTGGCGGTTACCAAGCCCTTGATCGATTCGGGTGCGGTATCGGAAGTCGAATTGTTGCGCCTGGAACGCGACACGTCGCGTTTTCGCGGCGAGCGTGACATGGCAGCGGCACAGATCCTGCGCTCGCAGGCGGCGATGGCCGAGGCTTCGCGCAAGATCGAGGAAGTCGAGCTCAATGCCCGCAACGAAGTGCGCAAGGAACTGGCGGAGACCATGGCGAAGCTCAATGCCTTCACCGAGGGTGGGGTGGCGCTGGCCGACAAGGTCAAGCATGCTGCCATCCGTTCGCCGGTGAAGGGGACGGTCAAGCGCTTGCTGGTGAATACCGTTGGCGGAGTGGTTCAGCCCGGAAGGGATTTGGTCGAGGTCGTGCCGCTGGAGGACGCCCTGATTCTGGAAGCCAAAGTGGCGACCAAGGACATAGCCTTCCTGCGGCCAGGTCAGGCGGCGATGGTGAAGTTCACCGCCTATGATTTCTCCACCTACGGCGGCCTTGAGGCGAAGCTGGAGCATATCGGCGCGGACTCGATCACCGATGAAAAAGGCAACACATTTTTCCTCGTCAAGGTGCGAACCATCAAGTCCTCCCTTGGCGCCAACTTGCCGATCATTCCCGGCATGGTGGCCGAAGTGGACATCATCACCGGCCAGAAGAGCATCCTTGCCTACTTGCTGAAACCGGTGCTCAGGGCCAAGCAGGGGGCGCTGACCGAGCGCTGAAGCACGTGTCACCGCGTAATCCGAACCCGACTCGCCACCTGTTCGTGTCTCCGTCGGGAGGGGCGTTACCGCGTTGGCTGGAGGCCTTCCCGAAGGCTGCCGTGCTTGCTTTCGGACCCGCGGTAAAGTCTTTGTCCTTGCCTGCGACAACGCTGGTTTGGCTGCGGCTAAACGATGCAGCGCCTGCGCCGGAACAACTCGCCGACCTGCAAAAGCTAGTGGGTAGCGCAAGGATAATCATTCTGGCCAACCAGCCCGACGACGAACAGGCGTTGTCCCTGTTTGCCGCCGGGATCCGCGGCTACTGCAATGCCCATGCCACGGCGACCAATCTGCGGCAGGTGGCCGACGTCGTTCAGGCAGGAGGGCTGTGGATCGGGGAAGCATTGATGCACAGACTGCTGGCCTCCACCCGGACCGCCATGGCGCGCATGCCTGCCACCGCCTTGCCGCAGGCGGTGGCAAATCCCGCCATCGCTGACCGCATGGCGACACTGACCCGGCGCGAACAGGAAGTCGCCAGCGCGGTCGCCAACGGATCCAGCAACAAGGAAATCGCCCGCCAGCTGGGGATTACGGAACGCACAGTAAAAGCGCATACCGGCTCTGTTTTCCAAAAGCTTAACGCGCGCGACAGGCTCCACCTGGCCCTGATGGTCAACGGCCAGCGGCCGTCCTGAACCATTTCCCGATACTGTCCTTTGGTCCAATAGCGACCACGCCAGCCTTTGACTAAAGTGGCGACCATTCCATAGTCGCGTCCGGAGTAGTCATCATGGCTGAATCAGGCAACGTCATCGGCAAAGTCGCATCGATTCTCGGGCAGGCGTCCGCCAAGGGAGTTGACGGAATCATGCGCCCTCTCAAGGTGGGCGATCCGGTGTTCGAGGGCGAGGTGGTTCAGGCACCTCCGGGCGGACATGTCGAACTCGCTTTCGGGGACGGTACTGCCTACTTCGCCCGTGACAATGAAAGCGTCACCCTGGACTCCAGGGTTTTTGGTGATAGTGCCGGCCAAGGCGGCAACGTGGTGGGCAAGGTAGCGTCAGTCGAGGGACAGGTGTTCGCCAAAGGCCCCGACGGAAGCGTGCGTCAGCTCAAGGTCGGTGATCCGGTGTACGAAGGCGATTCAATCGTGACCTCTGCCAGCGGTCGCGTTGAACTCTCCTTTGATAACGGAAACGTCTATTTCCTGCGGGACAAGGAATCCGTCACTCTCGACGGCATGGTCCTTGGCGGACGGACGGCCGATGCCCGGGAAGCCGCCCTTATGCCGGGGAGTGATGGTGAGCTGGAAGAGATCGCCCGTACCCTGGCGGAAGGCAGCAGCCTCGATCAGTTGCTGCAAGAAACATCCTCGGGCAGACCGACCTTGTTCGGCAGAACGGATGATGGCCATTCGTTTGTACAACTGTTGCGGATTGTCGAAGCAATCGATCCGCTGGGGTATGAGTTCGGGGGCAGGGATGGGGGGCGGTTGGAAGAACTCGACGAGAGGGGAGGTGAATGGGGCGAACGCGACCCTGTTATTAGTGACCCTTCGCTGATCGACACCTTCGCCCCGGCGGTGACGGTGACCATCACCGAGGACGCCAACAACGACGGCATCATCAACACGGCCGAACTCTCCGGCCCGGCCAACGTCAGCATCGGCCTGCCCGGCGGCGCGGCGGTGGGCGACATCGTGACGGTCTCGGACGGCACCACCACCAACACCATCACGCTGGTGGCGGCCGACCTCCTGGCGGGCACGGTGACCACCAGCTTTGCGGCGCCGGCCTCCGGCAGCACGCTGACGGTGACGGCGACCCTGACCGACGCCAACGGCAACGTTTCGGCGACGAGCTCCGACAGCGCCCTGATCGACACCTTCGCCCCGGCGGTGACGGTGACCATCACCGAGGACGCCAACAACGACGGCATCATCAACACGGCCGAACTCTCCGGCCCGGCCAACGTCAGCATCGGCCTGCCCGGCGGCGCGGCGGTGGGCGACATCGTGACGGTCTCGGACGGCACCACCACCAACACCATCACGCTGGTGGCGGCCGACCTCCTGGCGGGCACGGTGACCACCAGCTTTGCGGCGCCGGCCTCCGGCAGCACGCTGACGGTGACGGCGACCCTGACCGACGCCAACGGCAACGTTTCGGCGACGAGCTCCGACAGCGCCCTGATCGACACCTTCGCCCCG
>Ga0268298_10002669_pt1 | contig 19259 bp, 18 predicted proteins | sample WWTPWeurt_MetaG_FD_194462 | JGI IMG/M metagenome (GOLD analysis project Ga0268298, IMG submission 194462) | Activated sludge microbial communities from WWTP in Nijmegen, Gelderland, Netherland - WWTP Weurt | ecosystem: Engineered > WWTP > Aerobic digester > Activated sludge | place...
CGCATTTCGTCCTGGGCATCGCGGGGTAATTTACGGGCATCGAACTTTTCCATGCCCAGCATTATTTCACAATCGACTATTTAATTGCCGGGTTAATAAGCCCATAACGCTTGGAATTGGGGTGAGCTGAACCCTTCTGGTGGCAGGCTTTTGTTGCGAAACGGAAGTCACCATTCAGAAGAGGTCAGCCCGGATTAAGGATACCAAAACCGGGTGCGTTCGGCGGGACGCGGCACTGTTGCGGCGGCAGTCTTTTGCACGGCGACGGCAGCCTGTTTTAATCAAGAATCATAGGGGTCTCGCATCAAAAGCCTGAACGCCAAATCGGCATCGCCCTACAACCCCGCTCACAGCTCACAAGCACTCACCCCGCCAGCGCCGCCGCAACGATCTCCTTCGCCTCGGCCACCACCTGCTGCAGGTGCGCGGCGCTCTTGAAGCTTTCGGCGTAGATCTTGTAGATATCCTCGGTGCCAGATGGCCGGGCGGCGAACCAGCCGTTCTCGGTCGCCACCTTGAGGCCGCCGATCGGCGCGTCGTTGCCGGCGGCGCGGGTCAGCCGGGCGACGATGGGCTCGCCGGCCAGCGTGGCGGCGCTCACCCTTTCCGCGGTCAACTGCTTGAAAGCGGCCTTTTCCGCAAGGCTGGCCGGGGCGTCGAGGCGCACGTAGTACGGCGTGCCGTAGCGGGCGGCGAGCTCCAGGTAGTGCTGACCCGGATCCTTGCCGGTGACGGCGGTGATCTCGGCGGCGAGCAGGCCGAGGATGATGCCGTCCTTGTCGGTGGTCCACGCGCTGCCGTCGCGGCGCAGGAAGCTGGCGCCGGCGCTTTCCTCGCCGCCGAAGCAGATGCTGCCGTCGAGCAGACCGGCCGAGAACCACTTGAAGCCGACCGGGACTTCGAGCAGGCGGCGGCCCAGCCCGCCGACGACGCGGTCGATCAGGCCGCTCGACACCAGGGTCTTGCCGACCGCGGCGGTGGCCGGCCACTGCGGGCGATGGGCGAGCAGGTAATTGATGGCGACGGCGAGGTAGTGGTTGGGGTTCATCAGGCCGAGCGAGGGCGTGACGATGCCGTGGCGGTCGACGTCGGCGTCGTTGCCCCAGGCGATGGCGAAGCGGTCCTTGAGCGCGACGAGGCTGGCCATGGCATACGGGCTGGAGCAGTCCATGCGGATCTTGCCGTCGTGGTCGAGGGTCATGAAGGCGAAGGCCGGATCGACCGCCGGGTTGACGACGGTGAGGTCGAGCCCGTAATGCTCGGCGATCGGCTTCCAGTACGCCACCGCGGCGCCGCCCATGGGATCGACGCCGATGCGCAGGCCGGCGCGGCGGATCGCTTCCATGTCGATGACGCTGCCGAGGTCGGAAATGTAGCCGCTGATCAGGTCGACCGCGCTCGTCGTCGGCGCCGCCAGCGCCTGTTCGTAGGTCAGGCGCCTGACGCCGCGGTTGCCGTCGGCAAGGAGTTCGTTGGCGCGGCGCTCGACCCAGCCGGTGACGTCGGTGTCGGCCGGCCCGCCGTGCGGCGGGTTGTACTTGATGCCGCCATCCTGCGGCGGATTGTGCGAGGGGGTGATGACGATGCCGTCGGCGAGGCCCGCCGTGCGCCCGGCGTTGTGGGTGAGGATGGCGCGCGAGATGACCGGCGTCGGCGTGAAGCCGCCATCGGCCTGGAAGCGGACTTCGACGCCGTTGGCGGCGAGAACCTCGAGGGTCGTGCGCTGCGCCGGCGCGGACAGGGCATGGGTGTCCATGCCGAGGAACAGCGGCCCGCTGACGCCCGCCCCGGCGCGGTATTCGGCGACCCCCTGGGCGATGGCGAGGATGTGGGCCTCGTTGAAGCTGCCATTCAGCGAACTGCCGCGGTGGCCGCTGGTGCCGAAGGCGACGCGCTGCGCCGGGTCGGCGAGGTCGGGAACGCCGCGCTGGTAGGCGGCGAGCAGCACCGGGATATCAGCAAGACTGGAGGAAGGGGCCGGCTGGCCGGCGAGCGGATGCGTCATTGTGTTCTCCTGAATCGATCGTTCTTGCGGCATGGGCGGGCGTACCGGACCGCCTTACCGATTACTTCATGGTGAGCCTGCCATCGCGCCTTGGCAAGGCTTGCCGTTACAAAAAGATGACATTTGGACCACCGGCGACCTTCGGTTCTTCGCTAGACTTCCATCCATTCAACCCGACACCGCGGAGCAACCAACATGAACGACCAGCAGCGATCCCGACAGTTCCACGCCGGATTCTCCGGGCAGCCGTCCGGGCCGGTCGGCCGCATTGCCGGATTCGTCGCGGCGCTCGCCGCCGCCATCCTCGCTTTCATGTTCTCGCTGGTGTTGGTCGCGCTGGTCGTTGCCGGCGGCGCGGCGCTCGGCGGCTGGCTGTGGTGGAAGACGCGGGCAGCGCGCAAGGCCATGAACGGCCGACGGCCCGCTGGCGGTTACGTCATCGAGGGCGAGGCCGTGCGCCAGACCGATACCGTCGATACCGTCGTCGTTCGCTGCCTTCCCGAGTGAGCGCCCTGGCCGGCTAGGCAGCGGCGGCGCGCGCCGCCAGCCAGTCGCGCACTGCGGGGCCGGTCCCGAAATCCCAGGCCTTGAGCTTGTCCGGGTCGATCAGCCGGACCTCCGCCAGTTCCTCGTTGAGGACGATGCGTCCGTCGGCGATGACGTGATAGGCAATGATCAACTGGTTTTTCTGCGCGAACGGGTAGAGGCCGATCAGTTCGACAGCAGTCGCGGTCAACCCCAGTTCCTCGCCTACTTCGCGGACGATGGCGTGTTCTGGCGTTTCGTCGCGCTCCAGATAGCCGGTGACGAGGCCAAAGACCTTTTCCGGCCAGCCGACGTTGCGTGCGAGAACGATGCGCCCGGCGATCTCGACGATGGCCGCGACCACCGGCACCGGGTTGTCCCAGACGACGAATCCGCAGGCCTCGGCCGGGCATGCCGGGCGCGACACGCCACCCGTGTCACGCGCGACCAGTCCACTTCCGCAGTGCGGGCAGAAGCGATAGCCGTTCATCGCCCTCAGTGCAACTTGGGATTCAGCGAACCCCGGTTGTAGTCCTTGTCGCCGGGCATGATGATGCGGCCAACGCCGAACAAGCCGCCCTGCGCACCTTCGGGGCGCGTCTGGTTTTCCGGATAGGCCGCCGCCTTCTGCTGCGCCGTGGCCGCCTTGGCGGCATCGACGTATTCCCAGCGGCCGTTGGGGAAAAGCCGCACTCTTTCGCCGTTGACCGTAACCGCCTCGACCGGCGTGCGGTCCAGTTCGGCCGCCATCGCGCCGGCCGTTGCCAGCCCCAGCAGCACGGCGATCAGCGCGGCCCTCACAGCTTGCCCGCGACCCAGGCCGGCACCGAGGCCAACGCCGCCGCCAGGTTCTCCGGCTGGGTGCCGCCGGCCTGCGCCATGTCCGGGCGGCCGCCGCCCTTGCCGCCGACCTGCTGGGCGACCATGTTGACCAGCTCGCCGGCCTTGACCCTGGCGGTCAGGTCGGCGGTGACGCCGGCGATCAGCGTGACCTTGCCATCGGCCACCGCCGCCAGCACGATGGCGGCCGATTTCAGCTTGTCCTTGAGCTTGTCCATGGTTTCGCGCAGGGCGTTGATGTCGGCGCCCTCGAGTTTGACCGCCAGCACCCTGGCGCCCTTGACATCGAGCGCCCGATTGACCATGTCGTCGCCCTGCGCCGACGCCAGCTTGCCCTTGAGCGCCGCCAGTTCGCGTTCCAGCTTGCGCACCTGATCGAGCACCGCGGCGACGCGGGCCGGGACATCTTTCGGCAGCACCTTGAGCGTGCCGGCGACGCCGCCGAGCGCCGTCTCCATGCCTTGCATGTAAGTGAGGGCGTTGTCGCCGGTGACCGCTTCGATGCGGCGCACGCCGGCCGCGACGCCGCCTTCGGCGGTGATGCTGAAAAGGCCGATGTCGCCGGTGCGGCTGACATGCGTGCCGCCGCACAGTTCGCGCGACGAGCCGATGTCGAGCACGCGCACGCTGTCGCCATACTTCTCGCCGAACAGCATCATGGCGCCGAGCTTCTGCGCTTCGGCGATCGGCAGTACGCGACACTCGTTGGCGGTATTGGCGAGAATTTCGGAGTTGACGATGTTCTCGACGCGGCGGATTTCCGAATTTGTCAGCGGCTGGTTATGGACGAAGTCGAAGCGCGTCTTGTCCGGGTCGACCTGCGAACCCTTCTGCTGGACGTGATCGCCGAGCACTTCGCGCAGCGCCTTGTGCAACAGGTGGGTCGCCGAGTGGTTGCGCATGGTGCGCATGCGGGCCAGGACATCGACCCTGGCGGCGACGCCGTTGCCGACCGTGACGGCCCCGGTCTTGACGACGCCGTGGTGGCCGAAGACGGTGGCCTGAATCTTCTGCGTGTCCTCGACGGCGAAGATGCCATGCACCGACTGCAGGACGCCGCGATCGCCGACCTGCCCCCCCGACTCGGCGTAGAACGGCGTGTTGTCGAGAACGACGACGCCGGTTTCGCCCTCGTTCAGCTGGTTGACCGCAACACCCTCCCGGTACAGGGCCAGGACGTTGCCCTTGAGTTCCAGCGTGTCGTAACCGTGAAAGGCGGTGGCCGGGCCGTCGTAGTCGAGGTTGGCGGCCATCCGGAACTTGCCGGCGGCGCGCGCCTGTTCCTTCTGGCGCGCCATGGCGGCGTCGAAGGCCGCGTTGTCGACAGTGACCTTGTGCTCGCGGCAGATGTCCTGCGTCAGGTCGAGCGGGAAGCCGTAGGTGTCGTGCAGCTTGAACGCCGTCTCGCCGTTGAACACGCCGCCCGCGCCGAGGATCTTCAGCTCGCCCTCGAGGATCGCCATGCCGTGCTCGATGGTTTCGAAGAAGCGGTCCTCCTCCTGCTTCAGCATTGCCATGACACGCGCCTGATGCCGCGCCAGTTCCGGATAGGCCATGCCCATTTCGGCGACGAGGTCAGGCACCATCCTGTGGAAAAAGGCGGCGCGCGCGCCCAGCTTGTAGCCGTGGCAGATGGCGCGGCGGATGATCCGGCGCAGGACGTAGCCGCGGCCTTCGTTGCCGGGAATGACGCCATCGGCGATCAGGAAGGAGCAGGCGCGGATGTGGTCGGCGAGCACCTTCAGCGACGGGCTGTCCATGTCGGCATCGCTGGTTTCGCGTGCGGCGGCGGCGATCAGCGTCCGGAACAGGTCGATCTCGTAGTTGGCATGGACGCCCTGCAACACGGCGGCGATGCGCTCGAGGCCCATGCCGGTGTCGACCGACGGCTTGGGCAGCGGGTGCATGACGCCGTGTTCGTCACGGTTGAACTGCATGAAGACGTTGTTCCAGATCTCGATGTAACGGTCGCCGTCTTCCTCGGGCGTTCCCGGCGGGCCGCCCCAGTGGTGCTCGCCGTGGTCGTAGAAGATTTCGGTACACGGGCCGCAGGGGCCGGTGTCGCCCATCATCCAGAAATTGTCGGAAGCATGACGGGCACCCTTGTTGTCGCCGATGCGGATGCAGCGGTCGACGGGGATACCGATCTCGCGGGTCCAGATGTCGTAGGCCTCGTCGTCCTCGGCATAGACCGTCACCCAGAGCCTGGCGGACGGCAGCTTGTAGACCTCGGTCAGGAGTTCCCAAGCGTACTTGATCGCGTCGTGCTTGAAGTAGTCGCCGAAGCTGAAATTGCCCAGCATTTCGAAGAAGGTGTGGTGACGCGCGGTGTAGCCGACATTCTCGAGGTCATTGTGCTTGCCGCCGGCGCGCACGCATTTCTGCGAAGTGGTGGCGCGGCTGTAGGGGCGCTTGTCGAAGCCGAGGAAGACGTCCTTGAACTGGTTCATCCCGGCATTGGTAAACAGCAGGGTCGGATCTTCGTGCGGCACCAGCGAACTCGACGCGACGATCTGGTGGCCCTTGGAGGCGAAGAAGTCGAGAAACTGCTGACGGATTTCTGAGCTGTTCATGGCCTGAACGCCTCGCTGGCGCTGGATTCGAAACCCGTGATTCTAAGAGAAAAACCCGCCACGCGGCGGGTTCTTCGGCGAGGCTGGGCGCCGTTCAGCGGTGGCGCCGATGATCGACGACACCATTGTGGTTGTAGTCGTGCTGGCGGTCGTGCTTCTCCGCGTAGATTCGCCGGCTCTCGGCATCCTGGGCATGATGCAGTCTGGCCCGCTCTTGCTGGGTGACCACGCCGTCCGCCCGGGCACGGTTTTCCATGCTGGCGATACGCATCTGATCCCTTTCCAGACGCCCGGCTTCGCGCTGTGTCAGGCTGCCGGAGCTTGCGCCCTGCTGGATGCGGGCCTGCTGATTGGCTTCGCGTTGATCGACATGCGGCGTGGCGGTCTGGGCAAAAACCAGAACCGGCAGGGCAAGACTAAGGGCAACGACTGTCCTGATGTATCTCATGACCTCCTCCTTGGCGTCGGGTTGATTCCCTGAGCGCCATTAGAAATGAAGACCGTCAGGAAATCAGCCGCCAAGATGCAAGCGTTTGTAAGGAGTTGTATCCGGAGAAAAAAGATCGAGGCGATCGGTGAACAGGGTACTGACGCCGCGGGCGAAAAGCATTTCTGCCTGTTCCGGGGCGTTGACCGTGTAACACAGCACCGGAATTTCATGCGCCCGCGCTTCTGCCAGCACCTCGTCGCGCAAGAGGTTGGCGTCGCAATGCAGGGAGATCGCCCGCAGACGATTCACTTCCGCCCGCCAGTCGGGAGGCGGAGCTTCGAACAGCACACCGCGGCAAATTTCCGGTGCAAGGTCGCGCGCCACTTCGAGCGCTTCGAGCGAGAAGGAGGACAGCAGCGGCTGAACCGTCGCCCCGCGCCAGAGGTCGGCAGTCAGGCGGGAAACGACTGCTGCCGTCGCCAGTTCGTGTCCGGCTGTCGGCTTGATCTCGACGTTGGCCAGCAGACCGAGTTCGCGACAGAGCGCGGCGGCCTTGGCAAAAAGGGGAATGCGCTCGCCGTGGCCGGCATCGAGCGAAAAAAGCACCGAGTCCGGCGTGTCGCAGACGCGACCGGCACCGTTGGTCGTCCGCTCCAGCGTCTCGTCGTGAATGAGGACGGGCGTGCCGTCCCCGCTCAACATGACATCGAACTCGACGGCCTTGAATCCCAGGCGCGCCGCGACACGAATGCCGGCCAGGGTATTTTCCGGCGCCAGGCTGCCGCCACCGCGATGGGCAATCCAGCGCGGCAGCGGAAACGGCATCAGAAAGGCTGCGACTTCTTCAGCGCCGGCTTGGCCGCCAGCACCGCATTGCCACGACTGACCGCGTTATCGAGCGCCGCCTTGGCCGGAAGCTTGTTGGCCCAGACAGCTTCCAGTTCCTCGTCGGCGATGATGCGCACCGGGTCGATGTCGGAAACATGCCGGGATTGTGCAGCGCCCTTGCCCTTGAGCGAACCGTAGGCAACCTCGAGGGTCGCCTGCCCCTCATTCAGCAATTTGCTGCGTGCCGCGGCGCGGGCAGCAGCCGTCATCGGCAGGCCACCGTAGACGCTGACAAGTTCGACCTGCATGTCCGGTGCCAGCATGAACGAAACGAACTTGGCTGCCTGCTTGTACTCTGCGGCAGATCGCCCGGCACCTACCCACAGCGCGAAGCCGTCGGCCAGCGTGTTCTGGCGCCCACCATAGACATCGTCGTGATACGGCAGCGGCGCCACTCCCAGGTCGACGCCCTTGGCGTCCCGGAACTCGGCCTGCTCGCGGGAGTCGGTCGTGATCATCGCGCACTCGCCCGAGCTGAACTTCGCGCTGGCTTCGGCTCCGCGACCGAAATGGCGGAAATAGTTGGCCTTGCTCCAGGTCGCCATCATCGCGATGTGCTTGACCTGCGGCAGCCCGTTGAAGGCCAGTACCCCTTTTTCTGTAATCGACGGCAGGCCGGACACAGCGCTGACGTTGTCGATGTGCACCCAGACCGGCCACGAGGTCGCATACGGGCACGAATAGCCGGCTGACTGCAGTTTGTCGAGCATGCCCTGCATCTCGAACCAGGTTTGCGGCGGCTTGTCCGGATCGAGCTTGGCCTTGCGGAACGCGCTCTTGTTGTAAAACAGGACCGGCGTCGAATAGGCAAGCGGCAACGCCACCAGCCGGCCCTTGGCATCCATCACTCCCGCCTTCAGGTCGCGCGAAAGATCGCCCACGTTCAGCGGCTGGCCAGCCTTGGCCATCATTTCATGCAGCGGCATGAAATTCTTCGCCTGGGTGAGGACATCGCTGACTTCGTAGGGATGGATCAGGTTGAGGCCGCCAGGCTTTTCGTTCTTTTCCAGACGACCGACCTTCAGGTTGCCGCCGGTTTCCTTGTTGAAGCGATCGACGATCGCCTGCACATGCGTCTCACCCACCGGACCCAGATTGTGGGTAATCTCAAAATCAGGAGATGCCGACGGCGACGGGGCGGCGTTGGTCGCCGGCTTGGCAGCCGGTTTGGCAGCGGTCTTGGCAGAAGGGCTGGCAGCCAGGGCCGGAAAGGCCAGCGCGAGGCTGACGACAATCGCCAGTGGACGAAGTAAATGCGGCATGAGTGCTCCCAGGGTCGTAAGAAGATCCGGAATTATATCCTTGTGCCGCAGCGCAAGCCGGCGATCGATGCGTACAGATACCCGGCGGCGGTCGACCACGCCAGACCCGGATTTTCAGGGGCGGCCCGGAGCCGGGCAGGGATATCCAGGTTCTCGAGCACCGGTGGGCGTATAATATTGCCCCATGTCTGAAATCAATATGTTAGCCGGCGACGCTACTCGCACTCCAGCCCAGGAATCACCTGCGGAAAGAGGATCCGAAATCACTTTCGCGGACCTCGGCCTCGCCCCCGAACTGCTGCGCGCGGTTCTCGACGAAGGTTACACCAAACCAACACCGATCCAGGCCCAGGCCATACCGCTGCTGATCAGCGGGGTGGACATCATGGGCGGCGCCCAGACCGGCACCGGCAAGACCGCGGCCTTCGTGCTGCCGATCCTGCAGCGCATCCTGCCTCTCGCCAGCAGCAGCCCGTCGCCGGCCAGGCATCCGGTGCGCGCGCTGATCCTCGCACCGACCCGCGAACTGGCGCTGCAGGTCTACGAATCGGTCAAGTCCTACAGCAAGCACACGCCGATTCGTGCCATGTGCGCTTTCGGCGGCGTGGACATCAAGCCACAGATCGCCGAACTCAAAAAGGGTGTCGAGATCCTCGTCGCCACCCCCGGCCGCCTGCTCGACCACGTCGAGAACAAGAGCGTCAGCTTCAACTCGGTGCAGGCGCTGGTCCTCGACGAAGCCGACCGGATGCTCGACATGGGTTTCATCCCCGATGTCACCCGCATCCTCAACATGCTGCCGCAGCAAAGACAAAGCCTGCTCTTCTCGGCCACTTTCTCGGAAGAAATCAAGCGCCTCGCCGACACCATGCTCAAGTCGCCGGTGCTGATCGAAGTCGCTCGCCGCAACCAGGTATCCGAAACCATCACGCACCGCGTGCACCCGGTGTCCGAATTCGGCAAGCGCGGGCTGCTAATCAAGTTGCTGAAATCGAGCGAAATCCGCCAGTGCCTGGTCTTCATGCGAACCAAGCAGGGCTGTTCGCGTCTGACTCGGGAATTGCAGCGTGCCGGCATCCACGCCGATGCGATTCACGGCGACAAGAGCCAACTGGAGCGCATCAAGGCGCTCGACGCCTTCAAGGACGGCACGACGCATGCGCTGATCGCCACCGATGTCGCCGCCCGCGGCCTGGATATCGACGACCTTCCCTACGTCATCAACTACGAATTGCCGCACACTCCGGAAGACTATGTGCATCGCATCGGCCGCACCGGCCGCGCCGGCAAGCAGGGCAATGCCATTTCGCTGGTTTGTGCGCGTGAAGTCGGCTACCTGGTCGATATCGAGAAGCTGATCAAGCGGCCGATCGAGCAGGTCGAGGTCGCCGGTTTCGAACCGGAACCGGAGTACGAATATCCGCCGGGCAACAAACGCAGGCGGACGTCCGCACCGCCGGTCACGGCTCCGGTCGCCCACCGCCCTGAACGGCCCGAACGCCCGGTCCAAGGCGATCGTCGCCCGCCACGGCGCAACCCGATGGTCGCCGCCGACGGCTTTGACTTCAGCAAGCCCTACGAAGATACGGCGCCGCGCCACAGTTTGGCGGAAACCCAGAAGGCACCGGCCAAGGCCGACCCGCACAAGCCGAAGCGGGTCGTTGCGGCACTGCTCGGCGGCCTCGGAAAGCGCTAGATCACTTTCTCCGGCCGGGGGCCGGAGCAGCGATCACTGGCCTCACCTCGTTGAGCTTGACGATGACCAGCGACAGGTTATCGCCCGCCCCGGCAGCCCGTTCGCGTGCCGCTTCAATCAGGATCTCAGACGCCTTGCGCGCCGAATTCCCGGCGACGATGCGCCCCATCTCGGCATCGTCGAAGTAGGCCCACAGGCCGTCCGAACAGATCACGAAGCTGTCGCCATCGGCCAGATCGCGGGCTGCACCGAATTCAAACTTCGGCTCCTCCTTGCCACCCAGCGACGTGATGAGGACATTGCGTTTGGGATGCACCAGCGCCTCCTCGGGGGTGAGGCGCCCAGCCGCGATCAGGTGCTCGACGTAAGAATGGTCGACACTGCGGAAAATCGGCTCCCCATCGCGAAAGCGATAGAGACGACTGTCGCCGCAGTGGCCCCAGGTTACAGTGCCGGGCTGCAGCAATAACATCACCGCCGTGCTGTGCGGATCCTTTTCGTTCATGAAGCGCGACGCCTTGATCATCAGATGCGCCTCAAGCATGCTGTTTTCGAGCATGATCCGCGCCATCTCCTCTCTCGGCGAAAAGGATTCAAGGCTGCTCCTTGCGGTATGGACGACCTGTTCGGCAGCCAGCACCCCGCCCGCATGCCCACCCATGCCATCGGCAACCACAGCTAGCGCCACCCCGCGTTGGCCCGGATGTGGAATGATCGCGACGCGATCTTGCTGTTCCTTGCGATCCCCCTGGTGCTGCGCGGCACAGGCGTCGACTGTTATGGGCATTGCCTCTCCTTGACCGCCCAAAGACTAGCACGAATGGTCCACGTTCTAACCGTGACAAAACGCACGCTTTACCCGTGAATTCCGGACTTTCAGGTCAGCGCGTCGTCAATGAGCTCGATCCAGTGCCGGACTGGAAGAACGCTGCCCGCTTGCAGGTGCGAGAGACAGCCAATGTTGGCAGTCGCGATGGCCAGCGGCGAACCCGCCGTCAGCGCCGCCAGCTTGTTGTCGCGCAGACGCCTCGACAATTCCGGCTGGAGCAGCGAATAGGTGCCGGCCGAACCACAGCACAGGTGCCCGTCGGCCACCGGAACCAGCTCATAACCGGCCGCCGCCAGCAGCCCTTCGATGACGCCACGGATCTTCAGCCCGTGTTGCAAGCTACAGGGCGAATGAAACGCCAGCTTGCCGCGCGCCCCGGCCGGCACTGCGAGCAACTCCAGCAGGCGCGGCCGTTCGGCGGCGACGACTTCCGCCGGATCACAACAGAGGGCGCTGATTCGCGCCGCCTTCTCGGCATAGGCACGATTATCGGCGAGCACATGCCCGTAGTCCTTGATCTGCACACCACAGCCGGAGGCGGTGACGACGATCGCCTCGACCCCCGCCTCGACATGCCACCACCAGGCATCGATGTTGCGCCGCATGTCGTCCTTTGCCGCCTTCTGGTCATTGAGGTGGAAGCGCACGGCGCCACAACAGCCCGCCTTCCTCTCCTCGAACAACTTGATGCCCAGCCTGTCCAGCACACGCGCCGCCGCCACATTGATGTTCGGTCCCAGCGCCGGCTGGACGCAGCCGGACAGCATCAGCATGCAGCGTCGATGGCCTACGGCCTCCGGCCACGGCTTCGCTGTTCCCAGGCTGTCCGGCGGCAATTTGTCGGCCAGCCCCGACGGCAAGAGCGGACGCAGCAACTGGCCAAGCTTCACCGCCGGTCCGAAGATCCTGGGCCGTGGCAACGTCGCACGCAGCGCGCGGCGCATCAGTGCCTCGCCGCCCCTGCGCGGCAGTCTCGTTTCGACCACCTGGCGGCCGATGTCGAGCAGGCGGCTGTACTTGACACCCGACGGACAGGTCGTCTCGCACGAACGGCAGGTCAGGCAGCGGTCAAGGTGCAGGCGGGTCTTCTCGGTGACCGGCTTGCCTTCCAGCATCTGCTTGATCAGGTAGATACGCCCGCGCGGCCCGTCGAGCTCGTCGCCGAGCAACTGGTAGGTCGGGCAGGTCGCCGTGCAGAAGCCGCAATGCACGCAACTGCGCAGGATTGCCTCGGCCTCCTTGCCGGCCGGCGTGTCGCGGATGAAGTCGGCGAGTTTCGTATCCATCAGAACTCGGCGTACAGGCGACCGGGGTTGAGGATGGCCTCGGGATCGAAGGACTTCTTGAGGCGACGGTGCAGCGCCAGCAGGGCCGGCGACAGCGGCGCGAAGGCCCCCTCGCGGCAGCGCAGCGACTCGGGCGCGCGATAGAGCACGGCATGACCACCGCCCCGGGCCGCCGCGCCACGCACCGCCTCTTGCTCGCCTGCATACCAGCGCTGGCCGCCACCCCACTCGATGGCGCGCAGGCCATCGAGTCCCGGCGACGCCGCGGTCGTCGGCACGGCCAGGCGCCACAGGATCGCTCCGGCGAACGCCGGATGCGTTTGCTCGCGCACGGAAATCCAGTGTTTTTCAGGGTCGACCGCAACCAAGCCCCCGAGTTTGCGGCTGGCCGCCTCGACTGCGGCGCCGGCGCCGGATAACCGCAGCCAGAGCTTCCCCTCGTGCCAGAACGACGCCGAAACCGGTAGCGGCTGGCCACCCCATTCGTTGAGCCGCCGGATCGCCTCGCCCTCGTCCACGGCAAAAACCAGCGTCCGTTCGGCAACCGGACGCGGCAGCACCTTCAGCGTCACCTCGGCGAGCACGCCGAGCGTGCCCATACTGCCGGCGAGCAGGCGCGAGACATCGTAGCCGGCGACGTTCTTCATGACCTGACCGCCGAAATCGAGCATCTGGCCGGTGCCGTCGATCAGTTTGACGCCCAGCACGAAGTCGCGCACGGCACCCGCCTGCTGCCGGCGCGGGCCCGACAACCCGGCGGCGACACAGCCGCCAACGGTCGCGCCGGAAAAATGCGGCGGCTCGAAAGCCAGCATCTGTCCCTTTTCGGCGAGGACGGCTTCGATCTCGGCAAGCGGCGTGCCACAGCGGGCGGTGATGTAAAGCTCGGTCGGCTCGTAGGCGACAATACCCTTGTAAACGCCAACATCCAGCACGTCGCCGGCCAGCATGCCACCGTAGAAATCCTTGCTGCCGGCACCCCGGATGCGCAGCGGCGTCTGGCTGCCCCCCAGGGGGACCTGCCGCGCGGCGTCGTGGGCGGCGCGAATGGCGGCAGGGATCTGGTCGAGCGTCATCAGAAGCGCTCCAGTTCGGGAAACTTCACGTCGCCATGATGGACGTGCATGCGCCCGTATTCGGCGCAGCGGTGCAGGCTGGGCACCGCCTTGCCGGGGTTGAGCAGGCCGCTTTCGTCGAAGGCCGCCTTGATGCGGCGGAAGGCTTCCAGCTCCGGCGTCTTGTATTGCACGCACATCTGATTGATCTTCTCGATGCCGACGCCGTGCTCGCCGGTGATCGAGCCGCCGAGCGCCACCGAGAGTTCGAGAATTTCGGCGCCGAAGGCTTCAGCGTTCGTCCATTCGCCGGGTTTGGCGGCGTCGTACATGATCAATGGATGCAGGTTGCCGTCGCCGGCATGGAAGACGTTGGCGCAGCGCAGGTCGTACTTCTTTTCCATGTCGGCGATGGCCGACAGCATCTCGGCCAGCCGCTTGCGCGGAATGGTGCCGTCCATGCAGTAATAATCCGGCGTGATGCGCCCGACCGCCGGAAAGGCCGCCTTGCGCCCGGCCCAGAAACGCAGGCGCTCGGCTTCGGACTGCGAAACGCGGATTTCGCGGGCGCCGGCGGCGGTCAGCACCCCGGTGACGCGGGCGATTTCCTCGGCCACTTCTTCCGGCGTGCCATCGGACTCGCAGAGCAGGATGGCCGCCGCATCGAGATCGTAGCCCGCCTTGACATAAGGCTCGACGGCGGCGGTCGCCGGCTTGTCCATCATCTCCAGCCCGGCCGGAATGATGCCGGCGGCGATGATCGCCGCCACCGCGTCGCCGGCCCGGGCAACATCGTCGAAGGAGGCCATCACCACCTGCGCCAGCTCCGGCTTCGGCACCAGTTTGACCGTGACTTCGGTGACGACACCGAGCATGCCCTCGGAGCCAATGAGCAGCGCCAACAGGTCGTAGCCCGGCACATCCGGAGCTTCCGAACCGATCTCGAATACCTCGCCCTCGATGCTGACGACGCGGATGTGCAGCACGTTATGGACGGTCAGCCCGTATTTCAGACAATGGACGCCGCCCGAGTTCTCGGCGACGTTGCCGCCCAGCGTGCAGGCGATCTGCGACGACGGGTCGGGCGCGTAGTAGAGGCCGTGCGGCGCGGCGGCTTCGGATACCGCGAGATTGCGCACCCCCGGCTGGACCACGGCGATGCGGGCGCTGCGGTCAACTCGCAGAATCTTGTTCAAACGGGCCAGCGACAGCACGACCCCCTGGGCATGCGGCATCGCGCCGCCCGACAGACCCGTGCCGGCGCCGCGCGCGACGACCGGCACGCCAAGCAGGTGGCAGGTACGCAACACGTCGATGACCTGGCCTTCGCTTTCCGGGAGGCAGACGGCCAACGGCAGTTCGCGGTAGGCGGTGAGGCCGTCGCACTCGTAGGGGCGTAGATCCTCCTCGTCGACCAGCAGGCAATGCGCTGGCAGGATCGTCTTCAGCCGCGCCACAAGGACGATGCGATCGGTGGCGAAGGTGGGTTCGGGGGTCGTCATCGGCTCATTCTAACCCCACCAGCAGGGCGCGGAAATCGTTGACGTTGGTCCGTGTCGGGCCGGTCACCAACAGGTCGTCGAGCGCAGCGAAGAAACCCCAGGCATCGTTGCCCGCCAGTCGCTGGCGCGGATCGACGCCGAGCGCCCGGGCACGCGCCAGCGTATCCGGCCCGACGAAGGCGCCGGCATTGTCCTCGGAGCCATCGATGCCGTCGGTGTCGGCCGCCAGCGCGTGAATGCCCGGCGCGCCGTCGAGCGCCAGCGCCAGGCCGAGCAGGAATTCCGTATTGCGCCCACCGCGCCCCTCGCCCTTCAAGGTCACCGTCGTTTCGCCGCCCGACAGCAGCATGCACGGCTTTTGGGCCGGAAATCCGTGTCGACCGCAACTGACCGCCATGCCGGCCAGCGCCTTGCCGACTTCGCGCGCCTCGCCTTCGATGGCATCGCCGAGGACCAGCGGCGTGACACCAAGCCGGCTTGCTTCGGCCGCCGCCGCTTCGAGCATCTGGCGGGGGCTGCCCACCAGGCGGAACTCACTTTTCGCCAGTCGCGGATCACCCGGCTTCGGCGTTTCCAGCTCGCCGGAAAGCAGCCGTGCGCGCAGCGCATCCGGGATGGCTATGCCGTGGAAATCGAGCACTTTGAGGGCGTCGACCGCCGTCGTCGGGTCAGCGACCGTGGGGCCGGAAGCGATGACCGCCGGGTCGTCGCCCGGCACATCGGAAATTGCCAGCGTCAGGATCTGCGCCGGCCATGCCGCGACGGCCAGCCGGCCGCCCTTGATCGCCGACAGGTGTTTGCGCACGCAGTTCATCTCGCCGATGCTCGCCCCCGACCTGAGCAATGCCTTGGTAATTGCGCGCTTCTCGGCCAGCGCAACGCCCGCCGCCGGCGCCGCCAGCAGCGCCGAGCCGCCACCGGAAATCAGCGCCAAGACCCGGTCTGTCGCGGTCAGCCCGGAAATCTTGCCCAAAATGCGCACCGCCGCCGCTTCGCCCGCCGCATCCGGCACCGGGTGCGCCGCCTCGACAATCTCGACGCGCTGGCAAGGTACAGCGTGGCCGTAGCGCGTCACCACCAGCCCGTCGAGCGACCCCGACCAGTGCTCCTCGACCGCCCGCGCCATCGCTGCCGAGGCCTTGCCGGCGCCGATCACGATCAGCCGCCCGCCATCGTCCGGCGGCAAATGCGGCGGCACGCACAGCGCCGGATCGGCCGCCGCGATGGCGGCGTCGAACAAGCGGTGGAGAATCTCGCGCGGGTTCATTTGGGCAGCCAGCCAAGACCAGCCTCGGTCGTCATCAGCGGTTTGTATTCACATCCGACCCAGCCGTCGTAGCCGAGCCGGTCGAGCAGACCGAACAGGAAGGGGTAATTGATCTCGCCGCTGCCCGGTTCGTGGCGGCCGGGGTTGTCGGCGATCTGGATATGGCCTATGCGGTCGATGTTGGCTTCCAGCGTGCGCGCCAGATCGCCGGCGATGATCTGCGCGTGGTAGATGTCGTACTGGAGCTTGACATTGCTGCGGTCGACCGCCTCCAGCAGGCGAAAACCCTTGGCCACGTCGTCCAGCCAGTAGCCGGGCATGTCAACGCGACTGTTGATTGGCTCAATCATTACCGTCACCCCGACGGTCGCCAGGCGGTCGGCGGCGAAGCGCAGATTGGCGACAAACGCTTCCGTCAGTTCGGCCTCGCTGGCCCCAGCCGGACGCAGGCCGGCCATGCAATGCAGCCGCCTGCAATCGAGCGCAACCGCGTAACCCAGCGCCTGCTCGACGCTCTCGGCGAACTCGCCCTGACGATGCGGCAGGCAGGCCAGGCCGCGCTCACCGGCCGCCCAGTCGCCCGCCGAGAGGTTGAACAGCACCTGCTCGAGATCGTTGGCGCGCAGCCAGTCGGCGATGTCGGCGGCCGGATATTCATAGGGGAAAAGGTACTCGACGCCCGTGAACCCTGCCGCTGTCGCCCGGGCAAACCGCTCGCAGAACGGTACGTCGGTGAACAGGAGACTCAGGTTGGCGGCAAACTTTGGCATGTGAACGGCAGTCTATAGCTCGGTCCGGTCAGTATAATCGCCCCACATCGATGTTGACACCTGGACGGGTGCAAGGAGAAGAACACAGTGAGCACAACAGACAAAGAGTGCGACGCCGAACGCAAGGGTAACCGCCTTTCGAAGATCGTCACCCGCACCGGCGATGCCGGTACCACCGGCCTTGGCGACGGCAGCCGCATCACCAAGGACAGCCTGCGCATCGACGCCATGGGCGAGGTCGACGAGCTGAACTCCGGCCTCGGCGTGCTGCTCTGCGAAGACCTCCCGCATTCGGTGCAGGTCGCGCTGCTCGACATCCAGAACGACCTTTTCGACCTCGGCGGCGAACTCTGCCTGCCGGGCATGGAGGTCTTGAAAGATGTGCAGGTCAACCGTCTCGAAGGGTTGGCCGCGGAATTCAACGCCAACCTGCCGATGCTCAAGGAATTCATCCTGCCCGGCGGCACCCGCGCCGCCGCGCTGGCGCACCTCAGCCGCACCGTCTGCCGCCGCGCCGAGCGCGCCATGGTCCGGCTGCACAGCGCCGAGCCTGTCTCGGACGCCGCCCGCCGCTACATCAACCGGCTCTCCGACCTGCTGTTCATCCTCGGCCGCGTCCTCAACCGCGCCGGCGGCCGCGGCGACGTGCTGTGGCAGAAAGGGAAGACCGCCGCGTGAGCGCCTGCGTCATCGGCCACATCACGGTCAGGGACGAAGAGAAATGGGCGCAATACCGCGCCCAGGTGCCGGCAACGCTCGCCCCGTGGGGCGCCGAACTGCTGTTTCGCGGCAAGGTCAATTCGGTTCTTGCGGGCAGCCATCCGCACACCGACACGGTCGTCATCCGTTTTCCCGATGCCGCGGCGGTCGCCGGCTGGTACCGGTCGGCTGCCTACCAGGCGCTGATCCCGCTGCGCGAGCAGGCCGCCGAAGTCGTCCTGATCAGTTCCGCCGACTGAAGCGGGGTTTAGGCGGCAAGACCTACCCAAGTCATGGCCGGGGCGGGTAAGCTTGAACCGATTCTTTCGGAGCAGACCATGAACCAGCCTAGCCTGTCCACCATCTCCCTAAACCTCGAACAGGGCGTCGCCGAAGTCCGCCTCGACCGGCCGGACAAGTCGAACGCGATGACCGACGCAATGTGGCTGGAAATCCGCCAGGCCTTCGTGTGGGTTGACGCGACCCCCGAAGTCCGGGTCGCGATCCTCGCCGGCGAAGGCAGGAATTTCTGCGCCGGGATCGATCTCGCCCTGCTTGCCGACATCCAGCGCCGCACCGCCCACCCCGACGGCGCCCGCAGTCGTGAAGCGCTGCGCCGCCTGATCCTCGACATGCAGGACTGCCTGACCAGCGTCGAGCGCTGCCGCAAGCCGGTGCTCGCCGCCATCCAGGGCGCCTGCATCGGCGGCGCAATCGATCTCGTCACCTGTTGCGACATGCGCTATGCCGCCGCCGATGCCGTGTTTTCGGTGCGCGAGATCGACGTCGGCCTGGTTGCCGACGTCGGCACCCTGCAGCGCCTGCCGCGCCTGATCCCCGAAGGGATCGCCCGCGAACTGGCGTTCACCGGGCGCAACTTCCTCGCCGACGAGGCCGAGCGGACAGGCCTGATCAACCGCGTTTTTGCCTCCCCGGAGGCGTTGACCGCAGCCGTCCGCGAACTTGCGCAAGCCATCGCCGCCAAGTCACCGCTGGCCACGCGCGGCATCAAGGAAGTCATGAATTACAGCCGCGACCATTCGGTTGCCGAAGGCCTCAACTTCGTCGCCGCCTGGAACGCCTCGATGCTGCTTTCCGCCGACCTCAACGAAGCGATCACCGCCCAGCGCGAAAAGCGCCCGCCCCGTTTCGCCGACTGATTTTCCGTCCTGCCGCTTCCATCACCCGTTTGGCCCCTCCGCCACCAGCAATGGAGTAACACATGATTCTGCTCAATCCGCGAAACATGGTTCGCAACTATCCCGATCAACGCTCGCGGGAGATCATGGAAAAGACCATCGGCTTCTTCGAAAGGAAGGGGTTGACGAGGCTCAAGGAGGACTACAACGGCGCGGTCTGGTATGCGGACTTCATCGAGTTCTGCAAGCAGGAGGGTGTCCTCGCTTCGCTGATGACCCCCGCCCAACAGGGCAAGGAAGGCGAGAACGCCGTCTGGGACACCTGGCGCGTCTGCGGCTTTGCCGAAATCCTCGGCTTTTACGGCCTGTGCTACTGGTACGTCTATCAGGTATCGGTGCTCGGCATCGGCCCGATCTGGATGAGCGGCAACCAGGACGCACAAGCCAGAGCCAAGCGCCTGCTCGACGACGGCCACATCTTCGCCTTCGGACT
>Ga0268298_10002670_pt1 | contig 19247 bp, 15 predicted proteins | sample WWTPWeurt_MetaG_FD_194462 | JGI IMG/M metagenome (GOLD analysis project Ga0268298, IMG submission 194462) | Activated sludge microbial communities from WWTP in Nijmegen, Gelderland, Netherland - WWTP Weurt | ecosystem: Engineered > WWTP > Aerobic digester > Activated sludge | place...
GTCGGGCTCATAACCCGAAGGTCAGGGGTTCGAATCCTCTCCCCGCTACTCGAAACACAGCCTTTCGGCTGTGTTTTTTGTTAAGCCCGAAGTTGAGAGGTTGGCAAATACTCGAAAACGGAGGATTTTGTCATGAACCACACACCGTCGGGCTCGTTATTTTTGAGCAAAGCCATCCAGGGCTTCATCAACTACAAAATCGCTGAGGGATTATCCCAACGGACCATCGACTCGTATGAGCGTCTGCTCAACAATTGGATGCGCAACGATTATGTTCCACGGCGTTACAGTGGAAAGACTCATCCCCTCTCGCCAAAGACTCTACGCAATGTATGGGTGACGTTATTCCAAAAACAATAGGATTAAGCGGATTTAGCATACTTCAAAGTATACTATTTTGAAGTATGCTAAATCCCGATTGGTTTCATAAATAAAAGTTAAGCTGCCAGGTGTTCGTCTCGATGCGTTTGCACACCTGCGCCCATTTGCTTACCCTTCAACTAAAAATCGATCCGGCGCTTTTCATTTGAGGATTGGTAAATCGACAGAATGAGTTGGGTGGATTTAAAGGCTTCCTCAGCAGTCACATCAGGCTGAACGCCGGCTTCCAGGCTGGCGTAAAAGTTCTCTATCTGCAGATGATGGCTGATCCCCCAGTATGGGCGGGGGGACTTCCAGGTGACCGGCAGCCCTACCACACCCCACTCCCGCAGGGTGCTCATTGCAATATCCGACATCTCACGGTTGAAAAATTCCTTGTACTCGTTTTCATCCAGTTTGACGGCAGGGTCACTGACCACAGTCACTTCTCTTCCATTTTTATACGTGATGATGGCCTTGTCAAATTCCACCAGGGCAGTGCCATTTTCACAGTGGGTTTCCACCACCACCGGGGCATTAAAGGTGAAATTGTTGGTGGCAAAGAAAACTGTATGGGCGCCGCCGCGGTAGCGGATCAAACCTTCGGCAGTATCTTCTGTCTCAATCAGGGGATGGTTGCGGTTGGCAATTGTGGCCTCAACACTCGTAATTTCATCGTTGACAAACCAGCGCGCCAGATCCATGATATGAATAGCCTGATCGATCAGCAGAGAACCGCCCTCTTTATCCCAGGTGCCATGCCAATCGGAGTTCTGATAATATTCCGGGGGCTTATACCAGGACAGGACCACCCGCTGCCCAAGCACTTTTCCCAGGCTGCCATCGGCGATGGCCTGTTTGACAGCCACCGACGCAGAGTTGTAGCGGTTTTGGCTGATGACGCCAATGGTGACATTGTTGCGCTTCCCCGCTTCAACAATATCCCGTGCTTGTTGAATAGTGATCGCCATCGGCTTTTCGGACAGGACATGTTTACCTGAATTGGCAGCTTCGATCACCATCGGGGCATGCAGGTAATGGGGGGTAAGCACATGAACCACATCGATATCGTCGCGCTTGAGCAGATCGTGGTAATCGGTGTAGGCGTCACAGTGGAACAACTGCGCCGCAACATGCAGCGCTGCCGGTTTTATATCGCAAACCGCTTTGATTTCAACATTTTCCAGCTTGTGAAGGGGAAATGCATGCTGGAAGAAGATCGCTCCACAGCCAATAATTCCAACTCGATATTTTTTCATATTTTCCTTCTTTCTTTTCGTGACACCTGGTTTACACGTGTCAACACATTTCGCAAAACAGAAACACTTTTTAAGATTTTATGTGTCATCTCAATAAGCGGGGGAAGTTGGGTGTTTTTTGTGGGCGAAGCCCACAAAAAACACCCAACTTCCCACTTTATTGAAAATATACGATTTTAGTGTATAATGGGGTTACACGTGTAAGCTAAGTGTATCATGAGAAATTTTGGGTGTCAATATGAATCCACTTGATTGGGAGTTCGAAAAATGACCGACGATTCAATTGAATACTTCGAATCCAGAGAAACAAATGGAGAAAGCCCGTCCGACCACCTGAGCCCACCCACCAGCATGGATGTAGCGCGTCTGGCGAATGTCTCACGCGCCACGGTCTCTTATGTTTTGAACGGCACATCTGACACGCGGATCAGCGAAGCCACCAAAAATCGGGTTATTCAGGCTGCCTCCCAGCTCGGTTATATTCCACACAAAAACGCCAGCTCGCTCCGCTCTGGCCGAAGTGATCTGGTGATGCTGCCCTTTTTTGACTGGCCTTATAATCAAAGCTCTCTCACGTTCCTAAAAGAACTGGCCCTCAGCCTGGACAATCTTGGGTACACGGTGATGCTGCGGTTCTTTAAACAGGGCGAAAGAAAACTGGTGGCGCGCAAAATTGCGGCCTCTCACCCGATTGGGGTTATCGTTGGACCAGATGAACTTTCAGAATCGGATGTCGAATTGTTGGCCCGTAATGGTGTGAAAACAATTTTGGCTTATGAAGGCCCTTCATATCCCTACTTGCCTTCGATCGCTCCCGATTTTACAGTTATCGGTGAAAAAATCGGCGAATATCTGATTACGCGCGGCAGTAAGCGGATCGCAGTCATTGTTCCTCAGGACCTGCGAATCCAACAAATCGGCCTGCAACGCCTGCAGGGCATCGAGAACATCGCCAGCCAATATAATGTCAAAGTTGAAAGATTTGACATGAGTATGGATCCTGGCGAAGCAGCCCTACTGGCGCTGCGCTGGAAGCAGGGAAGCCATCCGGATGCGGTGTTTACCTATAACGATGAATTCGGTGTGCTGTTATTGAGCGCCCTGCAAGATGTGGGCCTGCAGATTCCCAGGCAAATCGCCCTGATCGGCTGTGATGATCTGTCGTTATGCGAGATGGTACGTCCGCGCCTTACATCAGTAAACATTGCCCCAGAAACAGCCGCCCGCAGCACAGCCCATTATTTTCACCTCCTGATTCAAGGCCAGGGTGAAAAAATACCCCCACTGCTGCAGATTAACTGCAGCATCGTTATTCGTGAATCAGGCTAAAAAGGGGTTTGGGGTACACCGACCACCCCATGGGGTGGTCGGTGTACCCCAAAAAAAATTTTCACTTCTGCTCAGTCTGGCAGGTTCAAACCGAAAACAGCAGCCCCCATCAGCCCGGCTTTGGCATTCAGAATGACATGCACCGGCATATTCGCAAGCATCTGATAAAAGCGGCCTTTGCTGCGCAGTTGTTCCAGGAAATTGGGTTTCTGAAGATACGACACGATGCGCGGTGAGATACCGCCGCCCAGGTAAATACCGCCCGTCGAAAGAATTTTAAGCGCCAGGTTACCCGCTTCAGATGCCAGGATCTCCACAAAGAGATCCAGGACTGCCGATGCCAGTTCACAAGACCGGGCTGCATCCTGAGCCGCTGCAAAGATAACCGGGGTGGGGTCTTCGCTGGCTGCCAGCTGCTCGGCAAGCCAGACCGGTTCGGAATATAAACCGGTCGCCTTAAGATAGGCATACAGATTCGGGATGCCAAGCCCACCGGAGCAAACACGCTCGCAGCTGACATGATCAAAACCCTGGGCATTCATGAATTCCAACAGCCCAATCTGCAGTCGACCAACCGGGCCAAAGGAGGCGTGGCTGCCTTCTGAAGGATGGGCATGGTAACTGCCATTGTGATCCGTCAAAAAAGCCTCGCCCAGCCCGGTGCCCGGGGCCACTACGGCAACACTGCCGCCCGCAACAGGCGTACCCGCACACAGAGTGTGGATATCTTCTGCTTGTAACACTGGCACGGCATAAGCCACCGATTCCAGATCATTCAGCAGAGCGACAGACTGGAGTTGGAAGGCATCCTTAAGCGCAGTGCTGTCCACAACCCAGGTCAAATTCGTGATCTGAGCGCTCCCGCCAACAACCGGGCCAGCAACGGCAAAACAGGCTTTGTGGACCGGTATATCTGTTTGAGCCAGAAACTCCTGAACGATCAATTCCAGGCTGGCATAATGTGTACTTGAAAATGTCTTTTCGAACAGAGCAGAGCGCGGCCCGACTTCACTTGAAAAGATTGCCAGGATCGTTTTTGTCCCGCCGATATCGCCAATCAGTACGTTCATACTCAAGCCCACCACATTGCAGCCGGCTGCTCGGTTAATAGTACATCTTTGAGGAAGTCAACGGCTTTGCTCAACCCCTCATCAATGGAGGCCAATGGATCTTCGTGTTCAATGGACATGACATAATCGTAACCGGTCATGCGCAGGGCGCTGACGATCGAACGCCACATAAACTGATCGTGACCAAAGCCAACCGTCCGGAAGGTCCAGGAACGCTGCGGCAGTTTGCTGTAGGGTTTGGTATCCAGAACACCATTAACCGCAATGTTGCGCTGATCCAGGTAAGTATCTTTGGCGTGGAAATGATGAATAGCTCCAGCCAGATAGTTAATCGAAGCAACCGGGTCGATTCCCTGCCAGAAAAGATGGCTGGGATCATAATTGGCGCCAATCACCGGACCAACCGCCTCACGCAGACGCAGCAGAGTCTCTGGATTGTAGACGACAAAGCCAGGATGCATTTCAAAAGCCAGCTTAACTCCGGCGTTGACCGCAAACTGTCCGGCTTCCTGCCAGTACGGAATGACTTTTTCTTCCCACTGCCACTTCAAGATTGTGGAAAAATCGGGAGGCCAGGCGCAGGTGACCCAGTTGGGGTACTTTGCAGTCTCCGCATCACCCGGACAGCCGGAAAAGAGGTTGACCACCGGCACTTCCAGCTCGGCAGCCAGGTTGACGGTATCCCGATAGATTTTATCGTAACCGGCTGCGATCGTTTTGTCTGGATGCAGGGGGTTGCCATGGCAGGAAAGGCCGCTGATGATCAGGCCGCGATCTTCGATGTTCTTACGAAAAGCCTTGACGGCTGCGGGCTTTCCTAGCAGCTCAGCAGGCTTACAATGGGCATCGCCGGGCCAGGCGCCCGTTCCCAATTCAACCGCCTGAACGCCAATCTTTACCAGATGGTCCAAAACACTATCGAGCGGCTTTTCTTGATACAGGGTTGTTAAAACTCCAAGTTTCATTGCAATTCCTTTCAGAAGGGAAAATTCGAGGACTTTTACGCCAGGCGAACCACATCGCCTGTGGCGGCTGAAACATATATTGCTTCCAGAATACTCGTGACGATATAAGCCTGTTCAGGCTTAACCACCAGTTCGGCGCCGGTCCGGACACTATTATAAAACGCTGTCATTTCCTTGACGCCTCCTGCAAACCGCTCGGGCTTTCTGCCGTCGCCAAGAAAAGCCGCACCCATGGCGTAGTTTTGCACGTATAGTTTACCGCTGCTTTCACCGTTTACGCGCACATGGTACGTCGGGGCACCCTGAGCATCGGCGGTCCGCAAAACCGGGCCTTCGGGCGGGTACATATCTACCCCAGCCCGTGTCCCGCATAACAAGGTCATCGCCTCATTGGCGAGTACGGTATTCAAAGCCCAGGATGCTTCCAACACAACTGTTGCGCCATTTTCAAATTTGACCAGACCAAAAGCAGAATCTTCCACTTCATACTTCGCCGGATCCCACGGCCCCATGCTGTTGGCCGGGCTGCCCATCTTGCCGATCATATCGAAGGTTGAACCAAGCACACTGACGGGTTTATAGTTGTTCATCATCCACAAAGAAAGGTCCAAAGCATGCGTCCCAAGGTCAATCAATGGACCGCCGCCCTGCTTCTCTTTATCCATAAAGACACCCCAGGTCGGAACCCCGCGCCGGCGCATTGCCATGGCTTTGGCAAAATAAACATCGCCCAATTCGCCGCGCTCGCACAAACCTTTAATAAACAAAGAATCTTCACGGAAACGATTCTGATAGCCGATTGTCAGCAGCTTGCCGGTCTCTTTTGAGGTATTGAGCATGGCTTTTGCTTCGGCTGCGGTCTTCGCCATTGGCTTTTCACACATCACATGCTTGCCAGCCTTCATGGCTGCAATCGAAATCTCAGCATGCGAACTGTTGGGCGTACAGACATGGATCACATCAATATCAGTAAGCGCTAGCACTTCACGATAGTCGGTGCAAACCAGAGCGTCTGGCTGCCCAAATTCCTTAGCCGAAGCCTGGGCACGTTCGATAACGATATCGCAAAATGCGACGACCTCAATTCCACCCAGACTGACGATGCTGGGCAAGTGTTTGCCGTTGGCAATAAAACCACAGCCAATAATCCCTGCTTTAACTTTGGTCATATTTATATTCCTTTCCAGATTCGAAATATTTGGAGGTTTGCAATGTGGAGATTATACGTTTAAAAAAGTTTGGGCGTGTGTAATCCTGCGAGCAGAGCGCCTGGGTTACACGTGTAAGTTTATTTTATCGTGAAAAAATTGCATTGTCAAGTTCACTCTGGATTTTTTGTTCTCAGGCTCAGTTTTTCTCAGCAATCTGCACCGGGTTATTCGCCCTTTTCTGAAACTTCTATCACAGAAAATTGATAAAACGAGCGATCTTTCCCTCTATTATATTACCCGTTGACAGCGTTGTCAATTTTTGCTATCATGGTGACAGCGCTGTCATACAGCTTCAGTCTTGGCTCTCTGGGAATTGCCGTGTAACCCTGTTTTGAGGGTGTGAAAGCGGCTTCGCCGCTTTCACACCCCCCCAATATGGTCATTGTCACGGTGAATCCCAATGACCCTCAATCTTGTTTCAGATGGCGAGCAGGCATGGTGACGGTTACACTCAATGAAGTTGCAAAACTTGCGGGGGTTTCGATCAAAACTGTTTCACGCGTGCTGAACAATGAACCAAATGTTTCTGAAGCAATGCATGAAAAAGTCAAAAAAGCGATTTCTGAACTGAATTATGTGCCCAACACCTCCGCCAGACGGCTGTCAAGCGGCAAATCGTATTCCATTGGTTTTGGCATGGGCTGGCCGGTAAATTCCCCTTTCACAAGTACCATCATTCAAAACGCCCTCAAAGAGAGCACCCGCCTTGGTTATAACATGTCTTTGTTTTCGTTGGAAAATGGTTCCACCGATCAACTTATTCAGGCATATCAGGGTAAACAGGTGGATGGTTTTCTTCTGGACACCCCGGCAGGCAAAAACGAAGAGCTGCGAATCCAGCTCAATGAACTCAATATCCCGTACGTCATCATCCACCCCAGCAGTAAGCATGGACATCAAACAGCTTCTTTTGTGAGAATTAATGATCAACTTGGCGCAAAAACGGCTGTAGAGTATTTGCTGCAGTTGGGTCATAAAGTTATTGGACTGCTTTCTTTTCATACGGGCATCCACCAGGAAAAATCGCGGTTGACCGGTTATCAGAAAGCCCTCAATGATGCCGGGATAACCTTTAACGAAAACCTGGTTTATATCAACGGCTCGCATGGGTTTGAAACCGGATTTACAGGTTTTCAAAAATTATTGGCTACCAACAATGCTATGACCGCCGTCTTTGCAGCGACGGATGATATTGCCATGGGGTGTCTGGCTGCTATCTGGCAGTTGGGGCTAAAAATCCCAGAAGATATTTCTGTCGTCGGGTTTGACGACATTATGCTCGCAGAAATGACTGCCCCTCCCCTGACCACCATCCACCAACCGATTGATGAAATCGCCCGCCTGGCTGTCAAGGTGCTTGTGAATAGAATTGATAACCCAGAATCATCTCAGGTTGACCTTGTTTTGCCAACCAGGTTAATTGTGCGCAGTACGTGCAAACCGCCCAAAGTTGGCGGGGTACCCCGCCAGGCAGGCTCTGCCCAGTCAGACAGCTAAAAAATCAACCCAAGTCCGCGTTGAGCGAAAGGAAATCAAATGAACCTGATCATTAACCCTGAAGATATCGAAAAATGGCCTCTCGAAAAACATATCGGCGTTTTGTCAAAACTGTTGTTTGACGGACAGAACATGACTGTCTTATGGTCGCAGTGGAATCCAGGCGCCAGCGCCCCGGAGCATACTCACCCCCACGAACAAATCGGGGTTTGCTTTGCGGGTGAAATGATTTTCACCATTAATGGGCAGGATCTGGTTGTCCATGCGGGCGAGTTTTACCACATCCCCTGTAATGCCCCCCATGCCGAACGCAACGATGGGACTGAAGTTGCGATATTAACTGATTTCTTCTCGCCGGTGCGCAGCGATTTATTGCGCCGGCAGTTTGACCCGACCATCATTCAAAAATAGAGTGTTAATGGAAAGGAACCTATAAAATGACCCCCGCTCTCGGTTTACAACTCTGGTCAGTCCGCAATCATCTGCAAGAAAATTATCTTGCAACGCTCGAGGAAATTGCTAAAATCGGCTATAAATATCTGGAGCTGATCGTCAATGTCACGGACAAGGGTCTGGTCTTCGGTAAGGATCTGAATGCCGTTCAATTAAAGCACTTTCTGGATCAGACGGGGCTGAGGGCTGTCGGCAGTCACATCGTCCCAATGCCCGGCATGGATTGGGAACGCGTCGTTGCAGATTACAAGACCCTGGGTGTCTCCTATCTCGGCTGCGCCATTGCATTCTTCAATAACCGCCAGGAAGTTCTGGACTTTTGTAAAACCTTCAACCAGGATGCCGAGTTTTTGAAGAAGAATGGCATCCAATACTATTACCACAACCATTTCCATGAGTTCCAGATTTTTGAAGGCCAGTCCATCTACGACACCCTGCTCGAAAACCTGAACAAAGACCTGGTCAAGTTTGAATTTGATTCATACTGGGCCACGCGGGGTGGGCAGGATCCAGTCGCATGGCTGCGCAAGCTGGGCGCCCGCTGCGATCTGCTCCACCAGAAGGATCTGCCCGCAGATTCACTGCCGGTCAACTGGTTTGAGCATTTTGGCCCCGATCATAAGATGGGTATGGCCGAATTGATTGAAACAACCAGCGGCGAACAGATCCAGTTTACGGAAGTTGGCAAAGGTATTCTCGACATCCCGGCGATTGTCGCTGCCGGGCGGGAGTATGGAAATGCACGCTACATCTTTATAGAACAGGACAGGTCAGCCCGGGGTGAGCTGGAGTCGATCGCCATCAGCTACGCCAATTTGACAAAAATTCTGTCTGCCTGATCATAAAGAGGAGGTGATTTTTGCCAGTGCAAAAATCACCTCCTCGCTGCAGCCATCATGCCAGCATTGCTGGCAGGTCAAGATAGGTAAAATCGGGAACAGCGTGAATGACATGGGGAATCCCGGCTACTTCGTGGGCGCCAATTGTGGTGCAGATCATGACCGCTTCCATATTTGCCCGGCGGGCAGCCTCGATTCCCCCCAGAGCATCTTCAAAGACCAGGCAGAACTCAGGTTCACCCCCCAGGATCTGGGCTGATTTCAGGAAAATTTCAGGGTGCGGCTTGCCATGCTGAATGTCTGCACCGCCAACCACAGCCTTAAAATAGCGGCGTAAATCGAGTTCGTCCAGAATAAAGGGGATATTATCGGGCGGAGAGGCGGTAGCGACAGCCATCGGCAGCCCCAGAGCGGCCACCTGCTCCAAAAGCTGCAGCAGACCGGGCAGCGGTTCGCGGCAACACGAATAGCGCTGGCGATACAGGGCTTCTTTACGCTCCGCCCAATAAGTGGTATCGTCCTCGCTGAGCTGTGCTCCCAGCATCAGGCGCAAAATTTCGGGCGTCTTTTTGCCCGTTGTGGTGCGGTTAAACTCTTCCAGGTCAATCTGTACACCAGCCTCGGCGAGGGTATCCTGCCAGGCCTGGTTGTGGGTAGGCATATTGTGGACGAGGGTACCATCCATGTCGAAAATCAATGCACGGTATTTCATGTGTACCTCCGGAATAAGATAATTTTGGGCGGCTGCGCCGCCCAAAAACATCCTCCCCGAACTGGGGTAAAAAGGAGCAGCCCCCTATTCAGAAGCCGCTCCAGTTTGGGTTCGCTGCCATTATCCTACCAGGGTTGCCAGCATCCGCAGCGATGCCTTCAACAAGGCAGATAATCCTGTATTGTGACGACCTGCCGTCGATGCAGGGCCATTGTCGATCGTTTGTAAATACCACTCTTCTTGCTTACGGGCTTCAATTTCGATTTCGTAAGCACTTCGCCAGGGCTGGCGTTCTTCGGTTACGGTGTAGGTGTTGTAGTTGAACATCGCGTTCTCCTTTAAGTTAAAAACAAGTCTTTTTTCATCCGACAATTCCCTCCGCAGTGCGCGAAGCCTCACATAAGGAATACACTTGAAGATTAGTTCGAAATTGGTTGTTTTGTTTGTTTCTGGCTGACCAGAAACAAACAGAAATCCCTTATTCCAAACAGACCTTTAAAAGGTATGTCTTGCGTGATCTTCGACGCCTACGAGGTTAGCTGCCGGGCTGGAACAGAAGACTTGCTCTACAACGCGATATCGTTGTTTCGCCCCGTGAGTGGGTTCCCCGCTCATAAGATTCGGCGTTACTTTTACTACTGACAGTGTAATTATAACACAAACTGTCACAACAGCATGATACAATTCGGGAATGTATTCAATTCAAGAACTATACCGCATCGGCCGCGGACCTTCAAGCAGCCATACCATGGGCCCGGCCCGGGCTGCAGAAATATTCCGGTTACAAAATCCGGATGCCCGTGCTTTTTGCGTCAAACTCTATGGAAGCCTGGCCGCCACAGGCCGAGGCCATTTGACCGATCTGGCAATTCAACGCAGCCTGGCTCCATTGCCAGTCACAATTCTCTGGCATCCTGACCTGAATCTGCCCTTTCACCCAAACGGAATGCAATGGGAAGCGCTAAGTGAGCAGGAGCAGGTTCTCAGTAGATGGGAAGTCTACAGCACCGGCGGCGGGGCGCTGGTGGATATGCCTGCCTCTGGTTGGCTTCCACAATCCAACAATTGCTTTCCGGACAGCAGCATGGCGGCCATCCTCAAACGCTGCACTCAGAACGGGCAGGCTTTTTGGGAATACGTGGAAGAACACGAAGGTCAGGCGGTTTGGGGATTTTTGGAACAGGTCTGGGATGCAATGCAGGCCAGCATCGAGCGCGGCCTGCAGGCTGAGGGCGTTTTACCGGGCGGGTTAGGTTTGGCCCGCAAAGCCTGGGTTTTTAACCGCCAGATTTCCATCAGTGGTCCGAACTTTTTAAATGAGGGCATGCTCCCGGCTTATGCTCTGGCAGTTGCTGAAGAAAACGCCAGCGGCGGTGTGGTGGTGACTGCTCCAACCTGTGGATCGTGTGGGATTGTCCCTGCTGTATTACGTTACGTGCAGGAACATATTCGCTGCAGCAAACAGACGATCCTGCGCGCCCTGGCAACTGCCGGGCTGATCGGAACATTGGTCAAAGAAAACGGATCAATTTCTGGAGCTGAAGTGGGCTGCCAGGGTGAGGTAGGCGTTGCCTGTGCTATGGCAGCGGGGGCTGCCGCCCAGCTTCTGGGGGGCACACCGCGCCAGGTGGAATATGCCGCCGAAATGGGCCTGGAACACCACCTCGGTCTGACATGCGACCCGGTGAATGGGCTGGTCCAGATACCCTGCATCGAGCGCAATGTTTTTGCAGCCGGGCGCGCCATGAGCTGCACCCGCTACGCCTGTTCCACCGATGGCAGCCACCGGGTTTCTTTTGATGAAGTGGTGCAGGTTATGAAACAAACCGGACACGACCTGCCCAGCCTTTACCGCGAAACGGCCAATGGGGGCCTGGCGCTGACGTACCGTTTTCCGCCTGAAAAATTGAATCCCTGAGCGGCAGCCGCCCTCCATCGATCAACCAGAATCAAAAAGGAGGCTGTCCAAAAAGTTCCTTTTTGAACAGCCTCTGCCGTATAGGTTGGATTCTTGGGGTAAATCTACCACCACGTGTGGTGGTAGATTTACCCCAAACCCCTCTTTTTAGACAGCCCCGCAAAAACAATCATTCCCCCTTGATAAACCCGGTAATGACCGGCGGCACAGCCGGATCAAAACCAACCACATCCAACATCCCGCCGTCATTCGGATCGGCGATGCTGAAAGCCGTTGCAGTCATCCCCACCACCACCAGCTTCGCCGCAATCCCCGTCTGCTGACGGTACTGCTCCAAAGCCTTCGTGGGGTGGATCACACCGGCCCAGGTTTCCGAGTCGGTGTAAATGACAAAAGCATCCACCAGCAGCCCCTGGCGCAGCGCATACAGCATCGGCAGGCTGCAGTCTGTCCCGCCAAAGGGCAGGTCAGAAGTCTTACGGACAACATCATCCAGCCGCTCACGCGGCGAGATATCGAAAGTGGAAATCCCGTCTGCCGAGCGATACGCATTCCGCGGAGAGGGCATAAAACCGGCGCCGGCATTGGAAAATATTGTCACAATATAATCCTTTTCCACGCTGGCAGTAATCAGGGCCATCGCAGCAGCGGCCTCGCGGGCGGTCAGGCTGGTGCCTGCAACACTCGCTGCCCCCATGCTCCCAGACACATCCAGGGCCAACATCACCCGCTTGCCGCTGGCCTCCAGGCTGCCAAACGAGCGATAAAAGGCCAGGTCCAAAGCGTCCACCACCCGGGTAACCGGGTTCCATTTCAGCGCCCCCTTCTCGCCGTGCCCTTGAGCGTATGTCTTCAACCCAACCAGCAGCGCCAGCGGGTGAATCCGGGCAGCCTCCAGCCGGCGGGTGTCCGTCAGCCGGTCCACTACCAGGTCGACTGCCTCGCTCTGCGGGGCCAGAACGCCGCAGGCTGTCAGGCGGCCCAGGCTGCGCAGCAGCGCCGTCAGCGGCAGGTTGGGCAGCAAGGCTTCCCACACCACCTTAGACGCCAGCCACTGCGAAGGCACAGCCTCCCAGGGCAGGTTGTATTCGCCCAGCAAAGCTACCACCGTCCGTTCATCCTGGGCGGTCTGCAGGGTCTCAAACGCCCACAGCCGGCGCAGCACCGGGTCTGGGTGCGGCTCTGGCCTAACCTGCGGCCACCCCTGGGTAACCCAATGGTAAACCGCATTTTCAACCAGGCTGCCCGCCTTCGGGTGCGCCAGGCGCAGCGCATCCCGGTGTGTCCAACCGCCGCGCTGGCGGTACTTGATGGTCTGGTAAACCACATCTTCCACCGGCCTGGCTGCATACCAGGCTGCCACAGCCTTGCGCATGGCGCGCCCCCAGCCGCGCATCTGCTGGGCATACTGGATAAAACTGAACAGATGGGTCCCTGTGCGGGCAACCCGCGGCAAAGCCGCCAGAGCTGCTTTACGGACTGCCTCATCACCGTAGGCTGCTGCAGCCGCCAGCAGGAACAAAGCCGCGTCGTTTTTAGGCGCCCGTCCGGCTTCCGAAATCTCAACCACCCGCCCTACCAGGCGCAGACCATCCGCCTTAATGCAGCGCACAGCACTCTGGACATTATCCAGGGTCAATTTGCGCTCAGAAACATAATACGTCCCGCCCTCGCTGCCCAAAACCAAAAAGCGGTCCAGGCGCTGCCAATCGTCCAATTCCCAGACAAACCCGCCGGCGTTGTTCTCCACCTGGGTTGTACCAGGCAGGGGAGCGTTCTGCGCCACAGTCGAGCGGGAAAACACATTCAATAAGTTCTTCATTTCATTTTCCTCCTAAAACATCAAATCAAGATTTTTGGGTTTGGGCAGCTGCCCAAACCCAAAAAATTCTTATTCTGAATGGGGCAGATGGATGGGTATAACCTTGCCCAAGCAGCCAAATGCCCCACTCGAAAGCCCCCTCAAACAGATTAACCAGGCAATAAAATTACCTTCAGGGGTTTGTTCAGATTAGGTTAACCCTGAAGATTCCGGCCCGGTTAGTTTGGCGGACAAGGATCTTTCACGGACTCTGATCCTTGGTTTGAGATAACCCGTGAAATTCGTCCCGCCGAAATGCCAGGAATTGGACTCGAACCAATAACCGAAGGTTGCGGTAACCATACCACTGCGGCCCTTTTGCATCAATCAGGCAAATAATTGCAGATGGCTTTTCCTTTGCTCTGCCGTTGAGCTATCCTGGCGGATAAAAGCGCTTGTTTCAGAGGCAGGGAAGGCATCTGCCTCTGAAACAAGCAGGGAAGTTATTCGGGCCGAAGACGCACTTTTGGCGTAAAAGGCCTGATTTGTAATTTCATGCGCGCCTGTTCAGGTGTGCGCCCGCCCTTGCGTTGGTTACAGGGAGCGCAGCAGTTGACCAGGTTTTCCCAGGTGGAAACGCCGCCCGCTGAAAGCGGGATCACATGGTCGAGCGTTGCCTCCTGGAACAAGATTTCACGTCCGCAGTATGCGCAGCGTCCCTGATCCCGGTCATACACGCCGCGCCGGTTGGGCTGGCGCGGACGTGGAACATAAGCCCGATCAATATTGAAAATAATTTCATCCGGGACGAGGATCACCCTGCTCGGCGCCCGCAGCTCAAAGAGAGCAGCATCTGGCGGCACGATCGCCCCTGCGTGATCCAACAAGGTCACCGCCCGGGCCGCTGAAAGCCAATGGCGGATCATCACATTGTTGGAAAAATAGACTTTCGCAGCAACCATGACCATCATTGGATTTCCTCCTTTCAAAAATTGAGCTCCGGTAGTCTATTTAACCCCAGTTCGGGTTCGTTCGAAAAGAGGTTGTTTTGGGTGTTTTTTGGGTGGCTACGCCACCCAAAAAACACCCAAAAATCTCTTATCCCGAACTGACGTTGTTTAAAGCCCGGATACTCTGTTGCGAAATATCAAACATTCTTAATCCTCCCCATTGGTTTTGGCCTATGAGGTTGGCAGTGTTGGCTGCCAACCTCATACGGCTCTCCCCCATTATCGAAAGGATTCGTTACTATCATGCTATTCAATTGGAAAAGTGCAAATCAATACCAACCAATTTCAGAGCGCTTCGGATGATCGTTGGACTGCCAAAAATAATATCGGACAGGCAAAAATCTTCCCACATCACCTAGAAAAAAGAAAAGGCGCAGAGATGATGATCTGCTGCGCCCTGGAAAAGAAAAACGCGAAGGAGATTATCCTTCGCGCCCTTCAAGAAAAAGGTAAACATCCTGAATGGTGTTACCCCAATCTTACTCCGGGCGCTGACCCAATCTGCTCGAAACGAATCGCCACAATATGGCAGGTCGCTTTGAGAAAGGGTTTCTTTGAAAAGTCTTGTTTGTTACACAGCATACTTAGGTCAAGCCTCACTTGTTGAATATTGGCGCTATTGTATAGAGGAATTGGAAATCTGTCAAGGGTAATTTTATAACTTTATAAAGTTATAAAATTCTTTTTTTATGGTATACTTCAACCAGGTTGAAGCTGGAGGTATCCGCTCAGCCTGAAAATAATCCTTGACAAGGCAGTTTATGACGATCAACCCAATAACCGAAAACGAAATTAAACTTTTCTTCACCAAATGGTGGAATACCACCAACCAGCAGTTACAGTTGGTTACCCTGGGACAAATTCAAATCCAGGCAGACCCACCGCTGGACCTGCTGCTCTCATCCCCAATTGGGTTAGCGCTCCTCCACCTTGCCGAAACAACCGAAAACCAGCCCCTCTGGTCCCAAACCGAAGCCAGGATCATCCTCTCAGATTGCGAAACCGTTCAATCCTGGATCAATCAAACCACCTTCGCTCAACAAACCCCCGACACTTTCTGGCAAACCCCCATTGGTTATCTCATCCTGAACGCCCGGTTGTGGGCCGAACAAGACCGGCTGGTCTCCCTGAAAGAGGCAGCCGAATTGAGCGGACTTTCGCTCAGTTCGCTCAGCCAGCGTATTTCGCGCGGTCAAATGCAGTTCTGGCGCGACCCAAATGAGGCCAACCCACAGCGGGCGCGGCGCATTCGGCTCTCCGAACTGGAAATGTTTATCCACGCCGGCCTGGTGCGCAAAACCTCGCTGCCTTCCTTTTCCCGTTTACCTGTTCCAATCCTGGCAGCAGCGGTCCCCCCTTCCCCCAAACACCCTTGATTTTAAATAAAAAAGGGCCGGCATACTGCCGGTCCTTTTTTGTTGGATTACCCCCAGGTTGTTTTGGGTGTTTTTGGATGGCTACGCCACCCAAAAAACACCCAAAATCTCTTATCCCGAACTGATGTTGGATTACTTCTTTCGCCGCTTCCAGAGGAGCGGTGCGATTGGGATCATGCCAAGCAGCAGATACCACGGCATTTCATACAAACCAGCAGACCGCACGACAAACCGCTCGATATGGATTGCTGTCGGGCCAAACTGCCATTGATAGTCTTCCACTTCGCCATTCAGAACCAGCCCCACTGTTTGAGCGGTCCCTGATGTCGATCCCGCGTACAGGCGGAAACGGACATTAAAAGTATTCCCAAAAGTGATCGTTGAGGGAACTGTGAAGGTGATGGTTTGTGAGCCAGGATTCACCAATTGGTCCGTCAAGATTCGCTCGCTTGAGCTGAACGAATTATTCTGATCCCAGTCAACCCAGGCGCTCAGATAGCCAGAACCGCCGGTAACGGTGACATCGACCGATGCGCCGCCCGCTCCAGACTGCCAGTTCACGCCTGGGGTTCGGACAACCCCATCATCACTGTCATCCCCATTCGCCAGAATACTCGGCAAGCCATCTGATTCTGCTGAGACACTGTTTCCCAGGTACAATCCGCCGATAACGTGCCGGGCTCCTGCGTCAACGAGCAGAGTCGTCGGATAATCGAATGGCAGATCGCCGTAATCCATTTGTGCCAACCCGGCATCGATCGTTCGCAAAACCTGCCCAGAGGCAAGCGTTATCAGATCAGTTTGCCCGGTCAGGATATCAGGATCACTATCCAACGCCGGATCACCCCCAGCCCCTTTGACAGTAAAGGCGTAGCCGGTCGGACGAACAAACCTGACATAATAACTCCCCGGTGCAGTTGTAAAGGTGTACAACCCACTGGCATTGGTGGTGGTTGTCATAACCAGAGACGCTCCAGAAGTGTACAACTCAACGAGCGCATTGGCTATGCCCAATTCCTGCCCATCTTGAATGCCATTTGCATCCAGATCATTCCAAACCAGGTCTCCCAAAACAGCGAGCTGATACAGCCCTGCATCCAGGGTCTTATTTGTTTCACCCGAAGTCAGGATGATGGTATCCGTCTTACCTGTTGCTGCCGCCGGATCACTGCCTGTGGCGGTGGAGGTCGTCTGACTGGTAAAGGTGTAGCCAGTTGAAGCTGTAAACTGCAGGTAGTAGCTTCCCGGGTCAACCGTAAAGGTGTACAGGCCGCTGGCACTGGTGGTTGTCGTCACCACGAGTGTCCCACCCGAGGTATACAGGCCGACAGCGGCATTTGCGATACCCGGTTCCAACCCACCTTGCAGGCCATCGCCATCTTCATCCAGCCAGACAAAGTCGCCCAGTACAGCCTGCTGATACAAACCGGCATCCCAGGCCTTATCCACCTGGCTTGAGGTCAGCGTCAGTATATCGGTCCTACCCGTTGCCGGATCCGGATCGCTGCCATCAGCTGATCCAACCGTCTGAGTGACGAACCGATAGCCACCAGGGGGCGCAAACTGCAAGTAATATTCACCCGGAAGGGCCGTGAACGTGTAAATTCCGCTGGCGTTGGTGGTCGTGGTAAGCACGAGCGTTCCACCAGAGGTATACAGGCCTACATCCACGCCGCTGATTCCAGGTTCGAGGGCATCCTGGATGCCGTTGGCATTCAGGTCATCCCAGACAAAGTCGCCAAGGACTGCAGTGGTGTAGAAACCTGCATCCCAGGTCTTATCCGTTTGGCCAGAGGTCAGGGTAAGCATCCCAGTCTTGCCGCTAACAGGGTCGGGATCGCTGCCATCCGTTGTCCCGATAGTCTGGTTGGTAAACAGGAAAGATGCTGGCGCCGCAAATTTCAGATAGTAAATGCCCGGCGATACTGTAAACGTGTACAAACCGCTGGCGTTGGTCGTGGTCGTCACCACAAGCGTTCCGCTCGAAGTGTACAGCCCGACTGCAGCACTTGCAATCCCAGGCTCCAACGCATCCTGGACGCCATTTACATTCAAGTCATTCCAGACCAGATTGCCCAGTACCGCCCCAGAGAACAACCCGGCATCCCAGTCTTTGTCCGTCTGCCCGGAGGTCAGGATGATTGCCCCGGTTCTGCCGGTAGCTGCCACTGGGTCACTGCCATCGGCTGTGCCCGTGGTTTGGGTCGTGAAGGTGTAGCCCACCGGTTTGGCAAACTGGAGATAGTAATCTCCCGGCATTACCGTGAAGGTGTACAGCCCGCTGGCGTTGGTCGTAGTCGTCAGCACCAGGGTTCCGCCTGAGGTGTACAGGCCCACATCCACGCCGCTGAGCCCAGGTTCGAGGGCATCCTGCATGCCGTTGGCGTTCAGGTCGTCCCAGACGAAGTTGCCCAGGTCTGCCATCTGGTAAAGACCGGCGTCCCAGGTTTTGTCGGTCTGCCCGGAGGTCAGGGTAATGGTGCCAGTCCTGCCAGTGGCGGATGCCGGGTCGCTCCCGGTAGCTGTGCCGGTGGTCCGAGTCGTAAAGGTGTAACCCGCCGGTTTTGCGAACTGGAGATAGTAATCTCCCGGCATGACCGTGAAGGTGTACAGCCCGCTGGCGTTGGTCGTGGTCGTCAGCACCAGGGTTCCGCCTGAGGTGTAGAGGCCTACATCCACGCCGCCGATTCCGGGTTCGAGGGCATCCTGTATGCCGTTGGCGTTCAAGTCGTCCCAAACGAAGTTACCCAGGGCTGCCGCAGCGAACACCCCTGCATCCCAGTCGGTATCCGTCTGTCCGGAGGTCAGGGTGATTGTCCCGGTCCTACTAGTGGCGGCTGCCGGGTCGCTCCCGGTGGCTGTGCCGGTGGTCTGGGTTGTAAAGATGTAGCCCGCCGGTTTGGCAAACTGGAGATAGTAATCTCCCGGCATGACCGTGAAGGTGTACAGCCCACTGGCGTTGGTCGTGGTCGTCAGAACCAGGGTTCCGCCTGAGGTGTACAGGCCCACATCCACACCGCTGATCCCAGGTTCGAGGGCATCCTGAATGCCGTTGGCATTCAGGTCGTCCCAGACGAAGTTGCCCAATGCTGCCACCTGGTAAAGCCCGGCGTCCCAGGTCTTGTCGGTCTGCCCGGAAGTCAGGGTGATTGTCCCGGTCCTGCCGCTGGCGGCTGCCGGGTCACTGCCATCGGCTGTGCCGGTGGTCCGGGTCGTGAAGGTGTAGCCCGCCGGTTTAGCAAACTGGAGATAGTAATCTCCCGGCGTTACCGTGAAGGTGTACAGACCGCTGGCATTGGTTGTGGTCGTCAGCACCAGGGTTCCCCCTGAGGTGTAGAGGCCTACATCCACACCACTGATCCCAGCTTCGAGAGCATCCTGGATGCCGTTGGCATTCAGGTCGTCCCAGACGAAGTTGCCCAGAACTGCCATCTGGTAAAGCCCGGC